>ERZ773075.3-NODE-3-length-327314-cov-18.8775_pt1 | contig 327314 bp, 252 predicted proteins | sample MGYA00580614_ERZ773075 | MGnify/ENA primary metagenome ERZ773075 (study PRJEB29015, sample SAMEA2738021) | human oral metagenome | biome: human oral; feature: human-associated habitat; material: dental | place: China | collected 2043 ...
GGCCTAGCTGGACTCGAACCAGCGACCTCATCCTTATCAGGGATGCGCTCTAACCGACTGAGCTATAGGCCCTCGCACCCCTTGGGTGCCGATTTAGATTACCCTACCGTTATTCCAGTGTCCAGTCGGCCTGCCAGCCGATTCGGTCTCTTCACCTGAATGCCGTCCGTTGATCCGGAACCGGGGCGGGGTCTCCCTCGTTATTCGTCGGTCACTGTTATTCGCAAGCCTCCCACGAGCGAAGCGATGAGGTTGTATATGAGCGCGCTGACGGCAGCCAGGGCCGTGAACAGCACAATGTCGATGATGGCGACGATCACGGCAAAGCTCATCCACCGGCTGAACTGCAGATACTTGCCGACTTGGAGCAGACTCTCCGAGTTGAGCGTGTCGAGGAGTTTCTGGATCTCGCTGAAAACGTGCATCGAATCGAGGACGAACCAGAGGAACATCATCGCCACGACGATCATGATCCCGATGGCCACAGAGCTGAGGAAGCCCAGTTTGAGGGCCGAAAGCGGATCGACCTTGGAGATGGTCATCTTGACACGGCGAATGCCCACCGGCCTTTTGGGCCCGGCATCCTCATCTTTCGCTGGGCTCGGCGCCGCCGGTTTCGGACGCGATGGAGCGCCTGCAGGCGCCTGGGTCTGGCTCATCTACTACTCCGTAACTTCATCATCGGATGCACCTTCAGCCGCATCCGCTACATCAAAGGCTACCGTGTCGAAGCCGGCCGCGTCTTCCCGAAGGCCGCTTTCCCCTCTCGGAGGCTGCCCGCCGGCGGACGCCGCATCGACCCTCGATTCGGCTCCTACAGGCGCGCTCTCCTGCCCGATTCCCTTCTTATCCAGCGTGCTCTCGACGTTGCGGGCGATGGCGATGATCCTGTCGCCGTCGTCAGGTCTGGCGAAGGTCACACCTTGAGTGTTGCGACCCGTCCTGGACACCTCGTCAACGGAAGCTCGCATGACCTTGCCGGAGGCCATGATGACGAGCACATCCTCTCCCTCGGTGATGAGCGCACCGACGAGGTCGCCGCGCTCGGCCGTGAGTTTGGCGACTTTGACGCCCAGCCCTGCGCGTCCCTGCACGCGGTATTCGGCGACGGATGTGCGCTTGGCGAAACCTCCTTCCGTCACGACGAACACTTCGGAGTTGTCGCGCACGACGTCCATCGTCAGAAGCGAATCATCACCGCGGAATTTCATTCCCATCACACCCGAAGACGGACGCCCCATCGGCCTCAGGGCAGCGTCTGTGCCGGTGAACCGCAGCGACATGCCTTTCCGTGAGACGAGCAACATATCATCGCCTTCATTGACGAGGCAGGCAGCGACCACTTGATCGGTCGTGCCATCCTCGTGTTCGCGCAGCCGGATGGCGATGAGACCGCCTGCGCGCGGAGAATCGTACTCGGTCAGCCGAGTCTTCTTCACCCGTCCATCGGCCGTGGCGAGCACGAGGTACTGCGCCTGATCGTAGTCTTTGAGGGTGATCGTCGAAGCGATCGTCTCGCCTGGCTGGAATGCGAGGAGATTGGCGATATGCTGACCTTTTGCATCGCGTCCGGCTTCAGGCAGTTCGTATCCCTTGATCCGATAGACTCTACCCAAATTAGTGAAGAACAGATGCCATGCGTGCGTCGAAGCGACTCCGAAATGCTGGACGACATCGTCACCGCGCAGAAAAGCCCCTCTGATCCCTTTCCCACCGCGATGCTGAGCGCGATACTCGGAGACCTTCGTGCGCTTGATGAACCCTCCGCGCGTGATCGTCACCACAACGTCTTCCTCGGGGATGAGATCTTCGACCCGCATTTCGCCGTCGAAGGGGAGAATAGTCGTACGCCGGTCGTCTCCGTACTTATCGACGATCGCACCGAGCTCTTCACCGATGATGGCGCGCTGCCTTCCCGGCTTGGCGATGATGTCCTTGTAGTCGGCTACAAGGGCGGCCTTCTCCTCGTACTCGTCGACGATCTTCTGCCGTTCGAGAGCCGCCAGACGGCGAAGCTGCATCTCGAGGATGGCATTGGCCTGGTCCTCGTCGATATCCAGGAGCTCCATGAGGCCGGTGCGTGCCGCATCGACCGTCGGCGATCTGCGGATGAGCGCTATGACGGCGTCGAGTTGGTCGAGGGCTTTGAGATACCCCTCGAGGATGTGAAGGCGTTTGAGGGCCTCCGCCAACCGGTACTGCGTGCGCCGCAAGATCACTTCCATCTGGAAGGCAACCCAATGGCGGACGAATCCGTCGAGGGAGAGCGTGCGAGGCACGCCGTCCACGAGCGCCAGCATATTAGCCGGGAAGTTGTTCTGAAGCTGAGTGTGCTTGTACAAGTTGTTGAGCACGACCTTGGCGACGGCGTCTTTCTTCAGCACGACGACGATGCGCTGGCCGGCCCGCCCGGAGGTCTCGTCGCGAATGTCGGCGATGCCCGGCAGACGGCCGTCCTTGATGCCCTCGACCATTTTGTCGAGCAGGCGATCGGGATTGACCTGATAGGGCAGATCGGAGATGACGAGACACTGGCGGCCCTGAATCTCGTCCACTTCGACGACCGCTCTTTGGGTGATGGAACCGTGGCCGGTGCGGTACATGTCGTCGATGCCGCGGGTTCCCAGAATCAGCGCACCCGTGGGGAAGTCCGGTCCTTTGATCCGGCGCATGAGAGCTGCGAGCAACTCCTCCTTGCTGGCATCTGGGTTGGTCAGGTACCACTGGACGCCATCGGCGACTTCGCGCAGGTTGTGAGGCGGGATGCGGGTGGCCATGCCGACGGCGATTCCCTCCGAACCGTTGACGAGGAGATTCGGGAAACGAGCTGTCAGAACAGTCGGCTCCATGAGCGAACCGTCGTAGTTCGGTTCGAAGTCGACGGTGTTCTCCTTGATGTCGCGCACCATCTCCATCGCGAGGGGTGCCATGCGCGCCTCGGTGTAACGCGGAGCCGCCGCACCGAGGTCGCCCGGCGTGCCGAAGTTCCCCTGGCCGGCCACGAGCGGGTAGCGCATCGACCAGGGCTGAACCAGCCGTACCAGAGTGTCGTAGATGGCGACATCGCCGTGGGGATGATAGTTGCCCATGACATCGCCGACGATCTTCGAAGCCTTCGAAAAGGAGGAGTCGGGCCGGTATCCGCCGTCGTACATCGCGTAGAGGACCCGCCGGTGCACGGGCTTGAGGCCGTCCCGCACGTCGGGGAGGGCGCGTCCGACGATGACGGACATGGCGTAGTCGAGATAGGACTTCTCCATCTCCCGCTGGAGGTCGACTTCCGCAATACGCCCGTGATCGTATCCGGCGGTCTGTTCTTCGCTCACTGGAATCCTGCCTTAGATGTCGAGGAATCGAACGTCGTGTGCGTTACGCTGGATGAAGCTGCGTCGGGATTCAACATCTTCTCCCATGAGCACCGAGAAGGTTTCGTCGGTTGCAGCAGCTTCGCCTATGGATACCTGCTTGAGAGTCCGTTTAATGGGATCCATGGTCGTATCCCACAATTCCTCGGCGTTCATTTCGCCTAGCCCCTTATAACGCTGTACGCGCTGGCTTTCATCTTTAGGCAAACGATATCCCTTAACTTTTCCCTCCTCGAGCTTGACATCGCGTTCTCGATCGGAGAAGACATAGTCGTGGGAAGCATTCGTCCATTTGATGCGGTAGAGGGGAGGCATGGCGAGGTAGACGTAACCGCTTTCTATAAGCGGCCTCATGTATCTGTAGACGAGTGTCAGAAGAAGAGTTGCGATATGGGAGCCGTCGACATCTGCGTCGGCCATGAAAACGATCTTATGGTATCGCAGTTTCGCCATGTCGAATTCCTCGCCGACGCCTGTTCCGAAGGCCGTGATGAGACCCTGGATCGCTTCGGAGGACAGAGCACGGTCCAGACGCGCCTTCTCGACGTTGAGGATCTTCCCGCGAATCGGCATGATCGCTTGGTGCTCGGGATCCCGCCCGTTGACGGCCGATCCCCCCGCCGAGTCGCCCTCGACGATGAAGATCTCGCACTCTTCGGGATTGCGGGACGTGCAATCCTTAAGCTTACCCGGCATCGACGCCGATTCGAGGACGCTCTTGCGGCGAGTGGCTTCACGGGCCTTGCGGGCCGCCGCGCGAGCTGCGAAGGCCTGAAACGATTTGCGAACGATCTCCTTGGCTTCACCTGGATGCATGTCGAGCCAGTCGGTCAGATGAGCATAGACCTGCTGTTGGACGAAGGTACGCGCCTCGGTGTTGCCGAGCTTGGTCTTGGTCTGGCCCTCGAACTGGGGATTTCCGAGCTTGACGGAGATGATCGCCGTCAGTCCCTCGCGGATGTCCTCGCCTGAGAGATTGGGATCCTTATCCTTGAGCAGGCCCTTGTCACGCGCGTATTTGTTGATCACCGAGGTCAGAGCTGATCGAAATCCCTCCTCGTGAGTGCCGCCTTCGGTCGTATTGATCGTGTTGGCGAAGGTATTGAGGGTTTCGGAGTAAGCCGACGTCCATTGCATCGCCACTTCGCACTGGATCTGCTTCGCTTGATCCTCCGCCTCGAAATAGATGACGTCGGGATGTACGACCTCCACTTTCTTGCGAGCGTTGAGATGTTTGACGTAGTCGAACAATCCTCCCGAATACATGTAGGAGACTTCGCGCCGTCCGCTCTCCGGGTCATCGGCGCCGTCGGGCTTTCCGGTGACCTCGTCGCCTTCCGCGGTGGCGGTCGGCCGTTCATCGATCAAAGTGATGCGCAGATCCTTATTGAGGAAGGACATCTGATGAAAACGTTTGCGCAACGTCTCGAAATCGTAGTCGACCGTCTCGAAGATCTCGGGGTTCGCCCAGAACGTTTGACTCGTCCCATGTTCATCGGTGGCTTCGCCTCGCCGAAGAGGACCGGTCGGCACGCCGTTTTCAAAGGAGATCCGCCATACGTAGCCGTCACGCCAGACTTCGGTCTCCATGCGGCTCGACAGCGCATTGACCACGGAGACGCCGACGCCGTGCAATCCGCCCGAAACGGCGTAACTGCCGTTGCCGAACTTCCCTCCCGCGTGGAGGATCGTCATGACGACTTCGACTGCAGGACGATGCTCGGTTGGATGGTCGCCGACGGGAATCCCGCGGCCGTTGTCGCGCACGCGCACGCCGCCGTCAGCCAAGATCGTCACTTCGATGTGGTCGCAGTATCCCGCCAGGGCCTCATCCACAGAATTGTCCACGACTTCGTATACGCAGTGGTGAAGGCCGCGCTCACCGGTCGACCCGATGTACATGCCGGGACGTTTGCGCACAGCTTCGAGACCTTCGAGAACCGTAATCGACGAGGCGTCGTACGATTGTTCATCGGAGACTCTGTCCACCGAGGTGGACTTCTCCTCTTCTCCTTCGGACTGAGCATGCGTCTCGTCAGCTGTCACGCTTGGCGACTCCTTCAAACTCGAGTTCGCGAGGTCGTTCTCAGGCGGTCCTACCTCGCTGTCGTAGGACCCCACACGGATGGGGGCTTCGGCAATTCTACCGCACATCAGAGAATTCTCAGGTTGCCCAGGCTCCTACGCCGCATTGTTAGGCAGGTTACAGTTCCCACTAGCCCCCCTCAGTTTCGCACAATGCACCCATTATTCACCTCATAGTTCACATTTAAATTTATTTTAAACTATTTAAATATATCAAATACAACATGGAGGTCAGTCGTAAGTGTCTCGCACGCCTCTGCCGGGAACGGAAAACCGTCCATGTTTCCAATTCGGAAGCGCGGGACCCTTGACGACGATTCTCTTCACCACGCCTTCACCGATTTCCTCCGCAAGCGTGGTCTCGAGCGTGGCGAGAAGGGCTCGAATCTGCGTTTCCCACGACGTCGACGAGGTTCTCAGGGTCAGAGTTCCGTCCTCGGCGAATTCCTCGACAGTGCAGTGCCTGGCAACAGTCGGACCGACGATTTCATCCCACCGGGAGACGACGGAGGCGACTTCAAGCCGCTGCGTCCACCCTCGATCGCGCACGAAACGTCCAAGAAGCTGTCCGATCGGACGGGGATCGCGTCTGGAGGGACGCGGACCGGAACCCACATCCCCCCACCCGGGACCAGGAGTCCACACCTCGTCGCCAATCGGTTCTTCAGCGGCCTGACCGTCCCCATCGTTCGACCCGTCATCCGTCTGTGAGGCCAGCGGCTGGCGAATCCGCACCTCTCCCCGAGCGAAAGCCGTTTCGCGAACTCGGTCGAGTTGACGCAACGCGAGGAGATCCTCTCGACGGGCTTGACGCCGCGCTCCGGCGATCGCTCCCTCAGGCATCGGCGACACCCTCGACCCGAAGACTCATCTTTCCATCGGCGACATGCAATCGCTGTCCGTTCAATCCCTCGGGAAGCTCGCTGCCGACGGCAACCGTGACGAAGACCTGCCCAGCTCGAGAGACGATGCCGGCGAGGCGTTCGCGACGACCCGCATCGAGTTCGGAGAATACGTCGTCGAGGATGAGAATGGGCTCGCCGTCCTCAGCCCATTCACCCGAAACGTCAGCGCGTAGAATTTCCCATGCGGCCAGTTTGAGCGCCAAAGCGTAGCTCCACGACTCCCCGTGCGAGGCGTACCCCCTAGCGGGGAGCGAACCGAGCGTTAAGGCGAGATCGTCCCGATGGGGGCCAACCAGATTGACACCCCTCTGCATTTCAGCCTCGCGCCGTTCGGAGAGCTCAGCGATCAACCGAACTTCGGCGAAATCGGCATCGGCGAGTTCTCCTTCGTGCTTTTCAATGGCGGCTATCGACTCCGCGTCCGAAAGATTTTCAGGCGTCGGAAGTTCGAAATGCCCTTGACTCGCATTAGCGCGATAGTCGATGCGAGCCATGAGGGACCCATTCGAGAGCTCGCGGTAATACCGGTCGACGTGAGGCCGCAGCTTGGAGACGATGTCGGCGCGTGCCGCCGTGATCTGGGCCCCCAACCGCGCCAGCTGAAGATCCCACACGTCTAGAGAACTCGAGTTGATCGAAGCGCCACGACGTCGGGCTGCTCCAATGGACTTCAACAACGCTCCGCGCTGTCGCATGACCTTCTCGTATTCGGTCCTCACTCCGGCGAGTCTGGGGCGGAGTTGCACCATGATCGAATCCAGATAAGCTCTGCGGGCACTGGGATCACCGCGAATCAGTTCGAGATCTTCGGGAGCGAAGACGACCGTCTTGACGATTCCGAGGATCTCTGCCGGACGCACCTGTCCGCGGTTGATGCGCGCACGATTGGCCCGACCGAAGCGGATCTCGACCTGAAGAGTCGTCGGCGTCTGCCCATGCAGAACTTTCGCTTGGATGACGGCAGCCTTGGCGCCTTGTCTGATAAGGGCTGCGTCCGAGGAAACTCGATGCGAGGAAAGCGTTGCAAGGTAGGTAATCGCCTCCACTGCATTCGTCTTTCCCTGTCCGTTGTCACCAATTAAAATTACTACACCTGGATCAATATGAATAAGAGTTTGAATGTATGAACGAAAATCAGTTAAAGCTAAATCGCTCAAATACATTTTGAGACTCCGAGAATATTTTCAAAACGTTAAGAATTATATGTCCGAATAGGCATAAGTAACAAACGAAAATCTTGTGAATCGTCACTTCCTATTTCACGTTGTGCAGTCAGAACAGCAGGTTTTGACGGACTTGTGAAAGACAAACGAATGTATTCAGCGCTCGTCGAACTCAATCCTTCCTGCAGAAAGCCCGGATTGAAAGCCATGACTATGTCCTCGCCAGCAAGCGTAGCCTCCAACGCCTCACTGGTTTGCGCATTGTCACCTTGGCCGGCCTCGAGAATCACCTGTCCTTCGCTGAAGGACAGCCGCACCGCCGAATTCTTTTCAACCACGAGGCGAGCGCGCTTAATGGCGTCGAGCATCTCCTGGCGATTGACGACGGCGTACCCGCTCACATCCGAGGGGAAGAGATTGCGAACCTGAGGATAATCGCCATCGATGAGACGAGCGACATTCTGGCGTCCCGCCGCTGAAAACCCGATGACGCCCCCTCGATTGCCGTCACCGACCGAAATCTCGACCTTTCCAGCGGATCCCAATGACTTGGCTATATCGGACAAACGCGAAGCCCGTATAAGAATTCGCTCCTGCACGTCATCTCGAGTCGGCTCCCACTCGAGATCACGCACCGCAAGTCTATAGCGATCTGTGGCCATAAGAGACACTTGCCTTCCTTCGATTTCTATACATACCGAAATAAGGAGAGGAAGAGTATCATCGTTTGATGCAGCCGAAACCACCTGTGCGACCGCCTCTTGCCACAAAGCTCCATCAACGGCGCCTGTCAGATCGGGCATGTCCGGAGCGGCGGGATAATCCTCCAAAGGCATGGACTGCATAACAATACGCGAGGAACCGCATGTCACTTCGAGTTTCGAACCGGATACTTGCATGTCGATGGGCCTGTTCGGAAGTGCACGAGCGAAATCCGCCAGAAGGCGCCCATGGACGAGGATCTCGCCGGGCTCATTGACCGCTGCCTCGATTGCGACGTGTGAAGCTATGTCTGGATCGTAAGAACTGAGCGCCACCGTGCCGTCCTTGAAGGCCTCGATCCGTATTCCGGCCAGCACGGGAAGCGACGGCCTCGAGGGAATGGTATGCGCAACCCACGAAATGGCGTCGGCAAAAACGTCGTGCTCAACCCTGAGCTTCACGGGTGACCTTCTTTCCTTGACACAGTGACGGATCCCACGGACATAGGCGCGGGCATAACCACTCTACGCGAGACTCGTGGTTTTGTGGACATCGGCTTCGCCTTCTTCTCTCGAGGTCGGGACCTTCCCATTCATGCTGCCGGATTCGTCGACCCCGGAGTCCGGCGAATCACTTGCGCAGTCCATGACCGGTCGATGGCACTTCAAGGGTAAAGAGGTTGGTGGCTGTAGTAGGCCGTGTGGATATTGTGGAAACCGGACCCTTTCCCCGAAATGTCGGGCTCTCTGCGTGTGCAAGTCCGTGTGGACTCTGACGGGGACAGCCTCGCTTTGCGGTGGATGAGACATTTTTGCCTTCGGAATCTCCACAGCCTGAGTTCTTCCTTTCCACAGATCAGAAGGCAGTGGGCACAAGGAAACGCACATGACCTGTGGATTATCCTTGAGCCTGCTGAGCAGCTTGTTTAATTCGACTTGTTAACTCTGAGACTTGATTATATGTAACCTGACGTTCAGCCATTTGTTTATCAATTTTTCTGCAAGCATGCATAACGGTTGTATGATCTCGTTTTCCAAAAAGCTCACCAATTTTTGGAAGAGACAAATCAGTCATTTCACGGCAAAGATACATTGCTATTTGACGTGCAGTAACAAGCATACGACTACGATCTGCCGAAGTCATTTCTTCAATTTTTATATCAAAATAACGTGCTGTCTGTGCCATTATAAGAGAAGCAGTTATTTCTATAGAGTCAGGATTATTAATTAAGTCTTTTAAAATCATTTCTGCAAGTTTAAGAGTAATAGCTTGCTTGGACAAGTCGGCGAAAGCGGTAACACGCCGTAAGGCGCCTTCCATTTCGCGGACATTAGTCGTCATATGAGTTGCGATGTATTCGTTGACCTCTCGCGGAACGTTGAAGCCATCCGAATCCGCTTTCTTCTCGAGAATGGCGATTCTGGTCTCGAGGTTAGGTCGGTCGATGTTCGCAGTTACGCCTGAGTTGAAGCGTGATATCATACGCTCTTCAAATCCATTAAGGAGATGAGGAGAAACGTCAGAAGTAATTACAATCTGTTTGTTAGAGTTAGTTAAAGCATTGAAAGTATGAAAGAATTCTTCTACAGTCGTATCACGGCCGCCAATAAATTGTATGTCGTCTATTAGAAGTATATCGACTGTTCGGAATTGATCTTTAAATTCAGCTTGCTTTCCATCGCGTACGGAGTTAATAAAAGCGTTTGTGAATTCTTCTGCGCTTACATATCGAACTTTACTTCCAGAAAATAAATTTATCACGTAATTTCCTATGGCATGCATAAGATGCGTTTTTCCCATTCCAGAGTCGGAATATAGAAAAAGAGGATTGTATGTAGTGCCTGGAGATTCCGCTACAGCAAGTGACGTGGCTGTAGGGAATCTATTGGAGTCACCAATCACGAAATTGTCAAATGTGTAGCGAGGATTCAATCGTGCTGCATGAATCCTTTCCATAAGTTCCAAATTATGCCTTGAAGTTTTTTTTGTTACCGCATGTCGACCATGAATTTTATTCGATAAATTATTTGTGCGTGCTTTACCTGATTGATAGTTTTTATCAATTTTGTTTAGGTTATTATTTTTTTGTGTTGATTCTATGTCTGTTTCTAGCGAAAACCCTTCCGAGGTGGAGTTATCCGGAGAAGAATATGAAGACTTGGTTTTTGTAGGTATTCCTTCTTTTTCAGAGTAATGAAAGTTTTTGGCAGTGAAGCCCGCATTACTCGTTGTTTGGGTAGGTTGAACATCGTTGATGCTGGGATCTACAGAAATCATCAGTCGGACGTTACGACCGAGTATGTTAGACAGCATCTCCGTCATGGCTTTGGCGACATGCTCTTCGATCCAGGTCTTCACAAATTCCGATCCGACCGCGATCATGAAGATCTCGTCGACGCATGCCAATGGATAGGCCATGCGGACGAATGCCTCCTGGGAATCTGACAGCGAGCCGTCGGAGCGTAACAACTCTGCCGCCGCTACCCATGCGTCCTTGGCTGGATTGCTGTCGTTCATTGAGCCCCTTCCTACTGTGTGTGGCGTCCGCCTGTGCCTCCGGTGCGAAGCCCGAAGCCATTCTAGACAGTCGTCTGGGGATAGTGATAACACGTTATCCACAGGTTTCTCCACACCTGTGGAAATTACACGGATGTCATTCGTCCGGCCGAATTCCGGGAAACTGCCTCAAACTCTGCGGTGCCGGAAAATGCACACGTGTGGAAAGCGGTGAATGACACCCATGTCATTCATTCTTATGCCTGAGATTCCCGTCACCCGATAGATTCTCACATTGACCCGGCAGTCGAATGTCGCGTAAAGTCGATATGTCATTTGCGCACCTCCTAGGTGCTTGCCAACCGCGAGGTTAACCCTCGTGTCAGTTCTAACGTGGGAGAAGAGCCGTGACCAAGCGGACATTTCAACCGAATAATCGTCGTCGGGCCAAAGTACACGGCTTTCGTAAGCGTATGAGCACCCGAGCTGGACGCGCCGTCGTCTCTGCGCGACGCCGTAAAGGCCGTGCTTCGCTGTCCGCCTGAGTCTTGCTTCCAGCCGAGAACCGAATGCGGAACTCGGCTGAGTTTTCCCGGGCTTTCAAGGGAACTCGCGGTGGATCTTCTCGTTTGCTCATAGCCATTGACAGTGATCGGGAGGAAAACAGAGCCGACCTTCGACCGGTGAAGGTCGGCTTCATCATACCGAGAAGTGTGGGAAATTCAGTCGTTCGGCATCGTTTGTACAGACAACTCCGGCACATCGTCAGGATAAGAATTGATAATTTCGGCCCAGGAGATATGGTTGTGATACGGGTTTTTCCACAGGCTCGTGGGGCGACGTCGACGCAGCTCGCAGCCGATTTGGACCGGTGCATCGCCCTCGCCCGGGATAAAGCGGGGAGACGTGGGCAATGAGCTTCGCCTCTCGAATTCTTGCGGCACCCGTTCGTTTCTATCAACGTCGGGTATCGCCTGCTTTTGCGCCGAGGTGCCGATATGCGCCCACCTGTTCGCAGTACGCGATAGAGGCTTTCGGCATTCACGGGGCCATTAAAGGTACACTACTGAGTGTGTGGAGGATTCTGCGGTGTAACCCGTGGAGCAAAGGCGGAGTGGACCGAGTACCGCCGAAGGGAGAATGGCCTAAACGACCACTGGATAGCGACGAACTTCATGCTCTGTATGAGCATGAAGACGCTGAGGATCATATTTCTTCAGGCGATGCGGACGAAATAGGGAAAGCACGAAGCCACTCATGAGAGCTTCATTATTTTCCTCAAAGCTTGATCGACCATGCGGATCTGCCCGCTACGATTGAAAGAAGAGGCGTGAATGACGGATACAATCCTTGCCCCGGTTATGTGGGTTGTTGCGTGGATTATGAACTTGATTCACAAGGTGCTGGCCTTCGTTGGCATGTCGGATGGCCCCGGTCCGGCTTGGGTTGTGGCAATTCTCGGCCTAACCGTTGTCGTACGTCTTCTTGTGTTGCCTTTGTATAATCGTCAGATTAGATCATCACGGCAGATGCAGATTCTGCAACCTGAGATTAAAAAGATTCAGAAGAAATACAAAGGTAAGCGTGATCAAGTTTCGTTGCGACGTCAGCAAGAAGAATTGCAGGCGCTTTATCGTAAACATGGCACATCCCAATTTGCTTCTTGTCTGCCTATGCTCGTGCAGATGCCAATTTTATTTTCACTTTATCGGGTTCTTTACGCTTTCCCTGCTATTGCTGAAGGCAAACGTGGAGCGCTGGGTCCTATAACGAAACAAATCGCCACGGATTTTGAGAATTCCACAGTTTTTGGCGCGCCATTGTCTTCTTCGTTCCGAGTCGCTGAAGATGCTGGTTCTGCCGCTACTAATGTTCGAATCGTTGCCGCTGTATTGGTTTTGTTTATGAGTGTCACGATGTTTTTCACTCAGCGACAATTAACTATGAAAAATATGCCCGATTCAGCAATGGATTCTTCTAATCCTATGTTTCGTACTCAAAAGATAATGATGTACGGAATGCCTGTTGTTTATCTTTTTATGGGAAGTGTTTTCCAAATTGGCGTATTAGTTTACTGGGTTGCTGGCAATATCTGGAATATGGGGCAACAGGCCTGGTTTATTCGACACAATCCGACGCCTGGTTCTCAAGCCTATCGTGAACGTGAAAAGCGTTTGCGGGAAAAGCGGAGGCGAGAAGGGCTGAGTGGTGATGAGATTGCGCAGCTCGAAGCTGAGGAAGCTAGAAAGAATGGCGGCCAGAGGGTGCAGCCTCTGAGTAAGGAACGCGCAAAGAAAGCTGGGATTCGTCCAGGCGATTCATTGGTTTCACCACATCCAGCCGATCGGGACGCTGATGAATCTGGGGAGCAGGAGGAGGCCTCTGAATCGGCCGAAGTTCGCGGAAAAGACGGTCTTACTGACGCTGAACGCGCGCGTAAACGCTATGAGCGCCGGCAGGCGGAACGCGCGCGATCTAGGGCCAAGCAGGCGAACAGAAAGAAAAGAGCTCAGCAAAACCAGAAGAAGCGGAACTTTTAAAAATCATGATACAGCTATTTTTCTTGCTGTGGAAAGGTTAAATAATGAGTATCCCCAGCTCAAGAAGTGAATTGATCAAAAAGCTCGATGCGGAAGGTGATCTAGCCGCTGATTACCTTGAAGAGCTTCTTGATATCGCAGACCTCGATGGTGATATCGAAATCAGCGTCGAGGCCGAGCGAGCTGCCGTTGCCGTGGTGACTGACGGTCCGGCAGATCGGCGGCTTAAGCGTCTTATAGGAAGGAACGGTGAGGTTCTAGAGTCCCTTCAGGAATTGACGAGGCTAGCCGTTCAATCTAAAACTGGTGAACGTAGTCGCCTTATGCTAGATATAGCGGGCTATCGAGAGGCACATCGTGCTGAAATTGCGGCAATTGCTCGTGAAGCTATTGCGACAGTTCTCATGAACGGTGAATCGGTGACACTTCCACCCATGAATCCATTTGAAAGAAAAGTCGTTCATGACATAGCAGCAGCCGCAAATGTCGTTTCCGATTCTGAAGGTGTAGGCTCGTCCCGACACGTAGTTATCGCCTTGACTTCATTAGAGAGTTCTGCTGGAGGTGAAGATGGTGACGATGCGGTCTTACAGGAAACTACTGATGATTCAGATCAACCGGAAATACGGTCGGCGGTTATGGGCGAAACCAATGAAGACGGCAGTGATTCACCAAAAGTAACTAGTTCTTTTGCTATCGACGGATCAAGTGATCTGGCGTCTGGTGAATTCGTTTCCGATGAAAGTTCATATGAAAATGAAGATAGTAACGTAGAGTCACATGAATCTGATGACGATTCCGTTCTCAATGAATCGGTTATCGATAGTTGATTTCACAACCATTAATAGGACGTAAGCTAGATGCATTCCATCCATTTGCTCACTATTTTTAATTTTACTATCGGAGCATGAAATAGCATGATGAATGCAGACGGTAGTGAGGCTCCACCTAAAGGTGGGGCCTCACGTTTCGGAAATAGGGCATGGAAGAGATTGCAAAAATTTTCCACAATGCTCATATCTGAAGGTGAATTGCGTGGACTTATTGGACCTCACGAACTAGGACGCCTATGGTCTCGACATATTCTCAATTCGACGGCTATTGTTGATTTCATTCCAGATGGTTCTTTTGTTGTTGATGTCGGAACGGGCGCGGGTTTTCCAGGAATGGTAATTGCTATAATTCGACCCGATCTTAATTTGTTTCTTGTCGAGTCAATGGAACGACGTTCTGCCTGGCTCCATGACGTTGTTGATGCGATTGGTTTAGACAATGTCGAAATCTATCATGGACGGGCTGAACGGCTTAGTCATGTGATTCAAGCCGATATTGTCACTGCACGTGCAGTTGCTTCTGTACGGAGACTGTTGCCTCTTACTATGCCTCTTTTGAAATCATCTGGATCTTTGCTTACTTTGAAAGGTTTACGTGTTGATGAAGAAATTAACGCTGCATTTGATGTTTTTAAGAAGACTCGGGCAGCGTGGGCGGACGTATATGACGTTATTCCTTTTGGAACAAATGAAATGACAAGAGTCTTGGAAGTCCGAAAGAAATAGAATTAGTTCTGGCGATCATTGTTGGTCATTTCAACTGATGATTTAAAATGGTATATGCACATCGCATAATTCTCATTCATTTGAAACCTATTGTATGACCACTCTAATTATGAGTGTCATATGTTCGCCTTCACACGACTAATTGGCGCCACGAAAAGGTTTCACGTGAAACATGGTATGTATCACCACCAGAGGATGATGTTTATGAAACGAATCATTTGCTGTTGATACGTTTACTTGTCTAGCTCATATCGCTTGAATTGAATGTGGTTGTGTTAGACATTGACTTACTGCTTAGTTTGTATACGGTACTAATTATGTCAACACTAGGGAATTAATTCAGAAATTGTGTGACAAAAATTTGTGAATTCCAATAGTTTATGTTTCACGTGAAACAACGATAGGAAATTCACATAGTCAGTTCATTCAGTAAGCAAATTGGAAATTGTATAATGGTTACTTTCGCGCTATCCATCGTTGGTAACCTTTTAACCATTAATTTGACGTATGGATATTCCACTATGTGAGTAATTGTCGTTATCCGTTCTCGGTAATTGCTAGACAATGTTGTCTATTCATTGAACTGATGTATTCATTGAATCATAATAGAATTCCGAGATGAAACACGCTTATGGTTTCGCATACAAATTGTGTATTGTAAATACATACAATGGTGTCGAAGCATCATAAATAACATGTCATTTCATATTGACCATGTACAAAACTGTATGTGCCAGTTATAGGTTCAGTAAGTATTCAAAATATAATGAATCTGTACAATTCTGCACTATTGTCTATTGACAATCGTAATTCGAAAAATGTCTTGTAAATTACTTTGACGTGGTCAATTAGGAATTGTTCATCATTAATCCAGTAGTACATGACCGATTAAAAATAGATGTCCGTGAGATCTATGATGTTTCACGTGAAACGGAATCGGAAGAGTGTTTTGATTGGATGGTCATATTTAAAATTGCCTGAATAATTATAGTTAGTTACAGTTTGCCATTCCAAATTCCACTTCATACACTACTGATGGAATGCCGAACAGTAGTTTGCTGTTTGCTTGTACCAAGCAAAATATATGCAATTATTCATGGCTATTCTGTTTCACGTGAAACATCGAGATGTCGTGTCTGCTAGACGAAAGTTAGGAACTTTTCAGTGAAAATTTATGTTATCACTGACAGATACTATTCTATTACTATATGGTTGAAATGTGTTGAATGCTTCGTCAAATTATCAATTGTAATATACGTTTAAATGGAATTGCGGTCAGTTATTGAATCGATTATTCAATGTATAACTAGACACTTTTCACAGCATTGATATACAACAATTCAACTTTACGAAATAGTTAAGTACACGTGTTTCACGTGAAACGGATACAGTAAATTGATTTTATGAATTCGTTGATGAAACTAATTTAAATATCGGATGTTAAATACTTTACTAATATCGGCTAATTGTTGTTCACTGCATTCAAAGTGACAATAATCAAATTTGTCCATATGACGCCATGTCAGTGAATTGATGTATTAAACATGTATTAATAATTATTCAAATAACAATTATAAATAGTTTCATAAAGGAAACACAAACTTCCAATTCTAAGTGATTACATTACTGAAAGGATTGTCAAAGTACAATTCCCTCGTTTCACGTGAAACGTTTCAATTCTACCAACCAATGCACCTAGGTGAAATGGTTGCTAATTAGTGTATTGAACTACGAAAACGATTGCGTTACTAGATTTACGTCGAGGATGCTTACTGAACAATAGTAGACATTCTTTAACGACAGACATAATAGCTTCTGTAATTAATTTTACGTGCACAATTTGTATGGAGGTATCTTTCTTCAAATCGCCAAATGACACTCATAAGTTGATGATTTATTGTGGTTGTGATGCGTCGGTTGATTTGAGTGACATTATGGATTGGGACATTGATAAAGTAGCAACGTTTTACGTGAAACGATTCAAATGAGTTAAGACAGTCAGCGTGATTTAAATTTGAATTTATGTGTTTCACGTGAAACATGCAAGTGTGATGCAGATAAACGTATTACATATGACTAGTGTCGTACCAATATTTCAAAACTAATGCGATATTAATGAAAATCAGGTTAATACAATCAAATTGATGGGTACTTAGTCATTGTTTTTCATGTGTTATGATCAATTAGATGTCATTGTGTACTATTGCGACAACAAAATGAAATAGTTTTAGGCACTAAATGCAGTGGAAATTCAATTCATATGAAATGTTTGAATAATGATTTGATTCTAAACAACAAAAATGAAAATGAGTGACCATTATGCATGTCACTGATCCTTAAACAGGCTACGATTAAACGAATCGATGTGTGCATTGGCAAATGAAACGAATTTCAGAGGTCGATTTCATCGGTTCTGTCAGCTCGTATTGCGTAGAATAGGATCAATGAGAGGAGAAATTCAGGTGAGTGATCCCATGAAAAAGGCTAAAACGAGTGGGTCTAACGCTGGACCGAACCCGAATCAGTGGGATCGTCTGGTCGGTGAAGGCGCCCCTCTTGCCCGCAGTCTCGCGGAGGATATGAAACGCCTTGAGTCTATCGGTGACGCCAAATTCAAGGTTCCAACTAAGACGCGAATCATTGCGGTGGCAAATCAGAAAGGAGGGGTTGGTAAAACAACCAGTGCCGTTAATCTTGCGGCGGCACTTGCTTCGGGCGGACTTCGCGTTCTCGTCATTGATGATGATCCTCAGGGAAATGCGTCTACTGCGCTTGGTGCAGAACGTAATGAAGACACTCTTGGTCTGTACAATGTCCTTACTCGAGAGGTTTCCTTTTTCGAGATTTTGCAACAGTCCAAAAAGCTGCCGGGATTGTACATTGCGCCTTCGTCAATCAATCTTGCCCTTGTCGATGTCGAACTGGTGGAAGCACCAGATCGAAGTACGCGTTTACGCGAAACCCTGTATCCTGCTTTAGAAGAACTTGCGGAACAAGGCGAACGATTCGATTATGTGATAATAGACTGTCCGCCAAGCATGTCGCTACTTCCAATCAATGCACTGATCGCCGCTCATGAGGTTCTAATTCCCGTTCAAACTGAATACTATGCTCTCGAAGGCCTCACGCAACTTTTGAGGACTATAGAAGGAGCGCGCGATGGATGGAACGCCGGTCTTCGAGTCAGCACGATTCTTCTAACTATGGCTTCGAAAAACACAAATCTCAGCGCTGAAGTATCCGAAAATGTGCGGGATTTCTTCCCTGAGGAAACGCTATCTGTTGAAATTCCTCGGTCAGTGCGCATTGCTGAATCACCATCATACGGCGAGACCGTGATTACCTATGCGCCTCGTTCCAGCGGTGCCATTGCTTATCTAGCCGCAGCGCATGAACTGGCTGATAGAGCCGAGTAAGGGGTCACTTCACTATGGCGGAACGCAGACGCGGTTTAGGTAAAGGTATCGGAGCCCTTATTCCGAATTCACAGAAAGAGGTAAAAGACCGCCCGATTGACGTATTCTTCGGGGGGAATTCCGAAGAGAAAAAGTCAAAAGTTCCTCTGGAGGAAAAGTTCTTACTGGAACGGGGCAACAAAACTGATCGAACTACTAATTCTGCTACGAAGTCAACCAATAACACAAAGAATAACCGGAAAAGCATAGATGAAACAAAGAAAAGTCGTGAAAAGCCTTTTTCGAAAACAAAACAAAAATCTAATGTAAAACATGATGAAAGCAAACAAAATGAAATTGTAATTCCTCAATCTGAAAGTAAAGCGAATTCACCCGAGGAAAAGTCGACAAAAAGAAATGGAAATGGGAAGGCCTTTGACCAAGATGGCGTCGTCGTTTTGTCGGAGGAATCGTCTCGCATTGCGGTAAAGCGATCGAAAGCGGTAAAGCGATCGAAACCGGACCGTGCTGCTCATGAAGATACCGAAGCTGGACGACAACTCGAGGTTGAACTTCTTGAGGAAGAACAAGAAGGGAAAGATGCTGTCACCTTAGCAGAAAACAGCGAAAGTTCTATGAACGTTGAATCATCGATCAGCCTTGAACCTTCGGACAGCATGCCTGTGAAGATCAATGAAACGCACCTTCCGGAAGACAATCGGGAAAGCCGTGAGAAGAGTCTGACAGACATTGACAGCTTCGAGAAATCGGAGGACACCATGAACGATCGTTTCGACAATCATGAGGAATATCCTGAAGCCGACCGGATTGCGGATTCCGAGACTTCGCATGCCGGCAATGGTTTGGATTCCGATCCTGACTCTGATGCATCTGATTCTCTGGACGATTTCGACTCAGAGCAAACGGCTTCTGCCGCTACAACCAACGATCGTTCAAACGCTGGTAACCAACCCGATGTCGTTTCTGCGGACGATGCTTTGGAGAATGATTCCGATGGCGGGTTGGTCGAGGTGCCAGGGGCCACGTTCGCAGAGCTTCCATTGACTGCAATAATCCCGAACACGAAACAGCCACGAACGGTCTTCGATGAAGACGAGCTTGCCGAGCTCGCCGCTTCGATCAAGGAGGTTGGGGTACTCCAACCGGTCATCGTCCGACCGCTTGAAGCGCCAATCGCCGATAAGCCCGAAGCCAGATATGAACTCATCATGGGTGAACGGCGCTGGCGTGCCTGTGAGCTGGCGGGGATTGACACTGTACCCGCGATCGTGCGGCATACACAGGATCAGGATCTTCTGCGTGATGCATTGCTCGAAAACCTCCACCGTACCCAGCTCAATGCCCTTGAAGAGGCGGCGGCTTATCAGCAGTTGCTTGAAGACTTCCAGTGCACGCAGGAAGAGCTGTCACGGAGGATAGCACGTTCGCGCCCGCAAATCTCCAATACGCTTCGTCTTCTCAAATTGCCGCCTCTCGTCCAGCGACGTGTCGCCGCGGGAGGACTTTCGGCTGGCCATGCGCGTGCGCTATTGGGACTGTCCGATTCGGCGGCCATGGAGCGCATAGCCCATAGAATCGTGGCCGAAGGCCTTTCTGTGCGGCAGGTGGAAGAGCTGGTCGCAGTTGGCGATGAGCAGACGCCGCCGAGGCCTGTCCGGCGACGGACCAAGCGTTATGCGCCTGAACTGGGAGAGCTTTCGACCCGGCTCGCCGATCGCTTCGATACGCGAGTGAAGGTGGAGATGGGCGCCAAACGTGGATCTATTAAAATCGATTTCGCTTCCATTGACGAACTCAATCGGATTCTCGGAGTCTTGACACCGGGTGAAGCGGGTATTGATGTCCCCGAATAAGCGTCGAAAGCACAGAACAACAAACTCATGGTACGAAAAGGAGAATTCGAGAGGTTTGAAAAACGAATCCCATCCTCTTGTAGCGGACGAATCGACGCCATTCGGATTACCGATCTATGGCTGAACGCAGAATCTTCGTATACAAATCGTCTACAGTAGTGCCGAGGTTGTGCGCTTCGGCTGCGGCGGCCTGCGGGAAAAGGGATGTCTCCGTCATACCGGGGGCGACGTTGACGTCCAGCACCCAGGGAACGCCGTCTCCGTCGAGAACGATGTCTGTGCGTGACAAATGCCGTAAGCCGAGAATCCTGTGCACTCTCTCTGCGGTTGATTTGACTGTGGATGTCTCCTCGTCCGTCAGGCGGGCGGGGACGAAGTACTCGGAGCGACCGGCATTGTAACGCGCATCGAAATCGTATGGGCCATCGGTGACGATCTCCACGGGCGGAAGCGCATGGGGTTCGCCGGTCCGAGAGGTTGGCGCCCGGCAGAACGAAGCTTGTTCATATGTCGCAGCTGGATCTGATGCCGCGGATGGAGACGGCGCAGCGGGCGAGGGTGATGCGGTAGGTGACAAGGATTCAGCGAGCGCTGAAGACGTGGCAGATGACGAAGGTACGGTGGACGGGGGCTCAGCGGAGGAAGACTCTGTGGCCCTCTCCATGACCGCGACCGCTACCTCGCGCCCGTCGATGTACTTTTCGATCCGAGCGTCTTCGCCATAGGCGTAGCAGTCGACCATCGCGCCGGGCAAGGCTGCCGATTCCTCGACAATCGTCACTCCAAGCGCCGAACCTCCCTGCGACGGTTTGACCACCAGGGGAAATCCGAAGCGCACTTTGATCAGATCGAGAATCGGTGCCACACCCACCTCGCGGAAGAGCTTTTGTGGGATCGTCACTGAGTCGGGCATTGCGACACCCTCACGTGCCAGGACGGCGGCTGCGATGGCCTTGTCCGACGCCAGCTTGCAGGAGGCTGGGTCCGTGCCGACATAGGGATGGCCGGCCAGTTCGAGAAGATCCTGAAGCGAACCGTCCTCCCCTGTGCTTCCGTGAATGAGCGGCCACACGATATCGGGAGCCATGGAGTGAAGGCGTTGCAGGAGGTTCGCGTCGACATCGAAGATCTTGACGTACATGCCCGCTTCGCGCAGCGCGGCCGCGACGCGCCGTCCCGAGTGCAGGGACACCTCGCGTTCGTGCGTCAAGCCCCCGGCGAGAATCGCAACCGTGAGTGGAGCGGACATGGACAGCCTCCCGAGTCGACGGACTGGATCACCAGGACGAACGGTAGACATTATACGGGCGGTGAGGAGTCCGGTTGCGGTCTCCTCACATTTGACTGAACTTCCCCCGGGGGTGCTCGCGGTTCTGGACGCCGAACATCGCGACGAGCTCGGCTTCGCCAGCCACGACCGTCGACAGGCGGCGCACGCCCTCGCGGATGCGTTCGGGCGTCGGATAGCAGAACGACAAGCGCATGTGGTCGCGGCCTTGACCGTCGGCGTAGAAGGCGGTCCCGGAGACGTAGGCGACGAGATTCGTCACCGCGCGCGGAAGCATGGCGTGCGCATCGAGTCCCTCCGGCAGCTTGACCCAGGTGTAGAAGCCGCCTTCGGGTGCGTTCCACGTGCACATCGGCAGGAATTCCTCTAAGGCGGCTTGCATCGCGCGACCGCGCTCGCGATACATTTCACGGTATTCCTTGACTTGCTGGTACCAGTCGTATGTGCGCAGATACTCGTTGATCGACAGCTGTGCGAAGGTGGACGGACAGAGGAGCGCATTCTCGTTGGCCAGAATCAGACGGGCTGTCACCGCAGCCGGTGCGAGCGCCCAGCCGACGCGGTAGCCCGGCGCGAAGGTTTTGGAGAACGAGCCGAGGTAGACGACGCCGTCGGGGTTGAAGGACTGGATGGCGGGGATGGGATCGCCGTCGAAGCCGAGGAGACCGTAAGGGTTGTCCTCGACGATGAGGATGTGGTGACGCGAGCAGATCTTCACGATCCGGCGTCGACGTTCGGCAGACAGGCAGACCCCGGCGGGGTTGTGGAAGTTGGGGATCGTGTAGAGGAATTTGACTGGTTTTCCCTCACCTTCTAGGTGTTCGATCGTCGCTTCGAGCTCTTCGGGAATGAGCCCGTCGCCGTCCATCGGCACATGGACGACGTTAGCCTGGTAGGCCCGGAAGGTCCCCAATGCGCCGACGTACGAGGGGGCTTCGGCCAGGACGACGTCGCCTGGGTTGACGAAGACCTGGGAGATGAGGTCGAGGGCCTGCTGCGAACCGGTGGTGACGGTGATGTCGTCGGGATGGCCGCGTACGCCGTCGGGCCGCATGACCTCGGCGATCATCTCCCGCAATTCGGCGTTGCCCTGCCCCGAGCCGTATTGGAGGATCGACGTTCCTCGGTCGCGCAGAAGACGTGCGCTCATCTCCGCGAGGAACTCGAGCGGCAGCCCCTCGATATTGGGCATCCCTCCGGCCAAGGAGACGACTTCCGGTCTATTGGCGACGGCGAAAAGCGAACGCACCTCCGACTGGCGCATTCCCAGAGCGCGATCCGCATACGTGTTGTACCAAGGATCCAGGCGCGTACCGGCCGCAGCGGCACGGGTCGTGCTGGTCGTGCCTCGCTGTTGTTCGCTCATCGCGCTCTCCTTCATTCCTGCATTCGGTTTCGGTGGGACGGAGCCGGTTGCGCATCCCACTGGACGGCTCGCGGCAGCGGCCACACTCAAGTGTGCCACGCCTCGGCTCCGGTCATGGGCGCGTGCTGGGAAGAAGACGAACTCGGGGGCCTTCGGCCGGGGAACTCAGGTGCCTCGGCCAGGATGACGCCGAACCACGAGGACTCCGTTCACAGGACAGACTATGGTTCTCCGTTCACGGGGCGGCTTTTGACCGGCCAAGAGCTGTAGGACTGAGACGCGCCGTTCTAAGACACGCCGTCGGCGAGTGCGGCGAGCAGAGCCGCACGGATGTGCAGCTTGGGCAGTTGCCCGGCGAATCTGGCGAGTTCGCGGAACGAAGAGGCATCGCCGGTGGACGCGGCGGTGTCGATGGATACGGCAGTGCTGTCGTGCACTGCTTCGGCGGCAGGCGCGGTTCCTTCGGCGGCCGTTGCCATGCGATCGGAGGCGGTTCCTCCCTCGCGGAGGAGGACGAGCATGGGAATGAAGTCGATCGAATCGACGAACCCTGCGGTGACGACCGGGTCGAGGCCGGCCGAGACTGCCTGGTGCGAACCGGAAGTCGCAGAGGCGGGTCGATCGAAGAGGCCATGCGGGGGCCGGTCCGCTGAGGAACCTCCAGTAGGCCGGAGGCGGTCGAACGCCTGGTCTGCGAGAGCGGCTTCGGCTTCGTCGATGTCGATTTCGAGGCCGCGGATCGCGAAGTCGCGTCCCGCCAAGTCCCGCAGTATCTCGCCGGCGATGACCCTCATGGGTGCGGAAATCTGGCACCAGCGTGCCGAGACGAAGACGAGAACGTACGCGGGGCGTCGAGACTCTCCGGAATCGGCCATCCCTACGACTTCTCTTTCCGCGACGCCGACTTGATCCGTTCTCGCACGGTCACATGGTGGGTGACCGGAGTGGCTGAGAGTACCTGCTGGATCATTCGGCCGAGGAAAACCGACGTGCGCACGTTCTCAGGGACCAGGTCTTCCCGCACGGTCACTGCGGGCAGATGCTCGAGGACGGCTTCGACGGGCTGATCGCCTGCATCGTCGTGATCGGCGCCCCCTTCATATTCGGAGTATTCCATAGGCAGAAGGCATGTCGCACCGTAGGCGTCGTCCTCGCGACTGAGCTTCTGCATGAGGTCAACGATCCATTCGGCCGTCATCGGGGCTTGTGAGAAGACCGTCGAACGGATGCCGAAGAAGAAGCCGATCGCTGCCAGCGGATGGCGCAGGCGGAGGTTCTTCGCGTCGCCGTAGGCTTCCTCGATGCGATTCGGCGCATTCTTACCGAAGCTCGAATCCATGCGCTTAGTGGAGATCATGAGCTCTGGCCCGGTGGACCAATGCGACATCAGCACATCCACCTGTTTCTCGTAGTTCTTGCCGAGGATGCGGGCCTCGGAAGGTGCGGCGCTCCTCAAGGACTTCGACGTTTCCAGACGCCTCCGAAGCTCTTCGGATTCGCGTTTGGGGAGCGACTTGACAAGCTCGGCGATCGGACCCGGCAGAATCCTCGGTTCGGAGGGGCGAGGCCAGACGACGTCGGAGGCGAAGCCCGCACGATGGAGTTCGTAGACCAGCCACACGTCCAGGGCCAATGCGGGCACGCCCGACGTGGTCGGCGCGCCCAGGCGAAGGGGGACGCCCAGCAGGAGTTCGAGCGTGGCGAAGTCGGGCCGGTAGACGAGCCTGCCGTCGTCTCGGACCCATGGCGATGTGGTCGTCTGCGAAGCGCGGTCGACGATGGCGTCGAACAGAAGCCATCCGCGTGACCGGTCGGAAGAACGCGACAGCGGCGGGTGTGCCGGAGACGCCGGATGGGAGGAAGGCGCCGTGTAGGGCTCCGGCGAGGGAAGCTGATCGGGTGCGGTCTCCAACGGTGTGTCCCTAGCCATGCCGACGTCCCCTGCGGGCTCGGCGAGCGGACATGGACGACCAGGCGTCGCGGACCGTGGCGAGCTCCGCATCGGTGAGCATGCCGGAGTCCGAGAGGAGGATTCCGTCGACGAGATGCACGGCGCCGAGGAGCTCGCCCTTCGCCAATGCGTGGGAGACCTCGCTGCGGATTGCCCGCAGCGCATCCGCCCGATCGGCGACTAGGCCGCACGACGGCATCGCCCAGCTCGCCGCTTCGCCGGGTTCGAGCTTGAGGATCCCGCCGCCGTAGCTGCGTCCGGACATCTCAGCGCTCAGGAGTGTCACCGAGTTGAGGCTTGCCAGGGGAAGCAGTTCGCGCCCGAGGAGGCGGACGCGCTCGTCGAGATACACCCCGTGCACCGAATTGAGATGATGGACACCCGCCGCATTGGCCGCCAGGCGTGGAGTGTCCGCGTTCATGCACGTCAGGAAGAGGTCAGGCGCGTCGAGGAGGGGAACCCGGTACCAGGGCGTGCGCACGCGACATTTGTAAGCTTGGTCGACTCCGGCGTCGTGGCCGGTTCTGACATACGCCGCGGCGGCGCGCGACAGGGGTTCGTCCGGACGGAACAGCCAAGTGCTCTCCCCCTGTGCCCCGAGGGAGAGGAACCGTTCCCCGGATAACTCGAGACCGCGAAGATGGGCGCTTCCCGCGGGGCTGACGGGGACGAGATCGCGCCCGCCGAGCCCCAATTCGCCTGCGCGGGCGGGCGACAGAGTGAAATAGCGGTTGTTGCCGGTGACCGTTCCCAGCCGGGTGCTCCCCCACGAATCCAGCCGCGCAAAACCGCCGGAGTCGATGAGCCGCGCCGACACCTCCGCCGCCGCGGCCGGCACGAGAACGGTGGTCCATTTCCCTCCCGGATCGGCTGGACGCCAGCGGAGCCCCGCATCCGGCGAGACCAGGTCCCGTTCGCCGGGAACTTGGCGGATGGTGGCCGTGCCCGTCGACGACCCGAAGCCTTCCGCCAGGAGGAGGACGACGTCGGCTTCGGCCTGGGCGAAGACCTGCCGTTCGAACAGCACGAGTTCGAGCGACCCGAAATTCTCAAAGAGGAACCGGCGGACGGGCGCCGCATAGTTGACGCTCAACAGCTCCGCCGGCAGGACGAATCCCAGACGCCCGCCCGGCACCAGGAACTGCGAAGCGTGGATGACGAAGGGCGCCCAACTGGACGCCAGAGCGGAGATCGACACGCCCGCCCGAAGTGCCGCCAGCCGCGCGGCCGCCCGCATAGCTCCCTTGAACCCCTGGTAGCGGATGTACGGCGGATTCCCGATGACGGCCTCGCACTCACGCACCGGCTCCACGTCGAAGAAATCGCTGACCCGGATGCCCGCCGTTCCTCCGGCGGCGGTCACCCTGTTCCGGGCCTCATACGCCGTCGGCCCGTCGATCTCCACACCCTCCGCCGACGGGCGGGCGGCCCCCAGGCTCCGCAGGCGTTCGATCGCGGGAACCAGGAAGGCCGCATCGCCGCACGACGGGTCGAGCACGCGGTCCGCAGCCGAACGGATCGCCCAGGCTGTGATGAACTCGGCTATCGGCGCGGGGGTGAAGAACGCGCCCCTCGCCTTGCGCAAAGGGGTATCGTCCGCCACGGGTGCTTCGGTCATGTCGATATGATCCTACCGGCCTCCGACGATTTCCGTGACTGCGGCCTCGTCCGCGCATGGCGAGCCGATCGAGCCATGGACGACGACGCTGTCGTATCGCGAGCGTCGCTTCTCAGGCCAGGCCCTCCAGGTAGGACTGCGCGTCGAGTGCGGCCCGGCAGCCCGAACCGGCGGCGGTGACGGCTTGGCGGTACGTGTGATCGACCACGTCGCCCGCAGCGAAGACGCCGGGTGCATTCGTTCGGGTCGAAGGCTCGTCGACGAGGATGTAACCCGCGTCGTCGACCGCGACCTCCCCGCGCACGATGGCCGAGCGCGGATCGTGGCCGATGGCGACGAACAGTCCCGACACGGGAAGGGTCGAAGTCTCTCCCGTGACGGTGTCCGTCAGAGTCGCCGACTCGAGGGTCGCCTCGCCGTGGAGCGCGGTGACGACCTTGTTCCAGTGGACCTCGACGTTCGGCTCGGCCAGGAGGCGGTCGGCCATCACCTTGGAGGCGCGCAGTTCGCCGCGGCGATGGATGACGTGCACAGTCGAACCGAAGCGGGCCAGGAACAGGGCCTCGGTGACGGCCGAATCCCCGCCTCCCACGACGGCGATTTCCTTGCCCTTGAAGAAGAAGCCGTCGCAGGTGGCGCAGTACGAGACGCCCTTTCCGCTGAATTCGGCCTCGCGGTCCAATCCGAGCTTCCTGTAGGCCGAACCGAGTGCCAGGATCACCACGCGGGCTCGGTACACGCCCGACTCGGTGGTGATCGTCTTGACCTCGCCGTCCAGTTCGAGCTCGACGGCGTCTTCGTATTCGACTTGCGCGCCGAAGCGCTCCGCCTGAGTTTGAAGCCTCTCCATGAGGTCGGGACCGAGGACGCCCTCGGGCCAGCCGGGGAAGTTCTCGACCTCCGTGGTCGTCATGAGCGCGCCGCCGGCCTCCAGCGTCCCTGCCAGAACGAGGGGTTCGAATCCAGCGCGGGCCGAGTAGATCGCCGCAGTCCACCCCGCCGGGCCTGAACCGACGATGACGACGTCGCGGATGTTCTCAGTTTCAGTCATTGTGGGCCTTTCATCCGGGCCGCGGGGCGCGGCAGTGCTCCGAGTGAACGCTTTCCACGTCCGTGAGTATTCCCGGCGGCGGTGCTCCGCGGACGGGCGGCGGCGCCGTCGTCGAATGCCCGGAGGCGACCCGGTTGGACATCGAGAATCGGCGTTCCGCGGGTGCGACTGCACCACGCATCAAGGCGACTGAGAGGCTGCATGAAAGCGACCTCTCGGGAAGGTTTCCCTCGTCGAATTCGTGATGTCGGCCGATTCCGAGTCAGGCCAGCGTTCGAGCCAACGCGGCGACTGACCCGGAAGCTGGCTCAGGCCTCCTATTTCACTGTGATCTCGGAAATCTCGATGCGGTTCTGACGCGCTTTGTTCTTCGGGAGCTGGTTGAACCAGAGGATGACGGTATCCGTGGCGATGGGCTTGCCGGATTCGAGGGTCATCGAAGTCGACATGCTGCTTTCGGCGATGACGTCGCCGGCGTTCGGAGCGGCCGCGCTGGTGTTGCGCCATTGGACGTTGCCGCCGACGGCGCCGGACTGTATGTCCACTGAGGAGACCTTCGCTTTCTCCTTCAGCTTGATCTCCAAGCCGACGCCCTGCTTGCGGACGAAGTTGGGATTCGAATACCACCAGGAGCGCCAGATGGTCGCCGCGTTGCCGTCGACCACGTTCTTCACCGTCTGCGGGCTGTCTTGCGAACGGGTGTTGGACGGATCGAAGTCGGCCGCCTGCGGATTGAGGAGCGTGGCGCTCTCCACCTGGGGAGAGGGCAAGTTCTCATCCTCCTTTTTGGAGGACTCCTTGCCCTTCTTGGTCGCGGTGGGCTTGCTCTCCTTCTTGTCCTTCTCCGGGACGACCTTGGTGGTGGGGGCGCCGGCCGCCGGCTTCGCGGGAGGGACGTTCGTCGGGGCGCAGAACGTGAGGAGACTCCATATCGCGCCGACGACGACGAGGATGGCTGCGCCCATCACCGCGACCTTCGAGGGGTCGTATAGCTTCTTCGCCTCGGCGTTCACGGGGCGCGCCCGGCCGGCGGGCGGCGCCCCCGGTGTGGGCGGGGGCGGTGGGTTTCCGCCGGCCGGGCCCGGCCGGCGGGCGGCGACCTGCGGTCCGGTTGGCGGGACAGCGCCTGGCGGAACGGCGTTTGGCGGGGTGATGCCCGCGGCGGCATCCTCGGCGTTCGGACTCGCGGACCCGGAAGCTCTGGCGGGGAGTATGGATTCGGGCATCGGTCCGCCCGCGGACCGGGCGGCCTGCTCGTCTTGCGGACGGCCGCCGGAGGCCGCCGACGGGAGCGCGACGGTCTCCGAGGCCCTCGGGTCGGACCCGGCTGCGGGGGATGCTGCGTCGTCCGCCGGTTGGGATGCACCGGCTTCGGCGGGATCCGGCGTCGGGGATGTCGAGGCAGCGGGCGCTGCGTCATCGGCGGCAGACGCCCCCGGGGCATCGGCCGCGCCGTCGCGGCCTTCGGCCACATTGTCGGCGGGCGTCTCGCGGGTGCTCGCCTCCCCCGTTTCGGCCGCGGCTTCAGACGGCTCGGCGGCCGGCACGACGAGGGCTGGGCCGCCGCCCGGTTCGGATGTGCCGTTCTCCTCGGAGCGGCCCTTTTCAGTGCCGCCGCTGGAGGCGCTCGGGGCCGAGGCGTCGTCGGCCCCGGCCCTCTGCTCGGAGTCTGGCTCCGCCGGAGTGAGCGCGAACTCAGGGCGGCCCTGTGGCCCCGTCGACGCCTGGCCGGAGGGCGGAGTGCGACCGGAGGCCTCGTATTTCGGGGCGTCGGCCTGTCCCGGCGCATCGACGTCCAGACGAGGATCCGAGTAGTGATGGCTCGCGGATTCGAAGTCCTCGGGAGTGAAGATGGCAGTGGCGGAAGGATCGATGGCTTCGGGGTGCTCTTCGGCGAACTGGTCCAGCCCCACCCACGCCGGGTTCATCCCGCTCGGGGCGATGGCGTGTTCCGAGAGCGGATCCACCATCGGGCGGCGATGACCCGTCGCTGCGCCCGCCGGATTCCATGCGGGAGCCGGCGGCTGAGCCCCGGGCTCGGCGGCTCCCGGCATTCCCGGCGGAGTCGGTGCGTTCGCTGGGAATGCGCCGCCGGCAGACGGGTCGTGCGCGGGAGGTCTCTGCGGGGCCGGTCCAGTCGACGGCGCCGCTCCCGCCGGCCCGGAGGCCGCGCCCTGCGAGCTCGGCGGCGCCGAGGCGCCGCCGACGGGCTGCGGGAATGCCCCTGGTGAGATGACGCCCCAGGGGGCGAGCTCCCGGACGAAGTCGCTGGGCGAAAGCGCCCCCACCCCTTTGAGTTCGCGTGCGCACACATTGCGCAGCTGTTCGGGAAGCCGGTCGTTGTCGGCGACGCCGCGGAGCAGGGCTTCGGGCTTGCCCCCCGGCTGGCCGGTCAGCAGGCAGGCGAGGAGGAGGCTCAGCCCACGGGCCTCGATCCTGTCGGCCTGAGCCGTCTCCATCGAATCGGTGTGCATCCCGGCCAAGGCGGCGTCGACCCCCAGGCCGTCGATGAAGACCTCGCCGAGGACCCCGACGCGCACCTGCTGGGACGTCAGTTGGAGGTGGCGGACGCCGCGAGAGCGGGCCGAGTTGAGCGCCGAGGCGATCTCGCCGGACAGCGCGTGCGCCTGCTCCGGAGAGAAAGGCGTGCCGTGGAGGAAATGGGAAAGCGGCGTTCCCAGGGGAACTTCGGTGGCGATGTAGCAGGCCGATGCATCCTGCCCGACGGACAGGATGCGGACGACGTGGGGGTCGTCGATGAGCGAGCTGCGGCGGGCGGAGTCGAGGGCTTCGGTGGTGTTCGGCGCGCCGGGGTCGAGTATGATGAGCCTGAGGGACGTGCCGAGAAGGGTGTCGATCGCACTCCACACGGATATCCCGCTGTACGGAAGCTGTTCGGGGAAAAGACTGGTGAGCCGATAGCGTTCCGATAGCAGCTGACCAGCCTCGACGAAGCTGTTCACGTGTCAATCCTTCCTGCCAAGTGCGCGGCCTGCGACGTGCGGGGAACGGGGGGAACCCACTGCGGCCCATCCTACCTGGCACATGGCGAAAAACTATGTTGAATGCCGGCCCAACTTGCGGCGATGCTCCAGCGGACTGATGGGGTACGACCGCCGCCCGCGGCGGAACGACCTGACGAGGCCGATGATCAGGAGCGTGAAGAAGAACAGGCAGAACACCAAAGTTCCGATGTTCTCCCAGTCGGCGCGCACGCGCACCTCCAGAGCCCGAGGCGAGCCGAGGGGCTGCAGGCTCCCGTCGAGGATGCGCACCTTCGCGGTGATGTTCCCCGACCCCAGTGCCTTGACGGGGACTCTGACCTTCGTCGTGTTATGGGCGGAGAGCGTCGCGGTGACGGCCTTCGTCATCTTCAGGCGCTGATCCTTCGTCTCCAGGGCGACGGTGACGGTGACGGGCACCGGCAGGGAATTCGAGATGTCGAGGGGGATCTCCGTCTCCTGCGATATGACGTTGACCGTCGAGGAGGGCTTCGCGCTGACCGCCTCGCCGAACGCCCGGGCTTCGGTGGAATAGGCCTTCAGAGCCTTCGATCGGGCCCCCGGCGCCGATCGCCATGCGTTCGCAGTCAGCTGGAAGCCGCGATCCCGTGCCGGCGTGGTGACCAGCTCGGGCGTCTGGGTGATTCCTCCGATCGACGTGAAACGCGCGAGAGCCGAATCCACCTGCCCGAGTTGGGAAGGCTGGATCTCTCCGGCGGCCTTGGATGTGTCGTCCAGAGCCTCCCGTTTGACCTTCGAAGGCGTGGAGGCGAGCACCTTGTCGATCGTGGCGGGCTCGACCCACGGTGCGCCCATGAGCGCTTCGACCGTTCCCCGCATGGCGCTCGGGTCGAGCGGGTTGCCGCTCTTCGCTCTCGCCGGGTCGTGCGGGCTGATCGACGGCAGGCTCGGGCGGTCGGCCTGGATCACCGTCGCCCGGGCGTCGTTGGGACGTTCGCGATATGTGGCGGCGGACAGCGCGAGCACCAGCTGCCTCGAGTGCAGAGGGTCCATATCCGGCATGGAGCCCGCCTTCTGCGTCGCGTCGGCCTGGCCGCTGGAAGGCATCGAACCCGCGAACGCCGCGCTCATGGCGGTGTCGCTCGTCACGGCGGAGACCTTTCCGCTGGGAAGGGTCGAGAGCGCCGACACGCTCGACGACGTTCCGTCCGCCAGGGGCATCTCGCTGGAGGGCAGCACGACGCCGGTGATGCCCGAGGCTGCGAGCGCCTTGACGAGCGTCGCGTCGGGGCCGGGCGCCAGGAGCGAGACGTCGGTGCGCGGCAGTGGGATCGACAGCTCGGAGGCCAGCTTCGCCGCGATCGACTGTGCGCGGGTCTTACCGGTTGCGAAGGACGCCGCCGAGCACTGCGTCAGTTGCCCGGCCGCCTGGCAGGCGTGGGCCACAGCCGCCAGATCGCCGTCGCCCGGAGGGGTCAGGAGGAGCTGGGCGCCCGCCGTCGCCGCGAAGGACCTCAGCGCCGCGGTCGGAGCGCCGCGGCCGGACTCGACGAGGAGAGGGTCGACGAACGCCGTGACGCCCGGCGTCGACAGCGCCGAGAGCGTGTTGGCCACTCGTCTGGAAGCCTCCTCCGCTTCGTTCTCGCCGTTCCTGCTGAGGGCCTGGTCGATGGATCGGGCTGTCGACAGCTCGGCCGTGGACGCCGTGACGGGGACGACGACCGATGTCTGCATCCGTTTGACCTCCGACGAAGGAGCGACGACGACCACCGACCGGTCCGAATACTCATTCCCGTCGATCAGCGCGGACACCGCCACTCCGTGCGGCCCCCAGGTGGACGGCGTGTCCGTCCACGCGAGCCCCGCACGCGGAACGGTGAAGGACACGTCCACGGCGCCTCCGGGAGGGACGACCTGCGACCTGCGGTCCTCAGCGAGGGTCGCCGCGCTTCCCCCCCCTCCGCGTATGAAGGCCAGAAGCTGGTTGCGCGACGCCGGAACGGACGCTTGCCCCGCCAGCGTCGCCCCCGCGAGCGTCACCTCCCGCTTGCCCGGATTGGAGATGCGAGCCGTCACCGTCAGGTCGGCGCCCGGCTTGAGGACCGGGTCGCCCACGGAGGTGATCGTCACTCGCGGGGCGCTGGCCTTCCCTGACTGGGGGAGTCCGGCCGAGTCCTCGGTTCCGGAGGTCCGCTCGGCCGCCGCGCGGGGGGTCTGCCCGCCGGTTCCGGGAAGGAGGGCCGAGACGTGCGGGGTGCGCCGCCGTTGATCCGCCTGGGCCGTTCCGCCCGGGGTCGCGCAGGCCAAGATCATCGAGAATCCCAGGATCAGCAGGGTCAGCGACCGTGTGCGGCGCGTGGGCCTGGAAGCGGTGAATCGACGCATGTCAATCACGACCCGAGAGGATGTCTCGAGCGACGCTGACGATCCTGCGCTCGTTCGGGTAGGCCAAACGCGAGCCGACTCTGTCCATGCGTATCCACTCGACTCTCTCCGCCTCCTGGTCGGGATCGTTCTGGGTTGTCAGTTCTCCGGCCAGCTCTTCCATGAGGAAGTGGTGGACGATCTTGTGGACTCGTCGGTCCGTGCCCGAAAACCAGTAGTCGATACTAGCGAGGTGGCGCAGGACTCGGGCCGTTATCCCCGTCTCCTCGTAGACTTCGCGCGTGGCCGCCTCCTCGGCGGTCTCGGCTCCCTCCAGATGCCCCTTCGGCAGGCACCACTCCAGGCGGCCGGCGCGATTGCGCCGCGCTATGACGACGACGTAGGCCCACCCCTCCTGCGCGGATACGACCACGCCGCCGGCGCTCGTCTCGTTGACGACCGGGAACGAGTGTCGCCGGACAGCGTTGGCGGCGGCGCTTCTCCTCCGCAGCTGCTGCCCCATCCCGGAAGGCAGTGGTCCCGATCTCGACATATCTCTCAAAGCGGTTGTGGCGTGCCGGTCCGCATGCCAGGATCGGCGCGACATGGCACCCTTAGAGGGTGCAACGCGTGACTCCCGCAAACGAACCGGTACACATGACGGAGATGACCGGAGCGAACCGGCGCGCCTTCCTGCTGATGCAGGGACAGAAGGCGCTCCGCTCCCTTCCCCGAGCCATCTATGAACTGGGATCCATTTTCGCAGATGCCGGGCATGAATTGGCACTCGTGGGCGGCCCAGTGCGGGACGCCTTCCTCGGTTTGCCCATACACGACTTCGATTTCACGACGTCCGCCAGACCCGGGGAAACCCAGGAACTCCTCGATTCCTGGGGGTCGACCACGTGGGACGTCGGACGCGAGTTCGGCACGATCGGCTCGGTCCGGCGCGATCTCACCGTCGAGGTGACGACCTACCGGACCGACTCCTACGACGTCGGCTCCCGCAAGCCGAGCGTGGACTACGGGGACACCCTCGAAGGCGACCTGGCGCGCCGGGACTTCACCGTCAACGCGATGGCCGTCCGCCTTCCGTCGATCGAGCTCGTCGACCCGTGCGGCGGGCTCGACCAGCTGGTCGACGGAGTCCTGTCCACGCCCGTCACAGCCGTCCAGTCCTTCGACGACGACCCGCTGCGCATCATGCGCGCAGCCCGCTTCGCCGCCCAGCTGGGGTTCGACGTCGCCCAGGACGTCATGGCGGCCATGGGCGAGATGGCCGGGCGCCTGTCCATCGTCTCCGCCGAGCGGATCCGCGCCGAGATCGAACGGCTCCTCGTCTCCGACGCCCCGCGCCGCGGCGTCGAACTACTTGTGTACACGGGTGTGGCAGACGTCGTCCTGCCCGAACTCGCTCTGCTCCGCGACACCGTCGACGAGCACGGGCGGCACAAGGACGTCTACGAGCACACCCTGACGGTGCTCGACCAAGCCATGGCCCTGGAGGGCGAATGCGACTACGAGCCCGACCTCCTCGGCGGCCCCCTGCCGAGGCCGGACCTCGTGCTGCGGCTCGCCGCGCTCCTCCACGACATCGGCAAGCCCGCCACGCGCCGGTACGAACGCGACGGCTCGGTGACGTTCCGCGGGCACGACGTCGTCGGCGGGCGGATGGCCGCCAAACGACTGCGCGCCCTGCGCTTCGACAAGCAGACGGAGAGGGACGTGGCCCGCCTGGTCGAACTGCACCTGAGGGCCTTCGGCTTCTCCGAGCAGGGGTGGACCGATTCGGCGGTCCGCCGTTTCGTCCGCGACGCCGGACCGCTGCTGCCTCGCCTCATGCGCCTCATCCGCGCGGACGTCACCTCTCAGAACCGGCGGAAAGTCGCCCGCCTCCAGGCCGGCAACGACGAACTCGCGCGGCGGATCGTCGAACTGGCCGAGCGCGAGGCCCTCGACGCGATCCGCCCGGACATCGACGGGTCGAGGATCATGGAGATCCTCGGGCTCGAACCGGGGCGCCTGGTCGGCCAGGCCAGGGACTTCCTGCTCGAACTGCGTCTGGAGGAGGGGCCCCTCGGCCAGGCCGAGGCCGAGCGCCGCCTGCTGGCGTGGTGGGCCGAACGGAACGGCGACGCCGCAGCCGGCTCGCCGTCCCGTTCGGATGGGCTGAAACCCGGCCCGGATGCCGCGCCCGAAGGCCCTGAGCGTCCGATGCGTCGGGAAGGCGCCCGGCCGTGAGCCTCCTGGGGGATCTGGCCACGCTGTCCAAGCGGGCCGGCTTCACCAAACTCCTGGGCGTGCGCCTCGTCTCGCAAGTCGGGGACGGCATGTTCCAGGCGGGTCTGGCCTCCCTGTTCTTCTTCAGCCCCCAGTCGATGGCGGGACCCGGCGGCGTCGCCTCCGCCCTTGTCGTCCTGCTCCTGCCCTACAGCCTCATCGGTCCCTTCACCGGCCCGTTCCTCGATCGGTGGCGCCGCCGCCAGGTGCTGTTCTACGGCAACCTGGTCCGATGCGCCCTCGTCGCGGTGATCGCGGCGGTTATGGCGCTCCTGGGGGTCGGGCCGGCGGTCGGCGCGCTCGCGCTGTGCACGCTCGGCCTGGCGCGCTTCCTGCTGTCGGCTCTGTCGGCCGGCCTGCCGAAGGTGGTGGGCGGCAACGAACGCCTCGTCATGGCCAACTCGGTGGTCCCCACGCTCGGCGGCATAGCGATGGGCCTCGGCGCCGTCATCGGCGTGCTCATGCGGGTGCTGCTGCCGGAGAGCGCATCGCGTGAGATCTCATCGCTCGTGGCCGCGGCCCTCCTGTACCTGGGGGCGGCCCTGGCCGCCCTCCTCCTCGCCCCCGGCGAACTCGGACCCGACGGGGTGGAACGGCCCGCGCCCCTGGGCGAGACGTTGCGGCGGACGGCCGGCGAGCTCGCCGCGGCTGTGACCTACCTCCTGAGCCGAGGCACCCCGGCGGCGGCCCTGGTGACGATGGCGCTCCACCGCTTCGTCTACTACATGGAGCTCATCACGATCATCTTGGCCGCGAGGAACCTCCTCTCCGAGCCGTCCGACGCCGACGCGGGCATCGCGCTCTTCGGGACGCTCGGCGGAGCGATGGTCGCGGGCCACTTCCTCGCGGTCATCCTGACCCCCGTCGCACACGAGCGCATGGCGCCGTCTCGCTGGACCCTCGTGTGCCTGGTCGTCGGGACGGTCGGGCAGCTCGCCGTCGCCGTCTCGTATTCGACGCCCGTCTTCATAGCTGGGCTGTTCGTCTTCGGGATCGGCGTCCAGGGTGCGAAGATCGCGGTCGACTCCATCATCCAGGGCGACGTCGAAGACGCCTACCGCGGCCGCACCTTCGCGATCTACGACGTCATGTTCAACATGTCGGCGTGTCTCGCCGCGGCCGTGGCGCTCCTCGTCCTGCCCGACGTCGGCTGGTCGTGGACCGTTCAGGTGGGCTTGGCCGCCTTCGTCTGGGCGACAGCCTTCGGATACTGGAGGAGCGTGCGCGCTCTAGGCGACGAGCCGCGTCGGGCCGGACCGACCGCTGCGGGCTGACCGGCCGACCGCGTTGCCGGGGCGATCCGGAGCTCATGCGCCCGAGCTTTTCGGATACTCCCGTTCGTCCGTTCGGAGGGGTCAGCCGCCGAGGAGGATGTGCGCCAGGCCCGTCCCCACCAGGCACGACGTGATGACGCAGATGAATCCGGGAACGAGGAACGAGTGGTTGATGATGTACTTCCCTATGTGCGTCGTGCCCGTCCGGTCGAAGCCGATGGCGGCGAGGTCCGAGGGGTAGGTGGGCAGGACGAAGTATCCGTAGGCCGCCCCGTAGAAGCCGACGAGCGTGACCGGGTCCACCCCGAGCTGCAGGCCGAGGGGGGCGATCACCAGCAGCGCCGCGGCCTGGGAGTTCACCAGCTTGCCCACGACGAACAGGATGATGGCGTAGGTCCACGGGTAGTCGCTCATGATGCGGGAGAGGGAGCTCTCGAGCGCCTTGATGTGGGCGCCCATGAAGGTCTCCGTCATCCAGGCCACGCCGAACACTGAGAAGATCGCCGTCATCCCCGAGCGGTAGACGGGCCCCCGGTTGATCTTCGAACCGTCGACTTTGCACGTCAGGAGGATGACCGCCCCGGCTAGGAGCATGATCATCTGGATGACCAGGTTCATCGACAGGGGCTCGGCGGCGCCTCCCTTCCCGGTGGGGAATTTCGGGCGCAGCGCGGTGGAGGTGCCGAGGACCACCACCACGAGGATGGCCGAGAAGAAGATCGCGACGGATCGGTAGGCCTCCTTCGGGAAGGACTTGCCGATGAGGGAGTCCGAGTCCGCGTAGACGTAGTCGCGGAACCCCGGGTCCTTCAGCTTCTCCTGGAACACGGGGTCCTCGTCCAGGTCCTTTCCGCGGCGCATGCTCCACAGCGCGGCCAGGAGCACGCCGCACAGCGAGCCCGGAAGGGAGACCATGAGGATCTGGGGGATCGACCAGCCCAGGTTCGTCTCCTTGTGGAGGATCCCGACGAGCGAGACGGTCGCCACCGAGACCGGAGAGGCGGTGATGCCCATCTGGGCCGCCACCGAGGAGATGGCCATCGGGCGTTCGGGGCGGATGTTCTTCTTGATCGCGATGTCGGAGATGATCGGGAGCATCGTGTAGACGACGTGGCCCGTGCCGCAGAGCACCGTGAGGGTCCACGTGGTCAGCGGCCCGAGGATCGTGATCTGTGAGGGGTGTTTGCGCAGAATTCGCTCAGCGAACTGCATGAGCACGTCCAGTCCGCCGGAGGCCTGGAGAGTCGAGGCGCATCCTATGACGGCCAGGATCGTCAGCATGACGTCGACCGGGGGGTCGCCCGGCTTGAGGTGGAAGGCGAAGACGAGGACGACCAGTCCGATGCCGGAGATGAGGCCGAGTCCCATGCCCCCGTAGTGGGTTCCCACGAGCAGGCACCCGAGGATGACGACGATTTGGAGTGTGATGACGAGAGCTTGCATGGTGTCCCCGCGAAGGTGGTCGACAGGTGTGTATGCACACCTTATGCAAGCCGTGTGCGTCTCACATGCGATTGGCCGACCGGTCCGTTCCGCAGGGGCCGTATTGCGTCACGCCCTCCTTGCGAATGTGACTTCCGTCCCCCGATGGCTGGAGAGGCGAGGAAGGGAAGCGGCGTTCTCGGCTGTCGACGGCGAACGCCCTGAAGGCGGCGAGCCGGCCCCACGAGGGGAGCGGGCTGCAGCCCGCTCCCCTCGCCTTTCGACTACCTCTCGACGTCGCCGCGGATGAAGGCCTCGACGGATTCGCGGGCCGCGTCGTCGGGACGCTGTTCCATCGGGGACTTCATCAGGTAGGACGACGGCGACAGCAGCGCCCCGCCGATCCCCCGGTCGAGCCCGATCTTGGCGGCGCGCACGGCGTCGATGATGATGCCGGCCGAATTCGGCGAGTCCCACACTTCCAGCTTGTACTCCAGCGACACGGGGACGTCGCCGAAGTTGCGGCCCTCCAGGCGGACGAAGGCCCATTTGCGGTCGTCGAGCCAGGCGACGTAGTCCGAGGGGCCGATGTGCACGTCGTGGTCGTCGAGCCGCGACTGGAGGTTGGACTGGACGGCGTTCGTCTTGGAGATCTTCTTCGATTCCAGGCGCTCGCGCTCGAGCATGTTCATGAAGTCCATGTTGCCGCCCACGTTGAGCTGGTAGGTGCGGTCCACGGTGACGCCGCGGTCCTCGAAGAGCTTGGCCAGAACCCTGTGGGTGATGGTCGCGCCGATCTGGGACTTGATGTCGTCGCCGACAGCCGGCACGCCCGCGGCGGCGAACTTATCCGACCACTCCTTCGTCGAGGCGATGAAGACGGGCATGGCGTTGACGAAGGCCACGCGCGCGTCGATGGCACACTGGGCGTAGAACCTGGCCGCCTGCTCCGAACCGACCGGCAGGTAGCTGACGAGGACGTCGACCTTCTTGTCTTTGAGGATTCTCACGACGTCGGCCGGTGCCGCGGGCGACTCCTCGATCTGCCCCTGGTAGTACTTGCCCAGGCCGTCGAGAGTGTGGCCGCGCTCGACCGTCACGCCCGTGGGGGGCACGTCGGCGAACTTGATCGTGTTGTTCTCGGAGGAGGCGATGGCGTCTGCGAGGTCGAAGCCGACCTTCTTGGCATCGACGTCGAAGGCCGTGACGAACTCGAGGTCGCGAACGTGATACGGGCCGAACTGGACGTGCATGAGGCCGGGGACCTGCGTGGACGGATCGGCGTCTTTGTAGTATTCGACGCCCTGGATGAGTGACGAGGCGCAGTTGCCCACGCCAACGATCGCTACTCGGATTGTGCTCATTAACTCTCCTATGAATGTGTAGGGCAGTAGCGCTGTCGGAGTCCGTACAACTCGTCGAGACCTGCCGGGAGCGGTGTCGCGCGTGGCCGATCGCGTCGGACCGCGGCGTCACATCGGCGTGATGATGCCGCTCACCGGAGCCATCGTAGCCCGTGGGAGGGCCGGAGGGGGAACCGGGGATGCGGTGCCCGGCCCGGGACGGGGCCCTCAGGGGGCTGTGATGACCATATCGGTTTGGCCGTGCTCTGGGGCTTCGTCCAGGCTGATAGGGCAGACTAGTCTTCAGTAAGCCCTCGATGCCCCAGGAGGCCATATGTCACCGAAGGACCGAGTCCCAGCGGCTCAGGCGGGCCCGGCCGGGCCCGCGGACCCCGAGGAGGACGGGCCTGCCGCGCCCAGCCGGGCCGAGCCCGCCGACGCGCCGGATTCCGGTGCGGCTTCAGGCGAAGGGGCGCCGTCCCGCGGCGGACGCACCGAGGAGGCCGGCTCGGCGGAGGGGTTCCCAGGGCAGGCGGCGATCGAGCCGGCGGGCCCCTCGGCTCGGCAGGCGGGCCGAAGCGGCGTGGGCGCCGGGGGCGCGGGGCGAGGGCTCCGGCCCGAGGTAGGAAGGGCCGGAGGCACGGTCCCGCCGGGAATGAAGGCACTCGTCGTCGTCGCCCTCGTGACGGTGTGCTGTGCGGGGCTCAACCAGGTGCAGAACATGGTCGCTCCGGCGTTCTTCGCGCTGACCCTGGTGCTCACCGTCCGCCCGATACACCGGTGGCTCGTCAGGAAGGGGCTCCCGCCGTGGCTGTCGGGCCTGAGCACGATGGCCGCCCTGGCCGCGGTGCTCCTGGGCACGGTCGGCCTGACGGTGTGGTCGCTCGTGGGCCTTCCCGACACACTGAGCAAGTACAAGGGCAGCTTCGAGGACATCGTCCGCCAGCTGAGGGATCTGGCGGCCAAGTACGACTTCGACTTCGACACGGCCAAACTCCAGGACGAGCTGCTCAAGAACCTGGACTTCGACCGGATCCTGGAGATGGTCTCGACCCTCGTCAACTACCTCACGTCCGCGGGATCGCTCATCGCGCTCATCGCGCTGGCCATGCTGTTCATCACCGTCGACACGATGACGATGGACTTCCGCTCCAGGGTGCTGGCCAACCACGACTCCTCCCTGCACGAGGCTCTCTGCGGCTTCGAGGGGCGAGTGCGCCAGTACTGGCTCGTCTCGACGATCTTCGGCATCATCGTCGCCGTCATCGACGGCATCGTCCTGTGGTTCCTCGACGTCCCGCTCCCCGTGGCCTGGGTGATGGTAAGCTTCATCACGAACTACATACCGAACATCGGGTTCGTCATGGGGGTCATCCCGCCCGCGGTGATGGCCCTCGTCGACTCCGGCTGGGTGACGGCGGTGTGGGTCATAGCCTTGTACTCGATCATCAACTTCGTCATCCAGGGGATCTTCCAGCCCAAGATCACGGGCGACGCCGTCGGCCTCTCCACGACGATCACCTTCCTCTCGCTCATATTCTGGACGGTGGTCATCGGGCCTCTCGGGGCCATCCTCGCCGTCCCCCTCACCCTCTTCGCCAAGGCGGTGCTCGTGGATTCGAGTCCGGCGACCAGGTGGCTGGAAGTCTTCCTCATCCCCGAGTCGGAGGCGAAGAAACGTTCGGAGCACGGGATATACGATGAGGAGAATCCGGCCGCCGACGACTTCGTCGACTTCATGGAGGCCGAATTGGGCGAGCAGGCGAAAGCGCGGAGGGAAGCACGAAGGAGACAGGCCCGCAAGGGTGCGCGTCGGCAGTCGCTGTTGCGGCAGACCGAACGACAGCCTGAAAGGTAAGGGATGGCACACACGCGAAGACCGACGGGGGACGTATCGAGCGTCAAAGGCGGGAGGGCCGCTGGGCAGGCCTTCCCCATGCGCAGGACTCGGCGCGGCAAGCTCCGCCCGGTTCGCAAGCGCGGATGGAACTATCCCCGGGCGGGCTACGGGCCGATCCGACGATGGGTCCCGAGCTGGCGCATCGTCCTGGCGTCCGTCTTCCTCTTCCTGGCGATGGGAGTGGGGGCGGTCGGCTATCTGTACGTGACCATCGACATCCCCCAGCCAGGCGACTTCGCCTTGGCCCGCACGACCACCGTCTACTACTCGGACGGCAAGACGAAGATGGGGACGTTCGCGCAGTACGAGCGCGAGCCGATAAAGCTCTCCGACCTCCCGGACACGGTGCCCCACGCCGTCGTCGCCTCGGAGGACAGCTCCTTCTACACGAACAGCGGCATCTCCCCGCGCGGAATCGCGCGCGCCGTCGTCAACAACCTCCGGGGAGGCCACCGTCAGGGTGCGTCGACGATCACTCAACAGTACGTGGAGCGCTATTACCTGGGGACGACGAGGGGGTATCTCGGCAAGCTGAAGGAGGCCCTCCTGGCGATTAAGATCGACCAGCAGCAGTCCAAGAACGAGATCTTGGAGAACTACCTCAACACGATCTACTTCGGGCGGGGCGCCTACGGAATCGAGATGGCGGCTCAGAAGTACTTCGGGATCCACGCCCAGCAGCTCAACCTCTCCCAGTCCGCCATGCTCTCGGCCATCATCCCCTCCCCGAGCGGGTGGGATCCAGCGGTCAACCCCGAGAAGGCCAAGGAGCGCTGGACGCGCGTCCTGAACCGCATGGTCGGCGAAGGCTACATCTCCAAGCAGGAGGCCGAGTCCGCCGCCTTCCCGCAGACTATCCCTCCGGGGACGTCGTCGGCGTTCTCCGGGACGAACGGGTATCTGCTCGCCGCGGTGGATTCCGAACTCCGGGCCACGAAGAAGTTCACTGCCGACGATCTCAATCAGAACGGCTTGAAGATCGTCACCACGATCGACCCGAAAATGCAGAAGGCGTCCGTCGACGCCGTCGCTGGGCTGCCCAAGGACAGGCCGGCCAACAACTACGTGGGGCTAGTCTCCGTCGATCCGCGCACCGGCGAGATCTATGCGATGTACGGCGGTGCGGATTACAAGGCGCGGGAGCGCAACGCGGTCACTCAGGACCGCGCCCAGGCCGGATCCACGTTCAAGCCTTTCACCCTCCTGGCGGCCCTGGACAGCGGGAAGTCGCTGAGCGAACGGCTCGACTCCTCCACGCCGAAGGTGTTCAGCGGCAACAAGGTCCAGAACTTCGACGGCAAGGACCGGGGGAAGATCGACTTGATCACCGCGACGAAGTACTCCGTGAACACTGCCTACGTCCAGCTCAACGAGGATGTAGGCCCCGACAAGACGAAGAAGGCCGCCATCACGGCCGGGATACCGGAGAACACCCCCGGCTTGGACAGCACCCTGACGAACGTACTCGGATCGGCTTCGCCCCGGCCGATCGACATGGCGAAGGCGTACTCGGTCTTCGCGAATCAGGGTGTGAGCACCACCCCCCACATCGTGCGCAGTGTGCAGAACAAGAACGGGGAAACGGTGTACACGGCTGAGACGGAGGGCAAGCGGGTCTTTGAGTCGGAGCTCATGAGCCAGATGAACTACGCCTTGCAGAGCGTGACGTCTTCGGACGGGACGGGGTCCACCGCGGGTAAGCTCGACCGGCCGGTGGCCGGCAAGACCGGCACGTCGTCGGGGCCGTGGTCCGCGTGGTTCATCGGCTACACGCCGCAGATGGTGACGGTCGTCGACATGTACCAGGTGGGGTCCAAGGGCGAGGAAGAAGTCCTCACCCCCTTCGGCAAGTACACCTACGGCATCGGCGGCGGGTCGTTCCCCGCGGAGATCTGGCTCCGGTACATGGAGGTCGCCACCGACGGCATGAAGGTCGAGAACTTCCCGAAGCCGAAGAAGCGCGTGACGCCCACGGGCGACGACGAGACGGAGACGCCGGCCAAAAAGCCGAGCCAGGCGCCGACGACGAGGGGCAGACCGACGTCTCCGTCGCCCGGCGTCTCGCCGACGCCGACCGAGCGCACCCCGTCCGAGCCGACGCGCACGCCGACCCCGACCCCGACCAGGACTCCCGAACCCACCACGCCGCCTGCCGTTGTGCCTTCGGCCTCTCCTCCTCCCGAGCCGAGTAAAGATGCGACACAGCAGACCCAATAGCCTTGGCTCCAAGAGACCGGACGCTGCGCCTCGCCGGGGAAGGCCTCGCTCGGGAGCCGGTGAGCGTTCGGCGCGGCGGGCGCCGGGGACGAGATCCCAACTCCGCCCGGTCGCCGGCGAACGCTGTCTGCTGCCCCAAGGGGCCGGTGCATGGGCGCGACGGCCCGGGGGCGGTCGGCCGGAGACTGGCCAACGCCTTCCCCTCACGGGTAGAATCCGTTTCCGGTGCCCGGCCCGGCTATCGGGATGTTCGGTCTTCCGGCCCGCCCCGGCCTTCGGGCCGTTCCGGCGCCAGACGCATTGACCCTCCTGTCATGGAGAGACCATGACCGCACAGACCAGAGGAGGTGGGTACGAGCATGCGTGACTACGAGATGATGATCATCATCGATCCGACCGTCGACGAACGCAACATCCAGACATTCGTCGACAAGCTGCTTCAGGTCGTCCCCAATGAGGGCGGCACCCTGGAGAAAGTCGACATTTGGGGCAAGCGCCGCCTTGCCTACGACATCAAGAAGCACTCCGAAGGCATCTACGCAGTCGTGACGATGAAGGCTACGCCCGCGATCGCCGGCGAGCTCGATCGTCAGCTTGGCCTGAACGAGGCCATTCTCCGCACGAAGCTGCTGCGCATCGAGGCCTGAGGAAGACGTCCACACCGAAGGAGAGACCATGGCAGGCGAACCGATCATCACCGTCGTCGGGAATCTGACCGGTGATCCGGAGCTTCGTTACGTGAGTTCGGGTACGCCCGTAGCTTCCTTCACCGTCGCCTCCACTCCGCGCACCCTGAACCGCCAGACCCAGCAGTGGGAGGACGGCGAGGCTATGTTCATCCGCTGCTCCGTGTGGCGGGAGCACGGCGAGAACGTCGCCGAGTCCCTGGCCAAGGGGATGCGGGTGGTCGTCACCGGCCGGCTGACCGTCCGCAATTACGAATACAACGGCGAACGGCGCACGAGCCTGGAGATGCAGGTGGACGAGATCGGCCCTTCTCTGCGCTACGCGCGCGCCCAGGTCACCAAGGTGACCGGAGGCGGCGGAAACTTCGGCGGTGGCGGCAACTACGGTAACAGCTACCAGGGCGGAGGCGGCGGGTACGGCGGCCGAGCGTCCTACGACGCTCCGCAGGGCGGGTCGGCGCACGATCCGTGGCAGAGCGCTCCGCAGGGCGGGTCGGCTTTCGACGACAACCCTCCCTTCTGATTCCCATCGTTCGACTTTCCCGGCGGCGCCAGCCGCCTGGTGGCTCCGGCCACCGCAACTGAAGGAGCATAACTATGGCGAAGCCGGTTCTTCGCAAGCCCAAGAAGAAGGCCAACCCTCTTAAGTCGGCCAAGATCGAGAACATCGACTACAAGGACACCGCCACGCTGCGCAAGTTCATCTCGGACCGCGGCAAGATCCGCGCTCGACGCGTTACGGGTGTCACCGTCCAGGAGCAGCGCAAGATCGCGCGGGCCGTCAAGAACGCCCGCGAGATGGCCCTGCTTCCCTACTCGAGTTCGACTCGCTGAGGAGGCCATCCATGAAGCTCATTCTGACGCATGACGTCGACGGTCTCGGGTCGGCCGGCGAGGTCGTCGAGGTCAAGGACGGATACGGCCGCAACTACCTCATTCCCCGCGGGTACGCGACGAAATGGACGAAAGGCGGTCAGAAGCAGGTCGACCAGATCGCGGAGGCCCGCCGTAAGCGCGCCATCGCCTCCCTCGAGGAGGCCAACGCTCTGCGCGACGCCCTCCAGTCGGAGGCTTTGACGATCGTCAAGACCGCGGGCGAGAGCGGGCGCCTGTTCGGCGCCGTCACCAACGCTGAGATCGCCGCCGCGGCGACGGAGGCCACCGGCAAGACGGTCGACCGCCGCACGATCAACGTGACGACGCCCATCAAGTCGCTCGGTTCCTATAAGGCGACCGCCAAGCTTCACGACGACATCGTCGCGAGTCTGACCATCGAGGTCGTCGAGGTCGTGACGAAGAAAAAGAAGAAGAAAAAGTGACGCTGATGCAGGGCCGCCCGCCGACGCGTGGGTGGCGCTGACGCGGAATGGGTGCGGGCGGCGGCCGGCCGCACCCATCTTCGTGGCACTGCGTTCACGGCGTGCCGAAGGGTTTGCCGGAACGGGCCCGGGCGAGCATCGTGCCGGCCCGGGCGGCCATGAAGACGCCGCCGTAGGCCGCCCACAGGGCGAAGAAGAGCCAGGCGCCCGGTACGTCGGGATACGCGCTGTGGACGGCCATGATCATCCAGGCGATCGGCGCGAACACGAAGAGGGCCGCGAGCATGTACCAGGCTAGGCGCCGGGTGTCCTGGGCTCCTATGAGCACTCCGTCGAGGATGTAGGCGACTGAGGCGAGCGGAAGGCAGCAGGCGATGACGATGAGCGTTCCGGTGGACAGGCTCCGCACCGCCGACTCGGCTCCCATGGCCGCCGGGATGGGGGCGCTCGCGGCCGCCAGGGCGACCCCCAGTCCGATCCCGGTGGCCACGCCGTAGCGCAGGCACCGGCTGAGCACTGCGGGCACGTCGCCGATCGGCTCGGTTTGCCCCTCGCTTCCGTCCTGCTGCGCCGGGGAGGCGCCGTCTTTGGCCGCCGAACTCGCCCCTATCGCCGTCGATATGAGGATCTGGGCCGCCATGGCCAGCGAGTCGAGCCCGTAGGCGGCGAACTGCCAGACGGTCATCGCTATCTGGTTGGCGGCCAGCGCGACGGTCCCCAGGCTCGTGGCGGCGGCGATCTCGGCGAGGATGGACGCTCGCAGGCAGACCGTCCGCACGATGAGCGGCCACGACTGGCCGAGCGCTCCGAGGATTCCGCGCCGGCTCGGGGCCAGCGAGGCTCCGCTTCCCCGGGCGATCCTCGCGACGACGAACGCCAGCCATCCGCCCATGCCCGTCTCCGACAGCGCCGTTCCCAGGCCTGCGCCCGCCACGCCGAGACCGGCCGGGTAGATGAGCGCGAAGTTGAGGGGAATGTTGGCGACGGCCCCCGCGGTGGCCGCGTAGAGCGGGCGTTTGGTGTCGCCGAACCCCCGGAGCGTGCCGGTGGCGGCCAGCACCACGAGCATGCCGGGGAGCCCGACGGCCGAGGCGCGCAGATAGCGTGCGGCCTGCGCCGTGGTCGACGGTTCGGCGTTGAAGAGCTCGAGGACGGGTGTGGCGAAGAGGAGGAGGATCGCGCCCAGGATGCAGCCGATTCCTGCGGCCAACCAGATCCCCTCGACCCCGCGGCTGGCGGCGGCGCGCCGGTCTCCAGCGCCGACCAGCGTGCCGGTGGCGGCCGTCGTGGCGTAGGCGAGGAAGACGCACAGCCCTACGAGGGTGGACAGAAGAGTCGAGGCGAGCGCGAGCCCGGCCAGAGGGAGCGTTCCCAGGTGCCCGACCATCGCAGTGTCCGCCGCGACGAGGAGGGGTTGGGCCAGGAGAGTTGCCAGAGAAGGTAAAGCATACGCCCGGATCTGCCGGTCGATGCTCCGTCCGCGGGAGGTCGTCGACACTTTTCCAGATTACTCCCGGAGTGGGAAGAATCGTCTGAACCTCAAGTACGGGTTTAAGTCTCGGTGTGCGAAGCGTCATTGCAGGGGGCGGGGAAAGACGCCGCCGTTATCCACTTGTGTGGACAGGCCTGGGGACGGGATGGCGGGGTTTTCCTCCATCCTGTCCACAGTTGTGGACAGGCCTGTGAGAGAATGTGGACGAAACAGGGCTCCCTTCCACATCGCCTCCACACGGGCTGCACCGTGTCGCGAGCGTGTCTCCACACGTTATCCACAGGGGTGGATTTGCGTATTCCCGCTGAACTACTAACCTTGGGCGTGCGCGCTCAGACTCCGCAAGCGCTGTGAGGCGTAGTCGATCGCCGGGGTCGGCGTACGGGTGGGAAGCCCGCCCGTATCGCAGACCCGGTTCCCACAGGCCGACGGCCGGCCTGGGCATGGACGGCGAACGCAGTCAGCGGGTGTGGGCGGCGTCGCGAGCCTAGGTGTCGTCGATCGGAGGGAATATGACCGTGAGCGAGGGCGCCCAGCCCGGTTCGTCCTATGAGCGCGTTCCGCCGCAGAACGTCGATGCGGAGATGTCCGTGCTCGGCGGCATGATGCTCTCCAAGGACGCCATCGCCGACGTCATCGAGATCCTGCGCTCCGCCGACTTCTACAGGCCCGCCCACGCCAGCGTATACGAGGTCGTCATCGAGCTCTTCGGGCGGGGCGAGCCGGCCGACGCGGTCACCGTCGGCGCGGAGCTGAAAAAGAAGGGCGAGTTGGAGCGCATCGGCGGTCTGCCGTATCTCCACACGCTCGTCGCCACCGTCCCCACCGCGGCCAATGCCGCCTACTACGCGCGGATCGTGCGTGAACAGGCCCAGCTGCGCTCCCTCGTCGAGGCCGGGACGCGCATCGTCCAGCTCGGCTACACCACCGACGGGGCCGACGTCGAAGGCCTCATCAACCTCGCCCAGTCCGAGGTGTTCGCGATCTCCGAGCAGCGCCAGACCACCGACTACACGACCCTCGAGGAGATCGTCCCCGACCTGTACGAGGAGCTGGAGCGCAACGCCAACCGCGACGGCGGGCTCGACGGCGTCCCGACCGGCTTCTCCGAGTTGGATTCCAAGCTCAACGGACTGCGCGCGGGCCAGATGATCATCATCGCCGCACGTCCCGGCGGGGGAAAGTCGACCCTCGCCATGGACATCTGCCGCTCGGCCGCCGTCCACAACAACATGGCCTCCGCGTACTTCTCGCTGGAGATGAACCGGACGGAGCTGTCCATGCGCTTGCTGGCAGCCGAGTCGAAGGTGTTCCTCGACCGCATGATCAAGGGCGAGTTGGAGACGCGCGACTGGCAAGCCATCGCCCGCACCCTCGACAAGATCTCGCAGGCGCCGTTGATCGTCGACGACTCGCCCAATATGACGATGGGCGAGATCCGGGCGAAGTCGCGCCGCATGAAGCAGCAGCACGGCATCCAGCTCATCGTCATCGACTACCTCCAGCTGTTGACCTCCGGCGGCAAGGCCGTGGAGTCGCGTCAACAGGAGGTCTCCGAGTTCTCGCGGTCCATCAAGCTGCTGGCCAAGGAGCTGGAGATCCCGATCGTCGCGGTGGCCCAGCTCAACCGCGACTCGGAGAGGCGCAACGACAGGCGCCCTCAGGTCGCAGATCTGCGCGAGTCGGGCTCGCTGGAGCAGGACGCGGACGTCGTCCTGCTCATCCACAGGGACGACATGTTCAACAAGGATTCGGACAGGCGAGGCCTGGCGGAGATCATCATCGGCAAGCAGCGTTCCGGGCCCACGGGGACCCTCGAGCTGGAATTCCAAGGCCAGTACGCGCGTTTCGCCGAGAGTTTCGACCAGGGGATGTGATTCGCCGGATTGACATGACTTGAAATGATTTGAATCTGTTCGATCTGAGTCAATTCTCATCAACTCAAGTTAATACTATTTGAATATTGCTAACATTATTCGGCGTGGTTTTCGACTGCCGATGCGGGCGGGCGAGGTTGGGCCGGTGATGTGCGATTCCGGACTGATGGTCGGCGTCCGGCGAAGCTCACCTTTTCGTCGATTTCACCGGTCAATCTACCGGTGAAATACGCTTGCGACCGAGATTCCACCGGGTACTGCATTGTCTTACCGATTACCGCATTCGATGGTTTGACCAGAAACCGCATTCGATGCGTGCCAAACCCGCTAGACCCCTCAAATCGCACGTGAGCCCGCCAAGGATAGGGCAGTCCAGGTGAATGCCGGTTCAGACAGATCGGCTCAAGTAAGTCGGCCCAGCTGAGCGTCAGGCTCAGGCCGAAGCGTAGGCGCCCTGCCATGCCCAGTCGAAGGGCGTTCCGGCTGGTACCCGTCCCTTGATCGACGCCGTCACGACGTCTTTGGCGACGCGGACGGCGTCGTGGATTCCGGCGCCCTTGGCCAGCTCGGCCGTGACGGCGGCCGCCAGGGTGCATCCTGCGCCGGACACCCTCTCGTGGCCGACCTTCGGCTCGGAGTAGACGGTGGCCGCCTCGCCGTCCCACAGGACATCGACGGCGTCGGGGCCGGGGAAGTCCACACCGCCTTTGACGAGGACGTAGCGGGGCCCCTGGGCGCTGATGATGCGGGCCGCTTCCGTCATCTCCTCGACGGTTTCGAGCCTGTCGAGACCCGAGAGGGTGCAGGCCTCGAAGTAGTTGGGCGTGGCGACGGTGGCCTGGGAGAGGATCTTCTCGCGCAGCTGGTCGTCGACTTCCCGGGCGGGGCCGAGATCACCTCCCTTGCAGATAAGGACCGGGTCCACTACGACGTTCTTCCATGCCTGCCGTTTCAGGCCGGCGGCGACGACGTCGATCGTCGCCGCGGTGCCGAGCATGCCGACCTTCACGGTGTCCAGGGAGCGAATGGACGTTGCGGCCTCGATCTGATCGGCGATGAGGCCGGCGTCGAGAGGAACGAAACGGTGTGCCCAGTCGTTCTTCGGGTCCACCGAGACGACGCACGTGATCGTTCCCATTCCGAAGACGCCGAGTTGGTGGAAGGTCTTGAGGTCGACTTGGATTCCGGCTCCGCCGGTCGCTTCGGACCCGGCGATGACATAGGCGTATGTGACCATGGCTCTCCTCAACAGTGCCCCCGGGCTTGCCGGCTGGCTCCGGCGGGGCTGCGCAGCGGCGGCATCGAGGGCGATGCAGTGGTGTCAATGGCTGATTCTACGGCCAGTGCCGCCTCCGTGCTGCATCGTCTCTCGATGCGAGACGCCCGCTCCCTGACGTGCCACGTCATCGCCTGGATCGCCCGCTCTCGGGTTTCGCGCCTCGACCGGGCCCCGCACAGCCGCAGGCGCGGAGGCCACGAGTCGTGTCAGCCAGCGACTCGACCTTCGTGTGGGCCCCGTTACGAGCCGCCCTCCTATACGAGGCTCTTGAAGTACCGAGCGATCGGCCAGCGTTTGAAGCCCGCGGATTCGTACGTGTGCCTGGAAGCCTCATGGCCGGGGTCGTTGCCCGTCTCCACCATGGCCATCTTCATGCCCGCCGAGCGGATGACGTCGAAAGCGTGGTTGACGAGTTTGCTTCCAATGCCCCGGCGCTGGAACATGGGGTCGACCGCCAGCACGTAGATCTCGCCCATCTGGTCTTCGGGGTGGATGCGCACGCACACCCACCCCACGACGATCTCGTCGATGATCGCCACGGAGACGTTGTGCTGTTCGTCCCTGAGGACGGCGCGCAAGTCGGTCGGCTGGCGAACCTGGCACCCTTTGGGATAGTACGACGCGTACGCGACATCCGGGATGTTCGGCTCGAATCCGTCGAAGACTGGCTTCCACGAACGCCTGGAGAGTTCGAGCAAGGATTTCTCGTACCGTGGATCGTATGGAGCAATGCGTGCCTTGTTCACTGACGATCAATCGTCCTTCGCGGGGTCGGTTGGATAACTGAGCGCGGGGGCAGATGCAACGGTCTACTGGCCCACCCGCTTCATCGTATCCGGATTGTATCCCGTCCGCCCCGCTTCGCCGCGGTCGAGTTCGTCGATCGCCTCCACCTCGGCGATCGTCAGATGTACTTCGGCCGATCGGAGGTTCTCCTCGATGCGGGCGGGACTCGCCGACTTCGGGAAGATCACGTGCCCCTTGGCCAGATGCCAGGCGAGCACAGCCTGCGCGGGAGTGCATCCATGCGCGGCGGCGATGCCGGCCAGAAGCGGCTCTCCGGTGACGACGCCGCGCACAAGGGGAGCCCACGCTTCGACGACGATGCCGTTCTTCCGGCAGAACTCGGAGACTTCCCGATTGCCGAAATAGGGGTGGAGCTCGATCTGGTCGATGGCCGGCACGGTGTCGGAGCCCTCGATGAGCGTTTCGAGGTGGTGCTTCTGGAAGTTCGACACGCCGATCGACCGGGCGCGCCCGTCGGCCGCGAACTCTTCGAGGACCTTCCACGTCGTCAGGAAATCCCCGCCGTACTGGTCGGGCAGGGGCCAGTGGATGAGGAAGAGGTCGACGTAGTCGGTGCCCAGGAGCTTCAGCGAGGCGGCGAAGGACTCTCGCGCGGCGGCGGGTTCGTGATTCGAATTGTCGAGCTTGGTGGTCAGGAAGACGTCCTCGCGCGGAATCCCCGACGCGGCGATCGCCTGGCCGACCTCCGACTCGTTCCCGTACATCTGGGCCGTGTCGATGTGCCTGCATCCTTTGGACAGGGCGAACTCGACGATGCGCGGAGTGTCCTCGCGGCTCAGCTTGTATGTGCCCAAGCCGAGCTGCGGAATCGGGTGGCCGGTGTTCAGTGGGATATTCGGAATGCGTGGAAGAGTCATGGTTCCATTCTTCTGTTTTTTCTCATCATGGGGAAGTGACCATCGTCGCCCGAGGCGGACGTCATGCCTGCCCGCGCGGCTGAAGGAGCGGCGCGCTCGCGACACCGCCGAGGGCGCCGCCCAGGTGGGCGAGCCACGAGACGCCGGCCCTGAGGGGAAGCAGGCCGAAGAGCATGCTTCCGTAGGCGACGGCGACGACGATCGCGATCGCCATGTGGCTGAGCTGCCTCGTGTAGAAGGCCCGGACGAGGATGTAGGCGAGATACCCGAAGACGACGCCCGACGCTCCCAGCGTCACCGAGTTCGACGCCGCGAACGCCCACACGAGAAGCCCCGAGCCGAGGACCGAAACCAGCGTGACCGCGGCGAACGTCTGCGCTCCGGCCATGAGGACGAGGAGCCCGAGGACGAAGAGCGGGATCGTGTTGCCGATCAGGTGGGTCCAGCCGTGGTGCAGGACGGGGGCGGAGAAGATCTCCAGCAGCCCCTGCGTCGTGCGCGGGTGGACGCCGAAGCGGTCGAACCAGTGCCGCACCACGTGGTCGACCAGTTCGATTCCCCACAGGACGGCGACGATCGTCGCCATCGTCGTAGCGGCCTTCTTGAGCGTCATCTGGGATTCCATGCCCCCAGTCTCGCAGACGGCGCAGGTTCCGTGCGCGCGGCTGTTCAAGAGCTTCGGGAGGGGACTGGAATCGACCGGCCAGAAAGTCGCCTACGTCGAGTCGCCGCGCTGTCCGCCGGCGATCCGGCGGTGTGGGAACCGAGCGTCCGGCCTTACGACCGGTAGCTCGAACGCGTCACATGCTCCACGACCGCCCGCGACACCCGGTCGACCACGCGCGAATCGAAGACCCCGGGGATGATGTAGTTCGAGTTGCGTTCGCCGTCGGTGACGACGTCGGCCACCGCCACGGCCGCCGCGCGCAGCATCTCGTCGTCGATGCGCGCGGCGCCCGCGTCCAGCATGCCGCGGAATAGGCCGGGGAAGACGAGGACGTTGTTGATCTGGTTCGGATAGTCCGAGCGCCCGGTGGCCACGATCGCGGCGTGCTTGCCGGCGTCGCGCGGATCCACTTCGGGGGTGGGGTTGGCCATGGCGAAGACGATGGCGCCCTCGGCCATGGTGGACACGTCCTCCCCGGTGAGGATATTGCCGGAGGAGACGCCGATGAACACGTCGGCTCCTTCCAGAGCTTCCTGCAGGCTCCCTTGGAATCCGCGCGGATTCGTGTTCTGGGCGAGCCAGTTGCGGTGCGGATTGGCCTCCTCGCGGAACGGCCCGAGCGCGCCCTTGCGGCCGTAGCCGATGACGTCGCGGGCCCCGTGCAGCAGGAGCAGGCGGATGATGGCCGACCCCGCGGCGCCCACGCCCGAGACGACGATGCGCGCCTCCTCGATGTTCTTGCCCACGACTTTCAAGGCGTTGATCAGGGCCGCGAGGGTGACGATGGCGGTGCCGTGCTGGTCGTCGTGGAAGACGGGGATGTCCAGCTCCTCGCGCAGCCTCTCCTCGACATCGAAGCACCGCGGCGCCGCGATGTCCTCGAGGTTGATGCCGCCGTAGACGGGCGCGATGGCCTTGACGATCGAGATGATCTCCTCGGTGTCCTTCGTGTCGAGGCACACCGGCCAGGCGTCGACGTTGCCGAAGCGCTTGAAGAGAGCGGCCTTGCCTTCCATGACGGGCAGAGCCGCCTCCGGGCCGATGTCGCCCAGGCCGAGCACTGCGGTGCCGTCGGTGACGACGGCCACGGTGTTGCGTTTGATCGTGTACTGGCGGGCGAAGGAGCGGTCGCGCGCGATCTTCTTGCACACGCGCGCCACGCCCGGCGTGTAGATCCGGGCGAGATCCTGGCGCGTGCGCAGCGGGTTCTTCAGATCCACTGAGATCTTTCCGCCGGCGTGCGCCTGGAGGGTGGCGTCGGAGACCTCCTCGACGTTGGCTCCCACGAGCATCTCGATGTGATCGCGCACCGCCTGGACGTGTGCCGAGTTGACGCAGTCGCAGGTGAGGTTGACCGTCAGCTGGTTCTCCTGCGATTCGACCGTGTCGATGCCGGTCACCAGTCCGCCCGCGTCGGCCACGGCCTCCACCAGGTGTTGGGTGGCGCGCGGGTGAAGCGGAACGTTCACCTGCAGTGTCACGGTGTAGCTGGGACTTGGCATGGCCATGGGAAACCGCCTTCTTCTCGGGTCAGAGTGTGTCGTAGGACTCGTGCGAAGCCAATGATAGGCCTTCGGCCCGCCGGTATGGGAGCCGGTTCCCGAACGGCGTACGCGCAGTCGCGCATGCGCTGTTCTCCTCGGCCGTGCGGCCGGGTACATTGGACTCATGTACGACGCGACGTTCCGGATCCCCGGCCACACCATGGTCGAACACAGGCTCGAGGCCCCCCTCGACCGCTTCGGCGCGTTCGACCGCCTGACGGCCGGCAGCACGGCGTCGCAGCCCGCGCCGGCAGCGCCTGGGGCGGCGGGTTCCGAGGCGCCCGGAGCCCCGCAGGAGGGCACCGGACGGAAGGAAACCGCGGCCGCCCCGACGCGGATCGAAATCTTCGCCCGCGAATACATACGCGAAGGCAGGGAAGACCGGCCCCGCCTCGTCTACTTCCAAGGTGGGCCCGGCTTCCCCGCGCCGAGGATGGCCCCCATCGGCTCTTGGCTGTCCACGGCGCTCGACCACTATCGGGTCGTCCTGCTCGACGAACGCGGCACCGGTTCGTCGCACCCGCTCGACGCCCAGGCCGTCACCGACGTCGGCGGCCCCGGGGCGCAGGCCGCGTACCTCTCCTGCTTCCGACAGGATTCGATCGTCGCCGACGCCGAAGACCTCCGCCGGGCTCTCCAGGACGAGCCGTGGAGCGCCCTCGGCCAGAGCTTCGGCGGCTTCGCCGTGACGGCCTACCTCTCCCAGGCGCCCGCGGGACTGTCCGAAGCTTTCATCACGGCCGGCCTCCCCTCCGTCGTCGACCACGCCGACGCCGTCTACCGGCTCACCTACGTCGAAACCGACAAGCGCAACCGCGAATTCTTCGCCCGCTACCCGGGCGACGAGGCGACCGCGTGGTCGATCGCGCGCCACCTGGCCGACGTCGAGGAGACGCTGCCCACGGGCGAGCGCCTGACACCGGGGCGATTCCGGCAGATCGGCGGCGTCCTGGGCAGAAGCTACGGGCTCGAACGCCTGCACTTCCTCCTGGAGGACGCCTTCCGGACCAAGCGGGGGAGCCGCCGCCTGCGGCCCCAATTCCTGGCGAGGATCGGCGCAGAGGTCTCGCTGAGGGCCTCGCCGCTGTACGGCGTCATGCACGAGGCGATCTACGCTCAGGCCTCCACGGGGGCGACGGCGTGGAGCGCCCACCGCGTCCGCGGCGAATTCCTCCAATTCCGCCTGCCCGACCTCGCCGAAGGCGGAGCCGGCGAAGCCGCGCTGGAGGCCGAGGGTCACGGCTTCAGATTCACCGGAGAGCACATGTACCCGTGGCAGATGCGCGAAGACCCCGCCCTGGCGCCGATGGCCGATGCAGCCGACCTCCTCGCCGCCGACGCCGCCCTGCCCGAGCTCTACAGCGCCGAGGCGCTCGCGGCCAATACAGTGCCCTCGGCGGCGTGGATCTACACCCCCGACATGTTCGTGCCGCACTCGCTGTCCGAGCGGACGGCGGAATTGGCGGGGATCGAACGGATCGTCTCCACGGAATTCCACCACGACGCACTGCATTCGGGAGGCCCGAAGATGATCGAGAAGCTCATAGCCGCGGTGCGGTGAGGCCATGCGGCGCGAACCGGGGAATCCATGAACGCCACGCCTGTCCCGGCCGGCCCGGCGGCTCCGCCCAACCCGGCGGTGCCCCTGGGAATGCCGGCCGTCCGCCGGCGAGTGGCCCGCGAAGGAGCTGGCTGCCGGGGGCGGCCCGACGTTCCCGGCTTGATCGACCGGTTCGGCCGGACGGCGGTGGACCTGCGCGTCTCGCTCACCGACAGGTGCAATCTCCGGTGCCGGTACTGCATGCCCGCCGAGGGGATTGAGCCGATGCCCGGGGAGAGAATCCTCACCGATGAAGAGGTCGTCCGGCTCGTACGCATCGGCGTCCAGGAGCTGGGCGTCCGCGAGGTGCGGTTCACGGGAGGCGAACCCCTCCTGCGCAAGGGCCTGGAAGGAATCGTCGCGGCGACCTCACGGCTGACGACGTGGAACGGCGCGCCCGTGGAGACCTCGCTCACGACGAACGGGCTCGGGCTCGTCCACCGCGCGACCGGGCTCAAGGCGGCCGGGCTCGACCGGGTCAACGTCTCCATGGACTCGGCCGACAGGCGAACCTACGCCATGCTCACGCGCCGCGACAGGTACGGCGACGCCGTCGCCGGCGCACGCGCCGCCGCGCGAGCGGGACTGCTTCCCGTCAAGGTCAACGCCGTGCTCATGCCGGGGGTCAACGACCGCCAAGCGCCCGACCTCCTCCTCCAGTCGCTCCTTGCCGGCTACAGGCTGCGCTTCATCGAGCGCATGCCGCTCGGCCCGCCGGGTACGTGGAGGGCCCAGGACGTCGTCACCGCCGACGAGATCCTGGGCATGCTCCGCCGGCATTTCGACCTCGCCCTCCGCCCCGCGGAGGAACGCGGCGCATCCCCGGCGCAGGAGTGGGACGTGGCACCCGGCCGGGCCCTCGGAGTGGAGCATCCGGGCGGCAGCGTCGGGGTCATCGCATCCGTCACCCGACCCTTCTGCGGGGACTGCGACCGCACCCGCCTGACCGCCGACGGGCAGATCCGCGCCTGCCTGTTCGCCGCGGCGGAGACAGACCTGCGCGGGCTGCTGCGGTCGGGCTGCTCGGACGAGGAGATAGCCCATGCGTGGCGTCTCGCCATGTGGGGCAAACAGGCCGGGCACGGAACCGACGACGGCTTCCTCCACCCCACCCGGCCCATGAGCGCGATCGGAGGATGAGGATGGCCGCGGGGTGAGGACGGTCGCGGGGCGCCGCCGCGCCGGTTCGGCTGAGGGAGTCGATCCGGCCGGGGACGACGGAAGGAACCGGGAAGAGGGCGAAGAGCCGAACGGTCGGGATGAGAAGGGCCATGTAGCCGGAAAGAGAGGAAGTCGCCTATGAGCGTTGTGAAGAGGGACCACGCCTGCCCGGACGTGACCGTGAACCTGCGGTACTTCGCCGCGGTCGCCGAAGCGGCGGGCACTCGCGGGGAGACGGTCGAGCTTCCCGCGGGGACGACCGCCGGGGACCTGCGGGATGCGCTGAACGCCCGGCACGGCGAGGCCTTCGCCCGGCAGCTCGCCGTCAGCGCCTTCCTCGTCGATGGCGTCCGTTGGCCCGGCGAAGGCCTCCCCCTCGTCGGGCTGGTGCGCGTGGACGTGCTTCCGCCGTTCGCGGGCGGGTGATCTGGAATAGCGCCCCGTCTGGAACCGGGGGAGTCTGGCAGCCTGGAGCGCGACGCCGTCCGGCGGGGCGCTTCGGCCGTTCGCGGGAAGGAGCCGTTGCCGTGCGGAGCACGAACGGGACAGCCTCCGCCGGTCGCGGATGGGGTGAAGGTTCGCCCGGTCGCGGCGCGGTCGGACCGGTGATGTTCGTATATACAAACATCTAGCTTGCTCCAGCCCACTCCGGCGCGGTCGCAGGAGCGGTCAGACGGCTCCCGTCCACTCGGACGTGCCGTCGGCGAAGAACTGGCGTTTCCACACGGGAAGCTGGAGTTTCACCTTCTCGACGACGTCTTCGAGCACCCGGAGGGCCTCCTTGCGGTGCGCCGCCGAGACCGCGGCGCCGAGCGCCACGTCCCCGACCTCCGCGTGGCCGGTCCGGTGCAGCACGGCTATCCGGGACGCTCCCGATCCCCGGGCGGCGTCCTCGGCGATGCGCCGGACGACCGCGTCGGCGTCGGGGTGCGCCTCGTAGTCGATGGCGACGACGGCCCGGCCTTCGTCGTGGTCGCGGACCTGCCCGCGGAACGTGACGATCGCGCCCGCGGCGGGGGTGCCCACCAGTTCGGCGAGGCGGCCGACGTCGACGGCCTGGCGGCTGACGCCCGCCAGGACGACGGCCGCATCCCGGCCGTCCGATTCGCCGCGATTCTGAACCCGGCGGGTTGCGGCCTCGTGCGGCGTGAAGGCGAGCGGGTGGTCGGAGTCGTCGAGCTGTTCGATGATGTGGGCCAGTCGCGGGCCGACGGCGCCGACGGCGTCGCGCACGCCTCCGACCGACCCCGGCGCGTTCAGGACGAAGGCCCGCGAGCCCCGGTGCTCGACGATCCCCGCCAGCCCCCGGGAGAGCGCCGCGCTGGGCACGCGCGGATTGTCCCGCAGGAGGTTCTCGATCCCCGGTATCCTCCGGGAGATGAGGGGAGCGGTCGCCTCCGGGGTGAGGTCGCGGCTCGTGATGCCGGTGCCGCCGGCAGTGACGATCACCCGGGCGCCGTTCTCGACCGCCGCCAGGATCGCGCCCTGGACGCTGTCGATGCCGTCGGGGACGACGGCCGGCCCGGTGACGGATCCGAATTTGCCGAGCAGGTCGGCTGCCAGGGGCCCCGACAGGTCCTCGCGCGCGCCCTGCGCGCAGCGGTCCGAGACGGTGATGACGGCTATGGTCAGCGGCATGGACGCCAGTCTAGCCCGGTCTGTCGGTTCTCCCCGGGCTGCATTCGGGCGGCGCGCCGGCCGGAGACCACGCGGATCCCAGTGCGCGCCGGAGCGTCGCACGCCGGTCGGACGCCGGCGTCGAATGGCGCCCGCACGCCAGTTCCTCCCAGTCACCAGCCGCCCCAGCCCCGGGGCCGGCCGATGTCGGGGTGGCAGCCTTTGTAGGCCTGGCACAGTCCTCCCCGGCCCCGGGGATCGGCCGGCGGTCAGGCGAGCTGTTCGGCAATCGTCGTCGCCCGGGCGAGGCCCGCCGTCGTCGCGGCGATGCGAAGCGCGTCCATGACGCCTTCCTTCGAGATGCCGGCCTTCAGGCAGTCCTCGGCGTGCGCGGCGGTGCAGAACTCGCAGTGCCCGATGGCTGAGACCGCGAAGGACCACAGATCGAAATCCGCCTTGTCCACGCCGGGGTTGGCGATGACGTTCATGCGCAGGCCCGCGCGTTCGTTCGCGAAGTCGTCTCCCATGTTCCCCTTGGCCGAGTAGAAGACGTTGTTCATCCCCATGACGGCCGCGGCGGCGAGCGCCGCGGCGTACGCCTCCTCGGACAGGTAATCGCCCGCCTCCTCGGAGATCTCGCGCAACACGGTGGCCGAGCCGGTCGCGGCGGCGCAGGCCAGGAAGGTCCCCCATTTCTTCTGCTCGTCGAGGTTCGTGGAGCGCGCCAGGGAGCCGAGGTTCAGCTTCAAGTCCTTGGCGTAGCCGGGAACGGCGTTCTTCAGGGATTCGATGCTCATTTCAGGGTCTCTCCGATCTTTTCGGCGACGTCGATGGTCGGGTCGTTCTTCCTCCAGTTGCACGCGCACAGCTCGTCGGACTGGAGCGCGTCGATGACGCGGAGGACGTCGTCGACGTTCCGGCCGACCGAGTCCGAGGTGATCGAGACGTACTGGATGACGTTGCCGGGGTCGATCACGAAGGTCGCTCGGTCGGCGGTGCCGTCGGCTCGCTTGACGCCGCAGGCGACCATGAGGTCCCGGTTGGTGTCGGCGAGCATGGGGAAGGGGACGGTCTTCAGATCCTCGTTCTGGGCGCGCCACTGGAAATGGCAGAATTCGTTGTCCCCGGAGACTCCGAGGATCTGCACGTCGCGGTCCTCGAATTCGCCGTTGAGCCTGCCGAAGGCGGCGATCTCCGTGGGGCAGACGAAGGTGAAGTCCTTGGGCCAGAAGAAGACGACGCGCCATTTGCCGGGGTGGCTCTCTTCGGTGATCTCCTCGAAGTAGTCGTCCGGCTGGGCGACGCCCATGGCGCGCAGATCGCCGCCCTTCAGAGCCGTGAGTCGGTAGGCGGGGAATTCGTCGCCGATGGTCAGAACTGGCATGCGTCTCCTTTGTTCGTGTCCGGTGGGTGAGCGATTCGCTAATCTGGATTTATTCCAGTCTATATGGTTTTCGGGATCTGGGCGATGTGACGTCCCTCGCGGGGGATGCCACCGGAGCCCCGGGACCATGGGCAGGAGCAGAAGCCCGATTGACGTCCCTCGCGGGGGAGGCCACCGGCCTGCCGGCCGCCCGGCTACGATGAATGCCATGGACCTCGCACCGATCGTCCGCGCGGCCGGGGGGCTTTCGGCCGTGCAGCGAGCGCGCTATTCACGCCAGATCCTCCTCAACGGCTTCGGCGAGGAGGCTCAGCTCCGCCTGCTCGCCTCGCGCGTGCTCGTCGTCGGGGCGGGGGGCCTCGGTTCGCCCGCCCTCCTCTATTTGGCGGCCGCGGGCGTGGGCGCGATCGGGATCGTCGACGACGACGCCGTCGCCCTGTCCAACCTCCACCGGCAGGTGATCCATGACTCGTCCGGCGTCGGCGCGGCGAAGACGGCCTGCGCTGCTGCGCACATCCGGGCGCTCAACCCGGACGTGACCGTCGTCGAGCACCGGGAGCGGCTCACCGAGGCCAATGTGCGGCGGATCATGGAGGGCTACGACGTCGTCCTGGACGGCGCGGACAATTTCCCCACCCGCTACGTCGTCGACGCGGCGTGCTCGGATCTGTCCGTCCCCGAGGTCTGGGGCTCGGTCCTCCGCTACGCCGCCCAGGTCTGCGTGTTCTGGACCGGTCCGCGGGCGCGCGCCGCAGGCGTGCCCGACCCCGGCGTGTGCCTGCGCGACCTCTTCCCCAGCCCGCCCCCGCCCGGCTCGGCCCCCGCCTGCGACCAGGCGGGCGTCATCGGACCCCTGTGCGGCCAGGCCGGCGCGATCATGGCGGGCGAGGCGGTCAAGCTCATCACGGGCGTGGGCGCCCCTCTTCTCGGACGGGTCCTCGTCATGGATATGCTGGAGCCGCGGTGCGAGACGGTCCCGCTGGCCGCCGATCCGAATCGGCCGGCACCGCTGAGAGGAGAGGCATTGTCCGACGAGTGTCCGGCCCGCCCGGCCGTTCCCGAAATCGACGTCCGCGAACTCGCCGAGATCCTCGGCCGCGCCCGCCCCGACGGCGACGCGCCGCACGCAAGCGGAGCGGGAAGCGGACAGCCCGGGCCGGGCGCCGCGATCCTCCTCGACGTGCGCGAACCGCGCGAGCGGGAAATCTGCGCGATCCCGGGCTCCCTCCACATTCCGCTCGCCGAGGTCCTCGCCGACCCCGCGGGGATCGCCGACCGCTTGAGCCTGGGCGGCGGCACAGTCTACGTGCACTGCCTGGGCGGCGGCCGTTCGCTCAAGGCCGCCCAGGCGCTCGCCGCCTCCGGCGTCCACGCCGTCAACGTGGCCGGAGGCATCAAGGCATGGTGGACGCAGATCGACCCGTCCATGCCTCGGTATTGATTCCGCATTCCTTGCGCAGCGGTCAGTCCTCGCGCAGCGTTGCGATTCCGTCGAGGACGAGGGCGAGTTTCCTGCCGAACCAGTCACGTGGGTGCATCCGCGTGGCCATCCCCAGTTCTGCGCGGACGGCCCGCGAGAAGGCGTCCCGACAGTTCGGCGAATCGGTCGGAGGCTCCGAGAAGTCGGTGTGGCGGGGTGAGACGCCGGACTGGTCGGACTGCTGCCGCTGGGGTTCGGCCTGTCCCTCCGAGGAGTCGGGTGGAGCCCAGCGTACGAGGATCCGATCGCGTAGGGCCGTGTCTCGCCCGTCTTCAGCCGTCTGCATGAGGTTCTCCACGCCGTGGCGGTGGTCCACCGCGAGATCGATCACTGTGTCGACGGCCAGAACGGCGTCGGGAACGGTGAATCCCTGGCCGGCGAGGATCGAAGCGAGATCCACGTAGAGATCGGCCATGCGCGCGGGAAGAGCGGCGGTGTACAACTCGGTGGCAGCGCCAGGATGCTCTGCGAGCAGATCCCACACCGCGGTGGCGTATTCATCCAGGAGGTCCCGCCACGGCAGGTTCCGGTCCGGCCATGCGTGCTCATGGAGCACGCGCTCCCAGGCCATTCCCAGGAGCTCGGCGCGCGTCGCCGCATGCCGGTAGACCGTCATCGTCGTGACTCCCAGCCGCTGAGCCACCTCAGGGATGGTGATCCCAGCGAAGCCGTGGGAGAGGACGGCGTCCACGATCTGGTCCCGGGTGATTTTCGGAGGGCGGCCACGGCGGGGACGAGTTGCTCCGGCCCGGTGGGGGGTTTCGGCTTTGGGCACGGAATGCGCTGGCGCAGTCTCCTGCTTCGATGCGGATGCATAGCGCCTGCTGGGAGGGCTTTCTCCGGTGGAGCCCTCTACTCCTGCAGCTCGGTTGCGCGGTTTTCCGTGCATGGGACCAGCCTAGCGATGGAAAGCGTCACGCTGGGGAACCCCAGCAGTGCGAACTTCCGCGGGAGAGTCTTGACCTATTTATGTTATATACATAACATAAAATGAAAGCGGTGGTGGGCCACCGCTTTCAGCCGCTATGGGACTGATCGTCGGATGGCGAGTCAGGTTAGGAGTGTGAGTCGTGAGCAGGGATTCGAACGGTCCGGGCAGTTCAGGTCGGTCGGAGGTCTCCAAGCTGCTGGCACCCGTTCGGGGCCGTATCCGAATGTCCGTCGCATTGCAGGTGCTGGGCTCGGCGCTGCTGCTCTCTCCCGTGATCACCGGAGTGGAGCTGGCGCGGACGCTGTTGAAGGATCCGGGCGATGAGCGGGCGCGAACGGTGCTCATGGCGGGCTCCGCCCTGCTCGCCGTCGGAATCGCATGCCAGGGGCTCGCCGATCTGGTGGCGCATCTGGCGGACAACTCGTTCACGCTGTGGCTGCGGCGCCGCCTGGTGGGGCGGCTCGGCCAGGCGCCGCTGGCGTGGTTCACGGACACCACGGCGGGCGAGGTCAAGCAGGGCGCCCAAGACGACGTGAAGGCCGTGCACCATCTCATCGCGCATTCCTACACCGAGATCACCGCCGCCGCGGTCACGCCGATCGCCGTCTACGTCTACCTGTTCGTCGTGGATTGGCGGCTGGCGTCGGCCATGCTCGCGCCGCTGGCGGTCTTCGCGCTGCTATACATGCGGATGATGCGCGGCGGGATGGAGAAGATGGAGGAATACGGCCGGGTGCTGGCCGACGTCAATTCCTCGGTTGTGGAGTTCACCGACGGCATCGGCGTCGTCAAGGCCTTCGGCGAGACGGGACGGGCTTCGAAGGCGTTCCGGTCCGCGGTCGAGAGGTTCACGACCTTCTTCCTGGGATGGGCGGGGCCGATGATCCGCCCTGAGACGGTCGCCAACCAGGTGATCGGCCCGATCGCCCTGCTGGCGCTCAGCCTGGGCACGGGAACCTGGTTCGTCTGGTTGGGGTGGAGCGATCCGGTCTCCGTGCTGGCCTTCGCACTCGTGGGCTTGGGTCTGTCGGCTCCCATCAGCGCGCTGATGGCGAGCCTGCAGGCGACGCAGGCCAGCCAGGGAGCCGCGTCCCGCCTCTCGGCGCTGCTGGAGACCCCGCGGATGCCGGTCTCGTCCGATCCGAAGAGGCCTTCGGGCACCCGGCTCGAACTCGAGGGCGTGAGATTCGGCTACGAGAAGGACACCCCGATCCTGGACGGAATCGACTGGAGTTTCTCTCCGGGCACGGTGACCGCGATCGTGGGCGAGTCCGGATCGGGCAAGTCCACTCTGGCGAGGTTGCTGCTGCGCTACGCGGACCCCGATGCCGGAACGGTCGCTCTAGGGGACGTGCCGCTCAGCGAGATCGATCCGAGCGTTCTCTACTCCGCGATCGGGGCCGTCTTCCAGGATACGCGGCTGTTGCGAACGTCGATCGCCGCGAACATCGCCCTGGCCGACCCGGATGCGGACCGTTCGCGGATCCGAGCCGCTGCGAAGGCCGCGCACATCCATGAGCGCATCGAGGCTCTGCCGCGCGGCTACGACTCGGTGTACGGGCAGGATGCGAACCTGTCCGGTGGACAGGCGCAGCGAGTGTGCATCGCCCGCACGCTGCTGCTGGATCCCCGCGTGCTGGTGTTGGACGAACCGACCGCCTCGGCCGACGCCGAGTCCGAGCACGCCATCCAGCTCGCCCTGGCCTCGCTGCTCACACCCGAGCGGACGATCGTCGTCATCGCCCACCGGCTGTCCACCATCGTCGGCGCCGACCAGATCCTGGTGTTGGACGGCGGACGCATCGTCGAACACGGCGCCCACGCCGATCTCCTCGACGCCGACGGCGTGTACCGGAGACTGTGGAACGCCCAGGACACCGCTACGACAGGAGGATTGCCATGATCGCCCGACTGACCGCCTACCTCGGCCGCGAGAAGGCGCATCTGATCCGCTCCTATCTGAGGTGGATGGCGGTGGCCAGCATCCTCCAAGGCGCCGCATTCGGTGTGAGTATCCTGGTTCTGCGAGATCTGTTGGATGGGAACACGACCGGCGCCGCGCGGTGGCTAGCCGCCCTCGGCGGGCTTTCGATCGGATATTGGCTGGCCGACTATCGCGGCATTCGGCGCGGATTCGACATGGCCATCGAACTGCTGACGACGCTGGACCAACGGATCGGCGACCACATAGCCACCTTGCCCCTGGGCTGGTTCACTCCCGCCAACACCAGCCGGCTCGGCCAGGTCCTGAGCACGGGCGTGATGGACATGCTCGCCCTGCCGGCCCGGCAGCTGACTCCCCTCATCCGCGCAGTCATCACACCGGCGACCCTGTTGGTGGTCCTGGTGTGCGTGGATCCGCGGCTCGCCGCCATCGCGGCTGGATGCATGGCTGCGATGGGGGCAGTGTACTGGCTGTCGGGGAGGGTCGGCCGCCGCACCGACGAAGCCGTCGACGCCGCGATCTCCGAGTCCAGCGATCGAATAGTGGAGTTCGCCCACGCTCAGCCGGTACTGCGGACCATGGACCGGGCGGGGGCCAGCCGGTCCCTCGTCGACGCCGCCCTGGCCGAGCAGCACTCGCGTGAGCGGCGCCAGCTCTGGTGGGTGATCCCGCCCCTGCTAGCCGGCGGCGTGGTGATGCAGATCGCCTTCCTGGCGATTCTGACGGGCCTGCTCTCCCTGGCGACCCGCGCCGTTGACCCGGCCACGGTGATAACGCTCGTCGCCGTGCTGCCCGTGGCCAACAGGCTCATCGCCCCGCTCGGCGATGTCGCCAACTACGCCGTCGGCATTCGAATGGCCCGCGGGGAGATAGACGCGATAGACGGCATCCTGGCCGCCGAACCGCTTCCCGAACCAGCCCATCCGCGCGTCCCGGAAGAGCCTCGCATCGACGTGGACCGCCTCGTGTTCGGCTACGGGACCGGGGGCACCGTGATCGACGAGGTGAGCTTCGAGGTCCCGGCCGGCTCGCTCACCGCGGTCGTCGGACCCTCGGGAAGCGGCAAAAGCACCCTGATCCGTCTGCTGGCGCGGTTCTACGACCCCGCCGGCGGTGCGGTGAGGATCGGCGGCGTCGACCTGCGCGACATGGACGGCCGAACGCTGCACTCCCTGCTGGCCCCGGCCTTCCAGGATTCCTACCTGTTCAGCGGCACCGTCGAGGAGAACGTCAGGATCGCTCGTCCCAGCGCCTCGCAGGCCGACCTCGACCGCGCCGCCGAGCTCGCTCGGCTCGACGACGCCTTGGCCGACCTTCCGCGAGGATGGGCCACGCCGGTCGGGGAAGGGGGCGCGCGGCTGTCAGGAGGCCAGCGTCAACGCGTCGCGCTGGCCCGCGCGCTGCTGAAAGAGGCGCCGATCCTTCTGCTCGACGAAGCCACCGGATCGCTCGACGCGGAGAACCAATCGGCGGTTTCGGAGACGATCACCGGTCTGAAAGGCCGGCGGACGATCGTGGTGATCGCCCACCAGCTGACCACCATCACCGCTGCTGACCGAATCCTCTTCGTCGAGGAGGGGCACATCGCCGAAAGCGGCACTCACGCCGGGCTTCTGGCTGCAGGGGGACGGTACGCCGAGCATTGGCGGCTTCTGACCACCGCAGCGAGCTGGCGTCTGACGCGGGAGTGAGTAGGCCCAGGAGGCGAAATCCGACTGTGACAAGGCGAGTCGCCGAAGCCTGACCGGACGCGAAGGCGGCGAAGAAGGCGAGGTCTGGGCACGAGAGCGGCCTTCGGTTCCGTGAGAGCGGTATTTCGGTTTCGACGGGAAGGGAGGGGCGGAATGACGTCCGCCCCTCCCCAGCGCCTTCACTCCCGCCTATGGAGCGGAGCGAAGGCGCATGCCGCGCACAGGCGCGGCCTTGTTCCACATCTATTTAGACGGGAACAATGCGCAAGCCATAGCGGCCACCATAGTAATCGTTCCAACGGCCCCGCCAGCCGCCACGGGTGGCTTCGCTGTAGTCAGCGATCTTCTCAATCGCGGGAGCAGTGTATATTGCCATTAGATTTCACTCCTTTGGTTTTTATACTCGAAAGATGATTCGAAGTTGGAATCACCGTGCGAACGCTGGGCTATGCCGACGAGGAAAAAGATAGTGAATGTTTCAATGATTTTCCCGAAGGTGACTCGGCTGCGCTCCTAGCCTCGCACGGTGCGAGCTTACCTTGGACATCCCGACTGTTCAATGACATCCGTCAAGAGTTTCACGATGAAAACGGATAAAGGTACCCGTTGACAAAATCCGAGTTTCGATGGCTTCACTGTTGAAATTCTGGGAAAGCCGTGCGTTTGCGGGCATTCCCGTACTTGGAGGACGATACCTCCGATGGAAGGGAATCAGGGGAACCTTCGTGAGACGTATGTCTCGGGGAGTGGCGGAAGGTTTTCTGTCACTCCCCGAGGTTTTCACTCGATCTTAATGGAATAAAATGAAATAAAACAACCGTTGATTGCATATCCAACGGTTTATTTACATTGATGCGTTAGAGGGGTAGGCGCGTCCATCCATACCAGGCCCCATAGTAATCGCGCCACACGCCTATAGCGGAGCCTCGGGTGACTTTGCTGTAGTCGGCGATCTTCTCAATCGCGGGAGCAGTGTATTCTGCCATTTAGAGTTCACTCCTTCGTTTTATACTGGATTGCAATTCGGAGGGGATCAATTCGTGCAGTTAAAAAAAGCCACCGTCAAAGCAAAGTGCTTCGCGAAAGACTTTTTTCGATGGGTGATTCGGCCGCATTTCGCTGCACGCCGCGATTCTACTCCGAGCCGATCCCTCGAGTCAACGAAATCACCCGAGAAATCCAGGCCGAAAACGCGCTGCTCGTTAGAACGCGTACCGCATGATCGCTTCGATCCATAGAACATAGAACTTGCATAGAGTTTACAACGGTTTCCCTTTGTTTGCAGTCGGCTAAGCGGTTGGAGACGTGGTCGCGGGGGTGTTTGTGGGAGAAGTGGCATCGGGTAGCTTTCCTGTAGGGGTTGGGCTGGGGGAGGGTGTCGCGCTTCCGTCGCTTGGACGACACCCTGAAATATAGTAGATCCCCGTGTGGCTTTTCGGGGAGACTATCGCGGTGACGTAACCACCGTCCTTTTTATTCAGCCAAAACAGTGTGACATCTCCATTCTCATATTGGCGTTTGGTCCTCTTAGAAAAGCCTGCGGGGACTAGGAACTCATCGCCTGCTTTAATGACCTCATTGACGTCTATCGGCTTTCCAAATATATTGGGGCTCCAATAATCATAACCATCATTATTCTCTCCACATGGTCCACCCTGTTCACCCCCTCTAAAGATGAGTTCGCCTGCACCGGCCTGAGAAATATAGGCCAGAAACTTTTCGATCATGGGTACAGTATCACGTTTATACGCCTCAATAGTCTGGCGTTTCTCGAAGGGCGCCGACCCGTACCAGAAGTGCTTGTGCTTCTCCCCTTTCACCGTGGACAGGCATGAGGTCAGGGCCAGGCATGTCGCCAAGATGCATATGTAGTGGTTTAAACGTACACGAGTACGCCATCGTAAAACAGACATTTCGCTGGTTTCCACGCTATTCGTCTCCTAGGAAGGAGACTGAGTGTCTGTAGGCGTTTGTGCGCTTGGCGGGGCTGTGCCCGGGGTGAGGGGTTCGGGCGCGGTCCATCTCTCAGTCGGGGTCGGACTGGGCGGGGGCGTGGTGCTTCCGTCAGTGGGGCGACAACCGGAAACGTAGTGGATACCAGTAGTCCCGAAAGCAGTGGCGGTATTGGCAGTTATGATTACAGATACAAAACCACCATCTCCAACATTGTACCATGACAAGGCAACGTCACCGTTATCATATTTTTTAACGACTTTTTTAGTGAAACCCGCCGGGACGAGGATCTGGTCGCCGTATTTGATGGCGATGGCCGCATCGATGTTCCGGCCCCGACCACCCGAATTCCAATATTCCCTGCCAACATTGTTTTTCCCACACGATTGATCACCTACATCCTCGTCACGTTTGAAGACTCCGGCGCCGGCCTGGCTGAGCTGGGTCTGGAACCTCTCAATGGCCGGGAGTGTATCGCGTTTATAGGCCTCCAAGGTCTGGCGTTTCTCGAAGGGTGCCGACCCGTACCAGAAGTGCTTGTGCTTTTCCCCTTTCACCGTGGACAGGCATGAGGTCAGGGCCAGGCATGTCGCCAAAATGCATATATGACAGTTTAACCATATTGCCTTGCAATTTTCGTAAACAATAATGTTACGTATGTGAATGTTCGAGTTTCGAATGATCATTCTCTAGTAACCGAACTATTCGCTTGATGTACTGTTAGGATCGGCTGTTTTATAGGGCGAATCCGGGGCATCGGGCAGCTTTCCTGTGGGGGTTGGGCTGGGGGAGGGTGTCGCGCTTCCGTCGCTTGGACGACACCCTGAAATATAGTAGATCCCCGTGTGGCTTTTCGGGGAGACTATCGCGGTGACGTAACCACCGTCCTTTTTATTCAGCCAAAACAGTGTGACATCTCCATTCTCATATTGGCGTTTGGTCCTCTTAGAAAAGCCTGCGGGGACTAGGAACTCATCGCCTGCTTTAATGACCTCATTGACGTCTATCGGCTTTCCAAATATATTGGGGCTCCAATAATCATAACCATCATTATTCTCTCCACATGGTCCACCCTGTTCACCCCCTCTAAAGATGAGTTCGCCTGCACCGGCCTGAGAAATATAGGCCAGAAACTTTTCGATCATGGGTACAGTATCACGTTTATACGCCTCAATAGTCTGGCGTTTCTCGAAGGGCGCCGACCCGTACCAGAAGTGCTTGTGCTTCTCCCCTTTCACCGTGGACAGGCATGAGGTCAGGGCCAGGCACACCGATAGGGCGCACAGGCGGTAGCGCAGTCTCATCATTTCTCTCCTTTGACTGGAACGTTGACGACGACTCGGGAGATGTCCTCTAGGGATTCGGTGCCCTCTTCCAGGTACTCCGAGTGACGGGCGAAAGGATCCGTCGTCCCCTTAACCGCGTAACGAGACGTCACACCTGAGTTTGAAACGTAAACTTTGATGATCGAGTCGTTGTCGGGGTTGTTGGCCAGATGCTTGATCCCCTTCATCTTCATCGGGTCCTTGCCGAAGGTCCCATCGGGCCCGATCCCCTGCACGGCGTCATTGGTGTTCACACCCGACACATACGCCCGCCCCCGGTCCAGATTGTACTCCCGCGCATCCTTCACCCCCGACCCCGGGGACCCATACATAACCAGATTATCGAGAACGCCCTTGCGGATCATTTTGGCGACCTTACCCGCCGTCGTCGACCCATAGGAATGCCCCAACAAAGACGTATGCGCACGCCCAGCCCCCGACGCCTGACGAGAAGCATGCAACCCCTCCAGAGCCGACCCGATCTCATGCGACGCCTTCGTCGCATACTTCGAGGACATCACCTGCCCGCCCTGCGGCGTATCATACATCCACGCAATCGTCGCCACATCTTCCGGGTGTGTTTTACCCTTAGCGACAGCATGCTTTCGAACAAGCTCTGCGTTTTTCACGTGGTCTTTTATGTCCTCGGAAGGAACATTGTCCATGCCGGGAATGACGGTGCTGACATGCTTGGCATGGTCGACGTCACCAGTCGATATGGCGACCTTGACGCGGTCGTCCTTCTTCGAATCATCCATGTAAACAAGACCACGCCTAGCAATCTTCGGATCCTTCTGCCTTTTCTTGTCATTCTCCTCCAAGGTCTCCTGGACGGCTTTGAGATCGGCGAGTCTCTTCTTCGCCCATTCCAAGCTTTTAGGCGATGCGTAGGATTCGGTGTGTTTTCCGGAAGCGTTGGGATCGTTTTGTTCTTTGAGTTTAGCCCGTAAAGTCCGGACTTCCGCGTCAGTCTGCGAGATCTTCCGCCGCAGCAGGATGCGGTTGGCCTGGTCGCGGGAGGCCATGTCCACACCGTTGAGATTGCCGATCATCTCCGGATGATGGGCGATCAGATCCTGCTTCTCCGCCGCAGACAACGCCTTCCACCACACGGCCACCTCCGTGGCCGACCACTCCGCTTGAGGGAAATTATACACACCCGGACTAGCCGACTTATGCGTCTCAGGAGAGGCATACCGGTTCATCGCCACCGCCTGCATGCGCGCATGGTACCGGCGATCCACCGCCCCGGCATAGGTCAAAACCTCGGAGACCTTGCCGGCCAGCTTCTTCTCATCATCACCACTGGCATCCTTGCCCGGCTGCGATTCCACGCCCCCGTCCTTGCGGATGCGCAGCTTGTGCGTCTCAGCGTACTGTTCGCACTCCAGAATCCTGGTCTGAACAGACCACACCCCGTCACACGCCTGCGAGGTGGCCATCATCAACTCCGACAACTTGTTCACGCACACGTCGATCGCCGCCAGCTTCCTGCGCAACGAGGCCCGAATGGCCTCCACCCCCGCACCCGAGGAAGCCAGCTTGCTCATCGCCACCTCAGCGTCAGACGCCCCCTGAAGCCACTTAGCCCGCTCAGCGCGCAGCCGCTCAGCCTGGCTCTCCAGATAGGACGACTTCCAATCCTTGACATCCGACCACGACAACCCCATCACCGATCACCCCCGCCATGAACGAGACGCCCACCGCGCCGATCCACCCCCGGCACGCCGGTGCCGGCCTCCGAAGCCGGATCCCGCGACAGACGCCTCCACGCCGCCGCCGTATGCTCATCGGCATGGTGATACGTCATCGCGATGGTCATCACATCGCTCTCCATCTCCGTCAACGTGGCAGCCACCTTCTTGCATTCCCGGTCTAGAGCCGCGCCGTAGTCGCCGGCATGCACTTTCGACTCCGACCCCGGCATGCCCACCGTCGCCTCACGCAATATCGTCTCGCCGTCCACCGAATTCAACCGTTCCCCCGGAATACCCCCCACCGTCTTAGCGAAGGACTCCAAATCCCCCTCCACAATGTGGATTTCACTCACGATTCCTCCTTGGCGTCAAGACTGGAGCGACAGTGAGATAAGGCTACAACCGATGTGACGGGGTTCGCAAGAAGATAGTGAAACTAACAGAGATCCTGTGAAGATTCACAGCTTCGATGTTAGAAACGCCGTGGCGGTCAGACGAGGCGCTGTTCCTTGGCCAGGTCGCGATAGAGGGGGACCTCCTCGACTAGTTGGTGGTGTTGTCCGGAGGCGACGAGTCGGCCGTGTTCGAGGACGTGGATGAGGTCGGCGTCCATGATGGTGGAGAGTCGGTGTGCGACGACGAGGACGGTGTGGTTGCCGCGGAGGTTTGTCAGGACGTCGCCGATTTGGCGTTCGTTGTGGGAGTCGAGGTTGGCGGTGGCTTCGTCGAAGAGGAGGATTTTCCTGCCGGAGAGCAGGGAGCGGGCGATGGCCAGGCGTTGGCGCTCCCCGCCCGACAGGCCCGCCCCCGACTCCCCGACCACGGCGTCCAAGCCCAGTGAGGACCGGGAGGCCAAGTACTCGAGGTTGACGGCGTTCAGCGCGGCCAGGCATTGATCGTCTGTGATGTCCGGGGTGCCTAGGGTGAGGTTTTGGCGGAGGGTTCCGCTCAGGACGGGTGAGTCCTGTTCGACGTATCCCAGGTGGCGGCGTAGGTCTTCTCGCGAGTAGTCGCGGATGTCCTTGCCGAAGACGCGGATGGCTCCGCCGTCCACGTCGTAGAACCTCTCCACCAGTTGCAGGACCGTGCTCTTGCCCGCACCCGACGGCCCCACAATCGCCACACGCCGCCCCTCGGGCACCGTCAGGTTCAATCCGTGGAGAACCAGCGAGTCGGGATCGTCTTCGAGGCCGGTCCCGAATTCTCGTGCGCCGTAGGTGAAGTAGACGTCCTCGAATTCAATGGCGGGGGCGCGCGATCTCCTCCTCCTGAGCGCAGGGGCGCTCAGATTCAGCGTGGCTTGGGGGAGCAGATTGACCACGTCCACTTCGTCTTCCTGCGGCAGGTCGAAGATCTCGTTGACGCGCTCGAGGGAGGCGAGGGAAGCTCGCAGCTCGGAGACCGCGGCCATCATCTGGCCTAGAGGCGAGAGGAGGATGAAGAGCAGGGAGCCGAACTGGACCAGGCCCGCCATGGACAGCGCCCCCGTAGTGACCCGATGGGCGCCCGCGAGGATCACGATGATGGCGGAGAACTGAAGGCCGACGTTGGCGATCGGAGCGACGACGGACTCGGCCTTGGCGACTTTCAGGCAGGCCTGCCAGGTGGTCTCGACCTGTTCGTCCAGGCTGGCCGATTCGGAGGCGGTGGCGTTGGCGGCCCGGATCGTGCGGATGGCCGTCATGTCGCGCTCGACACGAGATGTCAACTCGCCCAACTCGTGCTGGGCCGCCAAACTGGTCCCCTGGATAACCCGGCTCACGACGGCGATCAACAGACCCATGAGGGCGATGAGCATGAGGGCCGTTCCCAGCAGGACGGGGTCGATGACGAGCATGATGACTCCGGCGCCCAGAATGAGGGGGATGCCGGTGGTGCCGGCCAGGAAGACTTGGAGGAAGCCCGTCCGCAGGCGCGAGGTGTCGCTGGCCACCCTGCTGATCAAGTCGCCTGTTTTTCGCTCGTCGTACTCCTTGATCTGCAGGCGCAGGAGGTGCCTGCTGAGCTTCCTCCTGGCGTCGTTAACGATCGACTCGCCCACCTTCTGCAGATAGTAGTGCTGGAACACCGTGGCCACGCCGGACGCCAGAATCAACCCCAGGAAAGCGCCGATCATCCCCATTCCGGGGAACTTGAACGTGCCGGAACTGAAGAGCCGGGAGATGAAGCTGGGGATGGCGAGCGTCAATCCCGAGCTGACGATGGCGAGCAGCCCGACTCCGACGAGGAGGCGCCCCCTGCCCTTCGCCAGTCTGAACAGGTCGCGGGGGCCGGCGGGCGCCGTCGCGGGGACGTCTATGGTCTCGTCGCGATTCGAGTCCGCATCCGCTGACTCGTCCGCTGAGACGGCGGTGTCGCCGTTGGCGCGTATCTCGATGCTTTTGGTGTACTCGCGCAGCTCGGCGAATTCTGTGACGGGAGTCCCGCCGACTTCGACCCAGGCGTGGCCGCGGAAGGGTTCGACGGCGAAGCCGCTGCACCAGGTGATCGAACGCCGCCGCAGCTTGGCGGCCCGGGCCACGGAGATCGACCGGAGAAGGCACCCTTGACGACTTCGAGCCCTTCCGCTCACGGAGCAGACGGCGGCTCGGTCCTTGTAGGCGGATTCGATGTCGGTGACGGGGTATTTGGCGGCCCATCGCCCGATGACCCGCTCGATGCGCTCGGGTTTCGATTTGGCCAGGCGGTTGGACATGAGCACGGCCGCCCGCGCCCGCATCCGATCCCGGAAACTGGTCTGGGCGGACTGTTCGGGGAAGAGATGAATCGTCATTTCACGACCTCGAGTTCCTTCATCTGGAGGAGGAAGTTCCGCACGTCTTCGGCGGCGACGTCGAGGCTGACGTCGTACGCATCGACGACTCGCTCGACTATCGCCTCCGAGCCGAGCCCTTCGCCGAGGGCTCGGACGATCAGGAGCCCCAACTCGTTGACCTGGTAGTACTCGCCCCGACGGGCGTCGAACAGGACGGTCCCCTGCTCGCCCTCGATCACCGACACACTGGGAGAGAGCTTCAGGCCCTCCACCCCTCCGGTGTTCTTCTTCCTAGAGAACATTTCGAACCCACCTTTCGACGGCTGAGAATCTTTGCAGTTCGAACAGGAACTCGCTGGAGAGCAGCTTCATCGAGAATCTGGTCTTCAGCTTCTTCGGATCGACGAGGCCCAGGTCGGCGAGGGCCCCGCCCGTGAGGTCCTCCAGCAGCCGCCCTCTGTCCCGTTGGATGGCGCTGTAACTTTCGCTCGTGTACTCGCCTTTCGTCGTCCGGGCGAAGATCTCCCGCGGCATGAAGCCGCGCATGGCCTTGTAGAGCATCGGCTTGTTGAGGAACGGATGCTCGCGCATGCGCATCGGCAGGGCCAGCGCGGCGCGGATGACCCGCGGATCGAGGAACGGCGACGTCCACGTGGTTCGCGACTCGGGGAACATGTCGTTGAGCTGCCGAGTGATGTTCGCCTGGCCGAGCAGCGACTCGAGAGCCTGGTGGACGGTCCGATCCCGATTCAGCGGCTGAATGCCGCCCGGATCGAAGGGAAGGTCGAGGCTCAGCCTCTTCGCCTCCTCCGACATGCACGAGGGGAAGGAGACGGCTCCCGCCGTCCAGGCGAGCTGATCGTCGGGGGTCTTGCCGTCCGCGGCGAGATCGCGAAGGCACTGCTCGAGGTGTTCGCCGTAACCGGTCCGGTTCGCGAGCGAGGGGATCCCCCGGCGCAGGGGGATCCGGTAGTTGAGGCAGTACCGGATGGCCATCCGGGGCGAGCTCAGAGGCAGCTCGCGCACCAGGGACCAGGCGAGCGCGGGCAGGGCAGAGAACAGCTCGTCTCCCCCCAAGCCCGTGAACTGTATGCGGGCATGCCTGTTGCGGCGGCGTGCTAGGGAACGGACGTACCCTTCGGTGTCGCTCCAGTTGATCGGAGTCTCGGGGACGTTCCCGTAGGCGTAGGGTGAGGTCGCGTCGTATGCGAAACTGGTCGATCCGATCGAAGGGTATTCGATCAGGGGGAGGTGCAGGTCGTTGACGATTCGCTCGGCCCATCTGTCGTCGAGATTCCACTTCGAATGCGCGCGGGCGCGGGTGACGTTGAAGCCTCGATGCAGGGCTCGGAGCATGTAGGCGTTGGCCGCCGAATCGACGCCCCCCGAGATGTCGCAGGTGACGGCGGCGCTGCTCCGGATCCGGTAGTGGACGGCTTCCATCAGCGATTTGCGCAGCTGTGCGATTCCCTCCTCGATCGCTTCGTCGTCCGCAATGGGATCGATTCGGGGTGCGACCGGGATGAGATGCGCTGCGAGGCTATGGTCGACGTGCAGTATTTCGAAAGGGGCCGCCGCATGCACTCTGCTCCACGGGGACAGCCTCATGGAGATGCCCAACGGCAGGGTGCCGATCAACGTCGCGGCGAGGGAATTGCGATTGAGCCTCGGGCCGACGGCCCCCGCGATCGATCTGGCCGACGTCGACAGAAGAACGATGTCGTCGTCGATCGCCCAGTAGAGCCGCTGCCCCGACCACGCGGGAACGAAGGCGATCAGTCCGCTTGCGTCGGCCAGCGTTATGACGCCGGGGCGGTCAGTCTGCACGAGGTCTTCGACCGCCTGGCGTGAGGGCGGTGCGCTGCGCAGTTCGGTGAGCACATGGTTCTTCGGCGTTTCGATGATCGTCGTCCCCGCGCGCGTCCTCACGCGCGGCTCGCCTCCCACGACTCGCCATATGAGATCGGGAGGATGCGAATGCCCGGTCGAAGCGAAAGAGCCCACCTGAACGCCTGTCACTGCGGAATCTCCTGTCGTGAGCGGAGTTTTCTGTCGGGGGTGAGGGACGAAATGCTCCGCCCCTCACCGCCGCCCGCATAGACGATTCAAAAGCGAATCCGTCTAGGAATCGAAAACAATCGGTGTTGAATGGATCAGAAGTGGGAGGAGGAGCCCGCCCCTCGCCACCGCAAGCCGAACCAATCGCGTACGGAGCCGTAGAAGGCTCCACGCGTGGTCTTGTGGTAGTCGGCGATTTTTTCGATTGCAGGTGCAATGTATATTCTCATCGAAATTTCTTTCTTTGTGTGAGGAGTGTGATTCGTGAGTTGAATGGATGTGCGAGGCTAGAAGTTGCGAGATGAAAAACCGTTTGACAGTTGCATCGATGGTTTTTCGATTAGGGGGATCGGCTATGCTTCTAGCCTCGCACACGGCGACTCTACTGGCCGACGGCTTGCCCCTTCAATGAAACCGTTCGGGAACGATTCACCATTGGCGGGTCGGCCGCCCATTGGTAATGCCTGCTGGAATCCGCGTGAAGACGCGGAAAGGCTTGAGCTGGGAGCCGCCGTCTGAGCGGTCCAAGGAAGCCGCCCGCTTCCCCTCAGCCTTTTGAATCCCTCCAGCCTCCCGAATGGTTGCGAAGGGGACGGGCGTCAGCGTACGTCGCGCGAGTTGAAGAGATGGCCGGCGGGGATCACGAGGGCGAGGACCCATGCCAGCAGGACGAGCGTTCCCACGGTTGGATCGACGACGTTCTTAGCCTCCGGCACGAAGACCGCGAAGGTGGCTTGGTCGGGCAGGAAGCGCGCCGCCGGGAGGAAGGCCGCGAAAGCCTGGGACAGCCCGAGGGTCAATGGAATGAGCACCGCGCTCGGAAGCACGGGGGAGCGGCCGAGGATCGCCAAAGCCGCCCCGACGAAGGACATCCCCGCCCAGGAGAACACGGCCAGCAGGCTACTGCGCGGGCCGGGCAGACCGAACTCGCCGGCCGATACGCGCAGAGCCAGGCTCCCGATCGCCATGGAGCCCACCGCCGCGCCCACGACGACGGTGGCCAAGGCCGTGAGTTTGACCGAGAGCAGACGCAGTCTCTGCGGGCTGCACAGAAGGCTGGTGCGCAGGCTTGAGCTCTCGTATTCCTGCCCGACCGCCCCCATCGCGATGAGGACGGCGAAGATCTGGCCCAATTGGAGGGCGCGGAGGAGCCCTTCCGGGGCAGTCAGAGCCACGGCCACGGTCGGGACGCAGACGAACGAGCCCACGGCGCCCAGGAGGACGAGGGGGTGGGTTACGGCTTTGCGGAGTTCGGATGCGTACAGTGCCACGGCTACCGGGCTCCTGCGTCCCGCCGAGAGAAGACCAGCCACCCGGCGCCGAGGCAGAGGACGAGCCAGACGACCAGAGCCGTGGCGGTCCCCGGTGTGCCGGCTGTGCACGCCTTGCTCGGGATGGCGGCCAGGCACTTCCCCGAGATCAACGGCAGGTAGGCGCTGCCGCTCCAGCGGTCGACCAGCATGTTGCCGAGCCCTATGGCCAGGGGAGCGAAGACGAGGACCGGCGGCAGCCAACTCCGGCTCGCGAGGGCGATGCTGTAGGACATGAGGCCCAGAACGGTCCAGTGGAGCGTCGTCAGGAAGATGATCCTCCACGTATCGGATGTGAGGGAGAAGGGATCGATGCCGCCGCTGTCGCGCACGGCGAATTGCATCGCTGCGATGTTCGCGTAGATCGAGAGGAAGCTGGCAGAGAGGATATAGGAGACCGCGCTGAAGTACTTACTCAGGAGGATCCGGGGTCGCCTGTTGACCGCGAGAAGCGTGGTGCGCAGCTCTCCCGTCCGGTAGTCTGCGGCTCCGAGGAGCGCGGCGTAGACGAGGACGACTACCTCCCCGAAGGGAAGCACGTCGAAGCCGAGGTATGCCGGGGGGTCTATGGGCCCGGCGAGCTCCGGATAGGTCTGGGGGGTCGCATCGAGGCCGATCTTCGCGAATTGGGCGCCCTGTATGTAGGCGGACAGTGGCTGCGCAAGAAGGAGGAGCGCCGTGGCCGTGATGAGTGTCTTGCCCGGTCCCATCTTCTGGAATTCGAATCGGGCGGCTCTCAGAAGGCTCCTCATGCCGCACCCTCCGTCAGTTCGAAGAAGAGGTCTTCCAGGGAGGCGATCCTCTCCGTGGCTTCCTTGAGGGGGGCGTCCAAGAGGATGCTGCCCTTGGCGATGACGACGACGCGATCCGCCACGGCCTGGACTTCGGAGAGGATGTGACTGGAGAGGAGGACCGTGCGCCCCTGGGCGGCCTGGTGCTTCACGAACTTCCTGAACCACCGGATTCCCCCGGGGTCGAGCCCGTTGGTCGGCTCGTCGAGCACGAGGAACTGCGGTTTGCCCAGAAGGGCCGTGGCCAGGCCCAGGCGTTGGCCTTCGCCGAGGGAGAGCGTGCCCAGACGCGCCCGACGCTTTTCCGTGAGGCCGGTCTGCTCCAGCACTTCCGAGATCCGGGTGTGGGCGATCCCGTTGCTCTCGGCGACGATCGTCAGGTGCGACGCCACTGACCGCGCCTTGTTGCCCGCCAGGCCGTCGAAGAGGGCTCCGACGCGGGTAAGCGGATTGGAGATGTCCCGATACCGCTCGGCGCCGAAACGGGCTGTGCCGCTGTCCGCCCGGTCCAAGCCGAGGAGGATCCTGAGAGTGGAGCTCTTGCCGGCGCCGTTCGGGCCCAGAAAGGCAGTCACCTCGCCCGGACGGGCCGCGAAGCCAACCCCATGCAGGACCTCGCTGCCATAGTGGCTCTTCCTGAGGCCTTCTATAGTGATGGCATTGCTGTATTCAGATCTATTCTCCATGATTCTCCTTTTCCAGCACAGTAAAAAGAATATTTACTATGCCAATGCAGAATCATAAATCAGATGCTGTTCTTTAGCAAGATTCCGGTAAATCGTCGACATCTCGACTAGTTGGTGGTGTTGTCCGGAGGCGACGAGTCGGCCGTGTTCGAGGACGTGGATGAGGTCGGCGTCCATGATGGTGGAGAGTCGGTGTGCGACGACGAGGACGGTGTGGTTGCCGCGGAGGTTTGTCAGGACGTCGCCGATTTGGCGTTCGTTGTGGGAGTCGAGGTTGGCGGTGGCTTCGTCGAAGAGGAGGATTTTCCTGCCGGAGAGCAGGGAGCGGGCGATGGCCAGGCGTTGGCGCTCCCCGCCCGACAGGCCCGCCCCCGACTCCCCGACCACGGCGTCCAAGCCCAGTGAGGACCGGGAGGCCAAGTACTCGAGGTTGACGGCGTTCAGCGCGGCCAGGCATTGATCGTCTGTGATGTCCGGGGTGCCTAGGGTGAGGTTTTGGCGGAGGGTTCCGCTCAGGACGGGTGAGTCCTGTTCGACGTATCCCAGGTGGCGGCGTAGGTCTTCTCGCGAGTAGTCGCGGATGTCCTTGCCGAAGACGCGGATGGCTCCGCCGTCCACGTCGTAGAACCTCTCCACCAGTTGCAGGACCGTGCTCTTGCCCGCACCCGACGGCCCCACAATCGCCACACGCTTTCCCTGCGGCACGACGAGATTGAGTCCGTGGAGGACGAGTGAATCCGAATCGTCCTCCGGTTCTCGGCCGAATTTCCTCTCTCGGTAGGTGAAGTAGACGTCCTCGAACTCGATGGCCAAAGGGGTGCCGCCGTCGGGGGAAGCGCCGGCGGCGGGCAGGCCGCGTGTGGACGGAGCCGCTAGAACGGCGTGCGGAAGGAGGTTCGCGATGTCGAATTCGTCTTCCTGCGGTAGGTCGAAGATCTCGTTGACGCGCTCGAGGGAGGCGAGGGATGAGTGGAGTTCGGAGACCGCGGCCATCATCTGGCTCAGGGGCGACATGAGGATGAAGAGCAGGGAAGCGAACTGGATCAGGCCCGCCATGGACAGCGCCCCCGTGCTCATGCGGTAGGCGCCGGTGAGGATGACGACGATGGCCGAGACCTGGAGCCCCGCAGTGGCGATCGGCATGACGACCGATTGGACTTTGGCGACTTTCAGGCAGGCTTGCCAGGTGGTCTCGACCTGTTCGTCCAGGCTGGCCGATTCGGAGGCGGTGGCGTTGGCGGCCCGGATCGTGCGGATGGCCGTCATGTCGCGCTCGACACGAGATGTCAACTCGCCCAACTCGTGCTGGGCCGCCAAACTGGTCCCCTGGATAACCCGGCTCACGACGGCGATCAACAGACCCATGAGGGCGATGAGCATGAGGGCCGTTCCCAGCAGGACGGGGTCGATGACGAGCATGATGACTCCGGCGCCCAGAATGAGGGGGATGCCGGTGGTGCCGGCCAGGAAGACTTGGAGGAAGCCCGTCCGCAGGCGCGAGGTGTCGCTGGCCACCCTGCTGATCAAGTCGCCTGTTTTTCGCTCGTCGTACTCCTTGATCTGCAGGCGCAGGAGGTGCCTGCTGAGCTTCCTCCTGGCGTCGTTAACGATCGACTCGCCCACCTTCTGCAGATAGTAGTGCTGGAACACCGTGGCCACGCCGGACGCCAGAATCAACCCCAGGAAAGCGCCGACCAGTCTGATGCCGGGAAGGGTGAAGGATCCCGAGCTGAAGAACTTGGCGATGAAGCTGGGAATGGCGAGCGTCAACCCCGACCCCAGGAGGGCTAGGATCCCCGCGAGGGCGAGAAGCCCGCGCCGATTTCCCGCAAGGGTGAGCAGATCACCGGGGCTGGCGGGAGTGGTCGCCGGGCTTTCCATGACCTCGTTGAGTTCGGCGACCATGCCGGTCGAATCGGAGGCTGAAGATTCGACGTCACCTTTCGCTCGAACCTCGACGCTCTTCGTGTACTCCCTCAGCTCTTCGTTTTCCATGATGGGCACTCCGCCGACTTCGACCCAGGCGTGGCCGCGGAAGGGTTCGACGGCGAAGCCGCTGCACCAGGTGATCGAACGCCGCCGCAGCTTGGCGGCCCGGGCCACGGAGATCGACCGGAGAAGGCACCCTTGACGACTTCGAGCCCTTCCGCTCACGGAGCAGACGGCGGCTCGGTCCTTGTAGGCGGATTCGATGTCGGTGACGGGGTATTTGGCGGCCCATCGCCCGATGACCCGCTCGATGCGCTCGGGTTTCGATTTGGCCAGGCGGTTGGACATGAGCACGGCCGCCCGCGCCCGCATCCGATCCCGGAAACTGGTCTGGGCGGACTGTTCGGGGAAGAGATGAATCGTCATTTCACGACCTCGAGTTCCTTCATCTGGAGGAGGAAGTTCCGCACGTCTTCGGCGGCGACGTCGAGGCTGACGTCGTACGCATCGACGACTCGCTCGACTATCGCCTCCGAGCCGAGCCCTTCGCCGAGGGCTCGGACGATCAGGAGCCCCAACTCGTTGACCTGGTAGTACTCGCCCCGACGGGCGTCGAACAGGACGGTCCCCTGCTCGCCCTCGATCACCGACACACTGGGAGCGAGGGCGGGATCCCGGGTTTCACTCTTCTTCCTTCTAGCAAACATGGCGTGCCCATCTTTCAATAGACGCGAGCTCCTGCAGTTCGAACAGGAACTCGCTGGAGAGCAGTTTCAATGAGAATTTTTCCCTCAAGACATTCACATCTATGATACCTAGGTCGGCGAGAGCGCCGCCTGTCAGATCGCGCTCCATTTGATCCTTCTGGCGGCTTATGGAGGTGTAGGCGTCGCTTGAGTACTCGCCTTTCGTCGCCCGGGCGAAGATCTCCCGCGGCATAAGGCCGCGCATGGCCTTGTAGAGCATCGGCTTGTTGAGGGAGGCGTGCCGCTGCATGCCCATCGGCAGGGCGAGTGCGGCGTGGATGACCTGCGGATCGAGGAACGGCGACGTCCACTTAGGCCCGGAGTCGGAGAATACATCGCCCAATTGCTGGGTGATGCTCGCCTGCATGAGCAGCGACTCGAGAGCCTGGTGGACGGTCCGGTCCCGGTTCAGCGGTTGAATGCCGCTCGGATCGAAGGGGAGGTCGAGGGCCAGGTTCTTACCGCGCTCGGACATGTAGGACGGGAAGGCGAAGTGCCCGGACCAGGCCAGTTCGTCCTTCCGCGTCGTTCCGTGGGCGGCGAGTTCGTGGAACTCGCGGGAGAGCCATTCGCCGTACGGGGTGGTGCTGAGGAGGCCGGGAATGCCTCGGCGCAGAGGGATGCGGTTGCGTAGGCAGTACCGGATGGCCATCCGTGGGGCGCCGATGCCCCGCTTTCGCATGAGGGACCACGGGAGCGTGGGCAGGGGGGCGAACAGCTCGTCTCCCCCCAGCCCCGTGAAATGGACGTGTGGGCCTGTGCGCAAACGATCCCTCAGAGCACGCACGTACCCTTCGGTGTCGCTCCACATGATGGGGGTGTCCGGAACGTTGCCGTCGGGATACCCGGAGGTGGCGTCGAAGGTGAAACTCGTCGATCCGATCGGCGGGAAGTCTACGTGCGGAATTCGCAAGTCGTTGATGATGTGGCCCGCCCAGATGTCGTCCAGGTTCCATTCGGAGTTCGCTCGCGCACGGACGCCCGTGAAGTCTACGTGTAGGGCACGCAGCAGGTAGGCGTTGGCTCCCGAGTCGACGCCCCCGGAGATGTCGCAGGTGATGGATGCCGTGCCTTGGCTTCTGCGATGCGTCGCCTCCAGCAGCGCCGTGCGCAGGCGAACGATTCCTGCGTCGACACTGGCGTCGGAGGCGTTTGTGGGAGCGACGTCCGGTGGGATCTGGGCGGTCCGGGTTGCCAGATCCCGGTTCACGTGCAGCACCTCGAAGGGCGCGATCGCGCTCACGCCGTTCCACGGCGATATCCGGAAGGAGGCTCCCAAGGGGAAACTGTCGATGAGGGATGCGGAAAGGAAGCAGCCGTTGACGTCGGCGCCGATGGCTTTCGCGATCGAACGGGCGGATGTGGACAGGAGGACTGTACGGCCGTCGATCGCCCAGTAAAGCTGTTGCCCAGACCACGCGGGAACGAAAGCCGACAGTTCCTCACCGTCGGAGAACGCGATGACGCCGGCGTGATCGGCGTCCGTCAGGTCCGTGGCCGCATCCAGATCCGTGACTGTTTCGTGCGTGGGTGGCTCGCCGGGGAACGGTGAGGGCATTCGTGCTCGTGGAACGTCGAGGATTCCGTTTTTCGTGCGCATTCTCGTGCGCGAGCCGCCTCCCAGAACACGCCATGCGACTGGCGCGGGGGGCGGATCCGCGGAGGCGGAATCCGGGAGCGCATCGGAACTTCCCATTAAAACGTCTAACAATGTACAATCTTTCTACCTTGATGGGGGCGGGACCGATTGAGCTTTCGACTCTGCCCCTTGTTTGGTGGATCGGAGCTGAATACTCACGAGGGCCTTCGCCTTGAGAATGTCCCGCCAGGCGCCGAACCAAACGCCGCGAGTGGTTTCGCTGTAGTCGGCGATTTCCCCGATCACGGGGTGGTGCGTGCTATGGTATTCACTTCCTTCGTAGTGTGGAAGTAATCGCTGTGGTGTGACTCCCGGGCAGGGGAAGTCACACCACAGCTTCCGAGTCGATCAAGCGGATAGGAGCGATGGCGTTCCTTCGATTCCGCTGATCAGGCTCGTGTCGGGATTTAGAGCCAGATCAGCCTTCCATGGTGCCAATCGCGGAAGTAGCCTCGCGGCCCGCCGCGGGTGACGTCGCTGTAGGTGGCCAGCTTTTCAATAGTTGGGGTGGTGTATGCCATGGTTTTCACTTCTCTTTCTGTTTTTCGTAAAGAAAAACGTATATTATGTATTTTAAATACGGTTCAGATTTTATTTATAAGTAAGGTGAAATTTATCGATCGATCTTCCGGTAAAGTACCGGGATCAAAGCCAGACAAACAGCCTTCCTCTATGGAAATCGGCAAGACTTCCTCTCCATGCGCCACAGGTGGTCTCGCTGTAGTCAGCGATTTTCTCGATCGTGGGAGTAGTGTATACCATGATTTTCACCTCCTTACGTAATTTTGCAATTAAAATACACGTTTTACGTTTAGACGATTAAAATTCGTGTTATAATCCTAATTTTGAAATAATGATAGAAATTTGATGGTTTCTATCGATTAAGTATTAGAATTAATCACAAAACGAACAACCTTCCACCTAGAAAATCGAGAAGGTAGCCGTGCCAGTAGCCATTAGTGGCGTCGGTGTAGTCAGCGATTTTCTCGATCATGGGGGTAGTGTATGCCATGGTTTTCACCTCCTTTGCATTTGTGGAAGTAATCGCTGTGGTGTGACTCCCGGGCAGGGGAGCCGCATCACAGCTTCCGAGTCGATCAAGCGGATAGGAGCGATGGCGTTCCTTCGATTCCGCTGATCAGGCTCGTGTCGGGATTTAGAGCCAGATCAGCCTTCCATGGTGCCAATCGCGGAAGTAGCCTCGCGGCCCGCCGCGGGTGACGTCGCTGTAGGTGGCCAGCTTTTCAATAGTTGGGGTGGTGTATGCCATGGTTTTCACTTCTCTTTCTGTTTTTCGTAAAGAAAAACGTATATTATGTATTTTAAATACGGTTCAGATTTTATTTATAAGTAAGGTGAAATTTATCGATCGATCTTCCGGTAAAGTACCGGGATCAAAGCCAGACAAACAGCCTTCCTCTATGGAAATCGGCAAGACTTCCTCTCCATGCGCCACAGGTGGCGTCGCTGTAGCCGGCGATTTTCTCGATCGTGGGAGTAGTGTATACCATAGTTTCACCTCCTTTGCAGTGTGGAAGTAATCGTTATGATGTAGTTTCTGGATAGAGGAGTCAAACCACAGCTTCTGAACCGTTCGAGTAGGCATCGAAGTGATGATACATCTCCTCGATTTTACACTGGTTTTATTAGTCGTAATGATGAGCTTCAATGGATTAGTACCAGAAATTCCACCATCTGCCCCACCAAACATCACGGGTGTTACCCCATGAACCGCCACGAGTGGCGTTGCTGTAATCGGCGAGCTTCTCAATCCTAGGAGTCGTGTATGTCACGATATTCACCTCCTCCAATATGTGGTATATCCGCTGTCATTCTTACCAAATGGAAGCATAATATGTGAAAACTTCACTATACAATAATCTAATACATTAATTAACTTTTATAATTAATAAAGTATTAAAGTGATGTCCTCGCAATTATGCCTTATATGAACATATAATGATTTCGTGTGAATAGATTGACGACTGTCGTGATTAGACGGTGTAACTGATTTTGCAGTTCATTCTCATATGAGGGGGTGGATGAGCTGATGAATGAATTTCCGAAACGAACGGGTGAGTTCTTCGGATTGTTATATCTGCACTCTACGTGCCGTGGAACAAGAGTTCAACGATGTACAGAAGTGGGCAAATGAACATTGACAAATCGAAGTGCGTAAGATACTTGCCAGTTTTCTCAGTCAGCCGGATATGACTTTCCGTTGGAAAACCGGGCTTCGTCCACGAGTGGTCCGTATATTGAACGTGGCGCTCTATAAAGAAACGATAACGTCCGCCTGGCGTTCGACTTCTCAGAATGCGAGATGCGATGTGCCGGCTTTCAGCGTGTCGGTGGACCGACTATAGGAGGAGTTTCGCTCCCACCCAGTGGTCGATGAGCCATCGATCGTGAGTGGCGACGACCAGCGTCCCATCCCATCGGGACAGGGCCGCCTCGAGAGCGTCGACGAAGTCGAGGTCGAGGTAGTTCGTCGGCTCATCGACGATGAGAACCTCCGGATCGGCGGCGATCGCCAGGGCGAACTGCACCCGCCGTCGGTTGCCCTCGGAGAGCTCGCCGATCGGACGGCTCCAGTGACGCGGATGGAGTAGGCCCTTGCCTGCCTCTCCTACGCCTACGCGCCAGAGAGCGGCGGTTGCGCCCGGCTGGTCGGGCGCCGGTAGCGACTGCGGTACGTAGCCGATCCTGCCGGCGACCGTGACGCTCCCGCTGGCGGACATGGGCTCGCGGCCCTCGACCGGGGGCAGCGGTTCCGATCGGCCGCTGCTCGCCGGGCTCGACTGAACGTCGCCGGCCGCAACGGTGGGCGGCCGCCCCGAGGCCATCCACGACAGCAGGGTGCTCTTCCCGCTGCCGTTGCCGCCGATCACCAGAAGATGCTCGCCCGCGGCGAGTTCGACGGACGTGGGGGCCAGGCGCCCCGGGACGGCGGCTTCGCGCACGCTGACCGCGATTCCGCCGCGCGGGCCGACGGGCGTGAGGGCGATCGAGCAGCCGTCCTCCCGCGGTTTGCGCACTTCGCGTTCGGCCAGTGCCTCCAGCCGCCTGGTGTCCTCGTCGACGCGCCGGGTCGAGACCCGCTGGGCGCGGTCCGCGTAGAACTTCCGGGCCATCCTCACCTCGGATCGCGGTGTGGCGTCCTTGTGGCCGACGTGCCGAGAGGCTTCGCGATGCCGCATCAACGCCCGCTTCCGCCGTTGCTGCGCGGTGTGGACGTCGCGGTGGGCGCGGCGCGCGGCGGCCTTGTCGGCGAGGTAGTCCGTGTAGTTTCCCGAGACCCTGTAGGCGCCGAGGACCTCATCCGACCCCGAAGCCGACAGAGCCGCCTGCCAGGGAGCTGTGTCCAGGTCGAGGATCCCGGTGGCGACGTCGTCGATGAACGCCCGGTCGTGGCTGGTGAACAGGACCGGCCCGGACCAACCGATCATCAGATCGCGCAGGAAGCCGCGGGCCGGCGGGTCGAGGTGGTTCGTGGGCTCGTCGAGGACGAGGCTCGGGGGACGGGCGAGGAGGGCGCCCGCGAGAGCCAGCCGGCTTCGCTGGCCGCCGGACAGCGACGCGACGGTGCGGCTCGGCTCGATCGTCTGAAGGCCCAACCCGGCCAGGACCGAGGCGGTGTGCGCTCCGAGGGCCCAGACGTCGAAGGCATCCATGCACGCCATCACGCGGTCGTATTCGGCGCTCACGTCGTGCCCGGCGGCGAGCCGTTCGGTCAGCTGAACGAAGTGGGCCTCGATCGCCTTGAGCCCGGCGCAGGCGCCGTCGAGGACGTCGCCGACGGTCGCGAGACTGCTCGTTCCGGCGAATCCCGGATCCGGTTTGAGCCGGTGCGCATCAGCGGGAGATCCGGGCGCTTCGGCCACCGCGTGGCCCCGAGGCGTCTGCGGACTGCGCGGAGCGGGATCGTCCGGGAAGCGCACGGAGCCCGAGTCGGGGCTCAGTTCGCCGACGGCCAGTCGCAGAACGGTGGACTTGCCCGCCCCGTTCGGACCGACGACGCAGAGCCTCTCGCCCGCCGAGCAGGTGAAGGACAGGTCGGCGATGAGCGGCGAGGACGTGAAGCTGAAATGGACGCGGGAGAAGGAGATGACCGACATGGGGAATCCACTGATCGAGAGGTCTACGGGGCACTGGGATACCGGTCAGTCGGACATGGGCCCATCCTATCCCCGCTGGCCTTCGAGTGTCGACATGCGAGTGAGGGCGCCGCGCCTACGGGATTCGGCTGCGTCCGCGAAGTCAGACCGCCGGATGACGCCAGGGCGGTCGCCTCCGGTCTCTCACGCATAGAATGGGATGGCGCTCACATTCCGGTGGGCGCGGTATGGCAATGGAGGCCTACAACGACTATGGGCGAATATGGTTTCGACCGGGGAAACGACGCAGGAATCGACGCCACGGCGCAGATGCCGGGGGTCGACGGATATTCCGGATACAGTCCCGGGTACGGAGAGGAGAATCCGGCACCGGCCAAGACGATGGTGACTCGTCGGCGCGCCGTCGTCACCGCCATCCTCTGCTCGGTGTTCGCGTTCGGCGTCAGTGCGGCATACGCGGAGAGCTCGAAGGGGAACGCCGGCGACAAAGCCATGGCATCCCGTTACGAGACGACTAAAAGCGAGCTTTCGGCGACGAAGGCCGAGAACGATGAGCTGAAACAGAAGCTCGAGGCGGCCAACAGCGCCAAGGCGAAGGCGGAGTCCAAGGCCGAAGGGCTCCAATCCCAAGTCGGCACACTCACGTCCGAGCGGGACGCGTGCAAGTCCGATCTCGCGGCCAAGAACGGTTCGTCGGCCCCGCAGACGACGCAAGGCCAGGCAAACGGCGCGCCGAGCGGAGGGTCGAATGCGCCCTCCGGCACGTCATCCGGGAGGGCGTCATCCGGCCAATCCGGTCAGTCCGACCAGGCGGGGAACGGCGATTCGGGCTATTCCGCGCCCGCCGCCCCCTCCCAGGAGGGCTCCGTCTACTACCACAACTGCGCCGAGGCCAGGGCCAAGGGCGTCACCCCCATCTACCGAGGGCAGCCGGGATACCGGCCCAAGCTCGACCGCGACGGGGACGGAATCGCCTGCGAGAGGAGGTGACGCTTCGAGCCGCTGGACCTTCGGGCTCGGTCTGTCACCGGTTGCCGAAACGCTCCGCCATCTTGCGCACCTTCGCGAGGAATTGCGTGCGGGGCCCGTCGTCGACCAGGTTGACGCGCCCGAAGTGCGTCCAGCGGCGCTTGCGGACGCCGAGCTGCTTGACCGCCTGACCGAGGAAGACCCGCCGCACGCCGTTCTTGCCCGATACGCGGTAGTAGAAGGTCGGGCCCGTCGAGGTCGTGATCGCCCAGGCGGAGCGAACGTGGGTGAGTTTGCCTTTGACCCCCGTGGAGGAAGGGAGGTAGGCCCACTTCTGTTTCATGACTTTGTCGAGGAAGCCCTTGAGGATGGCGGGGACGTCGCTCCACCATATGGGCGAAACGAATATCCACGAGTCACTGGCCTCGATCATCTTCTGGTAGCGCTCGACGAGCGGGTCGGTGGTCTCGCCTTTGCTGAAAAGCGAGAGCTCCTCTGCGGTGTAGCGCGGGTCGAAGCCGTCGGCGTAGAGGTCGATCACCTCGTACGGCCGTCCGCTGGCCTCTAAGCCCGCCTTGACCTCCTCGAGGATCGCGTGGTTGAACGATCCGTCGTAGGGATGGGCGTAGATGATGAGGGTTTGAGACATGGTCATGTCCTTTCGTCGATCGTGAGAAGTGCGGTGAATGCGGCTCGGAAGAAGCCGTCGTCGAAGGATGTCGCGCCGGCGGCGACGAGCGCCGAGTACCCCTGTACGAAGCTCCACATGGCGATGAAAAAGCGGTTCTCCGCCTCGGGGGGACGCCCCTGGAGAGCCGTCAGGCGCGCGACCTCCCGCCGTACGAGTTCGAGGAACGGGTAGGCTCCGGCTTCCCGCGGGGCCGAGGCTGGCTGACAGGCCGGCGCGCGCCCGGAGGCCGGCGCGCCCCCGGCTTCGCCAGCAGCGCCGGACCGCCCGGCCTCCCGTGTGCGTGGGAGATCGGCCGTGTTGCCCGGCCCGAACATGACGAACTCGAGGAGCCGCGGATGCCTGCCGGCGAACGTGAGGATGAACTTCCCCATGCCGATCAGAGAGTTCCGCGGATCGGCGTCGACGAGCGGTTCGCACGCGCGGGCCAGCCGCGTGGACATCTCCATGCCGGTCGCCTTCAGGAGGGCGGCCTTGTTGGGGAAGTGCTTGTACGAGGCCGGGGCGGAGACACCGCATTCGTGCGCGACGGCCTTGAGGGTGACGCTTTCCCACCCCGACTGGTCGACGAGCCCGATCGCGGCGTCGATTAAGCGCCGGCGGGTTTGCGTGGACCGCCCGTCCTGAGAATTCGTCATGTAAATAGGTTAATGCCGTTAACCTATTTGGTCAAGTCCGCTGGGTTCGGACGGAGGCGGGCGGCTGGGATCACCCCTCTTCCGCCCGGAGCCGGGGGACGTTCGAGTTGGCCGGTCGTTTGCCGAGCTTGCCCGCGTAGAACTCGCGGATCCGGTCCATGTCGGCTTTGACGTCGCCCGTCAGCGTGATGTTCCCGCTCCAGCCGTACGTGCGGGTGCGCGAATCGATGAAGCCGAGTTGCAGGGGCAGCCCCGTTTCCAGGCAGATTCGGTAGAAGCCGGATTTCCAGTAGTCGCGGCGGGATCGTGTGCCCTTGGGGGCGATGATGAGCGTGAACTCCTCGGAGCGGTTCGCCTCCTCGACCGCCGCCTTGACGACCCCGTGGCCGCCCTCGCGATTCACGGGGACTCCGCCCACCCAGCGGACGATCGGGCCGACGACGGGATTCTTCGCGGCCGATTCCTTGACGAGGAACTTGTAGGGGCGCCCGATGCGCCAGAAGCACATGACCATGAGGAAGCCGTCCCAGTTCGAGGTGTGCGGAGCCCCGATCAGGACCACTTTCTTCGGAAGGGGCTCGTGCACGAACGTCCACCGTGACAGGCGCATGTAGGTTGCGGCGATTGCCTTCTTCAGGCCCATGGGTTCCTCCCGAGTCTCGACGTGGCGGGCGGCTGCCGGCGCCCAGCCAAGTGTACGTCTCGGCGACGTCCGGCTCGCCCCCGGCCGCCTGGCGGAAGGCCCTCATACCAGGCTGCCGCTGCGGCCCTCCTGGCGGAAGGCCCTGGAGGGCGCAGATGGCGGTGACGGCTCGCCCGCGGCGCGGCCGGCAGGCCCGGTCGCGCAGTGGAAGGCGCGTTCGGCGGGCGCGGGGCGCTCGGGCCGGCGGAGGCCTCCTATGCGAGGGGAGAGGTTGCGGGTGAGGGACGTCAGCGGCGCCGTCGCCGCGGAGGCCTCCTATGCGAGGGAAGTGGCCCGGGCCGCTCGCGAGGGACCGCACATCGGCCCTCCTGCGCGGCGAGGGGAGCGGCGCTAGGCGATCCGGACGGATTCGGTCGGGGCTCTGCGCGGCGGGAAGGCGTATGCGTCGCGGGCGTGCGTCACAGGAGGAAGGAGAAGACGGGGGAGTCCGGCTCGAGCTTCTCGATGTGCAGCGGCGAGGCCTCCATGCGGGTGAGGAGGTCGCCGATGCGGGCGCGGTCCTGGATCTCGATGCCGACGAGGGCCGGGCCGGTCTCGCGGTTGTTCTTCTTCGTGTACTCGAACAGGACGATGTCCTCGCCGTCGGTGAGCACGCCGTCGAGGAAGTGGCGCAGCGCTCCGGGCTCCTGCGGGAAGGTGACGAGGAAGTAGTGCCGCAGGCCTTCGTAGACGCTCGAGCGTTCGACGATGTCGTCGTAGCGCGAGACATCGTTGTTCCCGCCGGAGACGACGCAGGCGATCGGCCCGTCGGGGAGGTCGGGCAGGAAACGGGCGACGGCGGTGGACGCCAGCGCCCCGGCCGGCTCGGCGATGATCCCCTCCACCTGGTAGAGCTCGAGCATCTCCGTGCACAGGGCGCCTTCGGGGACGGAGACGACGTCGTCGACGAGTTCGCTGGCGATCCGGAAGGTGACCTCGCCCGCGCGGGCGACGGCGGTGCCGTCGGCGAAAGCGTCGATCTCCGGGAGGGTGACGGGCTCCCCCGCGGCCAGGGCGGCCTGCATGGACGCCGCCCCCGAGGGCTCGACGCCGACGATCCTCACCTCCGGGTGGAACTCGCGCAGCCAGATCGCGGTCCCGGCGAGCAGCCCGCCGCCGCCGACGGGCACGACCACCGTCGCCGGCTTCTCGCTGGCCTGTTCGAAGAGCTCCTTGACCACCGTGCCCTGCCCGGCGATCGTGCGCGGATCGTCGAAGGGGTGGACGTAGGTCGCGCCGTGGGCGTCCGCGTACTCCATCGCCGCCGAGGAGGCTTCGTCGAAGGCGGCCCCTCCGACGATCTGCTCGATCCAGCGACCGCCGATGTCGGCGATGCGGGCGCGCTTCTGACGCGGCGTGGTCGAGGGCAGGAACACCTTGCCGTGGATCTTCAACTGGCGGCAGGCGAAGGCGACGCCCTGGGCGTGGTTGCCCGCCGATGCGCACACGATCCCGGCCTCCCGCTCGTTCGCGGGCAGGCCGGAGATGAAATTGTAGGCTCCGCGTACCTTGTAGGAGCGGCCCACCTGGATGTCCTCGCGCTTGAGCAGCACGCTTTGGCGGCGGATCCCCGACAGGCGCAGCGACAGGTCGAGCGGCGTGCGCCGGACGGTCTGGCCGAGCGTCTGCGCGGCGACGACCACGTCCACGCCCGTGGGCAGTGCGGTGTTCATGGTTCAAGTCTGCCATTCCGGCGGCGCGTCGCCCTCACCGGTGCGTCGGGGCTCTGGGCGGGTCCGACGAAGGCCTCACCCGCTTCATCGTCGCCCCGGTGCGTCGGTGGGCCGCCGGGGCGACAGCCGCCCCGTATCCTTGGGACATGGATGCGGATGACGCCGACGGCACCGCGCTCGACGGTGCCGACGGTCTCGAATTCGAGTTCGAGCGCAAGTTCTACGTGCGCGACCTGCCGCCCGAGGTGCTCGCGCACGGATCGAAGCAGGTGATCGTCCAGGCCTACGTCTTCGCCGTGGACGGCTACGCCGTGCGCGTGCGGGTCACCTTCCCCGGCAGAGACGTCGGCCTCGCCCCCTTCGACGAGGCCACCGACCATCTGGGCGCCTACGAGCGGAGGCTCCTCGCCGCCCTCCTGTCCGAGTCCGAGGCCGACGCCACCGCGTCGATCGCGGTCAAGTCCCCCGCCGTCGCCGCGGAGCGGTACGAGATGGAGACCGAGGTCGACGTATCGGTGGCCACCCAGATCCTGCGCCGCTCGCCGAACGTCATCCTCAAGAACCGCTATTCGATGTGGTACGACGAAGACGGCTGGGAGTTCGACATATTCGGCGGCCAGAACGAGGGCCTGGTCATCGCCGAGTGCGAACGCCTGGCGCCGGTGGTCGGCTTGAGGATTCCCCGGTTCTGCACCACCGAGGTCTCCGACGACTTCCGCTTCACCAACGACTACCTCTCCAAAGAGCCGTGGCGTCAGTGGAAGGACATGTACGCCGTGGAGCTGGAGGCCCGCGGCCCGCATTTCCTCGACATGCGCTAGGAGCCGGGTGGGATATACGGTAGGGGGACCATCCCCGGTGGGGCGAACGGCGCGCCACGGAAAGCGAGGAGGCAATGAGCGAATCCGACATACCGGTGCTCCCGCCGGCACCGCGCAGCAGAGGGCCGGTGAACGTCGTCGTCATGGGAGTGGCGGGTTCCGGAAAGACGACGGTGGGCATGATGCTGGCGGCCAAACTCGGCTACGTCTACGCCGAGGGAGACGAGTTTCACACCCAGGCCAATCGCGACAAACAGGAGGCGGGAATCCCGTTGGACGATCACGATCGCCAGCCCTGGCTGGAATCGATCCGGGACTGGATGCGCGCCGAGAACGCCGCGGGGCATTCGACGGTCGTGTCCTGTTCGGCCCTGAAGAGGAAGTACCGCGACACGCTGCGCAACTGCCCCACCCGGACGGTCTTCGTCCACGTCGCCCCTCCTCGCTCCCTCAATGAGCAGCGCATCAAGGCCCGCAAGGGCCATTTCATGAACCCCGACCTGCTCGTCAACCAGTACGAGACGCTGGAAGACCTGGAGTACGACGAACTCGGATTCGTCGTCGACGAGGCCGGGGCGCCCGAGGAGGTCTTCGCCGCCGCTTATACTAAACTGGCGACGCTTTGACAAGTTGGGTATCGCAACCCCTGTTTTCAGGGTTTGTCCAGGAGGGCCTGAGATCATAAACTTATGAATCCAGGGAGGGACTCCTCCGAAAGGAGGAATAATCCCGGGCCTACGGCGTTACAGCCGATAAGTAGATAGAGACGTGCGCCCCCTTCGAGGTGTGCGCAAGGGCAAGATGCTTCCATCCCAAATGAGGTGAGCGTGTGGGATTCCGGAATCCTTGCCTAATAGCTGGGTGGTGCGAGTACGCTGCTGTCGACTCGCACCACCCAGCCTTTTGTTTGGAGACGAGCCGTTGAGCAGGAGGCCAGCGATGACTCAGAGCCTTTCCCTCATCCACCCCGAAGCGCCGGAATTCCTTTCCGCGGCGGCCCTCTACTCCGCGCCGATCGACGTCGAAGCCGCCGTGGCGAGAATCCGCGAACTGTGGAACGAAGACATCGACCTCGTATGGGAAGAGATGCCCATCGAAGGGAATGGCGCCGGAGGCGGAGACATCCTGCGTTTCGTCCTCGAAGGCGTTCTCGTGCTCGTCACACCGGTTTCCGCCGCCCTGCAGCCTGAGCGCGGAGATCTGCCCGACCACGCATTCCACGTGGCGATCACCTGTTACGCCCCGCTGGATCGCAGCGTCTTGCCGAGAGCGAACGGCGATGCGGCGCACTCGGTCGGCGATCGGGAAGGAGGCGCCGCGGGCGAGCCCGGAGCATCGGAGAGCCGTTCCCCGGACGGCGGCGGATCGGGAGGGAGCCCAGAGGATGGCGGAGGCCGCGACGCCGATCCGGCGGGGGATCTCGACGACTTGGCGAAGGATCTCGATCCGGCCGAGGGCGCCGACGCACCCGAAGCCGTGCGCCGCAGGAAGAGGGCGCTCGCCTCGCACATCGTCTTCACCGAGCTGGCCGACGCGCTCATGCGCGAGAGCGCCGCGATCGGGATCCTGCGGCCGGAGCTGGGAGTCGTCCAGCCTCCCGAGATGGTGATCGAGCTGGCCGACCTGCTCTCCAAGGGCCAGGCGCCGCTGCCCTTGTGGGTCAATATCCGCACCTACCGGCCGGATCTGACGTACGGGCGCACGCTCGGCCTCCCCTTGTTCGGCCACCTCGACCTGGAAGTGGTCGAATCGACGCAGTCCGAAGAGGACGTCTACGCGATGCTCGCCAATGTCGCCGACTATCTGATCGGCTCGGACGCCCACCTCATGCCCGGTCACAGCGTCGGATACCGCGACGGCGAGGAACTGCCCGTCACCCAGGCGGTGAGCCCCGCCGACGATACGCCGGTGCTGCGGATCGGGTTCTGACGCGGGCCCGGGGCGTGGGATCGCTGAAGGGCGGGGTGTGTTCTGATGCGGGCCGCTGAAGGCGGGGTGGGGCGGCCCGAGACGCTTGGCTCGGGATAGCCGGGTTCGGAATCGTCGGCTCGGGACGGCCGGCGGGACTGGGCTAGACTCTTCGAGGGCCGTCGAGCGATCGGCTGCCCCGGCATCGCAGTGCCGGTCTCCGTGGTGGCAGCGCGGGGCGAAGACCAGGCGCGTCCTCCGGCGCGCATGCCAGCTCTCGAACGCAAGAGGAGCCCCGTGAGCCGCCACGACACGAACACACCGAGCGTCCCAGAGGCAGGACGGGCTGGGGGGACTGGAACGGCCACCGAGCAGTCCGGAAGCCCCGGGACGGGGACTGGGCGGACCGAAAGGGACGGGCGCGGCCATTTCGACGTCGTCGCCGCCTGTTTCGTCGCCTTCCTCCTCCTGTCCAACATCGGCGCCACCAAGCTCATCGGCTTCAACGTGACGAGTGGCTGGCACCTCGTCTTCGACGGCGGAGCCGTGCTTTTCCCGTTCACCTATATCCTCGGCGACGTCCTCTCCGAGGTGTACGGCTTCGCCAACGCCCGGCGCGTGATCCTCACCGGCTTCGTCGTCCAGATCATCGCCTCGCTGACGTTTTGGCTGATTCAAATCGCCCCCGGCGACCACACGTATCGCAACCAGGCCGCCTACGAGGCGGTGCTCGGCCAGGTGCCTCGCATGGTCGCGGCTTCCCTGCTCGGCTTCCTCGCGGGCCAGCTGCTGAACTCCCTCGTCCTCGTGCGCATCAAACGGCGCAGCGGCGAGAGGCGGTTGTGGATCCGCCTGCTCGGTTCCACCGTGGTCGGCGAGGCCGCGGATTCGGCCGTGTTCTGCACCGTGGCCTGGGCGGGGGAGATCCCCCGCGGCGTGCTCGTCGGCTACATGATCACAGGCTTCGCCTACAAAGTGGCCGTCGAAGCGCTCTTCCTGCCGGTGACCTACGCGGTAGTCGGATGGGTCAAACGGCGTGAGCCCGGCTATGTCGGCGCGGAAGGCGTGAAGGGCACCGGCACAGGGCCGCTTGCCGGGGGCGTGGGGCAGACCGGCACGGAGGCGACCGGGGGCGTGGGGCAGACCGGCACGGAGGCGACCGGGGGCCTGGGCCGGGCCGAAGGCGGGGAGGGACGATGACGTTCACCCTCGGAGTCCGACTCGAAGAGCCGGTGGGCGCCGGCGGCGTAGGCGGGAGAACCGGCCGACCCCTCGGGAGGACTGGCACCATCCACACCCCCCATGGCGACATCGCCACGCCCGCCTTCGTGCCCGTCGCCACGAAGGCCACCGTCAAAGCCGTGGCGCCGGAGGCCGTGGCCGAACTGGGAGCCCAGGCCGTGCTGGCCAACGCCTACCACCTCTACCTCCAGCCGGGATCGGACGTCGTCGACGAGGCGGGCGGGCTTGCGGCATTCATGAACTGGCGCGGCCCCACGTACACCGATTCGGGCGGGTTCCAGATCCTCTCCCTCGGCTCAGGTTTCAAAAAGGTCCTCTCCGCTGAGTTCTCCGGTTCCGGGCGCGCCGGAAGCGCCTCCAAGGAGCGCCTCGTCGACGTCGACGACGACGGCGTGTGGTTCCGTTCCCACTTGGACGGGGCGAGGCACCGCTTCACTCCCGAGATCTCGATGGGCATCCAGCACGAACTGGGCGCCGACGTCATCTTCGCCTTCGACGAGCTGACCACCCTGCTCGACTCTCGCGCCTACCAGGAGCAGGCCCTCGAACGCACGCGGCGTTGGGCGGCCCGCTGCCTGGCCGAGCACGGACGCCTGACCGAGGCCCGCCCGGACAGGCCGTATCAGCAGCTCTTCGGCGTCGTCCAAGGCGCACAGTACGAGGACCTGCGGCGCAAGGCAGCCCGCGACCTCGGCGCCATGGAGGCCGGCGGCCGGCGCTTCGACGGATTCGGGATCGGCGGAGCTCTGGAGAAGGAGAACCTCGGGAGGATCGTCGGATGGGTGAGCGAGGAACTTCCCGAGGACCGGGCGCGCCACCTCCTGGGGATCTCCGAGCCCGACGACGTCTTCGCCGCCGTCGAAGCGGGCGCCGACACGTTCGACTGCGTCAACCCCTCGCGGGTCGCGCGCAACGCGGCGATCTACTCGCCCGACGGACGGTTCAACGTCACGCGCTCGCAGTTCCGGCGCGACTTCTCCCCCCTCGTTCCCGGCTGTGCGTGCTACACGTGCTCGAACTACACGCGGGCCTACCTCCACCACCTCTTCAAGGCCAGGGAGATGCTCTCCTCCACTCTCGCGACGATCCACAACGAGCACTACACCGTCCAGCTCGTGGAGGGCATCAGGCGTTCGATCCTCTCCGGCGAGTACGCGGCCTACAAGGGCGAGACCCTCGGACGCTTCTACGCCGGCGATTGGGGGCGCGCGTAGGCCGTCGGGGTGCTGGCGGCGGTGGCGTGGAAGCGTGGTGACGGTGGGGGCGCGAGGGTCTGCGGCCTGGCCCAGGTCAGGCAGGTCGCGATCCGGCCAAGGTCGGGGTCCGCGGTCCGGCCCAGGTCGGTAATCCGGCTCGGCCCAGGTCGCAATCCGGTCAGAACTCGCGGTCGGAGGCCTCGCGCAGAGCGTTGAGCTGGGCGTCGTCGGGGAAACCCCGGACGGACCAGCGTGGCGGCCACACGTTGGTCATCGGCGAGATGCCTTCGTGCCAGACGTCGCGCGCGACCTGGGCGCGCAGAACGACCATCCCGCGCCAATCCCTCTCCTCCCACGGCTCGCCGGCCGACGTCTGGCGGAGGAAGGCGACGAAGTCCGTATCGGGGAGGGAACCGTAGCCGGCGTCCGAGGTCCAGATCGCCAGAGAGGACATCGGAGGCGAGGCGATCAGAGAGCCCTGGCGAAGGACCTGGAACTCGACGAGTCTGCCGAAGTCCCCGGGCCACGTGCGCATCGCCTCCGCCTGGGCGCGGTAGATCCTCTCGCGGACCGACGTGCGAATCTTCGCGAGCGCCTTCGCCGCGGGGTGGTCGGGCATGGGAATCCACTCGCTCCATCCGTCCTGGGTGACGACGTGCGGCAGGGGGTAGATCGTGTCGGGACGATTGAGGTCTTTGGCGAGCCGCGTGAAGAGCTCGGGCAAGTGCGGGTCGTCGGCCATGACGACGAACAGGGAGGCCCTGCTGGCGGGGACGAAGAGCGGCAGCGAATCGCGGTTGGCCTTGCTCAGGGATTCGCTGACCGTCAGTGCCATCTCCACGTCCATGAACCACGAGCTCTGGTAGTTGGCCGGCCCGGTGAAATCGAAGACGTTCGCCCCGCCTATCTGCTGGGGGTAGACCTGGACGCTCGGCTGGCCGTCGACGGTGTCGAAGGTGCGCAGGCGGGTCAGCGCGTGTTGGAACAGCGGGACGATGTCGCTGGGAAGCCCTGTGTTCTCCAGATCCGAGAAGAACAGGGGGGTGATCGTGTGCGCGCTGTCGACGGCGATGCCCGTTCCGATGAAGGGGGTCATGGGGACGTAGACCATCGAGTCGTCGCGCGCGTGGTCGTGGGATCGCACGAAGTAGTCGGCGCTCCTGACGATCGGCATGAGGTGTTCGCCCGATGCCGCTTCGGCTTCGTCGGAGGAGTCGAGCTCCTCGAAGGGGAGGTCGAGGCCGTCGACGAGGGAGCCGACGTCGTCGAAGGGGTCTGTCGGGGAGGATGTGCCTGATGCGGAGGGGCCTGGACCGGAAGGCCCGGTTGGTGTGGGGGGATCGGATTCGACTGGAGTCGGGGGCCCGGCCTGCCGAGAGGGGCCGCGATGGGAGGTGTCGGCGCGGTTGGCGGCGGAGGGATCGTCCGGGGATGCGCCCGGTGCTGAGGGGCCGGCCTCGCCGGCGGCTGCGCGGTCCTCTCCGCCGCCCGACGGCGGGCCTGAGGGCCGTCCGTGAGAGCGGTCGCCGTGGGAGGCGCTCGTCCAGGCCCCGGGGGCCTCGCCCGTGCCCTGCGTCGGCTCCGAATCGCCCGATCCGCGGGCGGCGGCGTTCGCCCGGGGAAGGGCGTCCGGGTTCGAGCCGTCGGCGTCCGGAGCGCCTGCGAACCGGTCGGCGCCGGGCCTGTCGGGATCGGCGGGGGATTCGGCGTCGGATCCGTCCATCAGGGGATCGGGCCCCTTCGTGCCGGGCGAGGACTCCCTCGCCCCGGGTCCGGGCCCGTTCGCTCCCGACTCAGGCCCGTCGGGGCCGGGCGCCGCCTCCGCACGGGAGACGCCGATGGAGATGAGCCGGGTGAGCAGTTCTCGGCGGACGGCTTCCGGCTTGGAGGCGTCCATAAGCTGCGCGGGGCGGAAGCGGAACGTCCGGCCGTCGGCCAGGAGGATGTCCAGCCATTCGCCGTCGGCGTTGATGAAAGCGCCCTTGAGTTCGGGGTGCGCCGCTGCGACCTCGACCGCCCAGTCCATGAAAGCCATGTGTTCATTGTCTCCCGAAAAGCCTGCGTTCCGGACGTCCGTTCATCGACGGCGTGACGGATGTCGTGCCCGATCGTCCCCGTTCGCATTGGCACTGCCGGTGCCGGCGCAATATATTGGGCGGGGAGAGATGCTCACGCGATCTCTTGCAACGCAGGGTCCCATGACCCGGCGACGGGCACGAGTTCACGCACACGCCACCGCATTCCGAAGGAGGTCCCGATGTCTTTGCCGCGCTTGCGCAGCAGGGAACGTAAAGACCCATCGCGTTTGAGGAAGGGCGTGTCCAAGCGCACCCAACGGTTCGTGTCCATCGGCGCGACGGCGGCCATCCTGGCCGGATACGTGATTGCCGTCACGTCTGCTGAGGGCATCGATCGCGCCGAGCTGTCGCTCAACGACGGCGGCGTGTGGGTGACCAATCAGGCCTCGCGCATGGTCGGGCATCTGAACCACCCCTCCAAGACGATCGACGCGGGGGTGCGCGCCGACTCGAACGAGTTCGACATCTACCAGGAGGGCGACACCGTCCTCGTGCGCGACCGGCAGGCGGGAACCCTCACCCAGGTCGACCCGGCGAAGGTCTCGATGGGCACGCCCAAGTCCCTGGGCGACGCCGACCTCGTCGCCTTCGGCGGCGGCACTGTCGCGATGCTCGACATCCAGAGCGGCAAGCTGTGGACGACCCCCGCCAAGGGCCTTCCCTCCTTCGACACGTCGGCCAAGCCGGACATGTCGGGATTTGCCGGGGGAGTCGTGACGGTCGGCAAGGACGGGTCCGTGCACGCCGCCTCCGCCCAGGCCAAGGCATGGAAGTCGATGGTCGTCGAAGGATCGACCTTCCGCGAGGAGGGGCACTCCCTGCCCAAGGAGTTCGCCGGGTCCAAGAACCTCCAGATCGCCGCGGTCGGCTCCCGCTCCGTGGTGCTCGACGCCGAGTCGGGAAAGCTCGCCCTGCCCGGTGGGAAGGTCGTCGAACTGGGGGAGACGAAGAACCTCCAGCTCCAGCAGTCCGGGCCCGCGGCCGACGACGTGCTGGTCGCCTCGGCCACGACCCTGTACAAGGTCTCCCTGGCCGACGGCGCCATCACGGCCAAGCCCGCCAACCCGCAGGCGCGCAACGCCCAGGGCAACCCCGCCCGCCCCGTCTTCCACGAAGGCTGCGCCTACGCGGCGTGGACGGGAACGGGCCGCTCCCTGCGGGACTGCCCGGGGAGCAAGGACGACGAATCCCTGGCCAGCGAGAAGCTCGCCGAGAGCAAGTCGGCGGAGTTCCGGACCAACCGCAGGGTCATCGTGCTCAACGACGCCGCCACCGGCAACGTCTGGCTGCCCGACAAGGACATGGTCCTGGTCAACGATTGGAACGAGGTCAACAACAGCAACCAGGTCGAGAGCGACGAGCACGACGACAGCACCGACCTGACCACGCAGCGCAAGGACCCCGACCGCCAGCAGGAGAACCATCCGCCCACCGTGGAGAACGACAAGTTCGGGGTGCGGCCCGGGCGCACGACGAGCCTGCCGGTCACCAACAACGACTCCGACCAGGACGGCGACGTCCTGACCGTCAAGCCGACATCCACGCCCGCCTTCGGGACCGTGCGCCCCAGCCGCAAGGGCCAGGCGCTGCAGATCGAGGTCCCCGAGACGGCGTCGGGCACGACCACGTTCACTTACGAGGCCGACGACGGCCGGGGCGGGAAGGCCACCGGCAGCGTCACCGTGGACGTGCACCCCTTCAACGTCAACGAGGCCCCGGTCCAGCAGATCAAGACGAGCGCGAAGCTCGCCTCCGCCGGCGAGACGACGCTCCAGCTCCTGGGGGACTGGATCGACCCAGACGGCGACCCCATCTACCTCAAGGGGGCGACGCCCAGCAAGGGGCTGACCGCGTCCTTCCAGGAGACCGGCAGCGTCAAGGTCAAGGACCTCAACCAGGGGCCCGCCACGCGCGAGGTCGCCCTGACCGTCTCGGACGGCAGCAAGTCGGCCGAGGGGAAGATGACCGTCGACGTCGCCGAGGGGGTCAACCTGCCGCCCCGCGCGAACGCCGACTACGTCAGGGTGCCCGTCGGCGAGGCGGCGACCGTCTCCCCGATGGCCAACGATCTCGACCCCAACGGCAGGCAGATGCGCTTGGTGGGCACCGGGCCCGCCCCCGACGGCCTGGCCGTCAAGACCTCGCCGAACCTCGGGAGCGTGACGGTCTCGGCCGACCGGCCCGGAACCCGGTACCTCAGCTACTTCGTCTCCGACGGGCCGACGACCTCCACGGGGGTCATCCGCGTCGACGCGGTCGAGTCCAACAAGCAGGACCCGCCCGTCGTCGAGAACGACATCGCCCTGCTGCCCAAGGGCGGCCAAACCCTCGTCGACGTCCTGGGCAACGACTCCGACCCGGCCGGCGGCGTCCTGACCCTGCAGTCGGTCGAATCCCCGCCGGGCGGCCAGATCACCGCCGCGCCCGTCAACCACGAGCACGTCCGCCTCACCGCGCCCGCGGGCTTGAGCGGGCCCACGACGCTCAACTACACCGTGTCCAACGGCACGGCCTCGGCGACGGGGCGGATACTCGTCATCCCCGTCGACACCCCCGACTCCAACGCGCCGCCGCAAGTCGCCGAGGACCAGTTGACGGTCCGGGCCGGAGACGTCGGGTCGGTCAACGTGCTGGCCAACGACCGCTCGCCGGGCAAGCTGAGCATGACCGTCCTGCCCGAGCTCCAGCACAGCGTCGACCCCGAGATGGGCCAGCCCTTCGTCTCCGACAACCTCGTGCGCTTCCGGGCGGGGAAGAAGGCGGGCACCACCCGGGTGAGCTACACCGTGCGCGACTCGCTCGGGAACGTGGCCTCGGGGACGGTCAATATCACCGTCACCCCGGTCAACGAGGACGCCAACACCGCGCCTAACCCGGTGAACATCACCGCCCGGGCGATCGTCGGCCAGCCCGTGAAGATCCCCGTGCAGCTCGACGGGGTGGACACCGAGGGCGACTCGGTCGAACTGGCCGGCCTGGGCGACTCCCCCAAGCTCGGAGTGGCGGAGGCCGGCAGCTCGACGATCTCCTACACCGGGAGCAAGCCGGGCACCGACAGCTTCACCTACACGGTCAGGGACGCCTACGGCAAGACGGCCACGGCGCGCGTGCGCATCGGCGTGGCGCCCAAGGCGACGCAGAACCAGGCGCCGGTGGCCAACCGGGACCAGATGCTCGTCAAACCGGGGCGCAAGGTCGTCGCGCAGGTCACCGAGAACGACATCGACCCCGACGGCGACCCGATCTCCCTCGTCAAGGGCTCGGCTGCCAGCGCCTCCCCGGAGCTGAAGGTCGAGGAGCGCGACAAAGGCAAGCAGGGCAAGGGGATCGTCGTCTCCACCCCCGCCAAGGAGGGCTCCTACCCGGTGACCTACAGGATCCAGGACGGACGCGGCGGCACCGCCGAGGGGCTCCTGATGGTCAACGTGCAGAAGGACGCGCCCAGCCTCGCGCCGGTCGCGCGGGACGACGTGGTCGACCGGGAGCGGACGCTGGGCAAGAAGACCGTCAAGGTGAACGTCCTGGGCAACGACGTCGACAAGGACGGCGACATCCTGGAGGACACGGTCACCTCCGACGATCCGGGCGTCAAGGTCAACTCGGACAAGACCCTGACCGTCACGACGTCCCAGAAGCCGCGGATCATCCTGTACACGGTCAAGGACCCCGACGGCATGAAGGCCTCGGCGATCGTGCGCGTGCCCGGCAACACCCAGACCGAGCCGACCGTCGATCTCAAGAAGGTGCCGATCGTCGTCGACGCCGGCAAGCCGTTCAAGATCCCGATCAACGACTACATCCTCACGCGGCCGGGCAGGTCCGTGTCCATCACCGACCCGAAGCACGTCAAGGCCTCCGTCGGATGGGACAACAGCCCGCTGGTCGTCGACGAGAAGACGCTGAGCTTCACGGCCAAGCGGGAGTTCTCCGGATCGACCTCCGTCACGTTGGAAGTCACGGACGGCAAGGACCGCAACGACTCCTCCGGCGTCGTCAGGACCCTGACGCTGCCCATCGAAGTGCGGGCGTCCGGCAACCGCCCGCCCGTCTTCACCCCCACACCGGTCTCCCTGGAGGCGGGCGGCGACAAGGCCCGGGTCAACCTCGCCACCATGACGACCGACCCCGACGCCAAGGACGACCCGAACGACTTCACCTACAAGATCACCAGCAAGGTCAACGGCGTGGACGCGAAGATCTCCGGCTCGGTGATGACCTTGACGGCCGACCCGGGCGCGCTTCCCGGCCCCCTCGGGTCGATCGGCGTGACCGTCAGCGACGGGCAGGCCGAGACGAGCGGGAGCCTTCCCGTGCAGATCGTCAAGACGAAGAAGCCGCTCGTCCAGGTCGGCGAGATCACGCAGACCGTCAACGCGGGCAGCACGACGAAGATCGACGTCGCCGCCCACGCGACCAACCCGTTCCCGAACAAGCCGCTGTCCATCCACGGCGCGCCCACGGTGGTCTCCGGCAACGCGACCGCCACCGCCGCCGGCAGCGCTGTCACGGTGACGACCTCGCCCGACGCGCACGGCGAAGTCGTCGTGCGCTTCCAGGTCATCGACGGCTCGGGGGATCCCAGCCGCGCCGTGACCGGCACGATGAGGCTGGCCGTGCGGTCCCGCCCGGACAAGGTCTCCAACGTGACCGCCGAGGTCCTCAACAGGAACAGCGCGGTCGTCAAATGGACGAACGGCTCGCCCAACGGCTCGCCCTTCACCAAGTTCACGGTCCGCGACCTGACCCAGGGCGACTCGACCGACTGCCCGGTGGGCTCCCAGTGCGTCATCTCCGGGCGCAGGCTCGGCGTCGAGCACACCTTCGAGGTGATCGCCCACAACGAGGCGGGGGCCTCCGATCCGGCGTCGTCCGGTCCCGTCATGATGGACATCGTGCCTAACCAGCCGGGAGCGCCTTCCGCGACGGCCGGCGACAGGACGATCGGCTTCTCGTGGTCCCCGGCGACCTCCGACGGCTCGGGCATCACCCACTACATGGTCAACGTGGCCGGCCTCGGCTCCTTCAAGGTGGCGGGCACGAGCCTGACGCTCAACGAGGGCAACGGAGTCCGCAACGGGGTCGCGTACTCGGCGACCGTCACGGCCGTCAACCGGCAGGGTCCGTCCCCCGCCTCGCCGTCCTCGAACCAGGTGATCCCCTACGGCAGGCCCGGATCCTTCACGGTCAAGGCCGAGAACACGACGATAGGGCAGGCCGGGCCGTCGGGATCGGTGAGGGTGAGCTGGTCCAAGCCCGACGGCAACGGCAGGCCCATCCAGTTCTACACCGTTGCGTCGAGCACCGGCGTCGCCGCGAGGGTCTCCGGAAACGAGACGAGCCACGTCTTCGCGAACCTGCCGTTCTCCCAGGTGTCCTTCACCGTGACCGCCGTCAACGACTCGGCCACCGGCTCCTCGTCCGCCAGCTCGGCGTCCGTCCAGGTCCGCGGCCTGCCCGCGGCGCCGTCGGGCGGCTCGGCCAAGGCCACCGGCCGGTCGGGGGAGCTCGCCGTCGGCCCGCCGAGCGGAGGGGCCGCCAACGGCTGGAGCCAGGGCGAGATCTCCTACGAGATGTCCACGAACGGCGGCGGGTCCTGGCAGAGCGTCGGCAACCTGAGCGGCCTGCCCGACGGCCAGGAGGTCACGATCGTCTTCCGGGCGGTCGGCAGCGCCAACGGAGCCCGCTACCCCGGCCCTGCGTCGGCGCCGGTCAAGGCGACCCCCGCCGGGCCCAGGAAGTACTTCTTCACCCTCACGGGCACCTCCTACCCGTGCACGGTCGGGGACTGCAAGCCCATAGGCTCCGGCAACGGCATCAACGTCAGGTTCGAGGGCTACACCCCGAACCAGGAGGTGACGTGCCGCCCCAAGGGATCCACCCAGTACAAGGGCACGTACAAGATGGACTCCAGCGGCAACCGCCCCGACGAACTCCTCAAAGTGGGCTACCCCAACGGCAACCCGGCGGTCGCGCAGCCGGGGACGCCGGCCAGCGAGCTCTACAAGGTCTGGGAGTGCGACGGCAATCCCGGAGGATAGCCGGCCCGGCCGGGCGCCCGACGCCCGGCCGGGCGAAACCCGCCGGCGAGAGGCGCTCGGCGCATCGGCGGGACCGGAGAGGGCGAAGCGGCCAGGGGCCGACCGGGCCGCCAACTGAGATAAATCACGCTTATCTTTAAGGAAGAGGAAATGTCACGATCAGAACAGGTGACCGAGGAGAACGCGCGGTGGTTCGAGGGGTCCTTCACCCGGATCGCCGCCAACGTCGGCAAGGCCGTCCTCGGCAAGGAGGACGTCGTGCGGCTCGCGCTCACGTGCATGTTCGCCGGGGGCCACCTGCTCCTGGAGGACGCGCCCGGCACGGGCAAGACGGCGCTCGCCAGGGCCATCGCGGCCACGGTCCAGGGCACCCATTCGCGCATCCAGTTCACGCCCGACCTGCTTCCCTCCGACATCACCGGCGTGACGATCTACGACCAGAAGACCGGCGAGTGGAACTTCCACAAGGGCCCGATCTTCGCCTCCATCGTCCTGGCCGACGAGATCAACCGGGCCTCGCCCAAGACCCAGTCCGCCCTCCTGGAGGTCATGGAGGAGTCGCGGGTCACCGTGGACGGCGTCACCCACGAGGCCGGCCGGCCCTTCATGGTCATCGCCACCCAGAACCCGATCGAGCAGGCGGGGACCTACGCCCTGCCGGAGGCCCAACTCGACCGCTTCCTCATCAAGTCCTCGATCGGCTACCCCGAGAGCGCCGCCGGCATCGAGATCCTCAAGGGCTCGGCCACCCCCGACCGGTCCAAGACCCTGCCCGCCGTCATCTCGACATCCGCCGTCGAGGAGATGACCGAGATGGCCTCCTTCACCTACGCCGACGAGTCGGTGCTCGGCTACGTCCAGGACCTCGTCGAGTCCACGCGCTCCTCGAAGGACGTGCGGATCGGCGTCTCGACCCGCGGCGCCATCGCGATGGTCCGCGCCGCCCGCGTGTGGGCGCTGTCCAGAGGCCGCCACTACATGCTGCCCGACGACGTCAAGACCCTCGCCCTGCCCGTGTGGGCGCACCGCATCGTCCTGGACCCCGACGCCGAATTCGGCGGGGCCACCCGCGAAGCGGTCGTCATACGGGCCCTGGAAGAGGTCTCGGCGCCCATTTTCCGCAAGTGACACGGCCCGGCGAGTGACGATGCCCTCCCCGTACCCGAAGAGACCCGCTGCGAGGAAAGCCCCCGACCGCCCGAAGAGCGGGATGGCGGCCTCCGCCTGGAAGAAGGCCGCCGCCTGGACGAGGCGGACCCGCGTCAGGACGGCCGACCGGCTCGAAGGCCTGCCCGTGGTGGGCCCGGCGGTGAAGGCCCTGCGCATCATCACCGTCTTCGGGTGGATGGTCCTCCTCCTGGCGGTCGGGTCTTGGTACGTCGGGCTCCGGTGGCAGTGGTTGGAGGTCACCGGGCTGGCCATCCTCTTGACGTTCGTGTGGATCGTCGCGATCATCTGGACGATCGGGATGGTGCGCTACGTGGTCAAACTGAAGTTGGCCGGCCAGCGCGTGGTCGTCGAGGAGTCCGCGGTCGGCGAGCTGTCCGTGGTCAACACGTCGAACCGGCCCTGCGCGTCCTCGGTCATCGAGGTGCCGGTCGGGGCCGCCCTCGCCCAGTTCGCCGTGCCCATCCTGACGGGCCGGTCCGAATTCACCGAGATCTTCACCGTGCCGACCCGGCGCCGCGGCATCATCACCATCGGGCCCGTCCGGTCCGTGCGCGGCGACGGCCTCGGCCTGCTGCGCAGGGAGCAGAACTGGGTCGAGGCCCAGGAGCTGTACGTCCACCCCAGGACCGTCAACGTCGCCTCGAACGCGATCGGGTTCATCCGCGACATCGAGGGGGCCACCACCCACGACCTGTCCTCCAGCGACGTCGCCTTCCACGCGCTGCGCGAGTACCTGCCCGGCGACGACCGCCGCAACGTCCACTGGAGGACCACGGCCCGCACCGGCCGGCTCATGGTCCGCCAGTTCGAGGAGTCGCGGCGGGCGCATCTGCTCATCGTCTTCGACGACGACGCCCGCTCCTGGCACAACTACCGCGAATACGAGCTGGGGGTGAGCGTGGCGGCCTCGATAGGGGCGGCCGTCATCCGCGAGCGCCGCGACCTGAGCTTCACCAGCCAGCTCGGCCCCGTCCCGACGTCCTCGCCCAACGCCTTCCTCGACGGGCTGACGAAGATCGAGCCGAAGGCCGGCGTGGAACGGCTGGGCGACCTGGCCAGGATCGCCACGGACCGCGAGCCCCAGGCGTCGGTGGTCGCGGTGGTGACGGGCTCGCGTCCCGAAGCCTCCGAGCTCCACCGGGCCCACGCCGCCCTGCCGGTCAACGCCCGGTCGTTCGCTCTGCGCATCCACGAGGCGGAGAGGGTGTCGCGGGCGCTCGTGGGCGGCTTCCCGATCGTGACGATCCCGTCCCTGGATTCGCTTCCCCTCGCGCTGCGGAAGGCGGTGAGCTGAATGTCCCCTCTGCTGCGTTCGGTCACGAGGTCGCGGCGCACAGTGCCGCCGCTGAAGAGGCAGACGCTCTCCTCGCAGGTCGAGGCGCAGGCTCCCGGCGGCCCGCCGGATCCGCGCAGGTCGGCGTTCGCCGACGCCCGGATGGCTGACTTGGCCGTCGTCGCGGCCCTCTTGCTGGCCGCCTCGGCGACGTGGGGTCCCGTGTTCGGGGACATGCAGGGCTACGTCGCGGGCGCCGGAGGGGTGCTCCTGGGCTTGGGCATCGCCGCGCTGGGGGTGTGGCTGCGCCTGACGCCGTGGCTGACGGCCGTCCTGGGGATGCTCGGCTACCTCGCCTTCGGCGGCCTCATAGCGCTCAGGGAGACGGCGACGGGCGGCGTCCTGCCGACCGCCCGGACGTTTCAGATGCTCATGGTCCAGTCCTTCAAGGGCTGGAAGGACCTGCTGACCCTCACGCCGCCCGCGAGCGCTTTCCTGGGGCCGACCGTCCTGCCGTATCTCGTGTGCACGGTCGCCGGACTGGTGGCCGGGTCCGTCGTCCTGCGGACGCGACGGGGGGAGTGGGCGATGCTGCCGGTGGCCGGCGTCCTCGTCTCGGGGATCCTCTTCGGCTCCCAGCACGCGCCCCTGGCCCGGTGGATCGGCGTCTTCATCGGCATGACGGGCCTGGCGTGGTGGTCGCGCACGGTCGAGCGGCGGCGCGTCGTCCGGACGGGCCGCGCCCAGACGTTGGGCGCGATGGCCGCGCGGCGGCGCCGCAATGGAGCCGTCGCGCTGGTCGCGGCGGGGGCCGTCGTCGCCTTCGTGACCGCCCCGCTCCTGACCGATTCGCGGGCGCGGTATGCGATCCGGCAGGACGTCGTCCCGCCGCTGGACCTTCGCGAGTATCCCTCGCCGCTGACCCAGTTCCGCTCCTTCATCGACCAGCGCGAGGACGAGACGCTCATGACGGTCAAGGGCCTGCCGGACAAAGGGCGGGTCCGCCTGGCCACTCTCGACGTGTACGACGGCATCGTCTACAACGTGACGAACCCGGCGACCCAGGGCTTCAGGAGGGTCGGGCCGAAGGTGACCGACAGGCAGCCGGCCAAGGGGACGGGCACTCAGACCCTCGAGGTGAAGATCGGCGATTACAGCGGCGTGTGGCTTCCCGGGTCGGGGGAGCTGCGCCGCGTCGACTTCACCGGCAAGCGCGCCGGCGATCTGCGCGAGTCCCTCTACTACTCGCCCACCCAGGAGACGGCCCTGACCGTCACCCCCGTCGGCAGCGGCGACGAGTACACCACGACGACCGTCACCTACCGGCGGTACTCCGACAAGCAGCTGGAGGGGCGCCCCTTCGGCGTGGTCGACATGCAGGACAACACGAACGTCCCCGTCGCCGTCCAGGCCAAGGCCCAGGAGATCATCACCGGCGAGACGAGCCCGATCAAGCAGGCTCGGGCCTTGGAGAACCATCTGAAGACGAAGGGCTACTACGCCGACGGCAAGGAGGGCTCGCCGTCGCGTCCCGGGCATCGCAACCAGCGCATCCAGAGCCTCCTGGAATCGGAGTACATGCAGGGAGACGACGAGCAGTACGCCGTGGCCATGGCCCTCATGGCCCGCTCGCAGGGGATGCCGGCCCGCGTCGTCATGGGCTTCTACCCCGAGTCCTACTCCAAGAAGGGCACCCAGACCATCAAGGGGCGCGACGCCCACGTGTGGGTGGAGATCAACTTCGACGGCGCGGGATGGGTCGCCTTCGACCCGACTCCGCCCAGGGACCAGCGGCTGACCACCCAGATCCCCAAGCCGAAGCCCAATCCGCGCCCCCAGGTCGTCCAGCCGCCGGAGCCTCCGGACAAGCCGATCGAGCTGCCGCCGCTGTCCGCCGACGATCCGAAGAAGGCCCCCGACGCGCGGTCGGGCACGGCCGCGTGGGTCAGGTACGCGCTGTACGGCGTCTCGGGGGTTCTCCTGTTCATTCTGCCCTTCGCGACGATCCTCGGCCTGAAGGCGCTGCGCTCGCGCCGACGGCGGCTTCGCGGCCGCCCGGACGTCCGCGCGGCGGGCGCGTGGGAGGACGTGCTCGACGTGGCGCGCGACGGCAGGATCGCCGTCGACCCCCGCAGGACCAGGAGCGAGCAGGCGAAGGCTCTGGCGGGTGCGGTGGCCTTGCGCCAGGAAGCCGCCGACGTCGCTCCGATCTCGCGGACGGCGTCCATCGCCGACTTCACCGTCTTCTCCGGGAGGGACATCGACCAGGTGCGGTTGGACGAGGCGTGGGCGAGCGCGGACGAGGCGAAGACCGCCATCCGCCAGGTCAGCCCCCGCCGTTCGCGGTTTTCGCTGCGTTCGTTCGCCAGACGGAACGCCTGGCGTGCGTGGCGCGGAAGGAGGGCTGGCGAGTGATGCCCAGGCGCACAGCGGGCACCTGACGGTGGGTAAGGTATATCCTCCCAAAGGGAAGAACGACATTGTCGAGGTAGGTCATGACTAGCCAACCTGTGTACTTTCATCAAGCCAGCGCAGGCCGGCGCAATCTCGCGCGCGCATACGGCATGCTGGTGGTCGTCGCCGAGATCGCAGCCTCCCTCCTGCCCATCGCCGATGCCGGTTTCGCCTCTCCCGGCCAGGCGCTCGCCCCCTACGTCGTCGCGGTCGCGATCCTCCTGCTGTTCTGTGCGTTCAACTGCCTCGCCGCCTACCGGACCGGGACCCTGCCGGGGCTGAAGTCCTTCGGGGTCAAGGCCGTCCTCGTCGAGGACGGCGGCCCGGCCGAGTGGGCCGCCGTCAAGAAGTACGCCGTGGAGGGCTTCGTCGGCCTGTTCACCCTGGTCGGCGGCCTGCTCCTCATCCTCAAGTACACCACCGACGAGCTGGGTCGGACCTGGTTCGACCGGCTGACGGGGATCATCTACGTCGACGCGCACCGTCCCATCGAGGAGGAGTCCGAGGAATGGGACGGCGAGGACGACCTGGAGGACCTGGAGGAGGCCGGGCCGGCGCCCGAGGACGCCGAGCCCGCAGTCGCCGACTCGGCGTTCGCACCGCGCCCCTCCGAGGTCGCCGACGCGGCCGACGAGGATGCCGTGCAGAGCGAGGCGGACCGGATCGGAGCGAGCATGACCGGCGGATTCGAGCCCGCCGGCCGCGTCGCCCGCGGCGAAGGCGCGGCGATCGGCGAAGGCGGATCCGGCGAAGCCGAGGCTTCTCGCGAGGCCGAGGAGGCCTGGCCGGGGCCCGGGCGCTCCGCGCGCGCGGACGGCCGCGGCGAACGCCGGTCCACCGGGGCGTGGGGCCGCAATCTCAGCCTCTCAGGCGGCGCGGAGGACTCCCAGCAGCCCACCGCGGCCTTCCCGACGCCCGGTCGCTCACCGGACCCGTCCCGATCCTTCGCCCCGCCCCAGCCTTCCGCGCCGGCTCCCGAGCCCGCCTCGCCCCCGGAGCCCGGCGGCTCCTCCGAGCGCGGCGACCGCCTCCCGTCCGGCCACGACGGCCCCTCCCAGCCCGGCAGCCCCTTCCCCTCTCCTCGCCAGTGGCGTCGGGAACAGTCGATCCGGGGATCCCGCAGCGCCCGAGAGCTCCGCGCCGACCGCGCCGACCGGGAGGCGGGCGCCCCCCGGGAGCCCCGCGGCTTCGCCCCGCCCTACGGCTCTCCGGCCCCCGCGGCGTCCAGCGCCCCGGCCGCCCCGTCGGCTCCGGGCTCGCCCGGAATGGACGGAGCCCGGCCCGGCCCGGCCCGCGGCTCCCATTCGGCCCCTTCCGCGCCCCGGTCTCCCGCCGTCGGCGCGCCGGCCCCCCGGGGCGCGCACGCGCGCATGCCCGTCGTCCGCCTCGTCTTCGACGACGGCGTCTCCCGCGACCTGTCGGGAACCCTCGTCGTGGGCAGGAACCCCTCCGTCGACCCCGCTCACCGCGGCGCTGAGCTCATGCCCATCGCCGACCGGCAGAAGTCCGTCTCCAAGACGCACGCGGCCCTCACCGCCACCCCTCAGGGTCTGCTGGTCGAAGACCTTCGATCGACTAACGGCACCGTCGTCATTTCGGCCGATGGCAACCCGGTGCCGGTCGCGCCGGGCTTCCCCATTTGGGCGACCGACGGCGCGAGCGTTCTGTTCGGAGGCCGAAGGGTGAAGGTGGTGATTCGATGACGCTGCGAGTCGTGGCCCGCACGGGGTTTGCGACCGACATCGGCATGCGTGCGCTCAACGAGGACAGCGCCCTGGCGGGCAGGTCCGTTTTCGTCGTGGCCGACGGCATGGGCGGGCATCTGGCGGGCGAGATCGCCTCGCGGACGGTGGTCGACGTGTTCTCGAGGCTGGACGGCAAGGAGTTCGTCAGCGCCTACGAGCTGGAGGGGGCGATCGCGCAGGCCGCCAGGCGCGTGGCCGGCCTGGCCAGCCAGAAGAGCCTGCCGGGCACGACCGTCACGGGGCTGGTCTTCGCCGACGAGGGAGGCTACCCCTGCGCGCGGGTCTTCAACATCGGCGATTCGCGCACGTACCACGTCTCAGGCAGGGCCTTCACCCAGGTGACGAGGGACCACTCCGAGGTGCAGGAGCTTCTCGACGCGGGGATCATCACCGAAGAGCAGTCTCTGACGTGGGAACGACGCAACGTCATCACCCGGGCGCTGGGAGGCTATTCGGGACCGGTCGTCGGGGCGGACGTCCATCTGGTCCCCCTTAATGCGGGAGACCGCTTCCTCCTGTGCTCCGACGGGCTGAGCGGCGTCGTGTCGGACACCGAGATTGGCGAGGTCGCCCGATACATGGAAGACTCGAACGAGACCGCTCAGACCCTCGTTCAGAAGGCGCTCGGAGCCGGGGGCTCCGACAACGTCACGGTGCTCGTGGTCGACATCGTCGATTGCAGCCCCCGATGGCCCGCGCTGGAGGTCGAGGGGGAGACGGCAACTTGCGATCGTCGGAACGTCGGCGACGACACGGTACCCAGGAAGGGCGATTAGGCGCATGTACATCGTTTCTGCTCGTGCAAGACCGGGTCGGCTTCTGGCCGCCGTCACGCCTCGGGGGGCGTTGACCGTGGCGGGCATGAACGCCGAGCGAGTGGAGTGGCTGTGGGGCGCCCTGCGCTCCGGCGCGTCCTTCGACCAGATGGTCGAAGGCCTGGGCTACGGGGCCCCGCCGCCTCAGGGCATGCCCGAGTTCGCGCTGCTCCTGTGCGAGGACGACTGCGTCCGGGCGGCCTTGCGCGGGCGGTTCCGCCTCCGCGACGTGGCGGGGAACATGATCGCCGCCGGCGCGAACGCGCCGACGTGGAACGAGATGCGCCTGACGAGCGTGCACGAGATCGTCGTCGACGCGGGGCCCGGCCCCGGCGACCAGTACGCCGAGGGCCTGCCCCTCGGCGACGGGATGCTCGGCCTGTCCTCCATACGCATCTCCTGCCTTCCGGGCCGCCCGGAGCCCCTTCCTCGCGCTGCGCAGGACGCGGGCGCCCTCGCCTCGCAGGCGGAGAGCGCCCCGGTCGGGTCCGCGCCCGCAGCGGGCTCCCTGGCCGGCGTCGCCGTCGGAGACGCCTCGATCGCCGATCCGATCCGGCGCGCCGCGGCGCATTCCGATTCCCCCGGGCCGCAGACGCATGGTCGCCCGGGGTCCGGCGAAGGCCGGGCCGCCGCGGCCGATGCGCCCGTCGGGGACGCAGCCTACGCGCACGCTCCGGCCGCCCAGGAGCGCCGATCCCACAGGGAGCTCCCCCTGCCCGCCGGAATCCTCCCGCCGGCCGGCGCCCTTCCGCACTCCGACGCCGCGCGGTCGGATCGGGAGCCCGCCGGGCCGACCGGGAATCGCGAAGGCGCCTCCGCGCCCGAAGGTCCCCAGCCCGAGGCGCATGAGCCCGAGGCCCGCCCCGAGGCCCGCGAGCCCGCCGAGACCGGCCCCGCCCCGCAAGCGCAGGAGTCCGCGTCCGATGCCGTCGACCGGCAGGAGCCCAGCCAGCCGGACGGCGACGGCCGGGCCGCGGAAGACGACGATCCCGCCGACGACCTCGAGCTCACCCGTCAGCCCTACGACGACTCCTTCCTCGACGCGGTGAACGTCCCCCGCCTCGAGAAGGTCGACACGGGTTCGACGGCCGCGGACTCCGATTTCTTCATCGACTCCGTCCCCAGCAGCCTGCGCGTGTCCCACGCCGCCGACCTGCCGGCCGAGCAGGAGGCATCCCGGGACGGCTCATCCCACAGCGAACCCCGGGAAGACGGCGATCCGCAGGACCGGGAAGACGGCGCACAGGGCCGAGAAGGCGATCCGCGCGGCGATGAAGAGGCCTCGCGTGAGCGCGGGAAGCGAGAGGACGGCTCATCCCCGGAGGCTTCGGGCTCTGCTCCGGCTCCGTCGGCGTCCGGGAAGGGGCCCGAAGCCTCCCAGCATCCGTCGCCGGAGCCCGTTCAGGCCTCCTCCCCGCGCTCCGAGCCACCCGCGCCCGCGGAGCCGGCCGAGCAAGCCCCCGAAGAGCCCGAGGAACGGGAGGACGCCGCCGACGAACGGAAGCCTCTCGCCGCCGACGGCCCCGCCTCTCCGCCGGCGAACGATCCCGCGGTCGCTGAAAGCCCCGCGACCGCCGAGAGCCCCGCATCCGGCGGCCCGGCGTCCGCCGAGAGCCCTGGCACCGGCGCCGCGTCCGGCGAAGGCCGGCCGTTCACCGTGCAGGGGGTGTCCAGCAAGTGGCCGGTGGTCGAGGACGAGCCCGAGCTCGTGGCCGGATACGTCTCCGCAGACGGCGACGCGCCGGGCGCCCTACCCGACTCGTCTGGCTCGGGCGGTGCGGACGGCTCCGGCCCCTCCGATCGAGACGGCGATTCCGGCGCCGACAGCCCGGCCGAGGCCGCCGGAGGGCGCAGGTCGCGCTCCGGCCCCCGTTTCCCCATGAGCAACGACGACGGTTCGGAGATCGTCTGGCCGTCCGGCGATTCCACCGATTCCGAAGCCTCTCAGCAGGGCGAGGCACCCGAGTCGGAGGATTCATCCGAGCCGGAGACCGGCTCGCGGGCAGGACAGGACGGAGAGGAGCTCGCCGACGCCGCCGACGCCGACGCGGAGGAACCTGCCCGCCCGGCCGCGGATCGGCGCTCTGTAGACGAGCCCGCCTCCAGGACGCCGGCGGAATCCGGCGGACCCGCCGAGACCTCGCCCCAAGCCCGCCGAGCCCGCCCCGAAGCAGGGCAGCCGGCCTCCGTAGGCTCCTCGCCGGCCGAGGCGGGCGCTCGCGATTCCGCCCCCTCGCCGGGCGACGCCCCCTCGAGCGGCGCCTCCGCGGCGCCCGCCGGCGGCTTCTCGGCCGGTGTGCCGTTGTGGGGCGGCGGCAACCGGGTCCTGACCGCGCAGGAGCCCGGCCAGGGGGGAGCCCACGACATCCCCACGGCGGTGGACCTGCCGGCCATCACCGGGCCGATCGGCCTCGACGAGCCGGCCTCCGGAGAGCCGGAAGAGTCGGATCCGTCGGCCTCTTCGGACCCGCTCGCGCGGCCCGGCGCCGGGGGCCCGAGTGGGAGTTCGAGCTCGGCGGCTTCCAGCTCGCCCTCTCCGGTCGAGCCCGCCGAGGCGATGACGGCCGCCTTCGAACCCGACGATCTGCTTCCCGCCGAGCCCAGCCCCGAGAGTCCGTCCGAGGCGTCCCCGCTCCCCTCCGGCGAGCCCTGGGCGGAGGGAGCGCTCGAATCCGGCTTCGACGAGGGTGCAGAAGAGGACGCTCTGGCCGACGAAGGCGACCATGACGGCGAGACGGTCATCTCCAGCAGGGCCCAGGAGCTGCGCGAGCAGATCTCCGGCGAGTCGGAGGAGGAATCCCCCGCCATGGTCCTGGCCCTGCTGTGCCACTACGGGCACATCAACCCACCGCACGGCTCCTCGTGCCGCCTGTGCGGGGCGCCCATAGGCGGGGAGCCGAACTGGTATCCGCGCCCGGCCCTGGGCGAGATCTACGTCTCGACCGGTTTGCGCGTTCCCATCGACGCCGACATCATCATCGGGCGCAAGCCCACCTCGACTCCCGAGTCGGGGCGTCCGCACGCCCATCTCGTGCCGGTTCCCAGCCCCGACCAGCAGATCTCCCGCACCCACTGCGAAGTCCGCGTGGACGGGTGGGACGTGCGCCTGGTCGACCGCAACTCGAACAACGGCACCTACGTGCTGCGGCCCGGAGAGCGGCCCATCCGCATCCGGCCGACGGAGCCGTTCTTCGTCAGGGTCGGCGACGTCATCGACATCGGCGAGGGAGTGACGATCCAGATGCTCGGCCCGCAGGCAGGAGTGTGACGTGGCTCGTCGCCGTCCCGCTACACCTCCGAAGATCCCCAATGCGACGTACCTCTCATTCCTCGGATCCGGTGGTTTCGCGGACGTGTACCTCTACGAGCAGCAGATCCCCCGCCGCGAAGTGGCGATCAAGGTCCTGCGCCGCGGCGTGGCCGACGCCCAGAGGCAGTCCTTCCGCGCCGAGGCCAACCTGATGGCCCGCATGAGCTCGCACCCCTCGATCGTCTCCGTGTACGGTGCGGGTGAGGCCGGGGACGAGCGCATGTACCTCATCATGGAGTACTGCCCGCCCCCGCACCTGGGCGCCAGGCTGCGCCAGCAGCCGTTCACGGTCACGCACGCCCTGGAGATCGGCATTCAGATCGGCGGCGCGATCGAGACCCTGCACCGCGCGGGCATCGTCCACCGGGACATCAAGCCGTCCAACATCCTCATGACCCCGTTCCAGCGCCCCGTCCTCACCGATTTCGGGATCGCCACCCGCATCGGCAACGTCAGCCCGGCCGAGGGCTTCTCGGTTCCCTGGGCGCCGCCCGAGCAGGCGACGGGGGAGGGAGCGGCCGCCGTCACCGTGGACGTGTACTCCCTGGCGGCCACGGTGTACACGCTCCTGGCCGGGCGCCCGCCCTTCGAGGTCAAGGACGGAGACAACTCCGAGATCGCCGTCATCAACCGGGTGCTGCGGACCCCGGTCCCGCCGATGGGGCGCCACGACGTGCCCGAGGAGTTCGAGCGCGTCTTGACGATCGCCATGTCCAAGGACCCCCGCCAGCGATACGCCTCGGTGATCGACTTCGCCAGGGCTCTCCAGGCGATTCAGGCGGCGTTGCACCAGCGCCCGACCGATCTGGACGTCCTCGACGATCCCGCCTACGACAACCCGTCCAAATCCGGCGACGACGCCGACGCGACCCGCCAGGCGATCCGCACGATCGACCCGCTGCGGGACGACTCGACTCGCCTCTCCCCCCTGAGGGTGCTCGGACCGGTGCCCTCTCCCAACATCCGCGCCTTCCCCCCGGCTTCCGAGGCCCGCTCTTACGACGCGGCGGGCCAGCGGGCGCCGTTCGACTCGGCACTGCCGGGCGACGCGGGGGGTTCCCTCGGCGGGCCCGCCGAGGCGGAGACGGGACGGCGGGCACCGCGAAGCGGCGAGGCTCCGGGCTGGGGTCCAGCGTCTTCGGAGGGCGCCGTCCCGGACGCCCCGGACGCGCGCGCCGGCGGATTCCAGGAGAGCCCTCTGGGCGTCGTGGTCGTCCGGTTCCTCATCGCCGCCGCCGTTGTGCTCGCCATCGTCGTCGGCATCCTCTTCGCCCTGCGGCACGGCAAGGGCGGGACGGTCGGGCCGGCGACCTCGACGGGGGAGACGACGCCCAACGACGCAGGCGTCAACCACGTCAGCCAGGTCGTCGGGCTGCGCGGCGAGCTCATGGGGGACAAGGTCAAGTTCACGTGGAGCAACCCCGACCCCAAGCCCGGGGACAAATTCCTCTACGCGATGGACCAGATCTCCGGTGAGGGCCAGCTCAACGAGACGAAGGCGTCGAGCGTTACCGTCCCCAAGCAGTCTCTCCAGACGTGCTTGTCCGTGCGGGTGCACAGGAAGGGCGGGTCGGAGTCGCCTGCCACCAGGCAGTGCGTGAGCACTCCGTGACGCCTGGCCCTCCCGCCCGTTCCGCGTCGCGGCCCGGGCTGAAGCCCTAGCCGTCTCGCCTGCCTCGTCCGCCGTGGGCGGGGCTGCGAACACCCCGTGACGCGCAACCGGCTCGCTTCCTTCCCGGAAAGGGTAGGATTGCCGCGTGTACGCGGATGGATTCACGGCGGTGGGTCTTCTCCACGGCGGCGATCCGTCCGCAGCCAGGAGTTGTGCCGTCGGTCTGGCGTGTGGAAGGCTCAGCCGAGGGCGCCGCTCTCATCGAAAGGGAACGAAGCCACAGTCGGGTCGCAATACGTTAAGGAGTCGTGATGACTACAACCGCCGAAAACCCCACCGAAGAGGTCGATCAACCCGAGGTCTCCCCCGAGCCGGCCGGACTGGAGATTGAGTTTTGCGGCGAGATTTACAAGGTCGACCCCGGCAAGACCTTCACCATCGGACGCGTCGGATCTCTTGCCATCGACGACAATCCTTTCCTTCACAGGAACTTTCTCGTCATCGAATCCCATAATGGGCTGTGGTGGGTGACTAACGTGGGCTCGCGCATCGCCGTCACGGTGGCCGAAACCACGGGTATGCTCCAGTCGTGGATCGGGCCGGGCTCCCAGATCCCGCTCGTCGTCCACGATATGAGTCTCGTCTTCACCGCCGGGCCGACGACTTATGAGATCGATCTCACCGTTCCGGACACCATGTACGAGGTCTCCTCCACGGGCCGCGAGGAGGCGGGGGAGACGACGATCGGACAGGTCACGCTCACACCCAGCCAGCGTCTGCTCATCCTCGCCTTGGCCGAGAATTGGCTCAAGCGCGTAGGCACCGGGCCGTCGGACATCCCCAGGTCGGAGGAGGCCGCGTCGCGTCTGGGATGGACGCAGACCCGCTTCAACCGCAAGCTCGACAACGTGTGCGACAAGCTCGACCGCCTCGGCGTCAAAGGCCTGCGCGGCGGACAGGGCGTCCACGCGACGTACCGCCGCGCCCGCCTGGTCGAGTACGCGGTCGCCAGCCAGCTGGTCACCGTCGAGGATCTCCCCCTGCTCGACGAGGAATTCGAGGCCAATCGCCGGGCCAAAGCGGCTGAAGCCTCCTCCCGCGGCAAGAAGCGCTGATCAGGCCTTTCGCCGATCCCGCGGGGCCCGCCGAACAGGCGGGCCCCGCCGCGCAGATGGGGTTGCACTGCTCGCCATCCGGCCGGGCAGGGGCGAGGACAAGTAGATGGGGCCCACCATCCCGGTGGGCCCCATCTCATCTCCGGGTCCATTGGAGGCGCAGACCCTAGAGGTAGAGGCGTCGGCTGGGCAACCGGCAACCTCGCGCCCGCGTCATGATTGGAGGCTAACGTCGGGCGTTATCACACACGCGCAATCAACCGTGGCTGACTACGTTCCTAATACTACTCGATTTTTCCCGATGGTCAACATGGGGAGCGTTACCCGCAAGTCGCATGAGCAACTGAAAGCCGTCAATTCAACGGTTTCCCGCCCGTCGGCCCGCCGCACGCCAGTGGTTTGCCTTACTTTGTCCGAGGAGGAATTGTGCTCCGATCCCCGATATGCCATGGTTGGCTAACGGATTCGCAAAGGGGTGGTAAAGCGGTTCGCCTCGGATACGCTCTTCCCCACACTTTCCCGAAGAGCCTCCCGGCGCCGCCCGCGGTCCTCGCCGGGAGGGCGTCCGGACGTCTCCGGGGCGGCCGGGTCGGGTTCCAGTTCCGGCCCTGGAGCGACGGAACCACAGGCCTCTCCCCCGCGCCGCTCGTCCGCGCGAGGGGAGGGCGAGACTAGGAGGTTGACATGGACCGGCTGGCCACGATCTTCAAGGACGTGAACGATTGGACGACCCTTCACGTCCTCATCTGGATGCTCATAGGCGCTGGTCTATACTTCACGATCCGCATGCGCTTCGTCCAAATCCGCCTGTTCGGGCGGATGATCCGCCAGATCTTCGATTCTCGGACCAGCGACGGCGAGGGGATCTCCTCGTTTCAGGCCTTCGCCATCGGCATCGCCTCGCGCGTGGGCACCGGGAACATAGCGGGCGTTGCCATCGCCATCAAACTGGGGGGAGCCGGCGCCGTCTTCTGGATGTGGCTGGTCGCGTTCCTGGGAATGGCCAGCGCCTTCGTCGAGGCCGTGCTCGCCCAGCTGTTCAAGATCCGCTGGCCCGACGGCACGTTCCGCGGCGGCCCGGCCTTCTACATCCAGCGAGGCCTGGGGTCGCGCGCATGGGGCGTGGCCTTCGCCGTCTTCCTCATCTTCTCCTTCGGCATCTCCTACGAGATGGTTCAGGCCAACACGATCGCCGACACCCTCGACGAGCAGTACGGCATCGCCCCCTGGGCGACGGCGCTCGTCCTCCTGGCCCTCTGCGCGCCCATCCTCTACGGGGGGCTCAAGCGCGTGGCCAAGATCTCCGAATGGGTGGCGCCGCTGATGGCCATCGTCTACATCGGACTGGCGGTCGTCGTGGTGGCGATGAACCTCGACCGCGTCTACCCGACGTTCAAGGCGATCCTCGGCAGCGCCTTCGGCACCCATGAGGTGATCGGCGGCTTGGCCGGGAGCATGACGGCGGCCATGCTCAACGGCGTGCGCCGCGGCCTCTTCTCGAACGAGGCGGGCGAGGGTTCGGCCCCCAACGCCGCCTCGACCGCGCAGGTGACCCACCCGGCGAAGCAGGGGCTCATCCAGTCGATGGGCGTCTTCGTCGACACGATCCTCGTCTGCTCGGCCACAGCCTTCATGATCTTCAACGCGACCCCCGGGGCCCTGGACGGCTACTGGCGCCAGGAGGACCCCAAGGGGGCCAACATCACCATCACGGCGATCGAATCGCAGCTCGGCTCCTGGGTCGTCCCGGTCATGGTCGCGCTCATCTGCGTCTTCGCCGGATCCTCGCTCATCGGCAACTACGCCTACGCCGAGGTGAACGTCGACTTCCTCACCCGGGGCAAGCGCTGGGGGCCCCGGCTCCTCCAGACCGTGGCGGTCGCATCCATAGTGACCGGCTCCCTGTCGAGCCTCAAGCTCGTGTGGAACTTCGCCGACATCACGATGACCGGCATGGCCCTCATCAACATCGTCGCCATCCTGCTGCTCGGCAAATGGGCCTTCGGGTGCCTGCGCGACTATGTCCAGGATCCCGAACGCCCCTTCGTGGCCACCGACAATGCGAACATGCCCGGTGCGCTGCCCACGGACATCTGGGTTCCCCGAGCCACGGCGCTCACCTAACGGATCGCACCGCAGGCCAGAGTGGGAGCCGCATCCCAAGGAGACCTCCACCTGCATCTTCCCGCAGTATCAACGCATATGGGCATCCCTACCCGCTGACGCAAGAGGTTGCCGTGGCATACCCACCACTAGGATCGGCAGGGAAAGACAGAGGAGGCCGTATTGAGAAGCGGACATGCCAGTCGGAGTCTGATGGCCGTGGTGCTTGCAACGGGGCTGGCCGCGTGTTCCCTGAATGCGTCGGCCCGGTCTCTGCGCGCCGCCTCATCGGAACCGACGGCCGGCCCCTCGGCGTCGCGTTCGGGAACCCCCGTCAAGGCCCACCGCGGGGACGCCGAACTGAAGAACGGCTATTTCAAGCTCTACACCGGCAAACACTGGATCGGCTTCCAAGCCCCCGACAGGTTCAAGCTCAACAAGGCCTCGAAAGACGGGGTCGACTACCAGACGCTCACATCGCCCTCCGATTCGAAGACCAATATAGTCTTCGCGCGCTCCAAGGTCGGCAGTCTACCGACGTCCGAAGAGCTGGTCGCCTCCCTGCCGAAGGCGAACGGCGCCGCCACCGCCCGCCCGGAGATCGCCGACATCGCGGGATTCAAGGCCGTCGCCGCGGCCGGGGCGCCCGATTCCGGCGGCTACACGGGGATGGTGATGTTCGTCGACTTCGACGGGGACATCTGGGGGATCACGGTCAACGCGCCGGACGACGCGACTCGGCAGAAGCTGACCGACGCGGTCAGGCAGATCAAGGCGGACCAGGCCGGCGCACCCTCGACGAGCGCGACGCCGAAGCCCTCCGTCAAACCCGAGTCCATCAAGGCCGCCGTCAACGGCGGCGCGTATTCGGTGACGGTCGAAGGGGCGACCCTCTCGATCGCCATCCCCAGCGGCTTCACGGAGCAGAGGTTCGACACGGCCGGCCTGGTGGGCGTCGGCGACTCCGCCGACAACGGGCGCAACATCAACTTCTGGATAGACCAGAGCGGGCTGACCGCCAAGGAGTCCGAGCTCCTCAAGCTGACGCGTGAGCAGACCTCGGCGAACGAAGTCGAGGAAGTGCGCAGCGTCCCGAGCGTCCCGTCCGTGGCGGGGCACAAGACGGCGGCCTGCGACATCCGGCGGAAGGACGGCAAGGTCTCGCGCCTGTACGTGGTGGACGTGAACGGCGTCGTGGTCCAGATCGCCGTCAACGAACCCAACGGGGCGGGAGGCCGTTTCGCGGAGATGGTGAAGACGGTTGAGAGCGCGACCTGATCGGCCCTCCGCATCGCGATCGCAGGCGGGGACGAGACGCGGGGCGGCCGGCCGCCCCGCGGGAGGAAGGCGCCTGCGCAGCGTGCTGACGGCCGTCGCCGCGTCCCTGGCGATGCTCGTCGTGGCGGCCTGCGGTTCTGGGACGGCCGAGAAGTCGCCGTCCTCCACGGGCGCGGCCAGCCCGACGCGGGCCTGGCGGGTGACCTCCGGCACCGAAATGGGCGCGATCCAACTGAAAGGCGGCGTCCTGAAGATCGGCACCGGGGCCGGGACGCTGAACATGCGGGTCGGCCAGAACATGGTGCCCTTCGACCGCGCCTTCGTCGAGACCGGCACCGTCGGGGTCAAGGACAACGCCGAGCCCAAGTCGCGCATCTCCTTCTCACCCCTGTCCTCGCTGAAACCGGGGATGAACGCCGCGGATTTCGCGGCCCTCCTGGCCAGCCAGAGCAAACGGCATGCGACCGCCGTCGACGGCCTGGCCAATCTCGGAAGGATCCAGGCGGTGGCCGCCGACACGACGACCGCCGAGGGGCTGCCCTCCCGCGTCCACCTCCTGACGGTCGGCGACAAGGTGTGGAACCTGACCCTCAGCGCGCCGACCCGAGACCGGCTCGACAGCCTCGTCGCCATCGCCGGAACGCTCAGCCTGGAGTCCAAGGTCTCCTCCTTGGGCCGGGAAGTCTCCGTCAGCCTCGGAAACGACGGAGCCTCCACCGCTCCGCGGCCCGGAAGCGAAGGGACGCAGTCGGTCGTCAGCGCGAACGGGGCGCTTCGCGGGATCCTGAACGGTCAGAGCTTCTCTTTGACCATGCCCGGCGGCACCCTCTCCTTGTCCAGCCCCGGGGGGCTGAGCCTGGCCACCGATTCGACCGATGCCAACTTCATCGGCCTCGGCCGAGTCGGCGTAGCGGGGTGCTCCGTTCTCTTCGGCCAGGCGAGTTCCGGCGATTTCACGTCCTCCGAAAGGCTCGCGGAGGACGTCGCCGCGAGAGTACCCGACAAGGCCGAGGCCCCGAGGCCTCTGCCGGAGGTCACCTCCGTGGCCGGGCATTCCGCGGTCGCCGCCGAGGCGAAGACGCAGGACGGCGGGGCGGTGCGCTACTACGTCGTCGACGTGGGCGGCGGGAACTATCTGGCCATCGTCGTGCGGAGCCCCAACGTCGAGACCTACCCGATCGAGTCGCTGGCCTCGATGCTCGACGGCGCGCAGATCGCCAACGGCTGAGGCGCGGGCCGCCCGGTCCGCCGGGCGCGCCGTTGTGCAGGGACGGGGCGTAGTCCAGGCGGGGCGCAGTCGAGATGGAACGCCCTCCGCCAGGAACGTGGCCGGGGAGCGAAGCGCTCCTCGGCCAGAAGGAGGCCCGCGGGTGTGTGCGACGTGCGCGGCTTACTTCCGAGATACCGTGAATGCCACGCTTTCTCGCCCGGACACGAGCCGGCGCCTACCGACGTTGCCGTAGGTATTTCGGATATAGTTTTGAATGTCTACAGGAAGCAGCCTTCCGTGCTCGCACCGTGAGACTGAGGCGACGGCGCCTCCCCTGATCGTGGAGACCGAGGGAATCCGTCAGGTGTCCGTGTCGAGGACGTCTCCTTCTCGCTCGGAGTGCGTGAAACCTGGCGTTGCGCTCACGCTCGCGTGTGCGCACGGGAGCCCGGGGGATGCGTGACCCCCGGGCTCCCGAAAGCTCTCGAGTCCGGGCCCGACGGCGGCCGCCGGGAAAACACGACGTGCCGGGGCGCCGCACGGCCGCCGACCCGGCAGGCGCGGTGGCCATTCGGGACATGCCGCGGGACCCGGACGGCCTCCACCTCGGATTCTCCCCCTTGCGCGGGCGCGTGCCCTCCGTGGTATACAGGACGGTACGTGACGGAGACAACCGGAACGGACGTCGATCCGCCGGAGGGAGGGCCCGTGCCGAAGATCGATGCGCCCACGGTGCGCGAACACCACGAGGCCGTCAAAGCCCGCCTGATCGCAGCGGCGGACCGGATCCTCAGGGAATCCGGCTCCGGGGTCCTGAGCGCCGGAGCCGTCGCCCGCGAGGCCGGGATCGCCCGCAGCTCGATATACCGATACGTGGACTCGGTCGACGACCTCAGGCTCCTCACGCTCGCGGCGTACATGCCGCGCTGGCGGAACGCCGTCTTCGACCGGGTGGACGACGGCGCCGAACCCGCCGACCGACTCAGGCAGTTCGCCGTCGCCTGCGTGCTCCAGACGTGCGACCCCTCCCACGCCTGGTTCATGAGCCTGACCCGCCGATCCTCCTCGCGCAGGCACGACGGGGCCGCCCCCGCCGGGGCCCTCGTGACCCTGCGAGCGGGGGGTGCCGCATCCCCGCAGCCCGCCGACGCGGCGCCCGCGGGCGCCCGGAGGATCCCGCCCGACTCCCGGAAGGCTCCGCCCGATCGGCACGCGGGGGAACGGGCCGCGATCAGGGACGAGATCGTGGGCATCCACACGACGGTCGACGAATTCATAGCCGAATGCTGGAAGGAGATGGGCGTGCCGGATCCGGACGCCTGGATGAGATTCTCCCGGGCCCTGCTCTTCGAGGCCTTCGGCCAGATCGAAGCCGGAACCGACGCTCGCGAGGTCGCCGACCGGCTGGACAGCGCCATCGCGGGGATGTCGAAGGCGGCGCAGGGGAACGCCTCCTCGTCCCAGGTCGGCGCCGCCCGCGACCGGGCGTCAGACGCCGAAGAGGGCCGGGAGGCGGCCCGTCGCAAGACCGCCTGAATCCGCCCTGTCGATGGGGAGTGAATGGGGCGCCCGCCGGTGCGCACATGCGAAGCGCTCGACTAGGATGAGCCCATGCGCGGCCTTCTCTTCGATCTGTACGGAGTCTTCCTCACGATCCAGAACAGCACCTACCTGCGCCTGACATCCGAGATCGGAGTCGATCCGGAGGCGCTGCGGCCGCTATACGAAGGGCCCACCCGGCGCGACTACGACGCGGACATCCTCGACACCCCGGCCTACTGGGCGAAGGTCGGCCGCGCCCTGGGCGTGCCCATCGACTGGAGGCACGCCCTCCAGGCCGACCTCCGGTCCTGCAGCCTGGAAGACGAAACCATGGTCGCCTACGCCCGCGAACTGCGCGCCGCCGGGGTCCCGATGGCCATGCTGTCCAACATCCCCGCGGACTTCGCGCGGAATGTCAGGGAGAACCGCCCCTGGATCGCAGAGTGCTTCGACCCCGTCGTCTTCTCCTGCGACGTCCGCATGGTCAAACCCGACCCGCGCATCTTCGACGCCGCGATCGACCGGCTGGCCGAATGGGGCGGACGCGCCGGGAAGGGGGTCGACCCGGGCGAGGTCCTCTACATCGACGACACCCTCGACAACGTCGAGGTCGGAGCCGAACGCGGCCTGGCCGTCCACCACTTCCGGGGAATCGAGGGCCTGCGTCGGGCCGTCTCGGACCATCTCGGCCGGTGACGACCCCTGAGGCGCGGACGCGGCATGCTCGGCGCCGGCTGGCGGCGCGGTAGAAGGGGCGCATCCGATGCCGTGGTCCCGGGCGCTCGCGGCGGCAGGCGGCCTTCCCGTCGCCGCGCACATCGGCCGAATGCGCCAGGCGCTCGACGCCTCCGCGGCGCGGTCCGGCGGCGCCCCCGCCCTCGTCGTGCAAGCCCCGCCGGGCACGGGTAAGACGACTCTCGTCCCGATGGCGCTCGCCGCGCGGTGCCGCGGCAGGGTGGTCGTCACCCAGCCCCGGCGGGTCGCCGCCCGCGCGGCCGCCCGCCGGATCGCCGCGCTGATGGGAGAGGGCCTGGGGCGCACCGTCGGCTACACGGTGCGCGGCGAGGGCGCGACCAGCCGCGCTACCCGCGTGGAGATGGTCACGCCCGGCGTGCTCGTGCGGCGCTTGCAGCGGGACCCCGAGCTGCCCGGCGTCGACGCCGTCGTCGTCGACGAAGCGCACGAGCGGAGCCTGGAATCCGATCTGGCCCTCGCCTTCGCCGCCGACGTTCGCGCGAATCTGCGCGAGGACCTGGCGCTCGTGGCGATGTCGGCCACGGCCGAGGCCGAGCGGATGGCCGGATTCCTCGGCGCCGACGTGCTCGACATCCCGGCGGCGGGCCATCCCGTCGACGTCCGCTGGGCGCCTCCCGCCGATGGCGCCGGGGCCGGGCGGGCGTTAGGCCCCGAGGGCGTGCGCCGGGAGTTCCTCTCCCACGTCGCGTCGACCGTCCGTCGGGCGATGGATCGCACGCCAGCGGGCGACGTCCTCGTCTTCCTCCCCGGCGTCCGCGAGATCGGGGCGGTCGCGGCCGCCTTGGAGGGCCTGGACGGCGCCGTCGTCGAACGGCTCCACGGGCGGATGCCGCCCGAAGCGCAGGATCGCGTCCTCGCCCCGACCCCCGCCGCCGCGCCGGCTCCGGCCGGGTCGTCGGCCGCACCCGCTCGCTCCGCCAGGCGCGTCATCCTCAGCACGGCCGTGGCCGAGAGCTCGCTGACGGTTCCGGGTGTGCGCGTCGTCGTCGACGCGGGGCTCTCCCGCGAGGCGCGCACCGACTATGGACGCGGGGTCGGCGGTCTCGTGACGGTGCGCGAGTCCCAGGCGTCGGGCGTTCAGCGGGTGGGCCGCGCGGGCCGCGAAGGCCCCGGCGTCGCCTTCAGGTGCATGGACCAGGCGACGTGGTCGAGGCTGGCCAAGCACGCCGAACCGGAGGTCCGCACGGCCGACCTGACGGGCTTCGCCCTGGAACTGGCCTGCTGGGGCGCGACCCGCCTGCTGGAAGAGCCGCCCGAGGCGGCCCTCGACGCCGCGCGGACCGTCCTGCGCGGCATCGGCTGCATCGACGCCGACGGCGCCGTGACACCCCTCGGCCGGCGGATCGTCCGCCTGCCGCTGGAGCCTCGCCTGGGCAGGGCGCTGGTGGAGGCCGCGCCGATCGTCGGCGCGCGGACGGCCGCCGAGGTCTGCGCCCTCGTCGAAGAGGGCGTGCGCGTCGAAGGGGCGGACCTGGCGCATGCGTGGCGGCAGGGTGACGCCCGGTTGCGGCGATCGGCGGAACGCTTGGAGAGGCTCGCCGGCGGCGACGCAGACGACGCGTGCGATGCGGCCCGCGCGGGCCGGCCTTCCTCCTGGCAGGCCCCCGGATCGCGCGACGAGGCCTTGGCGCTCGTCGTCGGCCTGGCCTACCCGGAGAGGATCGGGCGGCTGCGGGCCGGAAGCGACAGACGGTATCTGCTGGCGGGCGGCCTGGGCGCCGAGCTGCCGCCCCATTCCCCGCTCGCCGGCCAGGAATGGCTGGCCGTCGCGGGTCTGGAGGCCACCGGCCACGCGGACGCCCTCATCCGAACGGCCGTCCCGATCGCGGACCTCGGCGTCGCCTGCACCCTGCGCACCGTCCGGCACGACGTCGAATTCACCGAGGGGAGGCTGCGCGGCAGGCGCGTGGAAGCCCTGGGAGCCGTCGAAGTCTCCTCGGCGCCCGAGCCGCCCGATCCGGCCGCCGCCCGCGAATGGATGCGCCGCGCCCAGTACACCCGCTTGCTCGAATGGAGCCGGGAGGCCTCGCTCCTGCGCGAGCGGCTGGCCTTCCTCCACGCCGCCGTCGGCGAGCCGTGGCCCGACGTCGGCGACGCCGCGCTCGCCGAGCGGCAGGCCGAATGGGCCGGCCCGGAGATCGACGCCTTCCTCGCCGGCCGGCCCCTGCGCCCGGTGAGCGCCGAGCAGCTGTCGAGGCTCCTGCCCTGGCCCGAGGCCCGCGACCTCGAACGGCTGGCCCCGCGCCGGATCGGCCTGCCCCTGGGCTCCGCCCCCGTCGCCTACTCGGACGGGCGCCCCCGCGTGAGCGTCCGCATCCAGGAGGTCTTCGGCCTGCAGTCCACGCCGGATATCGCCGGGATCCCCGTGACGTTCGAGCTGCTTTCGCCCGCGCGGCGCCCGCTGGCCGTCACCGACGACCTCTCCGGGTTCTGGGACGGCGCCTACGCCCAGGTCCGCGCCGAGATGCGCGGCCGCTACCCCAGGCACCCCTGGCCCGCCGACCCCGCGAACGCCGAGCCGACGCGCCGGACCAAGCGCCCCCGCTAGGCCCGGTTATCCGATGCTAGGTCCATCCGATCCGCCGCCCCGCCGGCCCCGGCGCGCACCCTCGAGCCGCCCTGTCGGAAGGGAGTCGCATGGCGCACGGAGAGCGTGAACCGCGCGGGCGCAGCGACTCCGGAAATATGTCGTCCACTCGGCCGAACGGTAAGCTTGCCCGGGGACGTCACCCGTTGACGGAGGCGAAGAAGGTCCCGTGGACGACGCCGGTCTCTCCGGGCCGAGGCGATCGGGGCGTTGGAAGCCGCCGTCGCCCGCGATCGACGGGCGCACCGGTAGGCGTGAGTCGCCCGGGCCGGAACGCCGCAGAACGTATCGCAGAGCATGCAGAGAGGCATCGAGAAGAGGGCGAATGAACGAATCCGTTGTCGACGTCGAGGGGCTGACGAAGGCCTTCGGCGCAGGTCCGCGTGCCACGCACGCCTTGACGGGGCTCGACCTGACCGTCGAGCCCGGACAGGTCGTGGGATTCCTCGGCCCGAACGGCGCCGGGAAGACGACGACGCTGCGCATCCTCCTGGGCCTCATCCGGGCAGACGGCGGCCGCGCGCGCCTGTTCGGCCGCGACCCGTGGAACGACGCCGTCCCCCTGCACCGCAGGCTCGCATACGTACCCGGCGATGTCGCCCTCTGGCCGGGCATGACGGGGGAGCAGACCCTCCGGGCCCTGGCCTCCCTGAACGCCGGCGGCCGTAGCGGCCGCCGGCGCATCATGGGCTGGCTGCCCTCCCGCCGCGCCGCGGCCGGCCGAAGAGCGGCCGGCGGGAGCCGGAATCAGGAGGGTTGCGAGAGCCCGTCGGAAAACGAGAGCCCGTCGAAGAGCGGGATTCCGGCCGGCCCGAATCCCGCCGGCAGAGGGAACTTGGCCGGCCGGGGGACTCACGACCGCCGGATTCCGGCCGGCAGCGGGAAGCCGCCCGGCCGCACCGGAGTCGAGGCCAGGCGCGCCGAGCTGATCGAGTTGTTCGACCTTGACCCGAGCAAGAAAATGCGCGAGTACTCCAAGGGAAGCCGGCAGAAGGTCGCGCTCGTGGCCGCGTTCAGCGCGTCGGCGGACCTGCTCCTGCTGGACGAGCCGACCAGCGGGCTCGACCCCCTCATGGAGGGCGTATTCCGGCAGTGCGTCAGGCGGGCCCGCGACGAAGGCGCGGCGATCCTCCTGTCCTCGCACATCCTCTCCGAGGTCGAGAAGGTCTGCGACGCCGTGACGATCGTTCGCGCCGGGCGGACGGTGGAACGAGGCTCGCTGGAGCGCGTCCGCTCGATCGTGCGCACGCGCGTGCGCGCCGTCGTCGCCGCGGATCCGAGCTCGCTGCGGCGCCGGCCGGAGCTGGGCGACGTGGCCGTCTCCCGCGATCCGCTCGGCTGGGCCGTCGACTTCACCGTGGACCCGGCCGGCATGCAAGACGCGGTCTCCGCGGTAGCCTGCCTGGGCGTGCGATCCCTGACCGCCGCCCCGCCGAGCCTCGAAGAGCTCTTCCTCCGCCACTACGGCGCGGCCGAGGTGGGCGGGGATGCATCCGGAGCGGCCGAAGGCGCGAGCGGGGACGCGGCCGGGCAGGGCGTCGCGGACGAGCCTCTCGCATCCGGAGTGGGCCGGGACGCGTCCGGGACGGGCAGGCCGTGATCTCGGCGTCCCTCCTGCGGATCGTCCTCGGACGGGAGTGGAAGGCCTACGCGGCGTGGAGCCTGGGCTCGGCCTGCGTGCTCCGCTTCTGCGCAGGCTCCTTCCCGAGTCTGTATCCGACGGCGGAGGCCCGCCGCAACGTCGCCGCCACCTTCCGGATCCCCGTGGCGAAGGTCTTCGGCGGGGCCGGCTACGGGCTGGACGGCCCGAATCCGCGCATCGGCGCGATCCTCGCCACCCGGCCGCTGCTGTTCTGCCTGCTCCTGGCGGCCTTCATGGCAACGGTCACGGTTCTCCGGCGGACGCGGGGAGACGAGGAGAGGAGGTCGAGCGAGCTCGTCCGATCGACGGCGGTCGGCCGGCTCGAGCCCGCCGTGTGCTCCCTGGCGTCCGCGGCGATCGGCAGCGCGTGCGCCGGCGCGGCCTGCGCGGCGGCCGCGATCGCCGGCGGGCTGGAGGCCGCCGACTCCCTGGCCATGGGCGCGGGTATAGCCATGGTCGGCCTCTGTTCGGCCTCCTCGGCCCTCGTCGTGACCGCGGTCGCGCCGTCGGCCCGAGGGGCCACAGCCGGCGGCATGACGCTCCTCCTCGTCTGGTTCTCCATCCGGGGCCTGGCGCTCATGCGCGAATCGGCGGGTTTCCTCTCCTGGGCGACTCCGTTCGGCCTGGCTCAGGAGATGCGCCCCTGGGCGGGCGTGAGATGGGGGCCCTTCGCCGCCGGCGTCGCCGCGGCCGCAGCCGTCGGAGCCTTAGGTCTGCTGCTGCACTCCGGCAGGCAGTGGGGTGCGGGGCGGTTCGGCGCCTTCCTGTCCGCGGGGAGGGGGCGTGCGCGCTCCGGCCCGAACGGGCTCGTCGCGACGGCGATGGGCGCCACCCGCGGGATGCGCCGCTGGTGGCTCGCGTGCGGCCTGGCCTTCGGCCTCCTCTACGGCGCCCTCACCGTGGGCATCCGGGACTCGCTGGACGCCGTCCCGTCGCTGTTCGAAGGCCGCCTCCTCATGGCGAAACTGGCCGAGTCGGGCCTGACCGTCGAGAACTTCCTGAAAGCGATCCTCGTCTACGGCGGCTACATGGTCGGCGCATGCGCGGTGTCCATCGCCCTGGCCGGCCTGCGGGACGAGGAGTCGGGCCGGCTCGGGCGGCTTCTCGCCGCCCCGGTCGGCCGCGGCCGGTGGATGGCCGCCCAGACGGCGGCGGTGCTGGCCGGCAGCGGGGCCCTCGTGGTCGCCGCTGTCGCCGGCCTGGTCGCGACCACGATCCCGGTCGTCCTCGTCGACGAACTCCCCGAAGCCAGCGACCCGTGGGGCCTGGCCTGGCGCGTCGCGCTCGCGGCGGCTGCGCTCTGGCCGGCCGCCCTGCTGCACGGGGGCGTCGTCTTCGCCGCGCACGGATGGATGCCGCGTGCGGCCAGGGCGGTCTCCTGGGGCGTCCTCGTGGCCGCGCTGCTCCTGGCCGTGTCCAGCATGCTCGTCGACGTTCCCAGGTGGCTCGCCGGCCTTTCGCCGTACGCGCACCTGCCCGACGTGCTGGGGGCCGAGACGGCCGGAGGGACGTGGACCGGCCCGGCCGTGTGCCTGGCGCTGGCCGCGATCCTCACGTTCGTCGGCGCGCGGGGCCTCTCCCGCCGCGACTTGATGGCCTAAAGGCTGCCCTGATGGCGTGAGCGGATCGGCGTCCCGATAAGTCCGGGACGCTTTCCGCTCCGAAATCTCCCGGCGTGTATGTCTGGCGGAATCTCAACGGTGAGGAACCGCCTTTTCGCACCACCCGGCAGGTTGCCGCCGGAGGTGTGGCTCGAGCGTGTGCGGACAGGGTTGACTCGATCAATCGGGATTTGATCCGTTCCCTCGAATCGCACATCCGCGGAGTGACGAACAGAGGTGTCGTCGTCCTTCGCCGAGATCGCCGCCATCATGGGAGGTTCGTCAGGACATGGCAAACCGCGCATTCGTCTTCCGCCTGGAGGACGCCCAGGCCGTCGAGTCCGCGCTGAGGAAGGCGGCCGATGACCTTCGCAGAGAGGTAGAGGACGCTCGCAAGGACATTTCCGGCTTGGTCTCGGGCTGGAGCCTCGGTTGGGCGTCCCGGCAGGCGCAGATCGAATCCGACGGGATGATCGACGATCAGGCCGGGGAGTTGGCCTCTGCCCTCCGGAAAGCCGAGGCTGCGATGAAGAGGATCGCCAAGCTCGCCCACGAGGCCGAAGTCAAGAACGTCGCCATCCTCGACTGAGACGACCGCACACCCACCGCTATCGAACCCCGGAAAAAGCCCCGCCATGCCCTCCTACGATTTCGAAGTCGACATCAGATCCCTGATCCTGGCCGCCCAGACGGCGGCCAAACTGGTGAAACTGGCGGAGGACAAGGACGTCCTCGTCGAGGACGAACCCGGCACGCAGCATCCCGGCAGGCAGTGTGAACTCATCGACGTCGCCAGCCGCCACGACCGCGCCCAGCACGCGCATTACGCTCACCCCTCCCACGCTCACGGTTCTTCGCATGGGCGTTCCGATGAGGCGCATGGTTCCTTGCACGCTCACACTGATGGGCAGGCAAGAGGATCGGACGGCTTCGCACCCTCCGGCCACACCGCCGGCGACGGCGGACGCGGTTCCGGCCACGCGGGGAACGATAGTCCTTCTGCATCGCATCGGCCTGCCGGTCACGACGGTGCCGGCCGCAGATCTTCCGATCATCAGGCCGGCGAGTCCAGCCACGCAACCGGAGGGAAGGGCGACGGCGGCCATGGAACAGTCCAGCACAGCAGCGGGGAGGCATCTACTCATAACGGCGCCCGCAGCGGGCACACTGACCACACGAAGCATACGAGTGGTTCGGGTGATGGCCGGTACCCGAACGGCGACGGCTCCTCCACCTGCGACGACCACGGTCAAGGCGGCCACCAGGGTGACCACGGAGGCAGTAGCGAGCATGCAAGCCGCGGCCATGATGGACATGCACACCGTCGCGATGAGGAGTCACATCCAAAAGATGCTTCAGCAGATGCCCAGCCGCAAGATGGGGCGCGTGCAGGTAGGAGCCCCGAGGACTTTGACAAAGACGGCGACAGCCGTCACGTTGGAGAGTAAAAACAAAAAGATCATCATGATCATAATGAACATCACGGTCATGACGAAGATGCCTTTTCGAAAGAACCTAAAATAAAAGTTTGGGCATATAAAGAAAAAAATTGATTATTTAAATAGTCTTGATGCATATCCGCGAACTTCTTACTCGGGAGCTTTGCGTTACCAGCATAGAGTTTTGGGGACATCTGATGAAGCGGAAATTGTGGGCAGTGGAACGAAAGTATCGGCAAATCATGCATCTATTGAAATAGAAATAGTTGTTGCATGGGAAGCAAAATATTCTGGAGGAGGGAATAAAGCAATGCACGAAGGAAATGCTCCAGAGTTTATAATAAGCAAAACTCGCGATGGATTTGAAAGATATAAGTAGATCATAGAATCAGACGATAATCCTGTAGAAAAATTAATTATTATAAGCACGAAAAAAAGCAAAAGAATTTTTGCTAGAATTCGTTACAAATATATTTGAAGCAAATAAAAATTTCCAAATCATTCTAATGAAATGAAAAAACTAATGAGTGAGATAATATTTAATCTGCAAATAACGGCATACTTATTACTTCAGAAATGTTTCTTCATGAAGTCGAAAAATATTGGAACGAAATAGATATAAAAACCTATTCTAAGATCGATAGAAATTATGTGAATATTTCTGTAGATCTATACAATAGGGGCAATTTGATTCTTTGTTTAAATCATTTTCGAAATAATAAGATGATTTCATGTGAAGGCGATATGCGAGAAGTCCTTAATACTGCTTTGTGGATCCGTCCTCTTCTTTCGGAAAATGTCCCGATTTGGATGGCTGACGGAGATTTTAATGCACATGTTATAATTAATTATGGTGTGGAATATGTAGATGTTATGAATAGCTGGGTTGATCATTCTAAACATGATCCATTCGAAGAATATCCCGAATACTTCGGATCCGATTAGCGTGCCCTTCCCGCGTCGAAACCGTTGGGATCCTGATTGCGCGGGGAGAACCGGACTGTACGCCAGCCGACTTGTGCCTGGAACGCAGCGGGAAAGGGCGAACGCACGGGACGGATCGGGCGCCTTCGGGGCAGGGAGAGCGCGTGCCGGACGCCTCATGCCGTGTGCTGGGCGCCTCACGGAGCCACGCATTGCGCGGATGTGCAAGGCAATATCTCTCTGAAATCGAGTGTATTACGTCACATTGACGTGTGGGCCTTGCTTAAATATGCGTGGCGTGTATTAAAGTGTGCGGAACAAGTGGAGTCACCCATCCATTTGGAGCCACGATTAAGTCAGAAGAAATTATTATTACTATAAAATAGTTCTAAAAGAACAGGCTTCTGACATTCAATTCGCAAACATTCAGCGGATAGTCATACATAAATCACACGTAAATATGGGCAAAATGTAAAACTAATTTGCCATTGATTTACACAACCGAATCTCGTTCCGGCTGGATGACGCGTTCATCGGCTCAGAACGGGGAGGGGAAGGGAGTGTACGATGGATTTGAGGCTTTTCGCCATCGATGTGGTGGCGATCGGAATTTTAGCGTTCGCCTTGTATGTGCCGCGTCATCGCCGCAAGGACCTGGCGGTGGCGCTGGTGGGAGTGAACGTCGGCGTGCTGGCGGTGACGACGGCCCTGTCCACCGCGACGGTGGGCGCGGGCCTGGGCCTGGGCCTGTTCGGCGTTCTGTCGATCATCCGGCTCCGGTCCACGGAACTGTCGCAGGTCGAGGTCGCCTATTATTTCGCGGCCCTGGCCATCGGGCTGATCGGAGGCCTGTCCGGAATCAGGATAGCGGCGGGGGCCGGGCTGATCGGCTCGATCGTACTCGTGCTCGCGGTCGCGGATTCGGCCAGGATCATGAGCCGATCGCGGCACATGACCATGGTGGTGGACCGGGCCCTGCCGGACACGGAGGATCTGGCCGCCTACATCCGCCGGAGCACCAGCCTGGAGGTCGGCGAAGTCAGCATCATCAAACTCGACTACGTCAACGATTCCACCTATGTCGACCTCCGCTATTCGGAGACCCGGCAAGATCAGCAAGATCAGACGGAGGCTCGCCGGGATCAGACCACGAAGGCGTGGAGGCTGAAGAGGAAGCGAGTCCGCACGGCCCAGGGCCACCGCATGATGCAGGACGGTCAGACGACGCAGGATCGCCGCGCGGCCCAGGGCGAATGCACGGCTCAGACGCGAGGCGGCCGCACGGTGGGGCAGGCCGGCTACCCGGCGCAGGCCCAGCCCGGCCGCGGCGCCGGCGAAGACGGCGCCGGCGAAGACGGGATAAGGGAAAAAGAGGTGAGCCAGCCAGCGCGAAACGGAAGGGGGACGGACCGATGAGCGCGATGATCGACCTCGGGTCTCGAATCGAGGAGGCAAGCCACTCTCGGATCGACGTGGCAGGCGATTCTCGAATCGGCCCCGCGAGCTACCCCGGAGTCGTGGACTTCGGTCCCCTCCTGGAACGGCTTCCGGCCATAGGCCTGGAGGATCTGGCCTCTCAGGCGGCCCTCCTGAAACGGACCGACAGAAAATACCTTCTCAACCGCGCGCTGACGGCCGAGCTCGTCGAATACCTCTGCTCGATCCAAGCCGAGGTCCTCTCGATCGGAGGGGCCAGGGAGTTCGGCTACCTGTCGGATTATTTCGACACCCCGGATTTCGCGCTGTACCGTGCGGCGGCCACCAAGCGGCGGCGGCGGTTCAAAGTCCGATCCCGCGTCTACCTCGACGCGGGCCTGCGATTCGTCGAACTGAAAACGCGCAGCGGACGCGGGCAGAACGTCAAAGACCGCCTGCGCCTGGACGACGTGCCGATGGACGTGTGCGAACGCCTCAAGAGGGGGCTGCCGGTCGAAGCCTTCGACCTGACGCCGGACGTCACCGGCTGCCCGCGGATCCGCGAATGGCTCGCCGCACGGCTCACCGAACGCGGCGTCGTACAGACCCGCAGAGCCGGGGCGCGGGCCGTCGGCGAGCTGGCGTGGGTGATCCGCTCGGTCTACACGCGAACTACCTTCCGGCTGCCGGGCGATTCGCGGCTGACGATGGACCGGGGGCTCACGCTCTCGACCCCTTCCGGCTGGTCCCCTCTCCGGGTGCCGGAGGTCGTGGTGGAAACGAAGTCGAGCAAGCACCCGTGCGAGGCGGACAGGTGGCTGTGGCGTCGAGGAGTGCGCCCGGTGCGGCTGTCCAAGTACGCCGTCGGCATGGCGGCGATCAACCCCGGGCTCCCCGCCAATCGCTGGAGCAAAACGATAGCAACGCTAGGAGGCATAGCATGAGAAGGACGAAGACGTGGGCGGCCGCCGCCCTGGCCGCGGGGCTGACGCTCGGCGCCTGCGGAAGCGGGAAGACCTCGCAGGGGAAGACGAGCAGCGGATCCCCCGCCGGCAACTCGACCACGCACGGCGAAACCCCCGCCAAGGACGGTCTGGCCCAGCTGGACTCCTTGCGCCGGATAGCGGGGAAGTCGATTCCCCGCGGAGACGTCTACGCGAACACCGTGAAGGCGGACGGCGCCACGGCCGAGAGGATGATGGCGGAGAATCAGAGACCGCACGCCGATTCCAACGACGTGCAGTACGACGAGTCGTCGGCCACGAAGATCCGGCTCAACGGGACCTCCGCCGCCGTCGAGGGGCCCGGCGCATCCTCGGGCGGCGGCTCCGCCGTGACCACCAGCGCCGGGAAGGTGACGATCTCCAAGGCGGGAACCTACGTCCTGTCCGGCGACTTCACCGGCCAGGTGTTCGTCAAACTCCCCAAGACCGCCAAAGTCAAACTCGTCCTCAAGGGAGCCAACATCACCTCTCCGGACAACGCGGCGATCCGCATCGTGGAGGCCGACGAGGCCGTCATCGCCCTGGCCGAGGGAACCGCCAACACCCTGTCCGACGCCTCCAGCTACGCCTCCACGGTCAAGGGGAACGGGCCCATCGCCGCCCTCGCCTCGAAGGCCGACCTGACGATCGGAGGCGGCGGGACGCTGGACGTGAGAGGCAACAGCAACGACGGCATCTCCAGCTCCGACGGGCTCGTCGTCACCGGAGGGACCGTCAAGGTCACGGCTCGCGACGACGCGATCCGCGGCCAGGACTACGTGGTGCTCGCCGCCGGGACCTTCGACCTCAAAGCCGGCAACGACGGCGTCAAGTCCGACAACAAGAAGAACGCCGGGCGCGGATACGTGCTCGTCACCGGCGGCACGGCGAACGTCGTCGCCAAATCCGATGCCTTGGAGGCGACCTCGGACCTCATCGTCACCGGCGGATCGGTGAACGCAGCCGGCTCGGAGGAGGGCTTCGAAGCCTCCAAGATGCTTCTGGCCGGCGGAAGCGCCACCGTGACCACCTCCGACGACGGGCTCAACGCCGTCAACACCGCGACCAAACCGTGGATGGCCATCACCGGCGGCGACTGGACCCTCAACACGGAGGGCGACGGCTTCGACTCGGACGGCGACGGCGTCATCAGCGGCGGCAAGGTCACGGTCTACGGCCCGTCCGCCGCGGGCAACGGAGCCGTCGACGTCGAGAACGGCTTGACGCTGTCCGGCGGCACCCTCCTTGCCGTCGGCTCGGTCGGCATGGACGAGGCGCCCAAGACGACCGCCGGCCAGTCGGCCATCAAGGCCCAGGCCGACATCCCCGCCGGAGGCAGGCTCGCCGTCGCCGATTCGACCGGCGGGGAGATCGCCGCCTACACGAGCCCCAAGCCGGCCAAATCCGTTGTCTTCTCCTCTCCGAGGATCAAGAAGGGCGACGCCTACGCCGTCACGGTCAACGGCCAGAAGGCCGCCGCCGCGACCGGCGGCGACTACAAGTAGGAGCGCTTCCCCGGCGATCGGCTGCGCATGTCGCGGTAGGGCGAGACGAGTCTACGGGAGCGCCTCCCCGAGTGAGCTGCGTGCGGCACCGCGGTTTCCGGGACCGCGCGAGCGGCGCCTTCCCGAGCGTGGTCTGGCGGGCCGCGAATTCGCCGACCGAGGCGGCCTGGCGACACGCTTGAGCGCGGCCTCGCGACACGCCGACGGCCGACACGCCCATCCCTTCGAAGTGGCGCGACGCGGTTCCGCCGCGGCGATTCACACGTGTGGACAGCGCGGATTCCAGCGTCCACACATGTGAACTCGGTTTGTCCACAGGCGTGGATAAACTTGGGGATTCCCTCCGAAAGTAGGAGCGCCCGAAGCCGGTGGGCCGTTGAGCGCGGAGCGGGCCGGAAAGTGTCGGAGGCGTCTGCGATGCTGAGATCGGCCGCCTGGCCGGCGGTACGAACCGATCCCGTCTGGGCCGGTGCCGTCCGCGGCGCGCGGTCGGGGCCGGCTCCGGCGTGTGGACGCTCGAGGGGATATCTCTGCCGGCGCCGGGGCTCGGGCTTCACAGGTTGTCCACCCCGGTGGTCGGGCAGTCCACAGGAGAGGAATTGCACGGTGCCACTCGTCACGGAGACACAAGCCCTTGTGGTCTACCGTCGTGGTGACCACAAGGTGTAGTGTTTTCGCTCGAGTCGCCAAGTCGGCGGCTCGGTCGCGGAAGCCACCGATTACGGCCGCGGTTTCACGGAGGCCTTTGGAGGGGCTCTCCCGCGGGATGGGCGGAAATGAAGGCTCCGCCTCTCGCCGGGCGTCAAAGCCGGCGAGGCTCTCCCGCGGGCCGGGGTGGAAGAAAGGGAATACGAATTGAGCATCACTGTTTACACCAAGCCCTCATGCGTTCAGTGCAATGCGACGAAGCGGGCCTTGGACAAGGCAGGGCTCGCTTACAACGAAGTCGACCTGACTCAGGACGCTGAGGCTCTGGAGGCCGTCAAGTCTCTGGGCTACCAGTCCGCACCCGTGGTCTTCGCCGACGGCGACCACTGGGCGGGGTTCCGTCCGGACCGGATCAAGGCGGCGGCCGCCGCCGTCGCCGCCTCCGCCGTCACGGCGTGAATCGGAGGGTGGGGGCGCCGCTCGGCGCCCCCACCCGGCCCGGACGTATCAGGAGGTCCCGTGGGGCAGATCGTCTACTTTTCCTCGGCGACGAACAACACGAAGCGGTTCGTCGAGAAGCTCGGCATGCCCGCCCGGCGCATCCCCCTGCGTCCGACGGAGGAGCCTCTGCACGTCGAGGAGGAGTACGTCCTGATCGTCCCGACCTACGGCGGAGGCAACGTCAAGGGAGCCGTTCCCAAGCAGGTCGTCAAGTTCCTCAACGACGAACGCAACCGTTCGCTCATCCGAGGCGTGATCTCGGGAGGGAACACCAATTTCGGCGCGGCGTACTGCCTGGCGGGCGAGATCGTCTCCGCCAAGTGCAAGGTGCCCCACATGTACAAGTTCGAACTGCTCGGCACGCCCCAGGACGTGGCCCGAGTGCGCGAAGGTCTGGAGAAGTTTTGGCAGCAACCACACTGACGGACACCGGCGAGGAGAACTGCGGCGATCCGGGCCTCGACTACCATGCCCTGAACGCCAAGCTCAACCTCTACGACGGCGACGGCCTCATCCAGTTCGACGCCGACCGCGCGGCCGCCCGTCAGTACTTCCTCCAGCACGTCAACAAGAACACGGTCTACTTCCACGACCTCGAGGAGAAGATGGACTACCTCCTCAAGGAGGGGTACTACGAGAGAGGCGTCTTGGACGCCTACGACTTCTCCTTCGTCAAGAGGCTGTACAAGGCCGCCTACGCGAAGAAGTTCCGCTTCCCGACCTTCCTCGGGGCCTTCAAGTACTACACCTCCTACACGCTCAAGACCTTCGACGGCACCCGCTACCTCGAGCGCTACGAGGACCGCGTGTGCATGGTCGCGCTGACCCTCGCCCGCGGCGACGAGGCGTTGGCGATGTCGCTCATGGAGGAGATCATCGAGGGGCGCTTCCAGCCGGCCACCCCCACCTTCCTCAACGCGGGCAAGGCTGCCCGCGGCGAACTCGTCTCCTGCTTCCTCCTGCGCATCGAGGACAACATGGAGTCCATCGCCCGCGGCATCAACTCCGCGCTCCAGCTGTCCAAACGCGGCGGGGGAGTGGCCCTGAACCTGTCGAACCTGCGCGAACTGGGCTCGCCGATCAAGAAGATCCAGAACCAGTCCTCGGGCGTCAACCCGGTGATGAAGCTCCTGGAGGACTCCTTCTCCTACGCCAACCAGCTCGGGGCCCGCCAGGGCGCCGGCGCCGTCTACCTCCACGCCCACCACCCGGACATCATGCGCTTCCTCGACACCAAGCGCGAGAACGCCGACGAGAAGATCCGCATCAAGACGCTTTCCCTGGGCGTGGTCATCCCGGACGTCACCTTCGAGCTGGCCAAGAGGAACGAGGACATGTACCTCTTCAGCCCCTACGACGTCGAACGCGTCTACGGGGTTCCCTTCACCGAGATCTCCGTGAGCGAGAAGTACCGCGAGATGGTCGACGACGAGCGCATCCGCAAGTCGAAGATCAACGCCCGGACCTTCTTCCAGACCGTCGCCGAGATCCAGTTCGAATCCGGATACCCCTACATCCTCTTCGAGGACACCGCCAACAGGGCCAATCCGATCGAAGGCAAGATCACGATGTCGAACCTGTGCTCGGAGATCCTCCAGGTCTCCGAGGCCTCCGAGCTGAACGACGACCTCTCCTACGCCCACGTGGGCAAGGACATCTCCTGCAACCTCGGGTCGCTGAACATCGCCAAGGCCATGGACTCGCCCGACCTCGGCAAGACGGTCGAGACCGCCGTGCGCGCTCTGACCGCCGTCTCCGACATGACGGACATCCGCTCCGTCCCCTCCGTCGAGCGCGGCAACTCGGCGAGCCACGCCATCGGCCTGGGGCAGATGAACCTCCACGGCTACCTAGGGCGCGAGCGCGTCTTCTACGGGTCCCGGGAGGCCCTCGACTTCACGAACGTGTACTTCTACACCGTCGCCTACCACGCGGTGCGCGCCTCGATGCAGATCGCGCGGGAGCGCGGGGAGCGCTTCGAGGGCTTCGAGAACTCCGCCTACGCCTCCGGCTCGTACTTCGACCAATACGTCGAGGGGACGTGGGAGCCCGAGACGGAGAAGGTGCGGGAGCTCTTCGCGGGGATCCGCATCCCCACCCGGCAGGACTGGGCCGCCCTCCGCGACGACGTGCAGCGGTACGGCATGTACAACAGGAACCTCCAGGCCGTTCCCCCGACGGGCTCGATCTCCTACATCAACAACTCGACGTCGTCGATCCACCCGATCGTGGCCAAGGTCGAGATCCGCAAGGAGGGCAAGATCGGCCGGGTCTACTACCCGGCGCCGTACATGACGAACGACAACCTGGAGTACTACCAGGACGCCTATGAGATCGGGCCGGAGAAGATCATCGACACCTACGCCGTGGCGACCCGGCACGTCGACCAGGGCCTGTCCCTCACCCTGTTCTACCCGGACACCGTCACCACCCGCGACGTCAACCGCAGCTATGTCTACGCGTGGCGCAAGGGGATCAAGACGCTCTACTACATGCGCGTCCGCCAGCAGGCCCTGGAGGGGACCGAGGTGGAAGGCTGCGTCTCCTGCATGCTGTGAATGCGCGGCGCTGGGCGGGAAGGGGCTCCGGGCGCGTGAGTCGCGGGCGCAGCGCCTTGACGGGAATCCCGGCCTTCGTCGTGGCCGGGCCCTCGCTGCCGACGCGGGTGCGACGGCGCCCGCTCCACCCCCGCGCCACAGATGGAACGCCGCAGCCGGACCATGCTCCTCGCGCACTTCCAGCGCTGCGTCCTCGGCCTTCCACGGTGGAACGCGAATCTCGCTTATGACCGGCGGAGACCTCCGCCGGTGCGCTTCCCCTTTCACGGCGGCGTCTCGGGAATGTCGCCTGCCTCATAGAACTCCTCAATCTCGCACTGGACCTCCGAACGGTGCGCGCATAGAATTAGAGCGTGAATTCTAATTACTGTCGATGCGCTTCGGACCCCTCGGAGCGCAGAAGGAGAGTTCCATGAAAGCCGTCCGATTCGACGAATACGGAGACTCCTCGGTGCTCCACATCCGCGATGTGAACGTCATCCCGCCCACAAGCGGGCAGGTTCTGGTGAAGGTCCAGTACGCCGGGATCAACCCGGGGGAGATCGTCATTCGCGAGGGAGCCATGCGCGACTTCTTCCCCGCGCGCTTCCCCGGCGAGGGCCAAGGGAGCGATTTCGCGGGATCCATCGTGGAGCTCGGCACGGGCGTCGACCACCTCCGCGTGGGGGAAGCCGTCATCGGCATGAGCGACAAGCGCAGCGCCCACGCCGAGTACGTCACCATCGCCGCCAACCGCGTCGTCCCCATGCCCAAGGGCCTCGACCCTCGGGTGGCCGCCAGCCTCTACGTCGCGGCCACGACCGCCCAGGCGACCGTCGACACCGTGGCGCCCCAGCCGGGTGAGACCGTCGCGGTGTCCGCCGCGGCAGGCGGCGTGGGCATCCTCGCATCCCAGCTCGCCCGGCGCACCGGCGCCGACGTCATCGGAATCGCCGGGCCGTCCAGCGCCCAGACTCTGCGCGACCTGGGAATCCAGCCCGTCGAATACGGCGAAGGCCTGGCCGAACGGCTGCGGGAAGCCGCCCCGCGCATCGACGCGTTCATCGACTGCTTCGGCCACGGATACGTGGAGACGGCGCTCGATCTGGGCGTGGCTCCCGAGCGCGTCGCCACCATCGTCGACTTCGGGACGGCCCAGCGCTTCGGAGTCCCCGTGGTGGTGGGGACGTCGGCCGCCATGGACCCCACGGCCGTCGTCTCGCGGATAGCCAGGCTGATCGCCGCCGGAGAGCTCAGCCTCCCCATTCGCGCGGTCTATCCCTTCGACGAGGTCCGCGCCGCCTACGACGATCTGGCGACCAGGCACGGCGTGGGGAAGATCGTCCTGAGCGTCGGCTGACGTCCGGCGTCCGCCGACCAGGCGGACCCCGCCGCGCCCACGTTGGACGTTTCCTGGATTGTTCCGGGGAATGCCGGGCCCGGAACGTCCGCCTGCCCTCGCTTCATCATCGATAGGGTGAACACGTGATCGAATTCGAATCGGTAGCCAAGACCTACCGGGGCGGAGCAGTCGCCGTGGCCGACTTCTCCTTGACGATCCCCTCCCACCGCACCGTCGTGCTCGTCGGGTCCTCGGGCTCGGGCAAGACCACGCTCCTGCGCATGGTCAACCGCATGGTCGACCCGACCAGCGGCCACGTCCTCATCGACGACGAGGACGTCCGGGACGCGAACCCCGTCCGCCTGCGCCGATCCATCGGGTACGTGCTGCAGACCGGCGGGCTTCTGCCGCACCGCACGGTGGCCGACAACGTCGCCACGGTTCGCGTGCTCAACGGCGAATCCCGCAGGAAGGCCCGAGCCGGCGCGGCGGAGCTCCTCGAACGAGTCGGCCTGGATCCCTCGCTCGGCTCTCGATATCCCGCGCAGCTGTCCGGCGGACAGCAGCAGAGGGTCGGCGTGGCGCGCGCCCTGGCCACCGACCCCAACATCCTGCTGATGGACGAGCCCTTCGGCGCCGTCGACCCGATCGTGCGTCGTGAGCTCCAAGACGAACTCCTGCGCCTGCAGGCCGAACTCGGCAAGACCATCCTCTTCGTCACCCACGACATCGAGGAGGCCTTCCGGCTCGGCGACGAGGTCGTGGTCCTCAAGGAGGGCGGGCGGATCGCCCAGCGCGGCACGCCCGAGCGGATCCTCGCCGAGCCCGCGGACGAATTCGTCAGGGACTTCATCGGCTCCGACCGCGCCGACGTGCAGCTGGAAGTGCGCAGCGTAGGCGGAAGGGACGTCGTGGTCGATCCCGATGGGCGCCCCGTGGGCGTTCTGGGAACCGAGCGGCGGGAGGGCTCGTGAACTGGCTCTCCTACAATTGGCAGTGGGCCGGGGACCTGGCCGCCACGCACCTGTACCTGTCCGCGTCGGCCGTCGTCATCGCGGTGCTCGTCGCCGTCCCGCTCGGACGGCTCGCCTTCCGCTTCCCCAAACTGGGAGGGGCCCTGCTGAGCGCGGCGACGCTGATATACGCCGTCCCCTCGCTGCCGCTCCTGTTCGTCGTCCCGATCCTCATCGGGACGCCGCTGAGATCCTCGACTACGATCATCGCGGCCCTCGCCCTGTACGGCGCCGCGCTGCTCGTCCGCACCGCCGCCGACGCCTTCAACGCCGTCGACCCGATCGTGCGCGACAGCGCGGTGGCCCTCGGCTATTCGCGCACGAGGATCCTCTGGGGGGTGGACCTGCCCCTGGCCACCCCCGTCCTCGTGTCGGGGATCCGGGTGGTGACGGTCTCGACCGTCGGGCTCGTGACGATCGGCGCCCTCATCGGCATCCCGAGTCTCGGCACGCTCCTGACCGACGGGTTCAAACGGGACATCATGGCCGAGGTCGGCACCGGCATCGCGGCGACGGTCCTGCTGGCCCTCGTCCTGGACGCCGTCGTGCTGCTGGCCGGGCGCGCCCTGACTCCGTGGATGAGAGCCGTGGGGAGGGTTGCGGCATGAACTACCTCCGCCAAGCCTTCTCCTGGCTGACCGACTCGTCCAACTGGTCCGGCGCCTCGGGCATTCCCGCGCGAATCGGCGAGCATCTGCTCATCACGGCCATCGTCGTCGGGCTCGCGGCCGCGATAGCGGTGCCTGTGGGCGTGCTCGTCGGCCACACTCGGCGCGGGGCGGCCGCCGTGGGCGCGGTCACCGGCGCCGCCCGATCCATCCCGACCCTCGGCCTGCTCACGGTCTTCGGGCTCGCCTTCGGCATCGGCCTCAAGGCCCCCGTGCTCGCGCTCGTCATCCTGGCGATCCCCTCGCTGCTGGCGGGAACCTACGCGGGGATACAGGCCATCGACCCGGCCATCCCCTCGGCCGCGAAAGCCGTGGGGATGAGCCCGGCCCAGGTCATCGGGAAAGTCGAAATCCCGCTCGCCCTGCCCGTGATCGTCGGCGGGATCCGAGCCGCGGTGCTCCAGGTGATAGCCACCGCGACGCTCGCCGCCTACATCTCGGACACCGGGCTCGGCCGGTATCTGTTCTCCGGTCTCAAATCGCGGGACTACACCCAGATGCTCGGAGGCGCGTTCGTGGTCATCCTCCTCGCGCTGCTCATGGAGGTCATCCTGGCGAGCCTCCAACGAGCTGCCACCCGCATCGCCGATCCAACCGGTAAGTGATCCGGTCGGCGCACGAGACCCGGCTCCCAGGGAGAATTCACGTGAACACTAAAACCATCGCCTTCGCGGCGGCATTCCTCCTCGGCCTGGCGTGCACGCTCACGGGGTGCTCGAACCGAGACCCGTTGCGGGGAGGCGGCGGGTCCGGCGACGGCACGATCGTGGTCGGCTCGCAGGACTATTACTCCAACGAGATCATCGCCGAGATCTACGCCCAGGCCCTCGAAGAGAAGGGATACTCCGTCGACCGTCAGTTCCTCATCGGGCAGCGCGAGGTGTACATGCCCGAAGTGGAGTCCGGGCGCATCGGCGTCATTCCCGAATACACGGGAAGCCTCCTCCAGTACTACAGGAAGAACGCCGCCTCGGCCGACGCCGGCCAGATCCACGAGCAGCTCGCCAAGGCGCTGCCCAAGGGCCTGACCCTGCTCGACCAGTCGGAGGCGACCGACCAGGATTCCTACGTCGTGACCAAGGAATTCGCCAAGAAGCACTCTTTGGAGAGCATCGGGGACCTGGCGCGGGTCCGCGGGCTGAAACTCGGCGGGAACTCCGAACTGGAGACGAGGCCCTTCGGTCCGAAAGGCCTGAAAAGCGTCTACGGCGTGGACGCGACGTTCACTCCCATCGAGGATTCGGGCGGGCCGCTCACCCTCAAGGCTCTGCGGAGCGGACAGGTCCAAGTCGTCAACATCTTCTCGGCCAACCCCGCGCTCGACGCCGGAGACCTCGTGGTCCTGAAGGACCCGAAGAAGATGTTCATGCCCTCGCATGTCGTGCCTTTGACATCGGGGAAGCTGCCCGCCGGCGCGGCCGCGGTGCTCAACCGGATCTCAGCCGAATTGACCGCCGAGGACCTCGTTTCCATGAATGCGGAATCCGTGGACAAAGGCAAGCCGGCTGCCACTATCGCCTCCGACTGGCTGGAGAAGCACGATGTCGCGTAACCCGTGACGTCGCCGTGGTCCGTGCCACGTGCGGTGGCTCAGGCGAATCCGGTCGCCTCCGGGCCGGCCGTGTGTTCGGGCCGTGGAGCCGCGTGCTCGGGCCGTGGAACCGCCTTCTCCGGCTGCGGAGTCTCCGCCTGGGAGGCCGCATTCTCCGGCTGGGAGAGTCCCGGCACGGAGGCTGTCCTCTCCGGCCGAGGGACGGAGTGTCTGCGCTGCCCCTTGGCCGTGGCCGCGAGCGCCGACGCCTCGGCTTCCAGGATCCTGCGCCTCGCGTTCGCCAGGCGGCAGGCGGCGTGCAGGAAGCGGACGAGGGCGACGGAGACGACGACCGTGACCACCGTCAGCACGATGATGAATACGGGAAACGCCAGCAGTTCCATGTATCCGATGAGATTATTCCAGGACAAGGCGACTCCTTCAGTGGTGCGCATTCGTTCCGGCGAACGATTCCGTCAATCGAGTCTACGGGAAATCGGCGTCTGCCCCTGTCGGCCCGTGCCGGAACCCTCGCGCCGATCGCATGCACGCCCGTCGCCGATTGCACGCCCCTCAGCCGACTGCCCTGCCGGCGCGTCGGGGGTGCGCATGCTAGCCTGGCCCGCGGAGCAGTGGACGCGCGCGTCGATCGGAAAGGGCTGACATCGTAAATATGAGGCGACAATGGCGTTATGGTGCGTTCGCACTCGTGGCCGGGATGACACTGTCCCTTCTGGCGACGGCACCGCCTCCGCCCGCCCCGATTCCCCGCCCGCTGGCCGAAGGCGGCCGGCAGAGCCTCGACCGGCGCGCCCGCGACCATGTCGGCGGGAACGGTTACTGGACGAAGGACCGCCTTCGGCGCGCCTTCCGCGGCGGCGAGCGCGCGAAGGACGGCTCCGGCCCCGTCGTCGACATCGACGACCCGAAGCTCTCCGGCTACAAGCTCGGCGAGGGGAAGATGGGGGAGGGCTACAATTTCGCGGGCATCCCGCAGATCGGAACGTTCTTCTTCAGGACCGGCCCGGTCTCGACCGCCCAGGTCCACACGTGTTCGGGAGCCGTCGTCAACTCCCCGTCCGGGACGATCGTCATTTCGGCGGCGCACTGCTGGTACGGGGTCAACGCCCAGTCGATCGTCTTCATTCCCCAGTTCACCTTGGTCCACGGCCGGCCTCAGGCCCCCTACGGGGTTTGGGAGATGTCCGGGACGAAGATCTACATCGATCCGCGCTACGGCAAGGGCTCGGGCAACGGCGTCGCCTACGACGTCGCGATCCTGACCGCCGCCCCGAACGTGGCCAACCAGACGATTCAGGACGTCGCGGGCGGGCTCGACATGGCCATCGACTCGGCCACTCAGCTGTCCGAAGTCGAGATCGTCGGATACCCCGAAAGCGACTCGAGCGACCACACGTACACGACCGCCTACCCTCGGCACTGCCGGAACGCGACGACGACTTACACGGAGGCGGGCGCGAAATTCTTCGACATCGCCTGCACGGGGATGGCGGCGGGGATATCGGGCGGCCCTTGGCTCGTACGCGACCAGTCGAACTCGTGGAAGATCGTGGCCATCACCGGCGGAGGACAGGACGGCGGCGGATACACGGACGACGAATCCGTCGGCGTGCCGATGACGGCCAACGTCTCCGCGCTCATACGGAAGGCCGAGCGCTTCGAGCCCGGCGAGGGCCGCGACTGGTCGCAGGCCCGGCTGATGGCCGCGGGCGACTTCGGCGCGGTCGAGAGCAGCGACGACCTCGTCGTCACATGGCTGGACGGGAAATCCGATCTCTACCTCGGTTCGGGCAACGTCAAGTCCCCCTTCATGGGGGTCAAGCGCGTGTGGGAGGACGCCGCGTCCTCTCTGCGCATGATAACCACGGCGGACCTGGACGGGTCGGGTCGCGACGATCTCGTGACCCTTTCCTGGGACGGAAGCGTCCACCTCATCCAGGACCCGGGAAGCGGTTCGCGGCGCAGACTGCACCTCAACAGGAACGATCCCCTCACCTGGGTCAACGCACGCCAGATCGTCGGCGGCGATTTCAGCCCCGACGGCGATCGGAAGAAGGACGATCTCCTCGTCGTCTGGGCCGACGGCACGACCTCCGTCTACCTCCACGTCTCCAAGCACGGGCTGTCCAAGGACCACCGCTGGCCGATCGGCGGGCTCGCGGGCCTGAAAGGGAGCGCCGGAGGGAAGGACGGGCCGCTGGCGGGCGGAGTCAAGGGGCCCATCACCGCGGGGAACTTCGGCGGAGGCAGCCTCACCGACGTGATGGTCGTCGGGCGCGGCAAGGACGGCAGGACACGCGCATGGCTCATCACCGACGACCCTCCCAAGGGCGGCCTGCCGGTTTACCGCATCACCGAGTACGACCTCGAGGCGGCCGGGATCGACCCGGCAGACGTCGTGGCGACGGCTGCGGGGAATTTCGACGACAAAGCCACCACGTCGGACGTCATGATCGGCACGCGCAACGCCGGCCTGTACGCGCTCAGCGGCGTCAGCGTCGGCAAGAGGCCGACTCGAGGCGATCTGACGACCGTCGTCGCCCCGCAGTGAGGCGGCCGGAGCATCCCGGAGGCGCCGAAAGAGGCGGCCCGGTGAGCCCGCTGAGCGCTCCGGCGGCATCCCGGCGCGGCGGAGAAGGCAGTGCCTCGGCCGGGGGCGGTCCGGTGAACTTGTGCCATTTGGGGTGTCCCGAACCGGAGGAGACGTCGGGAGAGGCCGCGCTCGGGGGAGTTCTGCCGCGTTTGGGACCCGGCGAGTGCGCTTCGCGCCTGCAAGCCACTAGGCTGGGTTGGGAGAGTGAGGTGGGATGAACAGGACACGAGTCTTCAGCGTTGCGGCGTCGGTGTCGTTGGCGCTCGCCGCGTGCACGTCGACGCCGTCCGATTCGCCCACCTCCCCCTCGCGGGCGTCGGCGGCGTCGCGGGGGCCGTCGGCTTCCTCGGCCAAGGGACTGGCCCCCGGCGTGGAAGGCATGGACCTCGCCTTGGAGTTCAAGGAAAGGGGGGTGGGCGAACTGGCCGACGCGGTGACGGACGGGAAGGTCGTCGCCACGATACGCAACGATCTGTCGCGGTCCACCCACACCGTCACCGGCTACTCGGTGAAGACCGGCAAGAAGATGTGGACGGTCAAGGACGAGGGATGGCTGGAGTGCACTCGGACCTCGCCGATCGTCTGCCAGACCACAGTGTACGAGGAGGGCGACCGGACGGTCACCGACGCCAGCATCCTCACGCTGTCCTCGGGCAAGACCGTCGCCCTCAAGGTCGGCCCGAACGGGAAGTTCGTGTTCGCCGGCACACACGAGGACATCGCCTATTTCCTGACGTGGGAGGGCACCGAGGACATCCACATGACCGGCTTCGACAAGACGGGCGCCCCCGTCGCCGACAAGAACCTCAAGATCTCCGCCCCGAAGAGCACTGTGAAACACGGCGTCAAGGCGGATATGTCCGGCCCCTACGCCTCGGTGCGCACCGAGGACGAGTCCGGTGTGTACGTGGCGGGGCGCAACGGCTACGGGCCGCTTCCCGTCACGGGGCCGTGCATCGCTGTGCGCGACGGCGCGGTCTGCCAGGTCGAGGGCGGCATCGTCGGGGTTCACCCCAATTCCAAGGAAGCGTGGCGGATCGACACGTCCGTGACCGTCGTTCCGTCCTCCGTGATCTCGGAGCTCACGCTCGCCAAGGCCGAGAAGCTGCTCCAGGGGGCGCTGTCCAACTCGGTGGGCACCGCCTCGGGGCCCACCGACGACCACAAGCCCGAGGCCTCGCAGACGCCTTCGCCGAGCCCTTCCCCATCGCCGTCGACGAGGCCTTCGCCGTCCGCGAGTGGGACGTCCCCGTCGGGGAAGGCGTCGCGGCCGAGCCCGTCCGGATCGCGCGCGTCCCATTCGTCCAACCCGTCCTCCCGCCCGTCCCGCATGCCGACTCCCGACGAGACGGCCACCTCGCAGGCCCGGCCCGGAGAGGAGAATTACCTCGTCTCCCTGGCGTCGGGTCCGGGGCTGGTGAAGAGGACGGACGGCGGGAACCTCGTCTTCCCGGGCGGCGGAGTGGTCAGCCTGGGCACGTCGAGTCTTGTGGACTTCGACGTCCGCCACAGCATCGCCGTGGTCAACGCGAAACAGCGCGCCGCTTCCCGCGGCGAGGCCTCCGGCCCGGCCGTGCTCAGCTCGACGCTCGCCGACAGGCGCGGCAAAGTCCTGGCGAACCTGGGCGCCGACAAGGCGAACCGCATCCTCGCGAACGCCTCCGGCGGCGACATCCTCAAGCCTTTCACCTTCGCCTGGCAGGGCGACACCCTCGTCTTCGTCGATGCGGTCAACGGCGTCGTGGGCGTCTACACGGAGAAGTAGACGGTGGAAGCGGAAGCGATCGTGAAGAGAGGCGGCGGACATGCCCGATAGCGTCCGGGTGGACGTCTGGCTGTGGAGTGTCAGGCAGTGCAAGACTAGGACGTTGGCGACCACGGCCTGCAAAGCCGGCCACGTGCGCGTCAACGGCGAGACGGCCAAACCCGCCGCGTCCGTGAAGGTCGGCGACGAGGTCCGCTACAGAGTGCAGGGGTTCGACAGGATCCTCAAGGTCACCGCCCTTATCGTCAAGCGCACGAGTGCCCCGCTGGCCCGTGAATGCTACGAGGACCTCACCCCTGAGCGTCCGCGCGTCTATTTGCCCGTCATGGCCAGGAAGCGGGGAACGGGCCGCCCGACGAAGAAGGAACGCCGCGAACTCGACCGATTGACCGGCCGTGACGCCAATTTCGGGCATCGAGGCTGAATCTCCCCGTCGGTGCCCTGGCCGCGAACGGCAGAGCGCTCTGTCGGTTCGAGCCTCGCGTGGATCTGAAAAGGAAATGCAATGTCAAAACGTTTTATTTCTCTATTAAAACCACGATAGCAATCGTTTCGCTTTTGATTGTATCTTGTTTTTATTTTAGTAAGCATACTTTTCGACTCAGCGGCATAAAATATTATAAATGTAATTCACTTGCTTGGAGGCATTTTGATGAAAGTTTTTCATTAATCAGCGGATTAGATATTTATAATTCAAATTATGTGAATAACTATATGAAAAAATATTCAAGTTGGAATCTATCGGATCAAGAAGTGCGCAAGTATATATTGTAAGGTTGTAATCTTGCACGGGATGATCGCCGGACTCTTATAACGATCTTCTCAGTGCTCTCGGCTACGATCTTCCTGTCGATTCCCAAGCCTAAGGCTTCATCGGAGCCGAAGCGAGTGGGTTCGGCACCGGTGGGCACGGGTCCGGATCGGTCACCGAGTGAGCCGGACCCGTCGCGAGGGGGAGCGATCCAGGCGCAGTGCGAGAGGAAGACGCTTCCCAAGGGGAAGGCGTGCAGCGGGCTGATGCCGCTACCGCCGAGTCGCGGGAAGACGGCGCGAATCAGACTGACGGCGAGCGCCGTGGAGGCGGTCGAGTCTCGCCGTGATCGCGAGCCTCGCCATGAGCGAGTGAGTCGCGATAGACCGCGATGCGGGCGCGTGACATGATGGGCGGGGGCCGCGGATCGTCCGCGCAGGCTTGCCCGGTGGCTCGGCACGGGCCTGGCAGGCCGGAAGGGGCGAGACGGCGGCGGGCTTCCGCCCGGCAGTGAGGAGAAACATGACGCCGCAGAAGATCAAACTCATCGATCGCGTCCAGGCCATTAACTGGAACCGTCTTGACGACGACAAGGATTTGGAGGTCTGGGACCGCCTGACCGGCAACTTCTGGCTGCCGGAGAAGGTTCCGCTGTCCAACGACATCCCCTCGTGGGCGACTCTGACCCAGCCCGAGAAGGACATGACCACCCGGGTCTTCACCGGCCTGACCTTGCTCGACACGATCCAGGGCACCGTCGGAGCCGTCTCGCTCATTCCCGACGCTCGCACACCCCACGAGGAGGCGGTGCTGACGAACATCGCCTTCATGGAGTCCGTCCACGCCCGCTCCTACTCCTCGATCTTCTCGACTCTGCTCTCCACCCCGGAGATCGACGAGGCCTTCCGCTGGAGCGAGGAGAATCAGAACCTTCAGCGCAAAGCGCGCATCATCCTCGACTACTATCGCGGCGAGGACCCGGAGAAGCGCAAGGTGGCCTCGACGATGCTCGAATCCTTCCTCTTCTACTCCGGCTTCTACGCCCCCATGTACTGGTCGGCCCACGCCAAGCTGACCAACACCGCCGACCTCATTCGCCTCATCATCCGCGACGAGGCCGTCCACGGCTATTACATCGGCTACAAGTACCAGCTGGCCGTGCGCGAATCCTCGCCCGAGCGTCAGGCCGAGCTGAAGGACTACACCTTCGATCTGCTCTACGAGCTCTACGACAACGAGGAGCAGTACACCGAGGACCTCTACGACGAGCTCGGCCTGACCGAGGACGTCAAGAAGTTCCTGCGCTACAACGCCAACAAGGCCCTGATGAACCTGGGCTACGAGGCGCTGTTCCCCGCCGACGCCACGGATGTCAACCCGGCCATCCTCTCGGCTCTCTCGCCGAACGCGGACGAGAACCACGACTTCTTCTCCGGTTCCGGCTCCTCGTACGTCATCGGGACGGCCGAGGCGACCACCGACGACGACTGGGACTTCTGAGGATGCGACGTCACTGGGATCGCGAGGCGTCGCCGAAATGCGACGCGAGGCAGAATGTCGATGAGCTGGTCGAGCATTCGGCGCGACTGGCTCAGGCCGATGATGAGATGCGTTGGGCTCTCATCCAGGCGCGCAAGGAGGCCGGCCTCTCGCAGCGAGACGTCGCCGACATGATGGGTGTGAGGCAGCCGACGATCGCCGCGTTCGAGAGCCAGGACGACGACCCTCGCCTGTCTACTCTGCGTCGCTACGCGCTCGCCGTCGGGGCGAGTGTGGAACACCGCGTGACGACGTCGTGCCATACGTCCTTCGAGTCGGAGGCCTGAACTCCTCAGGGTGTGGCGACGCGGCAAGAATGAAGAGCAGCGCATCGGGGGCGTTTGCGACGAGCTCGATCTGACCGAGGGCTGGAATCAGGGCGTCGCGGAAGCCCCCCGATTACAGCATCGGCGAAGCCCTGATGAAAAGGCCCTGGAAAAGCTCTGACGAGTCTGGGCGGCCAGGTGCTGTCTCCGCCGAAACCGCTACCTGGAGGCTGGGACTTCTGAGGATTCAGGTCCCATACTCCATCGGAGCGGCGAAGGCAACTGCCGACGAAGAATGAGATTCCCGCTTCGGTCACAATGCGCGCTTTCGCGAGAGGATGGGACTTAAGGAGTAATCCCGCGGGATGACGCGCGCGAACGGCGTCCTCGTATCGGCGAGTGCCGGCTTTCCGCGAGAAGAGGGTGATTACGGCGATGGGACTACTGCTGGCGCAGTGCTCCGGGATGGCCGGCTACGCCTGCAGGTTGACCTCGTGTCCCCCTGTGGTTAGAGTTAAGCCACCCCATGGGAAACATTACCCATGGGGTGGGGGTCGATAGCGCAATCGCCCTCCCATAGTCTTAAGACTGTTTGGCGTGGCGACCCGTTTGCCATGCCTTGTGTCCAAATTTCAGCCGCTAGGCTGCTCACGCAAGGAAATATGGTGATTACACATACCTCACATAAGCGTTCCCGGAAGCGCATGCCGGGAATCGTCGCGATGCTCAGCACGATGCTGCTGGGCCTCGGAGCACTCGTGTCATTGCCGTCCTCTGCGCATGCCGCGGAGGTCAACGTGGTCAAGTCCATCGAGATGAAGAATCTCTACAACAAGGATGGCGCGACCAAGACGAAACTCTGGGATACCTTCCGAGTCAACTTCACGGTTGACACGACCGGAACCGGTGCGAAGGCGGGTGACACCTTCACGGTCAAACTCCCGGATTCGCTCCGTACCAACGTCACTTCCTTCCCCATGTACGCGAAGGATGGCAAGACCGAGGTCGCCAAGTGTGAGGTTCCCGGAGGTGACGGGCAGACCCTCACGTGCACGTTCGGCGATTACATCACCAGCCATCCCGACATGACCGGTGGCGGCTGGGTCCAGGCCGCGGTCAGCAAGCACAAGGACGTCAAGAAGTTCACCTTCATGGTCCCCGGAGGGCAGATCAGCAAGGACGTCCCCGGCGGCTACGTCGATCCGGGCAGGCCGCGCGACCTTCCCAAGAAGGCGGCCAAGGACGGATGGCCCGAGGCCTCGGTCAGCCCGAGCCTCCTGTACTGGTCCATCAAGATCAACGCCTCGGGAATCTCCGGGCAGCAGAACGTGGACATCGTCGACAAGTTCGACACCTCCAACGGCGGCTACAAGCTCGATGACAACCCCGGGCGTGCGCCCCGATTGCTGAAGTGGAACTCCGCCTCCGACTACACCTCGGGCAAGGACCCCGCGCTCAGCGTCGCCGCCGGCCAGGCCGTCAACAACGGGACCTTCACCTTCACTCCGAGCGAGACCGGATACAAGGCTTCGTGGCCCAACAGCGATCCGAACGCCGTGTACGAACTGCGCTACTTCACCCAGCTCAAAGATCCCTCCCAGGCCAAGCCCGGGGTCAAGTTCAAGAACGAAGCCCAGGTGAATGGGGAGACCTACGCTCATACCAGCCAGTTGATCACCTTCGGAGAAGGTCAGCTCGACGGCGTGGGCCGCGGGTCGGTCTCCGTCAAAAAGGCCTCCCTGGAGGGCGACGGGGCGAACTACGTCGACAAAGCCAAGCAGTACGAGGTGACCGCCACGTATTCAGTAGGCGGGGTCGACCGCAGCGAGAAACTCGTGTTGACCGCCGGCGGTGAGGCCAAGACGCTTCGCTCCCTGCCCGTTGGAACCAAGGTGACGCTCTCCGAGATCACCCCCGTGGACCCGGAGTTCAAGTGGGGCAAGCCCGTCTTCAGCTCGTCCGACCCGAACGTCAAGGTCTCCCAGGACGGTTCCTCCGCCGTTGTGACCGTTGGCGAGAAGGCCACGGCCAAGGTGATGGTGACCAACAGGGTCACCGCGCCCTCTCCGAAGGTCGACATCGTCAAGAAGGACTCCAAGGGGAATGACGCGAACACTTCGAATGAAGCCGTGGACCTGAGGGCCAGCAACGGATCCACGCAGCTTACCTTCAAGGTGACCAACAACGGGACCGAGACCCTGACCGACGTGAAGGTCACGGACTCCGTGACCGCGGGCAAGGCCAAGGTCGACAACCTCTCCTGCACCTTCCCGGACGGCACGAAGGGCACGACGTGGGCTGGCCCCTTCGCACCGGGCGTCTCCTTCCCGTGCACCGCGGACCTCTCCGGCGTGACGGCAGGCGACCCGCATGCCGACCGCGCCAACGTCGAAGGCAAGGGCAAGTTCACCGGCAAGCCCGTTTCCGATCACGATACGTACAACGCGAAGGTGAACACCCCCCAGAAGCCTGCCCCCGGTGCTCCCGGAGCTCCGACCGTATCCCCCTCGACGCTGGTGAAGCCCACGCCTCCTGTGGCTCCGACCACTATGAGCCCGACTCCGACCGCGTCGATCTCTCCGTCGCCTTCACCGACGACCGCGAGCCCTTCGCCGACCGCAAGCCTGTCGCCGACCGCGAGCCCGTCTCCCACGGCGAGCTCTTCGCCGACGGCTAGCTTGCCGCCGACCGCGAGCCCCTCGCCCACGGCGACCCAGTCGGCGACCGCCAGCCCGACGGCCCAGCGCCCGACGGCCACCTCGGGGCCGGCGAAGCCGAGCCCGTCGACGACCGCGAAGCCTTCCAAGCCTTCACTGCCCAGAACCGGTGCGAAGGTTCTCGGCCTGGGGATCGTCGCTCTCGTGGCGATCGCCGGAGGTGCAGCCCTGATCCTGGCTCGCCGCAAGAAGAACTGACGGTTTCACTAGTCAGCTGAACGGCTGACGAGCCTCCGAGGGGTCCGCGCGAGGAATCGCGCGGACCCCTCTCCTCGTGCGGGACGGCCTTGCCTTATGGAGGACCAACTTTCCTCATGCGGGATGACGGCCTCGCTGATCGCCGGTCGGCTCGGTTGGAGGAAGAAAAGACATGAGGGCTCGGAGCCGTCCCGGGCCTCTTCGACGGGACGATGCCGCGAGCCGGGCGCCGAACTCCTCCGCGGTGGGCGGCGTCCCGATGGAGGGCCGATAGGATGGCGCCATGGAGTCGATACGCGAAGACCTGACCGCCAACCCCCGGATACTCGTCGTGTGCACGGGGAACATCTGCCGGTCGCCGATGGGGGAGGCCGTTCTCCGCCAGCGGCTCGAAGGCGCCGGGCTCGCCTACGAGGTAGCGAGCTGCGGGGTTTCCCCCGAAGAGCACGGCAACCCGGTCTATCCGCCTGCCGCCCGGGCCTTGGAGGAGGCCGGCTATCCCGTTCCCTCGCATTCGGCCCATCGCGCCACCCGCGCGGAGCTCAGGGAATCCGGCCTCATCCTCGCGATGACCACGGGCCACGCGCGGGCGCTGCGCCGCATGTGCGAGCAGGCTGGAGCGCCCGCCTCGCGCATCCACCTGTGGCGCGAGTTCGACGGGTCGGGCTTGGATGTCGCCCCCGAAGGGTGCTTCGGTCCCGGCGGCGCCCTCCACGACGACATCGAGGCCGGATACAGGTCGGAGTTCTACTACTCCTACGGCAGGTACGACGTCGTCGACCCCTGGGGCGGAGGCCCGGACGAATACCGCGAGACGCTCGACGCCGTCGAGCGCGGAGCCGACGGGATCCTCGCGCTGCTGAGCAGCGTCGCCAAACGCGTATGATCCACCTCACCGGTCCGTTCCGAGGTCCTCACTGCCCTGCGCCGAGATCCGTGCCATTGAGGCATGGGCCGAGACTCGAGGCGCGGGAGTCGAGCGCCCGGCGCGCCCAACGACTGGCGGGCGAGCGCCTGCCGGTAGGCGCACCGTAGGGCGTCGGCCCATTATGGACCGACTTGCGACGACGGCTTGGCGGGCGTCCTGGTCGAGCGCGCGGACGATGCGATCCGCCGGCTACTTCATGCCCGCGTTGCCGGCGTCCTGCGCCTGTTTGAGCCCCTCGGGCACAGGCCGGGCGCCGGAGAAGACGTCGAGCAGGATCGGCGTGTAGGCGTTGGTCCCCGCATTGACTTTCGGCCCGACCGGCGGACGGACGGTCCGCCCCCTGGCCGCCTCGACGAACGCCGAGACGTCCACGCCCTTCGCCTTCCAGTAGTCGACGAAGGCGCCTTGTGCGCTCACCACCCCGGGGAAGGAGACCCCCTGTTCGGCCAGGGGCAGTTGCCCCTGCCTGGTGCCGAGCCATGCGAGGACTTTGGCCGTCGCCTCCTTGTGCTTCGTCTTCGCATTGCCCACGGCGGCGACGCCGTGCACCGTGGACAGGCGGCCCTTCGGGCCCGCCACGAGTGGGGCGAGACCCCAATCGACTCCCTTGGCGGACTCGGCTATCGCCTTGAGATTGTAAGGGCCCGACTGGTAGAGGGCGAGCTTCCCTTGGACGAAGAGGTCACGGGTGGCGTCTGCGCTGGTGTTGGTGTCCGCGGCCGGAGGGGCGACGCGGTGTTTGGAGATCATGTCCACCAGGTAGCCGATGGCGTCCTCTCCTGCGGAGCTGGCGAAGGCGAACTGGCCGGAGGGACTCTGGTAGTCGGCGCCGGCCTCGGCCAGGAAGGGGAGGTAGACCGCCTGCATGTCGGCCTGGGCGTTGAAACCGTAGACCTTGGTGTGCGAAGCGTCGAACCCGGCCTCGCCGGGATGCCTGCCCGCTGCGTCGACGGTGAGCTTCCTGGCGGCGGACAGCAGGGTGTCGCCCTGCCCACCGTGAGGCGCCCAGGCCAAGCTGCGGACGTCGACTCCGGCCGCGCCCACGAGGCTCTTGTTGTAGTAGAGGCCGATCGAATCCCACAGCTGGGGAACCCCCCACAGCTTGCCTTTGCGAGTGTAGAGGTCGACGACTGGCTTCTGCCACTCGTCGTGGTCGGCGCCCACGGCCTGGCCGGCGTCCATGATGTCGCCGCTGTCCGCGTACTGGGCGAAATTGGAGGAGTTCGTCCAGTAGACGTCGGCCATGTCCCCGGAGGAGACGTCCAATGGCAGGCGTTTCCAGTACTGCTCCCACGGCACGACCTCGACCCTGACGTCGATGCCCGGGTTCTTCTCCGTGAACTTCTTGAACGACGCCTTGTAGGCCGAGGCGGCCTTCTCGTCCCAGAGGCGGAAGGTGACGGTGGTCTTCCCGCCGCTCCCGTCCTGCTCGGCCGCCGGCGAGCATGCGGACAGGACGAGGGCGGCGACGGCCAGAGCCGCAGCGATTGCGGCCATTCGCCGTGAACGGTTCATTCGGTCTCTCCTTCGAGTTCTGGTTCCGCGGATTGGGGATTCGCGCCCCGCCTGCGGGCGGGGCGTCGAGCGTCTCGCGGTATTCGTCCGGGCCTCCGAAGGGTCGACGACCGGGTCGTACCTGCCGTAGGAGTAGTAGAACTCCGGCCCGTATCCGGCCTCGGCGGCCGCCGAGCAAGGCGCCGTAGGAAGAACACCCGTAGAATACGGGTTATTCCGCCATTTCGCGTCACTGCGCCGCTCACCGGCCCGTGCCGGCGAAGGCTATCGCACATCGCCGATGCCCAAGGCTGCGACGATCTGCCTGTTGAATGCCAGGAAGAGGACGACGAGCGGCGCGAGGGCGACGGTGGTCGCCGCCATGACGAGCGTCCAGTTCCCGGAGCGTTCTTCCTGCAGCGCCTGGGTGGCGACCGTCAGAACGCTCCACGTCCGGCCCGGCGCGATGACCGACGGCCAGAGGAAGGCGTTCCACTGGGAGACGACGGTGATGAGCGTCAGGGCGGCCAGGATCGGACGGTTCATCGGGAGCACGATCGAACGCAGCGTGCGCCAGTGGCCCGCCCCGTCCAACGTCGCGGCGTCGAGGACCTCCTGGGGGATCGCCTGGAAATTCTGGCGCAGGAGGAAGATGGCGTACGGAGAGCCGAGGAGGAAGGGAGCGACGAGCCCGGCGAAGGTGTTGCGCAGACCGAGCTGGGAGAACATGGAGAACAGGGGGATGACGGTGACGATGGGAGGCACCATGAGCGTGGCGACGTACGCCCAGAACAGCGCGCGCCTGCCGGGGAAGCGCAGGCGCGCGAAGGCGTAGGCGGCCAGGACCGAGCAGACGACCTGGCCGACGGTCAGCACGGCCACCACCTGGACCGTCACGGCGAGGGGGACGGTGAAGTCCCGGTCGCCGGAGAACAGCGCCGAATAGTTCTCGCCCGTCACCGGCGCGGGGAACGCCAGGGGATCGGTCGAGGCGAACTGCTCGGGCGATTTCAGGCTCGTCAGGACCGAATAAGCGAAGGGCACGACCATGATGGCGGCCCCCGCCAGGAGCATCGCATAGGTGGCCGCCAGGGAGAGCCGGCGCAGTCGAATGGCCTTGCGGGAGGCCGTCTCAGGCGATCTCATACACCGTCCGTTTGGCGAAGTACCGCTGCTGGGCGGCGGTCACGGCGGCTACGAAGACGAGCAGGACGACGGCCATCGCGCTGGCGCGGCCGACGTCGTTGCCCGAGCCGAAAGCCGTCGAATAGATCTGGGCCGCCACGACGTTCGTCGTGCCGCCCGGGTAGCCGGGATTGCCGCCCGTCAGGCCGTAGACCAGATCGAAGGCCTGGAAGGAGGAGATGAGCGAGGTGACGAGCACGAAGAACGTCGTCGGGCGCAGGAGCGGCAGATACATCCGCCAGGCGAGCCGGACGGGCCCCGCGCCGTCGAGTCTGGCCGCCTCGATCACCGAGGCGGGGATGCCCTGAAGGCCGGCGAGGAAGAAGAGTGAGACGTACCCGACGTTCTGCCACACGTAGACGAAGGCCACGGTCGGCAGTGCCAGCGCCGGATCGCTCATCCATTCCACGCGCTGCCCCAGGACGCCGTCGATCAGACCTCTGGACGGGTCGAGCAGCCACTTCCACACGATTCCCAACGTGAGGGGCGCGCACACCCAGGGGAGCACGTAGAGCAGCCTCATGAGCGAGGACCCGGGCAGGTTCCGGTTGAGCCCGAGGGCGATGAGGAAGCCGACGGCCACCGTCGCCGGGATGGCCATGAGCGAGAAGAGAGCGGTGACGACGAGCGAGGAGAGGAAGCCCGAGTCCGCCAGGAGGGAGGCGTAGTTCTCCAGGCCCGTGAAGCTCGGCCGGGTGATGAGGTTCCAGTCGGTCAACGAGACGGCGACCACCACGGCGATGGGCGCGACGAGGAAGAGGCCGACGCCCACCGCCGAGGGGGCCAGCATCGCAGCCGCGGTGAGCCTCTCGGTGCGCGACTGGCCCGTTCGGCTTCTAGGCGCGGATGCGGCGTTCCGTCGCCGCGTCCGCGCACTCGCGGCGGAGGCGGTCAGCATGCTCCTCCGGCCTTCATACCGCCGAGCTTTCCACAGACTGCCGGCCCTCGGCTCGCGGCGCGCCGGCCCAGCGGACTCTACACTCGTAGCATGGACATGCCCGCAGTGGCCGCGCTGGCCCGCGAACTCATGGACGCGCACGGGTTGAACGAGTGGGGCCTGCGTTTCGACCGGGCGCGCAGGAGGGCCGGGATGACGAGCTTTTCGGATTCGACCATCAGCCTGTCGCGGGTGCTCATGCCGCTATTCGACGAGGACGACGTGCGGGGCACCATCCTGCACGAGATCGCGCACGCGATCGTCGGCCCGGATCACGGGCACGACTCGGTGTGGAAGGCTACGGCCCGGTCGATCGGGGCTCCTGACAGGGCCAGGCTCACCGGAGTGCCGTCGCCTCCGGCCCCGTGGGTGGGGCGATGCCCGAACGGCCACGAAATAGAGCGGTTCCGCAGGCCGACGGGCGTCAGATCCTGCGCCAAATGCTGCAGAGTGTTCAATGCTGAATATATCATACGTTGGTATCGGAGACCGTAGGGGAGACGCGGACGCGTGCTGTTCGAGGCGTGGGGAAAATTCCCCCGGCGAGTGAACGGAGTGGGAGGATTAAGGTATATATGGATGGTAAGGCCGATGTGAAGGGGGAGAAGAATGGCTGTCGACGATCGAAGTGACGATGCCGGCGAGGTCCCCGCCTACCATCCGGGCGGGAAGGTGCCTCAGGAGGACAGGCGTTTCACTCCGGGCTATGCGCAGCAGGTCGCCGCCGAGCAGGCGGCGAAGAGACGGGAGTTCGAGAAGAAGATCGAAGCGATGCGGAACCGGGCGGCGGACGCGCAGGGCGAATCCGCACCCGAGGCCCGTCGACCGGACGCTCCGGCCTCCGGAGGAGCCGCTTCCGCCGAACCCGACGGCCAGGTCCTCCGCTCCGCGCCGCGGAATGCCCCGTTACCGCGGGATTCCGCCCCGTCGCCGGCGAATCCCCTGCCCCGGGGAGGAGACTCCCCGCGCCCTCCGTCCGCCGGCCGGAGCGGGGCGAGTCCCCGGGCTCAGGCGGGAGCGGTGCAAGCGGCTCGCTGGAGCCGGGAGACAATCGCAGCCGTCTTGGTGTGGCTGCTGGCCCTCGCCGTCGTCATCGCGATCGTGGTTCTCGAAACCATCCCGTCCGGTTCCGCCCGCAACGCAGAGGGAGGGTCGACGAGCTCGACGGGGGCGACGAGCCCGTCATCGCCCACAATGACCTACAGCCCTGTAAACTGGCCAACTAAGGTTCCCTCCCCTTCTCCGGCTCCGGGAGCGGATGGCGTTACTAAAGTGAACGGTTTAGATGTTACCTACCTCGGAGTCAACCTGGATGCCACTTCCCAAGTGGCTCCCTATGGCAACGTTCCCGACTACGGAAAGAAAGTCGTAGGCATCAAATTACGAGTAAAAAACAGCAAAGATTCGTCGATTACCATGATTGGTTATCAGGATGGATTTCATGTCGTCTTGCATCTCAATGTAGGGTCTGAAAGAAGTCGTTCCCGGGACAAAGGTCCGGATGCTCTATGGGACGGAAGTTCACTGCCTTCCGGTCAGACTAAAGAGGGATGGGTCTATGTGGAAGTTCCTCAAGAGTATAAAGGCGGATATCTGTCTTATGAAACGATGGATGATATTGATACGAGTATATTGGTTCAGTGAGATTGAGTTCAGATTGCCGAGGTATTTATGAATGAGAAGCGAATTAAGCAATCCCCATGGGCGATTGTGTCCGGCATTGCCGTTCTATTGGTTGCAATCATCATTCTCGTATTGGTTATCAAAGATCGCGGAAGAAGTGCCGCCGCAGAAGGCTCCGGTTCGTCTTCCACTGCTGTGAGCAGCGGTGCGTCCACTCGGTCCACTCATGGCTGGACGGGAACCTACAAGCCGGCGCCGGCCCCCTCCGTTCTCCCCACACTGGTTAAGAGCGTTCCGCAGCACGCCCTCCCGGGATGTGAGAATCAGCCGACTTACACTCCGTATTCGCCTGTCGATTGGCCGACGGTCCTCCCTCCGTCCCCGGCTCCCGGCAATGACGGCGTCACGAAAGCCGGGAAGCTCGCTATCACTTATCTGGAGTTCAATTCCGATGCGACGGCTATCGTTCAGAAGACGGGGATCAACCCCTATCCGGGTGAGAAATTCGTGGGTGTGAAGCTACGCGTAGCCAACACCAGTTGTCAAGAGTCTTTGCATATTCCATTTGACGTCCGGTTATCCATCGGACAGGTTAAAGCGCTTCGAGCAGTATATAACCCTAAGAATATTCCTGGTTCCTTCGATGATGGAACACGAATGCGATCGGGCGAAACGCGTGAGGGATGGTTTTATCTACGCGTTCCGAATAGTTTCAAAGGCGGTTGGCTTGAATATTCGGCGCTGGACGGACCGCAGTTCGAAGTGAAAACCGGAATATTGGTGAAGTAGCGCAGAGTTAACCGTCTGCTGACGTGAGAAGGCCGTCTGCCGACATGGAAAAGGAATGGGAAAGGAACATGCGAGCATGAGCGCGAATGGAAACGGTTACCCGCCCGCCTGGCAAGGGGGCTTCGACGGAGAACCCGGGCAATGGAGTGCGGATCGGAACCCTCAGCAACCGGAAGAGTTGCCTCAGCAGGGCGGAAGCCCCTTCGATGGAGCGCCGGGCGTACCCGGCCCGTGGGGCGGACAACAGCCCTACGAGGGCATGCGGGGAATGCCGGGACATCCGGCGGAAACCCCGTACGGCTATGCTCCGAATCCGTTCCAACCCGAACGGTCGCGAAGGAGAGGCCGCGCGTGGGCGTGGGCGGTCGCCGCCCTCGTGGCGGTCGGCGCCGTCGTCGGGATCCTCTTCGCCACGGGAGTCTTCGGCAAGAAGGGAGATGAGGCGAATGAGCCGCCGGCTGAGCCGAGCACCTCGGTGACCTCGCCGAAGAGGGAGACGCCGACTGAGCCGACGTCCAGGCCCAGCACGCCCTCGACGACTGGACCCACCTCCTCTCCGGACCGGCCGTCGCTGCCGACCGAGCCGACGACGGTGCCCGCCGGTCAGCCGGTTCAGGTCGGAGATTTCCAGATGACCTTCCTCGAATTCAACCCGAATGCCACCTCTGCTCTGGCCGCGCGCGGCCTCACCCCGCAGTCGGGAAGCAAATTCGTGGGCGTGAAGCTGAAGGCCACCAATACGTCCGCCAAGGAGGAAAGGCCTGGGAAGGTGGGGTTGATGATCGAAGGCGTCTACATGGAGACGTTGGGCTACCACGAATCCGATGGCATGCGCAGCGTGAGCAGCCTGCAGCCTGGTCAGAGCGTGGACGCATGGCAATATATCCAAATACCGGAAAGCATGCAGCCGACGAGTTATACATACAATTACTACTCGACGGATTATAATATTTATAAATCAGCTAAAAACATTACCGTCAGAATTTCCTGATATGCGGATCGCTGAAGAAAACACTGTCATTTAAGCGCGATCAAATGGCGCTGTCACAGTGACCGAATGGCGTTTCGTCGATGGTTAGAGAGGATCGTTCGATGAGCGGGAAGACGAATTCTCCCGGTGGCAAACCGAGTCGGGCAGGGGAAGTCGGCCAGGCGGGCAAAGCGTCCGCGGCAGGCAGGCCCGGGGGCGGGGATGCCGGGCCCGAACATGGCGGGCTGGAAGCGTCCGCGGCAGGCGGATTGAAGGACGCCGCGCGGGAGGGGGACTCTCCGGCGCGGGCCAGGACGAACCCCGGCATCCAGAACGAAGGCCGAGACTCCCCGGCGCGCAGGGCCGCGGCGTGGGCGGGGAAGGCGCTGCGGCGGGCGAGGCGAGCGGCATCCGCTCCGGTTGCCTGGGCGAAGGCCGCCGGAGCCTTCGTGCTAGCCTTGGGCCTGCTGGCAGCCGCGAGGATCCTGCCTCCCGACGATCACGCCGAACTCCACGAGAGGATCCCCGTCGTCAAGCCCGTCGGGGCCGGCACCCCCGTTCGCGTCGGCGGCTTCAAAGTGACCTACATGAAGTTCAGTCCGGACGCCACAGTGGATCTCGACGGGCAAACGGCGGCGCCCGAACCCGGATACAGGGATTTCGCCGTCAAGCTCAAGTTGACCAACGTTTCGAAGAAGCTCTTGTCAACAGCCGATCTGACGATCGACGTCGGACCGACGAAAACGTGGCGCGGCAGCGCGCACGTCAAGGATTCGCTCTATAGAACGCTCCGCCCCGTGGAGACCGCCGAGGTGTGGAAGACCGTAACCCTTCCCAAGGACGTGGTTCCGCTGGAATTCACCTATCGGTACGAGGACAGGGGCGACCCGGACAAGTCCCGAGTGGTCGTGATCGACCAGAAGGCCGATCGTTTCCACCCGAAGGCGCCGGTGAACTTCTCCACGCCCCGAGTGGTCGCAGCGGGAACTCCGGCCGACTTGGAGAAATTCACCATCACGTGTTCCGAACGCCCGATAGAAACCGGCTCTATAAAACAATTCACAATTCCACCAGAGTACTATAAAGAGGTATTCCTCTTACTCACGGTGGAAAACACGGCGGAATACCCTCATGATATGTGGAAATACCTCACTGTGGAAACTCTCGATCATAAAAATGATGGCTGGGTAATCGACGAAGGTCTAGAATCCAACCCACTCGAACCGGGACAAAGAAAAATGATCAAGGTACGATTGTGGATACCCAGAAATGCGAAACTGCAGGAGTTCACATATAAATTCCATGGAGGTAAAACGGGAAGCAAATGGGAGCATGGACTGAATACGAATGTGATCGTCAAAGCCCCATAATCATTACTTCATGATCGTTCCTCCACTGGGACCGCCACCGCTGCGAGCCCGCCGCATCCGGTGGAGCCCGGCCTGAGCCGGCCGGCTGCAGGCTCCGCCGACGATCGGACGTGGCTCGTCTGCGGTAGGACTTGGCCCCGTCGGCGACCGGAGCGGGTGGGGCCTCACCGGGCCGCGACCGGTTAGGAGACGCCGGGCAGCGGCAGGTCAGACGAGGTCGGGCTGGCAGGCTAGGCGAGGTTGAGCCCCTGGAGGACTCATGGCTGGTCGGGAACTCCGTGGCCGGTCAGGGGATCGTCGACAGGAGCTTGTCGATCCGCTTGACCGACACCTTCCCGTCGGTTCCGAGCTGCTGGGCGAAAAGCGACACCCGGAGCTCTTCGACCATCCACCGGGCCTCCTCGAGCGTCGCAGCGGTGCGTGAGTCCCATGGGCGGGTGGAAGCCTCCTCCCGGGCGGACTCCAGCCGTTCTCCCACCTCGGCCACCTGCCAGGCGCGGGAGTCGTCCGCCGCAGGATTCGCCGGAGCCTTCTCGATCCGCAGGAGGGCCGCGCGCAGATAGCGGACGAGATGCGGGAGCCGGGCGGCGGGCGTCGCGCTGACGAATCCCGGCGGGACGAGGGCGGAGAGCTGATCGCGGACGTCCGTGACGGTCCCGATCAGGGCCGCGGACGCGCTCGAGAGCGCCTCGACGACGTCGGCGCGACGCGAGCAGATCTCCGCGACGGTCATGGAAAGCCTGTACACCTCGTCCTCTTGCCGGGGCTTGGCCCAGGAACGCAAGTCCTCCCACTCGCGGCGGCTGCGGATTTCGCCGAGCGTCGTGTCGTGGGCGGCGGCCCAGCGGTCGGCGAGGGCCCGCGCCGACGCCAACTGGAGATCGGCGACCAGCGCGGATGTGTCCGAATAGGGGCCGCCCGCCAAGGCGAGCGCCTGGTCCCCGGCCCAACGGGTCGTGATCCGAGCCTCCGGCAAGGCGATGGACCGGGCGAGGAGGGCGGCGATGCCTCGCGCGTTCTCGTGCGCCTGCTGGCCGGGATCCGCCAGGACGTCGAGTCTGACCCGTCCGCCGTCGGCCACGATCGCGGGGTAGGCCCGTACCGTCATCCCGTGCGGGCCGGGCGTCTCGATCGACCCGGGGACGGCCCCGCCGGGGAAGTCCGGCCAGTCGGTGAGATCGCCGCCGAAGGCGCCGCCGGCGGGGGAGGATGGCGAAGAGGAGGCGGGGGAAGACTGGGCGGAGGAGACGCGCGGAGCCTGCGGGGACGCCTGAGGAGCCTGCGGGGACGCCTGAGGAGCCTGCGGGGAGGATCGCGGGCCCGGCGGATTCGAGGACTGCGGCGCCGAGGAGCCGGGCGCGCGGGAAACTGGGAAGCCGGCGGAGCGGGGATCGGCGGCTGCGCCGGCCAGCGCCGCCCGGGCTGCGGCACGGTCGAAAGCCTGCGCGACGGCCCCCTTGACCACCTCGCCGACGGCCGAGCGGGACTGCGGCGCCAGGCTGATCTGGAGGCGCTCCAGGCTCGTCGACTCGTCGAGGACGGCCCCGCGCTCGGAACGGACCCGGAAGAGGACCTGCAGGTGGGGCGGGAGCTCGGTCTGGGCCCAGGCGTCGTCGTCGATCCGGAACCCGCGAAGGCGCAGGACGCCGTCGGTGAAGGCATCGCGGAAACCGCGTGCTCCCCCGCTCGGCGCGGAACCCCCGCCCTGGCCGCCGGGCGCGGGCGCTTCGGCGTCCAGGATCGGCAGCAGCTCGCGGGCGACGTCGGGGGCGGGCACCAGCTGGCGGCGGATGCGCTTGGGCAGGGCTCGGATCGTGCCGGTGACGAGTTCCTCGCGCATCCCCGGGACCAGCCAGTCGAAGCCCTCCGGGCTCACTCGCGGCAGCACGGTGACCGGGATCGTCACGGTGATGCCGTCGGCGTGGGAGCCGGGTGCGAAGGAGTATTCGACGGGGAAGCGGAGGTCGCCTTGGACCCACTCGGAGGGATAGTCCCCTTCGGTCGCCTCCGCTTCGCCCAGGAGGAGCTCCCGCGTGAAGTCGAGGAGGCGGGGGGACTCCCGCCTCGCCTTCTTCCACCACGAGTCGAAATGGCGGCCGGAGACGACGTCGGCCGGGATCCGCTCCTCGTAGAAGGCCTCCAGAGCCTCTGGTCCGGCCACGAGCCCCCGCCGGCGCAGCTTCTCCTCGAGCTTCTCCGCGTCCCGGAGCGCCTCCGCATTGTCGCGCAGGAAGGCGTGGTGGGCGCGCCACTGACCTTCGACGAGGCCGTGGCGGATGAACATCTCCCGCGCGAGCTCGCGGGCCGAGTCCGTGCCGAGGGAGGACAGCGGCTTCGGGCGGTCGGCGACGAGCGTGACCCCGTACAGCGTCACTTTCTCCTTGCACATCGCCGCGCCGCTGCGCGAACTCCAGTAGGGCTCGGAATATGTGCGCTTGACCAGGTGCCCGGCCAGAGGCTCGATCCATCCCGGTTCGATCGCCGCGACCGTCCGCGCGAAGAGACGCGAGGTCTCCACCAGTTCGGCCGCCATCACCCAGGCGGGATTGCGCCGGTGGAGGCCCGAGCCCGGCCAGATGACGAAATGCGAACCGCGGGCCCCGCCGTAGTCGCGCGTGCGTTCATTCCAGGCGCCGACGTTGGACAGCAGGCCGACGAGCATCGAGCGGTGGACCGCCCCGGCCTCCGGCGTGTCGGCGCTGCGGCCGAGCTCGCGGCATGCGGCGGCCACGGCGCCGGAACCGGGCGCAGCCCCGAGCGCCGCGGCATCGGACTGGGCCCGGATCTGACCGCGGGACGGCAGGGCGATGGGGCGCAGGTCGAGCCCCAGGGGCTTGGCCAGCTGGCGGAGCTGGGCGGCGACGTCGGTCCACTCCCGGTAGCGCAGATAGTTGAGGAACTCGCCGCGGCACATGCGGCGGAACGCCGAGCCCGACAGCTCCCGCTGCTGGGTGTGGAGATAGCGCCACAAGGTGAGGTAGGCCAGGAAGTCGGAGCTGCGAGCCGTGAAACGCGCATGGAGCTGGTCCGCCTGGGGGCGCTTCTCGGCCGGGCGCTCGCGGACGTCCTGGACGGAGAGCGCGGCGACCAGGACGAGCACCTCGGAGGCGCAGCCGTTGCCTTGCGCCTCCAGGAGCATGCGGCCCAGGCGCGGGTCGATGGGCAGGCGAGCCAGTTGGCGGCCGACGCGCGTCAGACGCGTCTCCTCGCCCCCGCGGGCCGGCCGCGTTTCGATGGCCCCGATCTCGGCCAGGAGCTGCGTGCCCGCGCGCACCGCCCGGGCGTCGGGCGGGTCGATGAAGGGGAAGGCCTCGACGTCGCCGAGGCCCAGGGAGAGCATGCGGAGTATCACCGAGGCCAGCGAGGTCCGCTGGATCTCCGGCTGGGTGAATTCGTCGCGTGCGGCGAAGTCGGCCTGCGAGTACAGGCGGATGCAGACGCCGTCGGCGACGCGCCCGCACCGGCCCGCGCGTTGGTCGGCGCTGGCCCGGGAGATCGGCTCGATGGGCAGGCGCTGAACCTTCGTCTTGTTGGAGTAGCGCGATATGCGGGCGGTCCCCGGGTCGACGACGTAGCGGATGCCGGGGACCGTGAGGGAGGTCTCGGCGATGTTCGTCGCCAGGACGATGCGCCTGTGGGCGTGCGGCGCGAAGATCCGGTGCTGCTCGGCCGCCGAGAGCCGCGCGTAGAGCGGCAGCACCTCGACCGCTCCCGGCACCGAGGAGCGCCCGCCGCCTTCGACGCGCTTGGCTCCGAGCTCGTCGTCGAAGGCCGCTTCGGTGTCGCGGATCTCACCCTCTCCGGAGAGGAAGACGAGGATGTCACCAGGGCCTTCCTCCATGAGCTCCCGGCACGCTTCGACGACGCCCGTCACCTGGTCGACGGCCCGCCCGCCGGTCGCTGCGACGCGTGAGGCGGACGGGCCGGAGGCCGCGGCGAGAGCGGCTGTCGCAGCGGAAGCGCGACCCGGGGGCTCGGCGGCGTCCGCCCCGTCGGCACCGTCTTCGGCCACCAGCGGCCGATACCTGATCTCGACCGGATACGTGCGCCCCGAGACTTCGACGACGGGCGCATCGAAGTGCTCGGCGAACCGCTGGGTGTCGATGGTCGCCGAGGTGATGACGAGCTTGAGGTCGGGCCGCCGCGGCAGCAGCCGAGCCAGGTATCCGAGCAGGAAGTCGATGTTGAGGGAGCGTTCGTGCGCCTCGTCGATGATGATCGTGTCGTAGCGCGTGAGGTCCGGGTCGGATTGGATCTCGGCCAGGAGGATGCCGTCGGTCATGAGCTTGACGAGGGTGCCGGGCGAGGCCTCCTCGGTGAAGCGCACCTGGTATCCGACGATCCCGCCCAGCTCGACGCCGAGCTCGTGGCACAGGCGCTCGGCGACCGCGCGGGCGGCCAGGCGGCGCGGCTGGGTGTGCCCGATCATGCCGGCCACTCCGCGGCCCAGTTCCAGGCAGATCTTCGGCAGCTGCGTGGTCTTGCCCGAACCCGTCTCCCCCGCGACGACGACGACCTGGTTGTCGCGTATGGCCGCCGCGATGTCCTCCCGTCGCGCCGAGACGGGAAGGTCGGGGTAGTCGATGGCGGGCACGGATGCGCGCCGTGCCGCTTGGTCGCCGAGCGAAGCGGCGGATCCGTGCCCGTGGGCGGATCCCGCGGAGGCGGCCGACGACCTGGCCCTGGCGGGCCGGCGGCCGCCTCCGCGACCGCGTCGACCGCGCCGGCTGCGGCCGTGGGGGCTGGATTCCTCGGACATCGACTCCCATTGTCCCACGCCGGCGGTTTCACTCGCAGGCCCCGGCCGGCCGGATCGCAGGGCGGGCGGGGGGCGAGGCCGCGTACCTCGCGGCGTCGCCCCGTCTGGGCCGCAGAGAGATGAGTGTCGCGCCGTCGACGATCGCCTGCATTGGCGCCCGCGCGGCCTTCCATCCCCTCCGGGTCAGCTGACGGCCGCCACCGCCTTCCGCGCGTTCCAGGGCATGACGGACAGGAGGAAGCCGATTCCCAGGATCGCCACCTTCCACCACAGTCCGTTGGACTCCAGAACCTCATTGGCCTGCGAGTGTTCGCCCGCGCGGGCATTCAGGGCGGCCGCCGCCGCGGGGATGACGAGGGCCAGCCCCGCCACCAGCGTGAGCGCTCCGAATGCCCCGACCCCCACCAGGACGCCCGTGGAATGGTGCTCGCGGTAGTGGCGCAGGAGCGGGATGGAGGCGATGCCCCCGAAGAGGAATCCTCCCAGCCCGAAGAGGAGGATCCACAGCAGGTTGAGGGCGGGGGCGACGACGGTCAAGTGGAGGAGCAGCGGCAGGCACACGATCATGCCGCCGACCACGACGCCCGCCAGGAGCCACTGCCTGGAGTCGGCGACGTAGGCGGTAACGGCTCCCGTTCCGGGGCCGAGCCGCGGGATCCCCTCGACCTTCTGCTGGAAGAACTCGTAGGGCATCGTCCCCAGCTCCACGTATCCGATGCCGGCCCGCTGGGCGAATTCCTTCGCCTTCTCGCTGTCGTAGAGAGGGGAGTCCCCGTAGGATGCCGAGGCGCTTCCAAGCCAGGCGACGGGGTTCTCGTCGTCCCCCAGCAGGAGCCAGCCCGTCTTCTGGACTGTGCGGTTGGACACCCGCGCCCCCCGGCCCGGCACGCGGATGACGACCGTATAGCGCGCCAGGGCGGCGACCCGCGACGTGGAGCGCTGCCGCATCCCCCGGGTCATCTTCCACGCCGAACCGGTCGTGGCCGGCGTGACGGAGAAGGCGGATGTGTGAGGCTGGCCTTCATGCGGCGGCTGGCCGGCGGCCAGCGGGAAGACCGTCGGATTCTTCTTGTGATGCACGACGATGGTCTGGCCCTCGAGCGTCAGTTTCGACGCTCCGCTCAGGTCGCGAGGCTCAAGCTGTATCTCTTCCATGGGCGGTGATTCAGTCCTTTCGACCCTTTCGACGCCGGAGTGCCCGACCATGTTAAGCCCCGAGAACGCTTTCGGCGAAGGTGACCGATCCCCGACCCCGCGCCGTTCCCCGCCGCAAGGCCCTCCTTCGCCCTCCTTCCGCGCGGCCCGCCCGCCATGCCGCAGCAGTCGAGGCGGCCGGTCCCGCCGCGCCGGATGGGACCGGATGGGAGATGCGCCGCAAGACGTCGCGTCGTCCGGGAGACGCGCAGGTTTCGACGCTATGCTCGCCGTTGACTCGAGAGGAACACGCATGAGAATCAGCCCGATGAAGCTGACGTGGGCGATCCTGGCGTCCGTCGCGGCGACGGCGGCTGCGGCGACCGTCCGGCCGGACGTCCTTCCGGGAGGCCTCCGCCGACTCGCGCTCACCGCTCCCTACGCGGAGCTCGTGGCGCTGCGCGGATGGGAGGCGATGCTGCTCGGGGCGGCCGCGCTGTTCTTCCTGATCATCGGGATCGTGCGCCGCGTCCTTCTGCAGCGCGGGCGGATCGCCTTCGCGCTCGCGGCCGTCCTGGCCGTGTGCTCCGCCCTCCACGCCGGGATCCTGATCACGAGGGGCTTCACCAACCACGGGGCCCTCCCTCCCGACAGGGGAGTGACCGCCCGGACGAAGGGCGACGGATCGGTGACCGTCATGCAGTACAACACCGAAGGCGGACGGGTCCCCGTCAAGGCCCTCGCCGACCTCGTCGAGAGGAACGGCGTGGACGTCGTCACCCTCGTGGAGACGTCCACGGGGAGCAGCAGGAAGCTCGCCGCCGAACTCGAGAGCAGAGGTCTGGCGTTCGCCCGATTCGACAACGGGCACTCCAGGTACGCGGCCGATTGGGGGTCGACCGTCGTCCTCGTGTCCAAAGGCCTGGGCGAGTACGCCGAGCGGACGCTCCCCCGGGCGATCGCCGACGCCGACCTCCCCGCCGTCGCGGTCGGCCCAGTGAGCGGGAAGGGCCCCTCGATCGTCGCGGTCCACACCGTCGCCCCGACGGGCGCCTCGCTCGACGGGCGGCGCATGAGCGAATGGAAGGAACACATCGCGGCGGCCTACGGGGTGTGCAGGGAACTGCCCGGAGCCATCCTGGCGGGGGACTTCAACTCCACCGCCGACCACGAACTCGTCCTCGGCGGCACCGCGTGCCGGGACGCGGCCGCCGAAGCGGGGAGCGGAGCGGTGGGGACGTGGCCGAGCAACGTCAGCCCCCTGCTGGGCGCGCCCATCGACCGGATCATGAGCCCGGCGGGGTACAGGGGGGACCGGGCCGCGATAGTCGACGCCGGAGGCTCCGACCACCGCGGGCTGATCGTCCGACTCCACAAGAGGTAGCCCTCCACAAGGGGTAGCCGGCCCTCGAAGGCGGTCGAGAGCGCCGGCGGTTTCCCGGCGCCGGGCGGAGACGCCGGGTCAGGAGACGAGCGAGGCGAGCGCGGTCAGGGCGGCGCGCCAGAAGGCCTTCGTCTCCTCCAGGTCGTCGGCGCGCAGCAGCCCCGAGTGCACGACTTCCACGCGCGTGCGCGGCGTGCCGTCGGCCGCGTCCGGCAGGGCGCGCAGCGAGACCGCCACCCGCGAGCCGTCGGCGGCCTCCAGGCGCAGCGACGTGCCCGGCGTGTGGCTGCGGACCTCGAACTCGCAGTCCAGCCAGTCGCGGCGGTCGTCATCGTCGTCGATCCACGGCCAGACGTCCTGTGGACGGCATCGGACCGTCTTCGTGACGGACGCTCGGTGCGCGCCGTCCCGGCCCCGCCCGCCGTCGCGCAGCCCACGGTCGCGCTCGTAGTCGATCGCGAGCGCCTGCGCCCACCAGGCGTCCACTTCGCGTTTGACGCCCAGCCAACGCGCGATCCTCTTACGGTCCCATTCCTGGGCGCCGACTTCGTCGAGCTCCCGGTACCAGTGCCTGCGCGAGCGCCCCGTGGCGTTTTCGAGGCGTTCGTCGCTGATCATCGGGTGCGAGACGGAGACGGCGGGGGTGTGTGCCGAACCGCTCATGATTCCTCCTGAAGCCAGTGTATGGGTAAGATGTGGTGGGTGCCACCTGCCGACGGCGCGGTGGCCGTGTCGGCGAGACAAGCGCACGCGGGGCAGTCGTGTGCAGGCGAAGAGCAAGGAGTGGTTCATGGGTGTCAAGTCCCTCGCGGTGGGGTTCGCGGCCGGATACGTTCTCGGGGCGAAGGCGGGCCGCAAGCGGTACGACCAGATCGTCAAGGTCAGCTCGAAAGTGTGGAATTCGAAGCCCGTTCAGGCGGGTGTCGACAAGGCGCAGGACGCCGCCGGGCAGGCGTTCGGGGCCGCGAAGTCGAAGGTGGCCGACGCCATGCCGTTCGGCCGCGGCAAGGCGGCCGGCGAGGACGAGGCGATCGTGGCCGAAGCCGTCGAATAGCCGGCGGGCCGGCGGGCGCTCGCGAACCCGCTCGAGGCCGGGGCCGTCGGAGCCGGTCTCGGCGTAGTCTTCGGAGAGACCTCCCGCGCCCCTGTCGAAGAAGCGGGCCGTCCTCCCGGCGGATGAGGCCTCCTCCGAGGAGTCCGTGCCCGCAGGCTCTACACTTTCAGGGTGGATCTCTCCGAGGTATTCCAGTGGGTCTTCCTGAGCGTCGACGTGGGCGGAGTCGTCGTTGCGGGCGTTCTGGGCGGGATGGTCGCCCGTGAGCGTCGCTTCGACCTCGTCGGGTTTGTGGCCTTGGCGTTGATGGCTGCCCTCGGCGGGGGCATGCTCCGCGACGTCCTCCTGCAGAGCGGTCCGCCCGTCGCGCTGACGAACCCCTATTATCTGGGCGGCGCGGTCCTGGGGGCCGTCGTCGCCTTCCTCCTGCCGCTGCGCGGAAAGTGGTGGCACCGGTTCTTCATTCTGGCCGATGCGTTCGTCCTGGGCGCCTGGTCGGCCACCGGAACCATCAAGACCGTCGAGCTCGGCTTCGGGATCGGGCCTGCCATGCTCCTGGGCGTCATCACCGGGGTGGGCGGGGGCATGATCCGCGACATCGCCGTCGGCCGGACCCCGGCGATCTTCGGAGGCAACACCCTCTACGCCACGGGCGCCCTCGCGGCGACGATCCCGGCCATGGCCCTGTGGCATGCGGGGCATCCCAGCCTCGCGCTCATCGCCGCCACGCTCGTGGGAGGGATCGTGTGCACCGCCGCTCGCTGGTACAAGTGGCGCTTGCCCCTGAACGACGACTACTCGCTGGGGCGAACCTACCGGCAGGTGCGCGCCTCCTTCGAGGAATACACAAGGATGCGCGAAGCGGGCCTGCTGCGGAGACGTCGCACGGAGGCGGTCGAGATCCGGGCTCGGCACAGCAGGCGCCGGCGCGGACGCGGGCTTGGGCGCGGACGCAGCCGATGACGGCGCCGCCCGGCCGGGTCGGTCCCGCCCGCCGGGACGGGAGCCGCCCGGGAGGCGCCGCTCCGGGAAGGTCCGTGGCGGGAGGCCTCTAGCCGTGTGCGGACGCCTTGACGACGACGGCCTGGGCGAGGTCCGCCAGCTGCCCGCCCGTCATGCCGGGCCAGCCGTGGACCGCCCGGCTCCACTCGGCGGGGATCGCCTTCTCGCCGTGGGCCGCTCCGAGCAGGCCGCCGGCGATGGCGGCGACGGTGTCCGTGTCGCCTCCCAGGGACACGGCGTTGACCAGGCCCGTGCGCACCGCCCGCTCGCCCGCGAGGTCGCGGACCGAGAACACGGCGTGCCAGGCGCATTGGAGGGCGACGACGGTGAAGCCGTTCTGGTGGGCCGAGAAGGCGCCCGCCTCGGCGTCGTCGACGGCTTTCGCCCAGTAGTCGCGGGCCTGCGCGTCCAGCAGGTCGAGCCCCGCCCGCACGTCGGCCCGCCCGGTTGTCAGGGCGTGGCGGATCGCCTCCGTCCACAGGATGCAGGACTGGTCGACCAGAGGGTCGTAGTGCGTGAGGCGGGCCATGGCCTTGGCTGCCTTGGCCGTGCGCATCCGCGAACCGGGGAACGCCAGCCCGACCGGCGTGGTCCGCATGAGCGCGCCGTTTCCCGCGGCTCTGTCGGTCCGGGCCGAGAATTCGTCGGCCGCCTCGTGCAGGCGGTCCGAGACGTCGCCGCGGCCGGCTTCCGCGGCGTGGGCGAGCACCGCCCGCGTCTGCGTTCCCACGTCCGACGCGCCGCCCGCCAGCCAGTCGAGGAAGCGCTCGCCGACTAGGTCGAGGGCGGGCTCGCTGGTCAGCGATACGCCTTTGGCCGCCACTTTGGCGATGCATATCGCCATTTGGGTGTCGTCGGACCATTCGCCGGGTTCGTAGGGGCCGAGTCCGCCGCCGATCATCTCCGGCGAGTCCGTGGGCGCGGCGAATTCGTAGGGAACCCCGAGGGCGTCTCCGCAGGCCGAGGCGAGCATGGCGCCCCGTGCTCGGGAGACGATTTCGGGAGTCGCTTCGAAGCGGGAGTCATCCGCTAGTCGGGCAAGGTCTTCGGGTTTCATCGCTCCTCGCTTTCTGGTGTGGCTTTCCGCTGACCCGGCCGGGGCGCGGGGACGCCGCGTGGCCGTGGCCCCGGTTCCGCTCGGCGCTTCGAACCCGCCGGATGCGTGAGCCCGTGGAGCATCGCCCAGCCCCGTTGCATGGTCGTGGTCGCCCCTCCATTGTACGTGCGCCCCTTGGCCGGAGGCACCCTGATCGGTTAACTGAGCGCACCCCGATCGACCGGCTCGCCCCGGCGGAAGCGGCCGAGGATCGCCCGGGAGGGTGGCCCCACCGGACGGTTGGAGGACTCCGGACTGTCCGGGAGGACTTCCCCGGTCGAGGCCCGCGACGGATGGCCCGGCGGCCGATCGGCTCGCGTGCGGGCTCCCCGAGGTTTCGCATGCGCGGTTCCGCTCCCATTTCCGGCAGCGTCGTTGTTCCGGTGGCGTTCGCGCTCGCCGCCGGGGGCCTGCTGCGCCCCGCGGTTCTGCGCGCCGTCCGGGGCCGGCGCGGATACGATGGCGGACGTGAAGATCGTCTGCGCCCCCGACAGCTTCAAGGAGTCGATGAGCGCCGCCCAAGCGGCCCGCGCCCTCGCGCGGGGAATCCGGCGAGTCCTCCCCGACGCCGAATGCCCCGAAATCCCCATGGCCGACGGCGGCGAGGGCTTCGCCGAATCCCTGGCCGATGCGCTCGGCCTGGCCCCGGTCGAGGTCCCGGTGCTCGACGCCTACGGCGGCCGGGCGACGGCGCGCTTCGCCATGGCCGGCGGCACGGCGGTCATGGAGTGCGCCCAGGCGGTCGGATTGGGGATGATCCCGCCGGAGCGCCGCCGCATCCGCGAGGCGACGAGCTTCGGCGTCGGGCAGATGATCCTCGCGGCCTTGGACGGCGGGGCGCGCGACCTCCTCGTCGGCGTGGGCGGCAGCGCCACGAACGACGGCGGCGCCGGGATGCTCCGCGCACTCGGGGCGCGCTTCCTGGACGCCGACGGGCGCGAACTCGACGGGAGCCCCTCCTCGCTCGCCCGCCTGGCGGCGGTGGACACCGCCGCCTTGGATCCGCGGCTGAACGGCGTCGCAGTCAGGGTCGCGTGCGACGTCGACAACCCGCTCCTGGGCGCCCGCGGCGCCTCGGCCGTCTACGGGCCGCAGAAGGGGGCCACTCCCGAGGACGTCGGATTCCTCGACGCGGCGCTGGCCCGCCTGGCCGCCGTGTGCGGGCACGACGCCGGGCTCGCCCTGGCCGCGGGCGCGGGCGCGGGAGGCGGCCTCGGCTACGCGTTCTGCGCCTTCCTCGGCGGGGAGTTGCGATCCGGCGCGGACCTCGTCGCCGAGGCGGTGGGGCTCGCGGACGCTGTGAGGGACGCCGACTTCGTGTTCACGGGCGAGGGCGCGGTGGACCGCCAGACCCTCATGGGCAAGGCCCTCTCGGGCGTGGCCCGCGCGGCCCGCTCCGCCGGGGTGCCGATCGTGGCCTTCGCTGGCAGGCTCGGCGAAGGGGCCGAGGCGCTCTACGACCACGGCTTCGCCGGGCTCGTGCCGATCGTCGCCGGGGTGACGACCCTGGAGGAGGCCCTGGCCTCGGGCCCGACCGCCCTCGCCGACGCCTGCGAGCGGGCGACGAGGCTGCTGGTGGCGGGCCGCGCCCGCCGCGGGGAGAGACGTTGAGAAGCGGGGATGCTCGCCGTCCCGAAGGGTGAGCCTGCCGGCCCGCGGGCCCCGCTGCCGTCTAGGCTGGCTCTGGTGAGGGTCAGTGCGGCTGGACGCGGACTGTTCGAGTTCGAGCGCCTATGGAAGCGCTCGGACGGTGAATGCCGCGCTGCCGGCCTGACGGAATCGAAGGAAACCCGGAGGCGACCGTGGCGTACTCGCGACGCGATTACGGACTGTGGCTGGGAGCCTCGACCGCGGACATGCTCGCACGATCGTGCCAGGAGGTGGCGCTCCCGTTCGTCGTCTTCTCCCTGACGGCTTCCACGGCCAGCACCGGCGTCGTCCAGACGGCTGGGATGATCGCGTTCCTGCGCTTCGCGCTCTTCGGAGGGGTTCTCGTCGACAGGGTCGACCGACGCCGGCCATGATCGCCAGGGGGCTCTCCGGCGCCGTCCTGTGGGGCCTCTTCGGGCTGCTGCTGGCCGTCGTGCTGCTCGCGGGCTCGGCGTTGTCGAAGCGGTACGCGCCCAAGGTGGGTTCCGGCACGCTGCTCGTCTCCGCGATGTCCGTCATGGCGGGGCTGGCCTCGGCGACCGTCTTCTCGCACACTTACGCGGCCCTGTTCGTCTGGTTGTCCGCATGCGGATCGCCGTGCCGCTGGTCGGAACCCGGAACCGTGGCGCAGGGATACATCTACTCGGTCACTCCGTCGAACCTCCAGGGGAGGGTCGCCTCCCTCATGAGCGTTCTGGAGACGGGGCTCTCGGCGCTCGTCCCCCTGACCGTGGGCCCTCGTCCAGGCGGGCCAGGTCGGGCCGTCCTACGGGCTGGGCCTGGCGGCCACCCTCGCGGCGCTGGCCGCGGTGAGCGTCGGCGGCCTGCGCAGCCTCGGAACGCCGTCGACGTGGAACCGCGACTGAGCGCAGCCCCGGCCCAGTTGCCGGGCCGGGGATCGCCCCGAAGCGTTGACACCGCGAGGCCGCCACCCTACCCTTTCTGGATAGGAACGGCTAACCTGACTGGGCGATCCGTTTCCCGCGGACCGTCACGCGGCCAATGCTTCTGCTTCATCGACGAGGTCGGAGCACGCGCACGTGAACGCAGTTCAGTGCGCTCGGCACGCCGAGCGGACTGACCTCGGCGCGCGGGTGCGGCCGGTCCGGACCGGCCGCACGGCACGCACCGCGGGCCGGCGGCACATCTGCGATGGAAAGGGACATATCGTGAAGAGAAGAAGGCGGGCCCGCCTGGCGGCCCTGGCCGCGGGCGTCGCCCTCGTCGTCTCGGGATGCTCGGGAGGGGATTCGGGCGGCGGCTCGTCCAAGGGCTCCTCGCAGCAGCTGCGCATCGGCACGGCGCTCACCCCGACCGACTCCCTGGACCCCAACACGGCGACGTCGCCGGGCATCATGATGACCATCTCCTACATCTACGGCTCGCTCGCCGCGACGACGGACAAGGGGACGAAGATGCGGCTGGCCGAATCCATCACGCCCAACGCCACGGCCGACGAATGGACGGTCAAGCTGCGCAAGGGCCTGACGTATTCCGACGGGACCCCGGTGACGGGCCAGGACGTCCTCGCCTCGTTCCAGCACCTAGCCCAGGCGCCCGAGTACAAAACGCTGTACGGGGGGATCGACTTCGCCGCGTCGAAGGCGGAGGGCTCCACGGCGGTGCTCAAGCTCACCGCCCCGTCCTCTGATTTCCTCGAATCGACCTTGGCCATGATGTCCCCGATCGCGCCCAAGGGACAGTTCACCGGCGTGGGGGCCGGCCCCTACGCCCTGCAGAAGGGGGACTCCTCGACCGGCTACCAGCTGAAGAGCAACCCCAAGTACTGGGCCGGCGAGCCGAAGATCAAGCGCGTCGAGGTCAAGATGATCGCGAGCGCCTCCGCGCGGGCGAAGGCCCTCAAGGCCGGCGAGATCGACTACGCCTACGGCCTGGACTCGGCCTCCCTCGCCACGCTCAAGAGCGCCTCCGACCTGGTCACCCCCAAGCCGACCCTGCAGTCGGCCTCGGCGATGGACCTCGTGCTCAACACGCGCGTCGCCCCGTTCAACGACCCCGAAGTCCGGCGGGCGGCGAAGCTCACGCTCGACCGGGCGAAGATGGTCAAGACCGTCCTGGGAGAGTCCGGCGAGCTCGGCAACGACATGCTCGGCAAGGGCTACCCCTCCTATCCCAAGGACATCGAGCAGGTCAAGGCCGATAAGGAGAAGGCCCGCAAGATCTTCGCGTCCAAGGGCGTGACGTCCTTCACCATCATGGCGGCGGACATCACCCCCGGCCTGGTCGCCTCCGCCGAGCTCATGGCGCAGGAGTTCAAGAAGGTCGGGGTGGACGTCAAGATCGAGAAGGCCGACGCCCAGTCCTACTTCTCGCAGATGGACAAGCTCTACGCCTCCCCGGCCTTCACGATGTACTGGATCAACCGCCCCGCCATGGGCGAGTTCAGGATGCAGGCCGACGCCCGGTCTCCCTACAACGTCAGCGGGTACTCCTCGCAGGCGATGACCGAGAAGTTCACCAAGGCCACCCAGACCCTCGACGAGAAGTCCCGCGACAAGCTCGTCGCCGAGATCTCTCAGGAGATCCACGAGTCGGGCGGCGACCTCGTCTGGGGCTTCCAGAAGCAGCTGTCGGCCTACCGCAAGGGGCTCAAGGGCCTCGTCGTCGACCAGTCGATGCCCTGGATCGCCGAAGCGACGTTCTCGGCCTCGTGAGCCTGACCGGGTCCCGGGTGAGCCCGGCCGAGCCCCGGACGGGGCTGGCCGGGACCGGCGCCGGGCTGCCCGCCTGGCTGATGTGGCGGGCGGCCCGCGGCCTCCTCCTCTGCCTCTTGGGGAGCGCGGTGCTCTTCCTCCTCGTCCAGGCGCTGCCCGGCGACGCCGCCTCCCTGGCGGCCGGGAGCGGCGGTCCGGAGGCCGTGGCGCGGATGCGCGAGAGGATGGGGCTGGACGTCCCCCTTCCGCGCCGGTACCTCTCCTGGCTGGGCGGGGTGCTGACCGGCGACTTCGGCACGACGCTCAATGCGGGCGTGCCCGTCTGGCGGGCCGTCGCCACGCCCCTGATGGCGACCTTCACCGTCATGGCGATCGTCCTCCTCGCCCTGGCGCTGGTCACGCTGCCCGCGGCCGTGGCGGCCGGGGCCCGGCCCCGCGCCCGCGCATCCCGAGGCGCGGCCGCCGCTGCGCTCGGCGTCGTCGCTGTGCCCGAGTTCGTCACGGCGATCGTCGCCAGCGCGATCCTCTGCCACTGGCTGGGGTGGCTCCCGGTGCTGTCCACCCCGGGAGGCGGCCAGACGGTGTGGGAGCGTCCGATCGTCCTGGCGATGCCGAGTCTGTGCCTGTGGATCGTGTGCTCGGCCTTCCTCTTCCGCCGCGCCAGGGCGCTCATCGCCGCCCACTCGCGGGCCGCCTACGTGGTGGAGGCGGAGCTGGCGGGGATGCCCCGGCGGCGCGTGCTCCTCGCGCATCTCCTGCCCTCGGCCGCGTACGGGATCGGGCAGCTGTTCGCCCAGACCGTCCCCTACCTGCTCGGGGGGACGGTGGTGATCGAAGTGGTCGTCTCCTATCCGGGGCTCGGCTACACCCTCGTCACGGCGGTGACGGACCGGGAGGCGCCGACGGTCATGGCCATAGGGGCGGTGCTCATGCTCGCCGCGGCCGTCGCCTTCACGCTCGCCGACCTCGCCGGGCGGAGGAACCAATGCGTGGTGGCGGTGGTGTGATGCGCCGGTCGTTGAGAATCCGATCCGCCGTGGTGACCCTGGTCGTCGCCGCGACGCTCCTCGGCCCCTTCGCCGCCGACTCGGTGGGGGACGGCTCGTCCAGTTCGGCGTTCGCCTACGCCACGGGCGGCCCGATGGGCCTGGGCTACGACTACCTCGGCCGTCCCGTGGCTCCCCAGCTCCTGGCCGGCGGCCAGGCCCTCGTCTTCACGGCGGCGCTCGCCGTCGTTCTCTCGCAGGCGCTCGCCCTGGCCGTGGGCATGTGGATGGCGGTCGGCGGCAGGGCCGTCGCGCTGGTCAGGTTCGGCCTCGACGTCCTGCTCATCGTGCCGATGGTCGTCGTCGCGCTCATCGCCTTCAGGACGACGGGCTCCTCGCTCGTGGCCGCCATCCCGGTGGTCGTCGTCCTGAACCTGCCCTTCGCCACCCGCTACTACCAGGCGGCGGCCGAACCCCTGCTGTCCACCGGGTTCGCCGAGCAGGCCCGGGTGGCCGGCGACCGGCTCCCCACGGTGTGCGCGAGGGAGATCGTCCCCGTCCTGGCCCGCCCGATCCTCACCGAATGCGGCCTCGGCTTCATCTCCGCCGTCTACCTCATGGCCACGGTGTCCTTCCTGGGAGCCGGCGAGGCGGACTCCGGATTCGTGTGGTCGACCATGGTCTCCGAGAATCTGCCCGGGCTGCCGCTCAACCCGTGGGCGTGCCTGGCGCCGGTGGCGGCCATCGTCGCGTTGACGGTTCCGCTCAGCCTCCTCGTGGACGAAACCGGCGCGACGGCGGAGACGCATGGCACGGATGGGACGGAGAGGAAACGATGAAGCGGAACGACGCGCGGTCGCGCACGCCGGAGGGCTCGGACGCTGCGGAGGCGGCCCGGCAGGAGCCGGTCGAGGCGGTGGAAGGCCGAGGCGGCGCCGAAGAGGCGAGTCGCGAGGCCGGGGAGGCTAGTCGGGGCAGCGCCGCGGAGGCGAGACGACGCGATGGCGCGGATCGGGACGATGCGACCCGGGGCGGCGAGGAGGGCTCGCCGGCCGTCCGGATCCGGGGGCTGAGCGTGTCCGCGGGCGAGCGGCCCATCCTCGACGACGTCGGCCTGGAGCTCGGCCGCGGCGAGCGCGTCGCGCTGGTCGGCGAATCCGGCAGCGGCAAGACGACCCTGTCGCTCGCGCTGCTCGGCCATATCGCGCCGGGCCTGTCCCTGGGAGGCGGCGAGGTCGTCGTCGCCGGCCGGCCCGTCATCCGCGACGGACGGCCGGTGGGGCGAAAGGCCCTCATGGCGGTCCGCCGATCCATCGGCCGCCTGTGCCAGGACCCGGCCAGCGCGCTGACCCCCACCCACAGGATCGGGCGGCTCGTGGGCGAACTCGCCGAGAACTCCGGAGTCGAGGCCGACGCCGGCGCCCGCGCCCACGCCCTGGAACTGTTCGGCCTGCCCGCCGACCGGCGATTCCTCAGGCGGTTCCCCGCCGAAGTCTCCGGCGGTCAGCGCCGCCGCATCGCGCTCGCGCGGGTCCTGCTGGCACGGCCCGGCATCCTCGTCCTCGACGAGCCCACCGCCGGCCTGGACGAGGCCGCCAGAGACGCCGTCGTCGAACATGTCGCCGTCCTCGCGGCCGAGCTGCGGGCGAGTCTCATCGTCATCACCCACGACCCCGGCGTCGCGGCCCGTCTGGCCGACCGCACACTCGTCATGCGCGACGGCGCCCCCCGGCCGGCCTCGGCCTCCGCGTCCGCCTCTGCCGGCCTCTCCGGGGCCGTTTCCTTCGTCTCCGCTCCCGCACCCGTTCCCACGGCGGAGGGCGAAGCGCCTGCAGAGGGCGCGCAGAGCGATTCCCACGCCTCCGCCCCCGCGCTCGCCCCCGCCGCCGTGCCCGACGAACCTCAGGGCGATCGAGTTTCCCTCCCCGACGCGAAAGAGCCGGGCAGCCCGACGTGCTGCAAGGACCTCGGCGACCGCCCCCTCACCGACGCAGAGAAGCTGGAAACGGAGGAACGGGTCCCCCTTCTGGAGGTGAAGGACCTGACGGCCGCCGCTCCCGGTCTGGCCGCGCCGCCCGTAAGCGGCTTCGGCTTCCGCCTCCGTGGAGGCGAAGCCCTCGCCCTGACGGGGCCCTCGGGCAGCGGCAAGTCGACCGTCGCCCGCACCCTCGTCGGCCTGTGGGAGCGACGCGCCGGTCAGGTCTTTCTGGACGGCGCGCCCATGCCCGCCCGCCTGGCGGATGTGCCGAAGGACAGGCGCGGAGCGTTCGCCTGGGTTCCGCAAGATCCGGCGACGTCGGTGAACCCGGCCATGACCTTGGGCCGGTCCCTCCGGCGCGCGGCCGCACGCCGGAGGGACCGCGGCGCGAACGCGAAGCGGCCCGCGCCCGACGGGGGAGTAGCTGAGGGAGCGGCGCCCGTTGAGCGGCCGAGACCTGTTGAACGGACGGGATCCGGTGAGCGGCCGGCCCCCGTCGGGAGGCGATCCGTCGAGGGGGCGGGCGGTAAGGCGGCCGCCGGGCTCGGCGCCGAAGGGAAGACTTCCGGGCTCGGCGTCGAGGAGTGCGCACGCCTCGTCGGCCTTCCCGACGGCTGGGAGAGCCGGTATCCCTCCCAACTCTCGGGAGGCCAGCTCCAGCGTTTCGCCCTGGCGCGGGCGCTCGCGGGCGGGGCGAAGGTGATGATCCTGGACGAAGTCACCGCCAACCTCGACTCCGTCGCGCGGGACGAGATATGCGAGCTCCTCCGGACGCTCAAGCCGCGGGTGGCGATGCTCGTCATCACCCACGACCGGGCCGTCGTCGAGTCCCTGTGCGACCGCGAGATCCCACTGGGGTGAGCAGGCTCCGAGCGTTCTCGACTCTCGACCGCCGCCGGCATCCCTCGTCGCCGGGCTGTCACGGTCACCGATTCCTCCGTCATTAGGCTGTCACCCTGCGTCATTTCGCACACCTATTGCCACGCGTTGGATTCCCTCGTTACCGGGGCTACCGGGCTGTCGCCGTCGTCCGGAGTCGACCTACTGCGGGATGCCGTCTACGGTGAGGGCAGGCGAAAGGAGATCATGCCACTGCCGAGTTTCGGCCGGGACACCGCCGTCGTCTCCGGCTACCTGGCCGCGGGGTACGAGGCGTACCTCCGGCTCTTCATGCCCTTGGACTCAGCCGAGGGCCCCGTGCGATGGTCGGCGCTTCTCGCTGGCGGCGAGGCCGCGTTGAGAGGGGACTTGCGCTTCTTCGACGACATCGACCCCGCCGTCCGCGAGCGCCGCGGACTCGAGCTCACGTGCGGGAAGAGCGACGCCGGATGGCGCGCCCGGCTGGCCGGCGTCCTGTCTGAGCACACCTCCACCCCGGACGACATGCGCTACGCCCTCTGGCCCGGCTACGCGGGAGAGCTCGACGCGATGGCGGGACGGCTGACGCCGCTGCCGAGCGCCCCGGGCGAGGCCCGCTCGGGCGAAGTCCTTCCGGGTAACTCGGGCGCTTTCCCGCGGGGTACGTTCCCAGCCGAGTTGGGGTGCCTCCTGTACCGGGGTCCTCTGGAGGTCGTCGGCGTCGACGTAGACCATGTGGGCTACCTGCCGTGCGCACTCTGGCCGCGCGACGGCTCCTTCGTGCTCGCCCAGTGGATCTACGACGATTCGGTCTACGTCTCGGGCTCGCGGAAGCTCGCCGCTGCGCTGGCCGACGGAGGCTTCGACGTCGCCCCGGTCGACGACCCCGACTCGCCCCTCAACTCCATGGGCGACGTTCTCTGAACAGCCCGGACGGTGACGTCTTCTGAACAGCCTGGACGGTACGACGGTACAGTCCGGGCGGTCACGCGAGTTTCCGGCGCCCGCGCGCTTATCCGCCTTCGCCTGCCTCGGCTTCTGCGCGCAGGGGAACGCGCATGGGAAAGTGGACATGGGAAAACCGTCCCGTGACGGCCCGGAGGCCGACGGATCGGGGGCCGACAGAGGGGAACGAGTCTGGGCTTTTAGCCTACCGGACGGCGCCTAGCCTACCGGGCGAGCGGAGCCGCAGTGCCGCTTTCCCGCATCTTCGCCCCGCCACCTGGCGAGCAGCTCGTACCCGTCGTGGCCGCGCACCGTCGGCACGTCGGCCCAGGCCCGCCCGGCGCTCGGCGCCTCGCGCTGGATCGGGACGCCGTGGGAGAGGACTTGCTCGACCGCGTCCAGCTCGCGAATGGCGATTCCCGCCACTCGCGAAGGGTGCTCGCGGGCGAGGTCGGCGTAGACGTACGGGTCGTGTTGGCCGTCGTCGCCGACGAGGATCCACCGGATGTCGGGGAAGGCGATGAGGAGGTTGCGCAGCTGGGTCTTCTTGTGCTCCTGGCCTGAGCGGAAGAGGCTGGTCGGCGTCGGCCCCCAGTCGGTCAGGAGGAGCGGGCCGGCGGGGAACCCGTTGGCGCGTATGAAGTCCTCGAGCGTCGGCGCCGTGTTCCAGGCCCCCGTCGACAGGTAGAACACGGGGTCTGCGGGATCGTCGAGCAGCGCGGCGTAGAACTCGGCCATCCCGGGGACGGCTTGCCGGGCGTTGGTACGGCGGACGAAGGAGTTCCACGCCGCCAGGAACGGACGCGGAAGCCAGGTGACCACGATCGTGTCGTCGACGTCGGAGACGATCCCCGTGCGAACGCCCGGATCGACGATGACGACGGGCGCCCGCGCCCCCGCACCCGCGACGGGCGTGATGAGGGCTTCGTGCACGCCCGGCTCGAGCCCGTGGTCCTCGACGAGGAGGTCGATGTAGCCGGAGGCGTCGGTGTGGGTCTCGATCGTCGTGCCGCCGATGGACACTGTCACGGGCAGATAGCCGACCTGAGTCGTGAAGAACTGGTGCCAGCCGCGCTGTGCCCGCTCGGGGATCAGGCTTCGCGCGGAGTCTGCCTCGTCGGGAGCCGCCATGACGGCTCGCGCGAGGACGCGCAGGGAGTCCGAGCCGTATCCCGTGTAGGGCAGTATCTTCGGCTTCCAGCCTCGCTTGCGCAGGCGGACGATGCCTCGGCGGTTGTATTCCTGCTCGAATCGGCGGACGAGATCTGCTAATCCCATCCGGCAAGCTTAACTTACGAGTCGGCGGATCTTGGGCGTGGGGTGGCGGGTTCCGCGGCAGGTTCTGCGGAACGGGAGGCAACCGGCGGGCTTGGTGCGTGGGATGGCGAGTCGCGGGTGTGGGGTTGCGAGCTTGGCGTGGGAGTTGGCGAGCTCTGGGCGCGAGTGTTTCGCCCATCGCTCATGGCTTTACTCGTTGGCCTGACAGCTGCCCGGTGAAACTCACGGTCGGGCTGCTCGTCATCCGGTGGAACTCATCTTTTGTTGATTTCACCGGTCGCTTTACCGGTGAAATCTGCCTGCAACCGGGGTTTCACCGGGCGACGAGAGACAGCGACCGAGGTTTCACCGGGCGATAAGGCCGGTTGTAGAAGCGGCTCAACGAATGCGATCCCTCGAGTCGTTGAGCAGGCGGGCCTGCAGATCCCTTCGGGCCCACAGATCCCTCGGCAACTCGGCCCCCTGGACGGGCCTACAGTTCCCTTGACCCGTCGGGCGGGCAGGGCTACAATCGTCCGCACAACAGAAAACTTCTGAGCTTGTGCCAAATGTGTGCTCGTTTTCCCGCCACTCCGTGGGGTAGAAAACGAGCATTTTTTGTGCTCGAAACCGATTGGAGAGTTGCAATGGGGCGATTCTTACTGGGAATCGACAATGGCGGTTCAGTGTCGAAGGCCGCCATCTACGACGTCGACGGGACGATGGTCTCCGTGGCGTCCACGCCGGTGCCCTCCGAAGCCGTGAAGGCCGGATGGAGCGAACGGAACATGGATCTGCTGTGGAAGTCCAATCTGGACGCCATGCGGCAGATCGTCCAGGTCAGCGGCGTGGACCCCGCCGATATTCTGGGGATCACCTGCACAGGACACGGCAACGGCGTCTATCTCGTCGACGGACAGGGCGACCCGGTGCGCAACGGGATCGTCTCGAACGACAGCAGGGCCGCGAAGCTCGTCGAGCGATGGAGCGAGGGCGACCGATACAACGCGCTGTACCTCGATTCGACGATGCAGCAGATCTTCACCGGGGCTCCCATCGCCCTCCTGGCCCATCTCGCCGAGAACGAGCCGGAGTCGATGCGCCGGACGCATTCGATCCTGATGATCAAGGACTACATCCGGTTCAAACTCACCGGCAGGCTCGGCCTGGAGATCACGGACGCCTCGTGCACCAACTTGCTGGACATGCGCACTCGCCGGCTCACCACCGAGAACTTCAAGGAGCTCGGCGTGGGGGACTGGGAGGGGAAGCTGCCCGACCTCGTCGGATCCAACGAGGTGGTGGGCGGCGTCCTCAAGGAGGTCGCCGACTACACCGGGCTGAAAGAGGGAACCCCCGTCTTCGGCGGGATATCGGACATCTCGGCGTCGGCGATCGGATGCGGGGCCGTGGAGGACTACCAGCCCGCCATCATCACCGGCACGTGGTCCATCAACGAGTTCTTCGCGCCCGAACCCGTTGTGGACCCCGACCTGTTCATGACCTCGCTCGCGCCGTTCGACGACCGCTATCTGATCATGGAGGCCTCGCCCACGTCCGCCGCGAGCCTGGACTGGCTGGTCAACCGCGTCCTGAAGCGAACCCCCGGCTTCGCGCAGGCCGAGTCGCAGGACGTGTACGAATGGTGCAATGACATCGTCTTCTCGGGCGACGTCGAGCCGCGTGACGTCGGCTTCATGCCCTACCTCTACGGCTCCAACCTGCACCCGAACGCGCTCGGAGGCTGGTTCTCGCTGTCGAACGCCGACGGCCTGGAGCAGCTGCTGTACTCGCTGTACGAGGGCGTGGCCTTCTCCCACCGCGAGCATGTCCAGCGGCTGCGCGGCTACGCGGACCTGCTCTCTCCCGCGCGCATCACGGGCGGCGTCACCAATTCGGCGCCGTGGACGCAGATGTTCGCCGACGTTCTCGCGCTGCCCCTCGAAACGGTGAACGCCCCGCAGTCCGGGATTCTCGGCGCGGTCATCGTGGCGGCCGTCGGCGCCGGCGTCTACCCGTCGGTCCGCGAGGCCGCTTCGACGATGGTGACGGGCGGCGAGGAGATCCGCCCGGACGGGCAGAGGGAAGGGCTGTTCCAGAAGCGCTACGCCGCGTGGAAGGAGACGGTCGATCGGTTCTGACGGCGGAGCCCGGTGTCGGCCGCGGCCCAGCGATTGAGGTCCGGACGCGGCCGGGGCCCGGACGAGGCGGCGAGGCTAGGGCCCGGCGCCCGGGCTTCGACGATTGAGGCCCGGATACGACCAGGACTCGGCGGCTGGGGCGGCCGGGCGAGCGGCCGGCCGGACAGGGCGAGGGCCCCGGCGGACCGGCCTTGGCTGGCCTCGGATAGAGCCGGGAGGTTGGAGGCCCGGCCCCGGGGAACCGGCTCGGGAACGGGCCCGGCGAACGAAAGGAAACGAGAGAGGAAGGGAGAGGAAGAATGCCCGACAAGCCAATCGTCCCCACGGGTTCGGCGACGGTGATCCCTTCGGTCCACCGCCTCGCCGCCCTCGACAGGGCGCTCGAGGCCGACGCGCCCGCCGTCCTGCTGACCGACGCCCACATCGGCAACGTCCACGCGCTCGCCGACCGCTGCCACGAGGCGGGCAAGGCGATCCTCGTCCGCCCGGACCTCATGGAGGGCCTGCGCGCCGACAAACTGGGGCTGACCATCCTGGCGAAGGACATAGGGGTCGACGGCATCTTCACCGGCTCGGCCGCCACCGCCCGACTGGCCCAGCAGGCGGGCATGTCCGTGTACTGGAGGTTCTTCCTGCTCGACTCGCGCGCCTTGGAGACCGCGGTCGTCCAGGCCGCCCATTCCCTGTGCGACGGTTTCGAGCTCGTCCCCGGCCCGGCCGCCCTGGCGCAGGGGGCGCCCCTGATCGACGAGGCGGGCGACAGGCCCGTCATCGCCGGCGGATTCGTCAACAGCCGGGAAGTCGCGAGCTCCCTGTTCGCCGCCGGCTTCTCCGGGGTCACCACCAGCGAACAGAGCCTGTGGCCGCCGGGCCCGGCGGCTTGACGGAAGTCATTGTCAATACTCGGAGTCCCTCGGATTCCCTTATGAAAGGCAGGAAGGCCACTATGACAACGAGAATTCTGTGTGTGGCGGACGGCGGGATCACCCCCACGATGATGTCCGCGCTGAAAGAGCTGGAGAGCTACGACGCGGAGGTGACGATCGTCGAGGACTCCCAGATGACGTCCATGGCGGAGATAACAGACCGCATGGGCGTGATCGAGCGAGCGGGGATCGACGCGGCCCCGACGTGTCCGGAGCTCCTGGCGAACTGCGCCGAGGCGGACGTGATAGTGGTCCACGTCGCCTCCGTGAACCGGGAGGTCATCGACGCAGCCCCGAACCTGAAGCTCGTGTGCGTGCTGAGGGGAGGATACGAGAACGCCGACGTGGAGTACCTGAAGTCCAAGGGGATCCGGTTGACGAACGCGCCCTGGCGGTCGGCCAACGCGGTGGCCGACTTCACCGTCGGGATGATGATCGCCGAGAACAAGAACATCGCGCGCAGCCACCACTTCCTGAAGGAGGGCAAGTGGGTGAAGAGGTATCCCAACCAGCCGTTCATACGCGACATGAGGAAATGCACCGTCGGCCTCGTCGGATTCGGTTACATCGGCTCCCGCGTCGCCAAGCGGCTCAGCGGTTTCGAGTGCCGCGTCGTCGTCTTCGACCCCTACGTCGACGCGAGGGAGATCGAGGCGCACGGCGTGGACGTGGCCGACTCCCTGGAGAGCCTGCTCGAAGCCTCCGATTTCGTCTCCCTGCACATGCGGATCTCCAGCGACACCCATCACATGATCGACGCCGAGGCACTCCGGCGCATGAAGCCGACCGCCTACCTCGTCAACACCGCCCGCGCGGACCTCGTCGACGAGGAGGCGCTGGTGGACGCCCTGCGCGGCCACCGGATCGGGGGAGCAGCCATAGACGTGTACGCCGAGGAGCCCATCGGGACGGACCACCCCTACCTGAGCCTCGACAACGTCACCCTCGTCTCGCATCTGGCGGGGACCTCCGCCGACACGATGCAGACGTCGGTGGAGATCGGCTTCGAAGACCTGGAGGCCTACTTGAAAGGCGAGGAGCTGATCAATCGCCGTGCATGAAGGCTGCCGGCGGGCGTGCGCGAGTGCAGGCGTGACCATCGATCGGGCATGCGTGCGCGGGCAAGGCCGCCGACGGGCGTGGCCCGGGCTGCCGCTGAGGAGCGTGCGCGAGTGAGGCCGTCGTCAGGGAACGCGGGCGATGCCCGTCAAGAAATGGGCGTGCCCGTCAAACCGTCCACTGTAAGAATTCATTGAAAAGAACGAACAAGGAGAAATCAATGTCAGGCGTATCGATGCGAATGGGCCAGCTCTTCGACAGGGAATCGGGGCGGGCGTTCGTCGTGGCCTTCGACCACGGGCAGGCGCTTCCGATCCCGGAGGGGCTGGGGAATCCGGTCGACCTGCTTGAGAGGATCATCGCCGGAGGGCCCGAGGGGATCCTGTTGACCGCGGGGATGCTGTCCCAGTCGCAGCATCTCTTCTCCCACCGGCAGGCCCCGGCGGCGATCGTCCGGGTGGACTGGACCACCCTCGACAAGAGAATGCAGGCGGAGCTGGGAGAGCAGTACCGCTCCCTCGTCACCCCCGGCGAGGCGCTCGCCCTAGGAGCGTCCGCCCTGTGCACGTACATCATCGGGTGGCCCGCGGAAGGCAGGATGTTCGCCGAGAACATCGAGAACGTGGCCCGCACCGTCCACCAGGCCCACGCCGTCGGCTTGCCCGTGATCGTCGAGGCGACCCTCTGGGGGTCGCGGATGAGCGACAAGAAAGACCATCAGCTGCTGCGTCAGATGTGCCGGATCGCCGCCGAGCTCGGCGCCGACGCCCTCAAGACGGAGTTCGTCGGCGACGAGGAGGCCGAGCGCGTGATGATCGAGGAGGCGGGGAACATCCCCGTCCTCACCCTGGGCGGCGCGGCGGCTTCGCCGGAGGAGGTCGCCGCGGCCGCGCGCGGCGCCATCGCCAGCGGCGCCAGGGGCCTGATCTTCGGGCGGAACGCCTGGCAGGTTCCGGACATGGAGGGGGCGATGAAGGAGCTGTCCCGCATCGTCCACGGGTAGCGGGTCGCGCCGACGAGGTACATGGCTTCCGCGGCGAGTTGTCCCGCATCGTCCGCGGCGGGGGCGGCTTTTCGTCCACGAGTGGCGGCTGCCGACTCCGCATTCGCGGCGGGTGGCCGTGGCGGACCGGCCTGATGCGGCGGGTGGCTGCGGCGGAGCGGCGGCGATGGTGACGAGCATCCTTGTTCCAGTTCGTCGTCGCGGCTGGCGGCTGCTGTCTCGGCTCGCCGCCGTGGTGAGCGGCTCGCCCTGTTCCGCCGCTGCCGCAGTCGGTTCGTCGGTCGGTTCGCTGCCGCCGTACAAAACGGCCGAATGCTATGCGACGGCCGGGCTCAGCGTTCGGCATCCGCCCTGTCGCGAACGGGATCGGATGCCGAACGGCCCGGCCATCGGCCAGTTGGTGCCGTCAGCCAGTCGATCATCGGGGTTGTTCGCCCAGCCAATTGGCCTATCGACCCGGCAACCGCGTTGTTCGTCGGGCCAGCCGCTGCGTTGCCCGGTGAAACTTACTTCACTTGGCGGGCGACCGGTGAAACTCACGGTCGGGCTGCTCGTCATCCGGTGAAATCCGCCTACAACCGAGGTTTCACCGGGCGACGAGGGCAAGGAGCCGGCCCGCCCAAGCCATCTGTCCGCCCCGACTGCTCGGATCGGGAAGCTAGAGCAAAGGGCCGGCCGCGGCGACCGGCCGCAGGGGCCGTCTGCTTGAGACAACCGATGGGCTGATCGCGTGGGTCCGAGCGGAATCCCCTGCTACGCTCCCTCTATGACGCCCCAGCCGGATCCTGTGAAACCGTCCCCAGACCCTCTGATACCATCCTGGGATCCTATGACGCCGCACCCGGATGATCGCACCGCCAGCGTCGCCGATCATACCGCTCACTTCGCGGAGAACCGCGCCAACTGGGATGACCGCGCCGCCTTTCACGAGGCCAGCGGCTACGGCATCGCCGAACTCCTCGCCTCACCCGACGCCGTCACCCGGGAGGTCTCCCAGGACGCCGAGCGCCTCGGGGACCTGGCAGGCCTCGACGTCATCCACCTCCAGTGCCACCTGGGCCTGGACACCGTCTCCCTGTCGCGGCTGGGGGCGGCGCGCGTCGTCGGCCTCGACATCTCGCCGGAGTCGCTCCGCCGGGCCCGCAGCCTGACCGCGCGAGCCGGGGCCGACGTCGAGCTGGTCGAGGCCAACGTCTACGACGCCCGCACCGCCGTCGAAGGCTCCTTCAACCTCGTCTACACCACGCTCGGCGTTCTGTGCTGGCTGCCGGACATCGAAGCATGGGCTCGCGTCGTCGCCTCCCTCCTGCGCCCCGGAGGCCGCCTGCTGCTGCGCGACGATCACCCCGCCTTCATGGCCGTGGGGGACGACGTCGCCCACGGGCTCACCCTGCACGAGCCCTATTTCCAGCAGCCGGAGCCCATGACTTGGGAGGACGACGGATCCTACGTCGCCGTGCCCGACGGGACTCCGCCGATCGCCCGCACCCGCAACCACCAGTGGAACCACGCGGTAGGGGAGATCCTCACGGCCGTCCTCCGCGCCGGGCTCGTCCTCGACGAGGTCGCCGAGACGCGCGTCTCCGCCTGGTGCCGCTGGCCGGACCTCATGGAGCCCTGCGAGGGCGGCTACCGCTTCGCCGATCCGGCGATGCGTGAGGTGCTCCCGCTCCAGCTGCTCGTCGTCGCGCACCGGCCGGCTGCCGGTTCATCCGCTGGCGACTCGCCCTCTGCCGACTCGCTCGCTGGCGGCTCCACTGCCAGTCCATCCACCGCCGGCTCGCCCTCTGCCGGCTCGGCGGGGCGGGCGCGAGAAGTCGGCTAGCCTGGTGGCATGCTCCTCGCGTTCTCCATCTCCCCGCAGACATCCGACCAGCCCGACGGCTCCGTCTCGCAGGCTGTGGCCGCCGCCGTCAAGGTCGTGCGCGAATCCGGCCTCCCCAACGAGACGACGTCCATGTTCACGACCGTCGAGGGGGAATGGGAGGACGTGATGGCCGTCGTCAAGCGCTGCGTCGACGCCGTCGCCGAGCGCACGCCGCGCATCAGCCTGGTCATGAAGGCCGACATCCGCCCCGGGCACACCGGCCAGCTCACCGCCAAGGTCGAGCGGATCGAGAAGATCCTCGACTCGTAGCCCCGGTGCGCTGGTGGCCCAGCACTCCGGCCAGCCCAGCGCTCCGCCCGGCTCCCACTGCACGACGTTCCGGCTATTCCGCCGCGCCCGCCGGCTGCCCATCGTTCGACACGGCCCGACGGAGCGGCAGGGTCGCGCACGGGCGTCTCGACGCCCGTGCGCACGCCGCGCGTCCACGTGGTACCGGAGCGACGGGCTCGGCCGTGTCGGCTTCTCGCCTTCGGCACAACGGCCCCGCTCGCAGCACTCTGCTCGCAGCGCCCTACCCGGTCCGCCGTCACCGCAGCGCCTTGGGCAGCGTTGCCTTCGCCGTGCGGGGGAGTCTGGCGATTTCCTCGGCCATTCCGGCGACGAACGCGTGCCGCTGGCTTTCGGGCATGCGCTCGATGGGAGTCGAGATGGAGATCGCCACGTGCGAGGTCTTCCCGATCGTCAGGGGGATGGCGACGCAGGCGATGCCGGGCTCGCACTCGCCGATCTCCTGCGTCCAGCCCTCTTCGTCGAGCCGGGCGAAGTTCTCCCGGACGGCCCGCTCCAGCTCCTTCAGACCTGCAGGGGATTCGCCGTCCAGGCCGGGGTCGGAGAGGAACCACGGCAGTTCGGCCTCGCGGTCGGGGCGGACGCCGATGAGGGCGCGCCCGAGGCTCGTGCGCACGGCCGACGCCTCCCGCCCGATCTGGGAGACGACGCGGATCGCGCGATCGGGCTCCACCTTGTCGAGGTAGACGATGTGCTGCCCTGTGAGGGCGCCGAGGTGGACGAGTTCGTTGAAACGGAGGCTCACCGCCGCCAGTGCGGGGTGCAGGGCCTCGACGACGCGCTCGGTCGTGGTCTTGTAGTTGGCGATGGGGCGGATCCCCTCGCCCAGGCGGTAGTGCCCGGTGGACTCGTCCTGCTCGACCCAGTGGTATTCGCGGAGGGTGGCGAGGGTGTTGTGGACCGTCGCCTTGTTGATGCCGAGCTCCTTGGAGATCGCGGTCAGGGGGACGCCGTCGGCCGGGTTGACGGCGAGGAACTCCAGGATCCGCAGCGCACGGGCCACGCTCGCCAGCGGTTTGTTGGCACCCATGCGGCCATTCTATGGGCTGTGCGGATTCTATGGGCTATTCGGGCTCGTTTCCGATCTTCCCTGGCCTAACCTCCCTGGGGCTTGGCCTCTCGCTTCGGCAGGAGACGATTCCTTCGCCTTGGCGGGAGACGACGGATTCGAGGGCTGGCTCGGCGCAGCCCCGTACGCCGCCGCTGTGATCTGGATCGCAATGCCGGGCGCCCGCTCGCTATTTCCGCCGTCCAGGTGGAAGATGTTCTCACACAGATAAACGAATGTTTCACATAGCTGAACATTCCATGATTTAGTTCAACGGTGATCTCATGGAACTGACTATCGGCGGCCTCGCCTCCCGTGAGGAGTTCGAGCGGGCCGGCATCGGCCTCCCCGCCTTCGACGTGGCGCGGATGCAACGCGACGGCAGGCTGGATCCGCGCTGGGTCCACATCGGACCGGGCAACATCTTCCGCATCTTCATCGCCCGCCTCGCCCAGGAGATGACGGCGGCCGGCCACCGCTGGCCCGTCACGGCCGTCGTCCCCCTCGATCCGGTCGAGCTCGACGTGCAGCTGGCCCGCCACGATCTCATGACCCTGGGCGTGACCCTCAACCCGGACGGCACCCGCGGCCTGGAGGTGATCGCGGGCGTGTGCGAGGGCCTGGCCACCCGTCGCGAGGAGGACTCCCTCCGGTTCGCCGAGATCGCGCGCAGCGACCGGGCGGCGCTCGTCAGCCTGACGATCACCGAGAAGGGCTACGCGGTCCGCGACTCGGCGGGCCGCCTGACCGGCGCCGTCGCCGAGGAGATCGCCTCCGACCCGCGCGGCCGGCACTCCCACGCCATGGCGCTCCTCGCCGGGTTCCTGCTCCACCGCTACGAGGCGGGCGGGGCGCCGATCACCCTCCTGTCGTGCGACAACTTCAGCCACAACGGAGACAAGCTGCGCGACTCCGTCCTGACGATCGTGGACGGGTGGACGGCGGCCGGAAGCGTCCCGAGGGGATTCGCCGAATGGGTGAAGGACCGCGAGAAGGTGGCCTTCCCCATCTCCGTCATCGACAAGATCACGCCCCGGCCCAGTGAGTCCGTCGCCGCCGACCTGGCCGGCCTCGGGTTCTCCGACATGGGCGTCGAGACGCCTGTGAGCACGCCGCTCGCGGGCTTCGTCAACAGCGAGCCGGCCGAGTACCTCGTCGTCGAGGACGCCTTCGCCGCCGAACGGCCGCCCTTCGAGGACTTCGGAGTCCACGTCGTCGAGCGGCGGGTGTGCGACGACTTCGAGCACATGAAGGTCACGACCTGCCTCAACCCCCTCCACACCGCGCTCGCGGTGGCCGGATGCCTTCTGCGCTTCCCGACGATCGACTCGGAGATGCGCGACCCCGCTCTGGCCGCCCTCGTCCACCGCCTCGCCTGGGACGAAGGGCTGCCGGTGGTCGTGGACCCGGGGATCGTCGCACCGGCGGATTTCCTCACGGAAGTCGAGCGCGTGCGCTTCCCCAACCGATACCTGCCCGACGACCCCGCACGGATCGCCATGGACACCTCGCAGAAGCTCCCGATCCGCTTCGGCGAGACGCTCAAGAAGTACATCGACCGCGGACTCGACCTCGACTCGCTGACCGCCATGCCGCTCGTCTTCGCCCTGTGGTGCCGCTACCTCATGGGCGTCGCCGACGACGGCGACCCCTTCGCCCTCTCGCCCGACCCGCTGCTCGACGAACTCCGCGAGCACGTCGAGTCCCTGGAACTCGGGGACGGGGCCCGCACCGGATCCCGAGACGGCGCACGTGAGGCGGAGGTCCACGCCGCCCTCGAGCCGATCCTGTCCAATCCGGCGATCTTCGCCGTCGATCTCTACGACACCCCGCTGGCGGCCAAAGTCGAGGCGCTGTTCGCCCGGCTGATCGCCGGCCCGGGTGCCGTGCGCGAAACCCTGAATGAGGAGACCGATCAGAAATGAAAATGACCTTCCGCTGGTTCGGAGAGGGATTCGACCCCATCCCCCTCGGGCACATCCGTCAGATCCCCGGCATGACGGGCATCATGGGGGTCCTCGACCAGTACGCCGCGGGCGAGGCGTGGGAGCGGTCCGCGATCGCCGGGCTCGTCGGCCAGGCCGACGCCGCCGGCCTGGAATGCAAGGTCATCGAGTCCGTCAACGTCCACGAGGACATCAAACTCGGCGGCGGAGCGCGCGACGAGTACATCGCGAACTACTGCACCACCTTGGAGAACCTCGCCGAGTACGGCGTCGAAGTCGTCATCTACAACTTCATGCCCGTCTTCGACTGGCTGCGCACGGAGCTCTACCACGAGACCGAGGACGGCTCCACCTGCCTGTACTACAACCACGCCGACGTCGAGGGCATGACGCCGCTGGAGATCGTCGAGCGCACGGCCCGCGACTCCGGCGGCTTCACGCTTCCCGGCTGGGAGCCCGACCGGCTCTCGCTCCTGGAGGAGGTCCTCGCCCGGTACGAGGGCATGACCGCCGACCAGCTGCGTGAGAACTACAGGTACTTCCTGGAGGGCGTCATCCCGACCTGCGAGCGCGTGGGCATCCGGATGGCCGTCCACCCCGACGACCCCGCCTGGGAGCTCTTCGGCATTCCCCGCATCTGCAACTCGCGCGACGACCTCGACAGGATCGTCCGGCTCGTCGACTCCGAGGCGAACTCTCTGTGCGTGTGCTCGGGCTCGCTCGGGTCCGACCCGGCCAACGACGTTCCTGCGATCTTCCGCGAATTCGGCGAGCGCGGCCGCATCGCCGCGGCCCACGTCCGCAACGTCAAGCACCTGGGGGACAGGCACTTCCGAGAGGCCGCCCACCTGTCCAGCGACGGCAGCCTGGACATGGAGGCCATCGTGGAGGCCATCCACGACACCTGCCCCGACGTCTACGTGCGCCCCGACCACGGCCGCATGATCTGGGGCGAGACCGGACGGCCCGGATACCCGCTGTACGACCGCGCCCTGGGCGCCGTCTACCTCAACGGGCTCTACGAAGCCGTCTCCAAGCTCAAGGCCCGCGCCTGAAAACGCGCACGCCCGCCGCCGCGGTCGCACGGACGCCGTCGAGTTCGGCGCCGATCCATTGCGCCCGGGCGGAGGACGGCATCGACGCGCCCTCCCGGAAGCGCCCCAGGCCCGGACGGCGGGCGCGGACAGCACAGACAAAGGAGAAGCAAGAAACATGGCAGATACGCGTGCCGGGCTGCTCGACGCCCTGCTCGACGCCAACCCCGTCGTCCCCGTCGTCGTCGTCGACGACCCGGACGACGCCGTCCCGGCCGGCCGGGCCCTGCTCGCCGGGGGGATCCGGTGCGCGGAGGTCACCTTCCGCACGCCGGCCGCCGACCGTGTGATCGCCGCGATGAGCTCAGTCGAGGGCTTGACGGTCGGCGCGGGAACCGTCCTCGACGCCGATCAGGCCAGGCTCGCGATCGATTGCGGTGCGCGCTTCCTCGTCTCCCCGGGGTTCTCAGATCCGGTGGCCGACGTATCCGAGGCCTCCGGCGTCCCGTTCCTGCCGGGAGGCGCCACGCCGACCGACGTCATCCGGATCCTCGAGCGCGGGTTGAGCACCGTCAAGTTCTTCCCCGCCGAGGCGATGGGCGGCTTGCCCGTCCTGACAGCCTTCGCCGGTCCCTTCCCGCAGGTCTCCTTCGTCCCGACAGGCGGTATCGGCCCCGGCAGCGCCGCCGAATGGCTCGCCGCCCCCTTCGTCAGGAGTGTCGGAGGCTCGTGGATGATCTCCCGGGCGGACGTGAGGAACCGCGAATGGGCGAGGATAACGCGTCTGTCGGCCGACGCCGTACGGCTGGCGCGCGCCAGCCGCCGGGCCGAGGGCGCCGCAGGCGCGCAACCCGCCGGGGAGGAGCGATGAGCGCCGGCGAGGCAAAGCCGGCCGGGGCGGGCCGGACGGACGCTTCGCAGGGCTTGGCAGGCGCGAGCGCCCCCCGCAGGAGCCCGGAAGGCCGGGCGGACGCCGCGGTGAGCCCGCGCCCGGAGGGGGAATGCGCCTATGACATCGTCTCGCTCGGCGAGGTCATGCTCCGCCTCGACCCCGGCGAGGGACGCATCCGCACGGCTCGGAGCTTCGCCGTCTGCGAGGGGGGCGGCGAGTACAACGTCGCCCGCGGCCTGCGCCGGTGCTTCGGCGAGCGCGGGGCGATCGTCACGGCGCTCGTCCGCGACGAAGTCGGGCGCCTGGTCGAGGACCTCATGCTCGCCTCCGGCCTCGACACTCGGTTCGTCCAGTGGGTGCCCTCCGACGGCGTCGGCCGGTCCGTGCGCAATGGCCTGAACTTCACCGAGCGGGGCTTCGGCATCCGCGGAGCCGTCGGCTGCTCCGACCGCGGACACACCGCCGTCTCGCAGATGCGGCCCGACGCCGTGGACTGGGACCGTCTCTTCGGCGAGCTCGGCGTGCGCTGGCTCCACACGGGCGGGATCTTCGCCGCCCTCTCCGACGCCTCGGCGGAAGTGGCCAGGGCCGCGATGGAGGCGGCCCGGCGCCACGGCACACTCGTCTCCTACGACCTCAACTACCGCCCGTCGCTGTGGAGATCGAACGGAGGCCGGGCCAGAGCCCGCGAGGTCAACCGCGAGCTGGCGGGTCTCGTCGACGTCATGATCGGCAACGAGGAGGACTTCACGGCGAGCCTCGGATTCGAGGTCGAAGGCACCGATGCGAGCCTGTCCACCCTGCCGGTCGACTCGTTCAAGGCGATGATCGAACGGGTGCGGGCCGAATACCCGGGCTTCCAGGTGATCGCCACGACCCTGCGCCGGGTGCGCACGGCCACCGTCAACGACTGGGGCGCCATCGCGTGGGCTCGCAACGGCGGCTTCGCGCAGGCCGTCCAGCGCGACGGGCTGGAGATCCTCGACCGGGTCGGCGGCGGCGACTCCTTCGCCTCGGGCCTGATCTACGGGCTCCTGGAGTACGGCGACGTCCGCACGGCCGTGGAATACGGAGCGGCACACGGGGCGCTGGCCATGACCACCCCCGGAGATACGTCGACGGCCAGCCTGGAAGAGGTCAGGCGGCTCGTCGAGGGAGGCGGTGCCAGAGTCCAGAGATAGGCGACAGGGCGGGGCCATGGCGACGAGCGTGCGCCATCGCCTCCGCCGCCGGACGTCAGACCGGCGTATCACGCAGCAGACCACACGCTCCCCGCCGGGACTCAATGACGAACGCCCCGGCTTCACCCTCAAGGAGACCACATGTCAGAAAAGGTGTCTACGCCGACGAAGCAGACACTTGCCGAGCGCACGACGGCGGACCTCGTCAAAGCGGCCATGTCCGGCTGGCTCGGAACGGCCCTCGAGTTCATGGACTTCCAGCTGTATTCGCTGGCCGCGGCCCTCGTATTCTCGGAGCTCTTCTTCCCCAAAGGCAACCCCGGCATCGCCGTCGTGTCCGCGATGGCCATCTACGGCGTCGGATACGTCGCCCGGCCCATCGGGGCATGGTACTTCGGACGGCTCGGCGACCGCATCGGACGCAAGAAAGTCCTCTACATCACCATCGCCCTGATGGGAGTGGCGACCACCCTCATCGGCTTCCTGCCGACCTATCAGCAGATCGGTCTGTTCGCGCCGATCCTGCTCGTCCTCCTCCGCCTCATCCAGGGGTTCGGCGCCGGCGCCGAAATCGCCGGAGCCTCGGTGATGCTGGCCGAGTACGCCCCGCCCAGGCGGCGCGGGATCATCTCGTCGTTGGTCGCCCTCGGGACGAACTCGGGAACCCTGTTCGCCTCCCTCGTCTGGTTCCTCCTCGTTCAGTTCACCTCCGAGCAGCAACTCATCGACTGGGGGTGGCGCATCCCCTTCGTCGGGTCCGTCCTCGTCATGGCCCTGGCCGTCTACATCCGCCTCCACCTGAAGGAGACCCCGGTCTTCGAGGCGACCCAGGAGGAGCTCCTGGAGGCCTACGACAGGCCGCTGCCCAAGGCCGGCGACGGCGACGCGCACGCGGTCGCCAAGCCGATCGCCAAGCCGACGGAGAGGATCTCCGTCAAGGCCTTCCTGGCAGCCTCGGCGCTCCGCTTCGGGCAGTCCGGCAACTCCGGGATGGTCCAGACCTACCTGGTCTCCTTCCTCGCCGTGAACCTCCTCTTCTCCAAGGCGGTGGCCACCCAGATCGTCATCTACTCCTCGATCCTCGGATTCCTCACGGTCCCGCTCGTCGGCATGCTCGGCGACCGGTTCGGACGGCGGACGGTCTACCGCGCGATAACAGCGATCGGCATGGTCGTCATCGTCCCGTGCTTCCTCGGCATCGTCCACGGGGTGGGGACGCACACCGTCCCGACGAAGGTGGACGGCAAGATCGTCGAGTACTTCGACCAGCCGGCCCTGTGGTTCTACATCTCCTACATCCTGCTGCACAACCTCACGGTCCTCGCGTTCTTCTCCCTGGAGAACATCACGATGGCGGAGATGTTCGGCGGCCAACGCCGCTACGAGGCCCTGGCCCTGTCCAAGGAGCTGCCGAACCTCCTGACGGCCGGCTTCGGCCCGCTCGTCGCCGCCTGGCTGGTCACGCTCTTCTCGGGTTCGTGGATTCCCCTGGCCTGCCTTATGTTCTTCTATACGGGGACGACACTCGTCGCCGCACTCGTCATGCCCGAGGTCACAGACCGTGACCTCACTGAACCGAAGGATGCCATGTGATGAAAGCAGTAACAGTATTCGGAGCCGGCGACCTGCGCGTCGTCGAGGTCGAGGACCCGCAGGCCGGCTCCGGGCAGGTGCGCGTAGCCATGGAATGGGGCGGCATCTGCGGATCCGACCTCGGCTACTGGAAGCACGGGGCCACGGGCACGGCCATCCTGCGCGAGCCCCTCGTTCTGGGGCACGAGGTGGCCGGGCGGATCGACCAGATCGGCGACGGCGTCGAAGGCCTGGAGATCGGGCAGGCCGTCACCTTCAATCCGGCGACCCTGGTCGGCGACCATGTCATGCCCGCCCACCTCGAGGGCCGCGACAACCTGTGGCCGGAGGTTCGCTACTTCGGCTCGGCGGCCTTCCTCCCCCACGAACAGGGCGGATTCTCCACCTACCGGGTGGTGCGGGCCGAGCAGATCCGTCCGCTTCCCGACTCGGTCTCGACCCGCCACGGCGCCGTCGCCGAACCCCTCGGCGTGGCGATCCACGCCGTCGGCCGGGCCGGGAACGTGGCCGGCAAGAGGGTCCTGGTCAACGGCGCCGGCCCGATCGGCGCGCTCGTCGTCGCCGCGGCCAAGCACGCCGGGGCCGGCGAGGTGTGGGCGGCCGACTTGTCCGCGCCGGCCCTGGCGGTCGCCGCGGGCATGGGCGCCGACCGAGTCGTCGACCGGTCGGCCGGCGAAGAGCTGCCGCAGGACGTCGACGTCGCCTTCGACGCGTCCGGCGCACCGCGCGCCCTGGGCGACGTCTTCCTCGCCGTCGTGCGCGGAGGCCGGTTCGTCCAGGTCGGCAATCTGCCGGCGGGCGAGGCGCCGGTCGCCCTCGGCCAACTCGTCACCCGCGAGATCGAGTACGTCGGATCCTACCGGTTCGTCGACGAAGTGACCGACGCCGTGCAGGCGATGGCCGACGGACTCGACGTCGAACCCCTGATCACGCACACCTTCGGCATCGACGAGGCCCAGCGGGCCTTCGAGACCGCGGGCGACCGGACGACGGGATCCTCGAAGGTCTTGATCGAGCTCGGCTGAGGAAGCGCCGATCCGATCGGAAGCGCTGAGTCGGGGGATCAGGGGAGTCCGATCGTCAGGAGGGGAGCCCGTTCGGCTGGGCGATCACCGGCCGAACGGGCTCCCCTCCTTTCGGGCCGCCCCAGGGCGGCGAGAGGTGCGATGCCATGGCTGCGACGGGCTCCGCGCCCTGCGAGCCTTCCGCCATGCCCGTATCGGATGCTCGCCGGGAGGCCCCGATGCCTTGACGACACGTCTTGACTTGCCTCTAGCTGACGCGTCGCCCCGCCGCGCATCGTGCGGCGGGGCGACGAGGCGGCGACGTCTCAGGCCACGATGAACAGCATCGCCGACAGGGCGAAGACCATGAGCGATTCGATCGCCTGCTGGATCGTCCAGGTCCGCAGCGTCGTGGCGGTGTCCATGCCCAGGAGCCGGCCCACCAGCCAGAAGCCCGAGTCGTTGACGTGCGAGGCGAACACCGATCCGGCGGCCGTGGCCAGGGTGATCGCGATGACCTGGAGCTCGCTGAAGTCGCCCGCCATGACGCCCGAGGCCATGAGGCTGGCCGTGGTCGTCAGCGCGACCGTCGCCGAGCCTTGGGCCAGGCGCAGCGCGACGGCGATGATGTAGGCGGCCAGGATCACCGGGATGCCGATGCCGTCGAGGAAGAACTTCAGGGCGTCGCCGATGCCGGCGGACCGCAGCACCCCGCCGAACATGCCTCCCGCCCCGGTGATGAAGACGACCGAGGCGATGGGGCCCAGGGCCGAGTCGAGCAGCTTCTCCAAGGCGGATCCGTGCGCTCCGCGTCGCGATCCGAGGACGGGGATGGCGATGAGGACCGCGATGAGCAGCGCGATGCCCGACTGGCCGAGCAGCGTGAATACCTTGGCCCACGCGGGCAGGTGGACGCCGGACAGGTCCGGCTTGGAGTTCGCGCCGATCTTGTAGTCGCCGAACATGCCGGCCTTCGTCATGAAGTCGACGCTCGTGTTCAGGAGGATGAGGAGCATCGGCAGGAGGAGCATGAGGACCACGACTCCCACCCGGGGCGGGTTCTTCACGGGCTCGGCCTTCCCGCCGAAGATCGTCCCGGAGATGTCGATGTGGGGGAACTTCCTCGCGCAGTAGCGCCCCCACAGGACGCCCGTGACGTAGAAGGTGGGGATGGCGAAGATCACCCCGACGATCATGAGGTATCCCAGGTTCGCCCCGTAGAAGGAGGACGCGGCGACCGGCCCGGGGTGCGGCGGGACGAAGACGTGCATGACGGAGAAGGCGACGGCCGTGGGGAAGGCGTAGAGGAGGATCGGGCCGCCCAGGCGCCTGGCTACCGCGAAGACGATCGGCAGCATGACCACCAGTCCGGCGTCGAAGAACATGGGGAAGCCCAGGAGGAGGGAGGCGAAGCCGAGGGCCATCGGGGCGCGTTTCTCCCCGAACTTGTCGATCATGTAGTCGGCGAGGGCCTGCGCCCCTCCCGAGTCCTCGACGAGTTTGCCGAGCATCGCCCCCAGTCCGACGAGGATGCCGACTGTGCCGAGCGTGGAATTGAAGCCCTCCATGACCGTCTCGTAGAGCTTGTCCGTGGAGATCCCGGCGGCCACCGCGGTCAGCACCGAGACGACGACGAGCGTGAGGAATGCGTGGAGTTTGAAGACGATGACGAGCAGGAGGATCAGTGCGATCGCCGCGGCGGCGATCGCCAGGAGTAGGCCGGGCGATGTCTTGCCCACCCACTCTCCGTCTTTGATGAAGACTTTCCCTCCGCCTTTTCCATCGAGTTTGAGCGGGGAGAAAGCCAAGTCCTGTAATGGGTGGGCGATCATGGCGGGTCATCTCCATTGAACGGGGAGCGGCGTGCGGACCCGGCCGGGCTCTCCCGGCCCGGGCCGCGCGTCCAGCTCGGGCGTGTACGTGTTCGGATTGCAGATGCGCGGCGGCTTTGCCTCGCAAGACTGTGATCGACATAATAGTACTACTTATTCGGTTTCGCCAAGGCGCCCCCTGCGACCCCCGGCGGACCGCCGACGGCTCGACGATGGATCGCGATGGACATGGATCAGGATGGCAGCGACGACGCTCCGGCCCCGGTACGCGGCGGCGCCGAGGGGGACCCGCGAAGGCGCTCTGGCGCGGCGCCCGGCCGCGCCGGCGCCGTCGACCGCCAGCACGGCGCCGTCATCGACGAGCTCGGCCGCCAGATCGCCACGGGCCGCCGCCCGGCGGACAGCATCATGACCGTGGCCGGGCTCGAAGCCGATTTCGGCGTGTCGCGCACAGTCGTGCGGGAGGTCGTCAAGGTCCTGGAGAGCCTGGGCATGCTCCGGCTCAAGCGCCGCGTCGGCATCACCGTCCAGCCGCGCTCCGCCTGGCACATGCTCGATCCGCGGGTCATACGCTGGCGCATGTCGGATCCTCGGGAGCGCCGCGCGCACTTCCTCGCGATGAACGAACTGCGCCGCGGCCTGGAGCCCGAGGCCGCCCGGCTCGCGGCGCGGCGCGGCAGCCCCTCCCAGGCCGCTCGGCTCGCCGACCTGGCCGGACGCATGCGGTCCCTCGGCGGCGCGGGGCGCGGGGCCACGCGCGAGTTCCTCCAGGCCGACACCGACTTCCACGAGCTCGTCATCGCCATGTGCGGCAACGAGATCATCCTCCAGCTGGGCTCGCTCATCGGCTCCCTCCTCGTCGAACGGACCCACTGGGCGATGCAGCCCGACTACCCCGACGAGCGGGCCATGGACGCCCACATCCGCATGGCCCGCGCCATCCGGAACCATGACGAGGAGGCCGCCTGGCGGGCCTCCTCCTACATCGTCAACCAGGCCGACGAGGAAATCCGCCTCGGGCGCCCGTGAACGAGACAGACAAGAAAGACAAGGAGACGTCAACGATGAATCTCAACCGCGAGAACTTCCCCCGGGAGCTCCAGATCGGCGCGAGCGCGCCCGAGGCGACCGGGATCGTCCACATCGGCACCGCGCAGTTCCACCGGGCCCACGCCGCGGTCGCCACCGCCCAGGCGCTGGCAGCCGAACCCGGCGACTGGGGGATCGTGGGCGTGGCGAGCCACAATCCTCGGATCGTCGAGGCCCTGCGTGCGCAGGACGGGCTGTATTCGATCCTCCAGCTCACGCCGGAGGGCGAGTCGGCGGGCATCGTCGACGTCCACCGCCGCTTCGCCGTGGCCGCGCAGGACCCGGACGGAGTCGTCGGCCTCATCGCCGAACCGAGGCATAGGATCCTCACGCTGACCGTCTCGGAGGGCGGCTACCACAGGGACGCGCGCACCGGAGGGCTCGACCGGGCCGACCCCGGGATCGCCGCCGACCTGGCCGGCGAGGGGCCGGGGCCCGTCACGTCGATCGGCCTCGTCGCCCGGGGGCTCATGCGCCGCTTCGCCGACGGCGGGGCGCCCCTGACCGTCCTGTCGTGCGACAACATGCTCAGCGCGGGCGACAGGACGCGCAGCCTCGTGGCCGAATTCCTCCGCGAGGCCGGCGCCGCCGAGGACCTCTTCGCGTGGATGGACGAAAGCGTGACCTTCCCCAACGGCATGGTCGACAGGATCGTGCCCGCCCCCACGGACGCCACGCGCGAGGCCGTCGTCCGCCTCATCGGATGCGAGGACGCCGTCCCGGTGCTCGCCGAGGGCTTCACGATGTGGGTCCTGGAAGACAGGTTCGCGGCCGGGCGCCCCGCCTGGGAGCACGCCGAAGGCGTCGTCTTCTCCGACGAGGTCGGCAAATACGAACTCGTCAAACTCCGCCTTCTCAACGGCTCGCATTCCCTCATCGCCTATCTCGGCGCGCTCGACGGGCGCGAGACCATCCCCGACTCGCGCATGCAGCCCTTCGTCGAGGAGTGCGTGCGCAACGCCATCCGCGACGAATACCTGCCCTCCATCGATCTGCCGGACGGCTTCGATCCCGACGCCTACATCGCCCGGCTCTTCGACAGGTGGACGAACGTCGCCCTGGGGGACAGGACCTCCCGTGTCGGCTCGGACGGTTCGTCCAAGCTCCTCGACCGCATACCCGAACCGGCGATCCGCCTGCTTAAGCGGGGAGTCATGCCGCAGCAGATGGCGCTGACCGCGGCGGCGTGGATCGCCTGCGCGTGCCCGCCCGCCGGATTCGACCCGGGTCCGGTCGCCTCGGCGATGACCGAGCCCAAGCGCGCCGCGCTCGCGGCCGCCGTGGCCGGGGCCGGCGGCGTCCGCGAGCATGTCGAGGCCATCGTGCACGGCGGTTTCCTGCCCGACGCCCTCGCCGCCCACGATGCCTTCGGCCGACGCGTCGCCGAGCTGGTGGAGGCGATTGTGGCCGACGGCGTGCGGGCCGCCGCCGCCGACGCCTGCCGGGGGAGACTGGCGCGGATCCCCTGAGCCCGCGGGCCCAGGCCGCCTCACTTTCCCCAGTCTTCGCGGACCATCTGTTCGACGAACGCCTCCAGCTCGGCGATGTCTCCGCGCACCCGGGCGATCCGATCCTCGTCCCACACGATGTCGGGATCCGGTTGGAGGTAGGAGAGCACGAGCCCGACGAGGTGGTGGGCGGGGGCGGTCCACTCCTCCACCTCGGTGGAGCCCCATGCGGCGGTGGGGAAGGTGCGCGTGGCGAAGCCCGGGTCGTTGTAGGCGGTGACTGTGAGCCCGTACATCATGGCGCCCGCGGCGTCGGACATCAGATCGAAGCCCGTGTCCGGGTCCAGTCCGGGGGCCAGCCGGTAGCCCATCCGGTCGGGGAGCAGCCGGTAGATCCGGGAGCGGTAGCCGGCCATGCGGGCCGCGGCGCTCTTCAGGGCGGCCTGGGCTGCGGCGCGCACCTCGGCGTCCTGCATGTTGCGGCAGGTGGCCGTCAGGCCGTAGTACGTCTGCGTGTCGGTGGAGCCCAGCGTTCGCTCGAAGTCGGCTTGGACCGCTATGTGGAGCAGGGCGACGACGGCGTTCCGTCTCTGCTGGGCGTCCGCCCAGTCGAGCGCGGTCGATTCGAGGTATCCCTTCAACGCACGAACGTCGTCGACCCCTTCGGGGGTCAGGCGCACGCGCTGCACCGCTGCGGCGATGACGTCGGAGAGGAAGGCCTGCCGGGAGGGCCATCGGCGATAGGCGGTGGCCCGGCTCACCCCCGCCGCCTTGATGATCTCCTCGAAGCCGATGTGGTCCACGGTCACGGCGAGCCCGCGTTCGCGGATCTTGTCGAGCGCGCACTCCAGTAGTCGCGTCGCAACGGCGTCCCGGGGGCGTTCGCTCTCGCCCGCCGGCGACGCGGATGCCGGCGGTTCGTCCGGCTCGGACGGCGCCGGGCCTGCTTTCGATTTCGGCATGCTTTCATTTTCGCAGATTTCGCCGTGCCCCCTTCCGTCCTGTCCGCGTTCCCGCGCGGCCTCGCTCCGCTCAGATCAGCGTCGCGGCCCATTCGGCTGCGCGTTCCATCTCGCCGGGCTTGAGCGCCTGCGCGCCGGAGGCGATGAGGAAGCTCTCTCCGCATTCGGCCGGCACGCCCCGCCTGCCCAGCTTCCGCACAGCGGACTTGGCCGCCGAGCCCGCCATCACGGAATGGCGCTTGATGACCGTGTCGAAGGCGAGGACGCGGCTCGTGGCCAGAGCCTCGGGGTCGAGCCCGGCGATCCACTCCAGGACGCCGGCGTCGGGGACGGCGGCCCCCTTCTTACGCGCGGTCCTCCGGGTGGAAGGCGTGGGAAGCCCTCTGTTGTGGGTGGGCGCTCCGATGAGCACGAGCCCGTAGCCCCGCGGATCGGAGGGCGCGCGGTCGGCGGGGGCGACGTTCGCCTCCGCCCCTTTCTCGGTGAGCGCGGAGGCGATGGCCTCGGCTATCGACGCCGTGTTCCCGAAGGCCGATTCGACGACGATGAGTGCTCTCATGGTGTTCTCCTTGTCTGTCAGGCGGGCGCGTCGGTTGTGGCCGTCGCGCCCTCGGATAGTGAAGGCGCTCTTCGCTCGGCGGGGGCGCTTCTCCGTTCGCGCTGTCATCCCCAGGCCGCGCGGAGCCCCTCGGCCATGACGTAGACGAGGGACCCCAGTGTGGCGAGGGCCGTCAGGACGAGGCTGCCGCGCATGGTGCGGCTCAGGCGCAGGGCGGCGGGAGCGACGGCCGCGGGCTCTGGCCGCCCGTCCGCCTCATCGGTCCCGTCGGCATGCGGGGTTCGGGCCTTGCGAGCCCCGATGAGCCGGGTCAGACCGCCCAACCCGGGGATGCGGGCGTCGAGGGGACGCCGTCTCCGGGCGCGACGCATCTTGGCCCTCCGCGTCCGCCACACGATGACGCTCTCCACCGCCACGAGGGCGGCGAGCGCCGTCGCGAGAACGACGGAATGCTCGCCGTGCGCGTGGGCTGTGGCCGCTCGATCGGCCTCTCCCTCGGCGACCAGCTGGCGGTACAGGGCCGATCCCGCCGACGACGCCCATAGCATGAGGACGAACCCGAACAGCCCGCTGACGAACATGGGCATCCGCAGTGGAACGCGAAGACCGGGCTTCGCCGCGTAGGCCAGGGCCAGGCATACGGCGATCGGAAGGACCCCCGCCACTACATGGGCTATGGCGACGTGTTCCGGCACAGCGACCTCCTTGTGATACACGGTGTCTCGTATCGACGATGATACATCGTGTATCGTTCTCGCGCAAAGCTCTAGCACCGGCGGGGCGGATCGCCGGCGGTCGGGGCCGCCGAGGGTGCCGGCGGTCGGGGGCATGACCGCACCGCCGGGATGTCACCCCGAGCCCGCGTGCTTTCTCGCATGGCGTATTAGCGGGCCCATAGCCGGAAGGGGGAAGGACAGGAGATCGCCGAAAGCGTAGGGTCGTGCCAGGACGGCGCCCGGCTGACATCCGGGCCCAAGCCGCCTGACAAGCCAACCATCGATCCGGCACACCATTCGGACAGACGCGGGGGCTGCCATACCATGGGCGGACGTCGGTTCACCGGTCAACGGGCTTGTCGCGAACTGGAAACGGAAACCGAACCCGGGAGACAGAACGAAATGCATGGAGCAGTCATCTACGGCAAGGGAGACGTCCGCTTCGAGACGCGGAAGGATCCCGAAATCCTCGAGCCGACCGACGCGATCGTCCGCACGATCGCCACGTGCGTGTGCGGATCCGACCTGTGGCGCTACCGAGGCATCAACGAAGTCCCCGAGCCGACGCCGATCGGCCACGAGTACGTGGGCGTCGTCGAAGGCATCGGGGAGGATGTGCGCAACGTCAAGCCGGGCGACTTCGTCGTCGGCGGATTCACGACGAGCGACAACACCTGTCCCGTATGCAAGAAGGGAGCGACGGCCAACTGCCAGAACGGCGGGTTCTACGACGGCTGCCAGGCGGAGAAGATCCGTGTGGCCCACGCCGACGGGACGCTCGTCTCCATCCCGGGAGGGGTCGACCGCGACCTCGTCCCGAACCTGCTGACGCTCTCGGACGTCGCCTGTACCGGCTGGCACGGCGCGGTCTCGGCGTTGGCTGGGCCGGGCAGGAGCGTCGCCGTCGTCGGCGACGGCGCGGTGGGGCTGTGCGCGATCCTGGCGGCCAAGCAGCTCGGCGCCGATCCCGTCATCGCCATGAGCCGCCACCCCAACCGGCAGGCCATCGCCCGGGAGTTCGGCGCTGACGCCGTCGTCGCCGAGCGCGGCGAGGAGGGCGCGCAGAAGGTGCGCGAGCTGACGGAGGGGATCGGCGCGGACGGCGTCGTCGAGGCCGTCGGTACCGAGGGCGCCCGCCAGCAGGCCGCCGTATGCGTGCGTCCCGGCGGGATGATCGGCGTGGTCGGCGTTCCCCACGGCGCTCCCGACATCTCCGACTTCCGGAACAACGTCGGCGTATGGGGCGGCATCGCGCCCGTGCGCGCCTACCTCGAGCGCCTCGTCGAACTGGTCCTGGAGCGCAAGATCAACCCGGGACGCGTCTTCGACCTCGAACTGCCGCTGTCCGAGGTCGCCGAAGCCTACGCGGCCATGGACGAGCGCCGTGCCATCAAGGCGCTGCTGTGGCCGTGACGTCGCCACGCGCTTGACGCCCGCTCCCCGCGGAAGCCCGGCCAGTCCCGGACATGCCGCCGCGGGCCTGCTCCCGCGCGGAAGCCGGCCTCGGATTCGAGGAAGCCCGCGTCGGGGCGGGAGCGTGGTCTACAGCGCCTACACTGTGGGAATGGAGTTCACATCGATTCCCACGGACAAATGGGAGTGGCATCCTTCCCCGCTGCCGTCTCAGATCACGCTCGTCACGAGTCGCGGCGCCGACGGCGCCCTGGATCTCGCGCCCAAGAGCTGCCTGGCGGTGATGGCCTTCGATCCGCTGACCGTGGGCTTCGCGTGCAACCGCGGGCACACGACCTATCAGAACATCGTCCGGACGGGCGAGTTCGTGGTCAACGTCCTGCCCGAGGGGCTCGCTCCGCTCGCATGGGCGATCATCGCGTTCCAGGGCCAGGAGAGGATCGACGCCTCGGGGCTGACGTTCCTGGAGTCGAAGCGGGTCGCCGTTCCCCGCATAGCGGAGTGCACGGCCCACCTCGAATGCGAATTCGACGACGCGGTGGCCTTCGAGAGCGGCGAGGCCTTCGTCTACGGCCGCGTCTTGGCCGCCGACATCCTCTCCGAGGCCGTCGGAGCCGGGGAGCGCGGCTACCGTCTGCTCGATCCGTGCTTCTACCTCGACGGCGGATGGGCCGGGATGGGCGCGGCCAAGCGTCCGGAGGCTTAGCCGCGTTCAGGCGAATCGACCGAGCAGCCGCGAGCGGGTCTGGACGGCGTGTTCGTCGATCCACCGGGCGACGTCCTCGGGCGTGTCGCTGCGCGCGTCGGGCCAGGAGTCGAAGAACCTAAGGGATCCCACACGCTCGCCGTGGAGGAGCACGGCGTAGACGGCCTCGTCGTTCACGGCAGCGGCTCTTTTGGGTCGCCGCCGTCGAAGACGAAGTCCGCCACCGGAGGTGAGTCCTCGTGACCGTAGGCGGTGCGAGCCGCCAGAAAATCGTTGAGATAACGGCGCAAGAGGGCGGACCTCGCCCGGAGGAAGTCTTCGTGGCGGTTCTCCTGGAGGGCGCCTAGCGTTCGCCTGTCGAGCAAAAGCGAGGCGAGATCGGTTTTCGCATTCGCGCGCGCAATGAACTCCTGGCGGTCGACGAAGGAAATGAGCCGGTTCGCCGCGGATCCCGCCCCTTCTGTCCTGTCTGGAACGAGCTTGATCGTCACGGCCTGCGGCGTGGAGTCGCTCTCGAGTTGGTCAGCCAGCTCGTCTGACGTCATGGGTAGATTCGTTCGAATGTCCACAGGGTGCTTGTTCCACATAGCATTGAGAATGACTTTTGAATCACTCCGGTTAGTGCGGAATGTTTCGAGGTCTAGAAGAGTTGCGAAGTCCTTTTCTGATTTGACCGTCAGGCGAGCGGCCTTGATCAGCCGTTGAACGGATGCGGACTCCTTGCCCGCGACGACGAGCTTCGCCATACCGCGCAGATCTCTTTCCGAACCCGTGATGCCGAGCATTTCGGCCCCCACGCTCGTTCGCCAGAACCACCTGTTCATCAGCTCGAGGTTGCGGTCCTGCGGTTTCGGGAACAGTGCGAAGAACCTGGTGAGGACCAAAAGCTGGAAGCGGAAGGGCAGGAAGGTCATGTGCGGCACGCCCGCCGTCTGCTGGAGGAACCGAATCGCGGACACCAGCGCGCGCTCGGTCTGTTTGTAAGCTTCTTCCTTGTCTTCTTCTGGAAAGGCGCTGACGTTTCGGCGTGATGGGGAGAACTCGTTGTGGAGGTCGCGGGTGAGGTCCGGGTGTCTGCGAACGAGCAGCGCCTGCACCACCACCTTGTCGTCTAACCTGCCGAAACGAGTCTTCTCTGCCACATGCTTGGCGATCCCCGAGGTCGTCAGCCCGCGATCCGGCCCCCCATGGATGGCGTCGAAGATCTCCGCGGCGTTGAGCCGTTTGCCACGGGAATTTATCCTGTCGAAGATTTCGCGCAGAGTCTCTTCATTCGCCTGCTCCATGATCGTGGCGGGGACTTTCAGTCCGTTCAGCCTGCGGGCGACGTCCTGGATGAGCTCGGCAGAGTTCGAGGCGTCTGGGTTCCTTCTCAGCCACTCCAGGGCCCGTGCGAAGTCGAAGACATCGGGAAGTGGAATCACCGACGAGCCTTCGTTTCGATTGATCGTAACGATCTTCCTTGCCCTCAGGGAGTAGCCGAGGGCGAACCGGGGGTCGGCCATTCCCTGTGGATCGACGACGTTGACGAGACTCGTGATGCGCTGCTGGCCGTCGACGACCCACAGGGCGTCTGGGCGCTCCTCGGCCCGGACTTCGAGCGCGCCGATCCTCAAGTCTTCCTCGCCGGCCTCGCGCTCCCAGAGGAGGAGACTCCCGAAGGGATATCCGCGAAGGATGGAATCGAAGAGATTGAGGATGTCCTGCGCATCCCAGCGGAACGAACGCTGGAACTGAGGCAATCGCAATCGGCCTGTTTTCACAAGGGCAGAGAGGTCGGCGATCGTGTAGTCGTGGTTTGTCGAAGATGCCGGAGATTCGTCCATGCGTTCATCTTCCACCAACGGGCTCCACCGGTCCATCGCGTCGTCCGGATGGAGGACACGGGCGCGGCTTTCCGGCCGACACTCCCCTTCCGCGCCCGTTCCTAGGCTTTTCGTCGGCGGAAGCGTTCCGCCGGGCGCCTCGGCGTCCGAACCGCGACAGCGGGAAAGGAATCTCATGGACAGCGGAAAGGCAAAAGGCAAACGCATGGCGAAGGACGGGACAGCGCGGAGATCCTCCGCGATGCTCGGCGGCCTGATCGTGGCCGTGTCGATGACGACGATCGACCAGACGATCGTCTCCGTCTCCTCCCAGACCGTCCAATCGGGGCTGGGCTTGAATGCGTCGGCGATCGAATGGGTCGTCAACGCCTACCTCCTGGCTGCCGCGGCCGTCTTCCCCCTCGGCGGGAAGCTGGCTGACTCCTGGGGGTATCGTCGCGTCATGCTGGCCGGAATCGCCGTGTTCGCGGCCGGGAGCCTCCTGTGCGGGGCGACGCCCGCGGGGCCGGCGGCGAGTGTGTGGATGATCTCCTCGCGCGTTGTCCAGGGCGCGGGGTCGGCGCTGATGTTCCCGGCCGCCGTCGGCATTTTGGTCAGCGGCTCCGCCAGGGAGGGCAGAGCCAAGGCGATGGCGCTGTTCTTCGCGATCACGGGCGCGATGACCTCCATCGGGCCCGTCGCCGGCGCTTGGCTCATCGCGTATTCGTGGCGGTGGGTGTTCTTCATCAACCTCCCCTTGGCACTCGTCTCCTTCCTCATGGTCCTGCTGTTGGCGGACCGCGACGGCGCCCGCGGAGACCGGATCGACTGGAGGGGAGCGGCGGTGTCGGCGGCCGCCATGGTGCTGTTCATCCTCCCTCTGAAGAGGGGAGGGCAGGACGGGTGGACGGATCCCCGCATCCTCGCGAGCTTCGCCGCCTCCCTGCTGCTGTTCGCTTGGTTCTTCGCCATGGAGCGGCGCACCTCCCGCCCGCTCGTCGATACGCGCATGCTCGCGCACCGTCCGTTCGCGCTGTCCGCGTTGGCCACGCTCGTCGCCTCGGCGGTCTTCATACCGATCATGTACTTCCTGAGCGTCTACGGCCAGCTTTCCCTCGGCCTGGCCGTCGGCAGGTCGAGCCTGCTCATACTCGGCTTCTTCGCCGGGTTCATGATCGCCGCCCAGGTGGGGGCGCGTCTCTTCGACCGTCGCGGGATCGCCGCCGTGCTGGCCGTCGGAGGGACGATGGGAGCCGTGGGCTTCTACCTCCTGTCACGTCGGACGGGCGGCCTCGCCTCTGGAGTCCCCGCCATGGCGGACCTCATGCCGTTCCTCGCGCTGGCGGGCGCCGGCATCGGGTTCATGTTCAGCCCCGCAGCCACGGACATGGTCAACCGCGTGGCGGAGGCGGCTTACGGCGAGGCCACGTCGATCTCCCAGACGATGAAGAATCTCGGCGGAGCCCTGGGCATGGCCGCCCTCTCCTCGCTCAGCCTCGCGCGGTTCGCGCACGGCATCTCCGAAGGTCTGACGGACTACGGCGTTTCGCCCAGCCGGGCACGGCATCTGGCGGCCCACATCACATCGGGGCAGGCCTCCTCCGGCGAGGGTCTCAACGGCCTCGCGCCAGCCGTTCGGCGCACCGTCATGGACACCGTCCGGGAAGCGTACGCTGGAAGCATGCACGGCGTATTCCTGGCGATGGGGGCCGCCTGTCTGTCCCTCGTCCTCATCGCGGCACTGTACCCTCGAGTGCGCGGAGGACGCCCGGCTCGGGCCCGAGCGCACCATGAGCCTGCGTCCCCGGGCTCGGAGGGGTGACGCGTGGAGCGTCCGCTGACGGCTCACGGCGCGGAGCGCATCCCCGCGGGGAAGGCGGCCGACGGCGAGGGGACGGCTGAAGGGGCGGCGCGCCTCCAGGCGCGCACGGGCGACGATTCGAGGCAGCGAGGCAGCGGCGCACCGCGCCGAGGCGCCGGCGACCCGGAGGCGGGGAATCCGGGAAGCGGACGGTCGGTCGGCGAGCCCGGCGGGCAGACGGCCTTCACCCGCCGGTGGTGGATCCTCTACCTGTTCGCCGCCACCTTCGCCCTCGTCCTCCACCTCGTCCTCGGCCGGGGCGCGGGGCGACTGCCAGCAGCCCTCGCCGGCATTCTCGCCGCCGCGCCCACGCTGCTCTTCGCGTGGCTGTTCCGCCGAGGACGGAACGACGAAGCGGCGGGCCCGATCGGCAGGCGGTGCTTCGCCGTCGTCGCCGTCGCCTGCTCCATGGGGGCGGCGGCGCTCAATCCGGACGCGGGCATCGCCCAGGCCTATCTCATACCGGAGCTGTTCATCGTGCTGCCCTACAAGCCGGCCATGTACACGGTGGGGGCGGTGAACCTCGGCCTCCTCGCCGTGCACGCGGCCGCCGACCCCACCCCGCAGGCCGTGCTGCGGCGGGCGCTCGCGGCGGCGGTCATCGTCGTGCTGACGGGCTTGTTCGGGAAACCCATCGACCTGCTGGCGGTGGCCGATGAGCGCAACCAGCGGCTCATCGAACGGCTCGAAGCCCAGAACAGGCGCATCGCACGGCTCTCCCAGGCGGAGGGATCCGCGCGAGAACGCGAGCGCATCGCACGCGAAATGCACGACACGATAGCCCAGGGACTGGCTTCGATCCTCGCCCTCGCACGCGCGGCGGCCGACGAGGAGAGGGCCGGCGATCCGCGGGCATCCCGGCATCTGGCGATGATCGTCTCCCTGGCCCAGGAGGGCCTCGACGACACGAGGCGCATGATAGCCGACGCCAGCCCGCGTGCGCTGGACGGGCAGGGGCTGGCCGAGGCGATAGACCGCGTGGCCGACGGCCTCCAGAACTCGGGCATCGCGGTGACCCGCTCGCTGGACGAGGCGCTGCCGGCGCTCCCGCAGTCCGTGCGGGTCGCGACGCTTCGCATAGCCCAGGAGGCCGTCACGAACGTCGCCCGGCACTCGCAGGCCAGTCGCGCCGAGGTGTCCCTCGGGCATTCCGGAGGCGTTCTGCGCCTCGAGATCCGCGACGACGGCGTCGGCTTCGACCCGGACGATCCCCAGGCCCGGCGCGACGGAGCCGGGGGTTTCGGCATCGGCGACATGGCCGGAAGGGCCGTCGACGTCGGGGGACGCCTGCTCATCGAGAGCGCTCCCGGAGCCGGCGCACGCGTCTGCGCCCGCATCCCGCTGCCGCACTCCGGCTCAGCCGAGGGGCAGCCCGCCGAAAGGCCTCGCCGCATCGAAGAAGGCCGCACTACCGAGGAGGACCGCGATGATCTCCATCGTCATGGCCGATGACCACCCCATGATCCGCGAGGGGATCAGGAGCATGATCGAAAGGTACGCGAATCTCAAGGTCCTCGGTGAGGCGTCGGGAGGGGCCCAGGCCCTCGAGCTCGTCGAACGCCTCCAACCCGACGTCTTGCTTCTGGACTTGCGCATGCCGGACATGGACGGCCCGGAAGTCACGCGCGAGGCGCGCAGGATCTGCCCGCGCACGCGGGTGCTCATCCTGACGACCTACGACACGGACCGGGACATCCTCGCCGCGATCGAAGCGGGCGCGGGCGGATACGTCCTCAAGGACATCGAGCCGGCCAGGCTCGCCGAAGCCATCCGGGCGACGGCAGGCGGCAGGACCGTGCTCGACCAGAGGGCCGCCGAGGCCGTGGCCAACAGGATGCGGGGAGAAAGCCGGGAGGAGGCCCTGTCGGGGCAGGAGGAACGGGTGCTCTCGCTGGCCGCCGGAGGCAAGACCAATCGGCAGATCGCCAGGATCCTCAACCTCGGCGAGACGACCGTGAAAACCTATTTCTCCCGCATCTTCGCCAAGCTCGGCGTCGCGGACCGGACGTCGGCCGTCGTGGAGGCCATGAGGAGGGGGATCATCCCCAGCCGGGACGGCCAGGCCTGATCGGAGTGCCGGACCGGGGGCGCCGGCCCCGGCGTCGCTGAGATCGCCCCGGGGGCCGGCGCTCCCGCGTGGAACGGGCTGGAGCCGAGAGGGCTTGGAGCCCGTTCCACGGCGTGGACCTTCGGCTACGGCGCCTTCACCCCTGGTATTTCCAGACGCGTACGTAGTCGACGACGTAGTCGGTGCGGTCGGCGGTGTCCGTGGGGTTGGGGGTTCCCCAGTACTTCGAGCCGACCTGCACGTTCAGGCGGATGCTGTACGGGTCTCCCGAGCCGAAGGCCTTCTTCCAACGGGGATCGTCCGTCTTCTTCACCGTGTGGTACGCCTGGCCGTCGACGAGGAAGGTGATCTTCTCCGGCGTCCACTCCAGCGTCCAGGTGTGGAATTCGCCGTCGTTGAGGTCGATGCGTTTGGGCGTGAACTTCGAGGTCATCGTCCAGTTCTCGCCGTCCTGCGTGTAGTGCAGCGTCCCCTGGGAGCGGCCCGCCGGGTCGAAGCCGTTGACCGCGTCCGGGGTGCCGTAAGCCTCGAGGATGTCTATCTCGCCGCCGTTGCTCGGGTTGTCGGCCCGCAGCCAGAAGGCGGGCCAGATGCCGCGCGATTTGTTTTTAATCGTGGGTAGTTTCGCCCGCATTTCGAAACGTCCGTATGCTTGGGAGAACTTTCCTACGGTATCGATGAATCCCGCGGAATACCAGCGTTTTTTCTCGTTTTTCTCATCGTTGACCGCTTGATCCAGTCGTTTCGTATTAAGAATAATTTTTCCGTTTCTTACGGTAACATTCTCCTTTTTCACGGTTGACCAATCGTGATTGGCGTATTCATTATCGTGTATGTTCCATTGAGCCAGCGAAGGATCGTTGAAGTCTTCGTTGAAGACGGGGGTGCCCCAGCCTTTGACGTAGTAGGGCGATTTCGCCGGTCGCTGTGGCTGCACGGTTCCGGTGGCCGACCCCTTGGACGCACCCCCGCTCGACGAGGAGACGCACGCCGTCGCGGAGGAGGCGACGGCGAACGCCGAGACCATCCCGGCCGTCGCCACCGAGGCCATTGCAGTTCGAAGGAAATGATGGATACGAATGGTAGACACATTGCTCCTTTGAGAGACATGCACGGTATTCAGCGCGCTGCTTGGTGTGCTCGAAGCCGATGTAGTTGTGCCACCGTGCTTTCCTCACCGGAAATCCGCGTCCGGCGAGGCGGGTGAGTATGCGAGTGAGATGGCCGTCGATCGGCTCTATGCCAACATATAGGGGCGCCTCCGAGACGCATTTTCCAGCACACCCCACCTCCTCGCACAAACAGTATATATTTACAGCGTGAAAGCGAAAAGGGCAGCCATGAAATATGGGCGTGTCTGGGCGTGTCGTCTCCGCGCCGATGCGGCGACGGCTGACCGAAGCCCTGCCTGGTGTGTCGTCTCCGCCCCGATGCGACGACGTCTCCGCGGCGTCCCGGCGTCCCAGCCGATTCGGGCCGTCTACTCTTCTCCACGGACTTCGGCGAGGGCTTCGTCGAAAATCTTCGGCTCGATGTCGTAAAGGCCGGCTTCATCGGCTTCGCGGATCATTGAATCGAGCGCGTCCGCGGCTATTTCGTGCTGTTTCCGCGAGTATTCCTCGAGATCCCGCAGGAGTACGTAACGATGCCGGTTCGGCCTGTCATAGCCGATCTTCCCCTCCTCGAGGAGCTTGACGAGCGTGGGCCGTGAGACGCCTAGGTACGAAGCCGCCTCGCCGGTGGTCAGGCGAGTCGTCATCGGTGTGAGGACGATCGCTCTGCCGGCCTGCATCGCCTCGACGACTTCCCGGAGGATGTCGTGGATCTCCGGAGGAATCGACGTCGTGTGGCCTTCTGCGTCGACGAGTTTCGCCTGCGGGGACAGAGTTCTGTCAACGGCGTCGAGCGTCTGGCCATCCTGTGTGGGCATGATCGTCAGCGACGCCTGGGCGCCCCGCTGACGCGCTCTTTTGACTGTCTGCGATTCTACGGCCATGCCCTTATGATATCGCTGAAACGAAAGAAGCGAAAGCCGGTTCGTATGAGATCCGCGTGTGGGATCCGTCGGATGCGGTGGACCGTCCAGCCGCCCGTCCGATCCGCGGTCAGCGGAGTCTCCTAAAAGTCCCTTCGGGGCGGCCGACCGCGCGGCCGGCCGCCCCGATCGGCGTGCCGTCAGTCCTCTCGGACTTCGCTGCGGTCGCCGCTCCACAGGGTGTGGAACGTCCCCTCGCGATCGACGCGTCTGTAGGTGTGGGCGCCGAAGTAGTCGCGCTGGCCCTGGATGAGGTTGGCCGGCAGGCGTTCGGCCCGCACGCCGTCGTAGTAGGCGAGCGAGGAGGCGAAGGCCGGGATCGGCACGCCCGTCAGCGCGGCGTAGCTGACGACGCGTCGCCACGAGGCCACCGCCTTGCCGATCTCGCCCGTGAAGTACGGGTCGGCCAGCAGCAGCGCGAGCTCGGGGTCGCGCTCGTAGGCCTCGGTGATCCGGTTGAGGAAGACGGCGCGGATGATGCAGCCGCCCCGCCAGATGCGGGCCATCGCACCCAGGTCCACGTTCCAGCCGTATTCGGCGGAGGCCTTGCGGATGAGTTCGAAGCCCTGGGAGTAGGCGACCATCTTCGAGGCGTACAGCGCCTGGCGGATGTCCTCGACGAACGCCTCGAGGTCGTCGACCGGCACGCTCTGGACGCCGGCGGGGAGCGCCTTCCGCCCGGCCTGTCGCTCGGGGACCCCGCCGGAGAGGGAACGGGCGAAGGTCGCCTCGGCGATGCCCGTGACCGGCACGCCGAACTCCGCTGCGTTCTGCACCGTCCATGCACCCGTGCCCTTCTGGCCCGCGCGGTCGAGGACGACGTCGATGAACGGCTCGCCGGTGGCGAAGTCGTAGTGCTGAAGCACGTCGGCGGTGATCTCGATGAGGTAGGAGTCGAGCTCGGTCGCGTTCCACTTCTCGAAGACTTTGCCGATGTCCGGGGCGCTCATCCCCAGCGCCTTGCGCATGAGGTCGTAGGCCTCGGCGATGAGCTGCATATCGGCGTACTCGATGCCGTTGTGCACCATCTTCACGAAGTGGCCCGCCCCGTCGGGGCCGACGTGCGTGCAGCAGGGGACGCCGTCTACGTGCGCGGAGATCGTCTCGAACATGGGGCCGAGCCGGTCGTAGGACTCCGCCGTGCCGCCGGGCATGATCGAAGGGCCGTTGAGCGCGCCCTCCTCCCCGCCGGAGACGCCCGAGCCCACGAAATGCAGCCCGCGGGCGCGGATGTCCGCCTCGCGGCGCCGAGTGTCGTGGTAGTTCGAATTGCCGCAGTCCACGATGATGTCCCCGGGGTCCATCAGGGAGGCGAGCTCCTCGATCACCGCGTCCGTCGGAGCGCCCGCCTTGACCATGATGATCGCCACGCGCGGGGTGGACAGGGCGTTGACGAAATCCGCCATCGACTCGGCCGGGTAGAACTCGCCTTCGCCGCCGTGCTCGGCCGCGACCTTCTCGGTCTTGCCGACGCTGCGATTGTGAATGGCCACTTTGAAGCCATTGCGTGCGAGGTTGCGGGCCAGATTCGAGCCCATCACCGCCATGCCGGTGACGCCGATATCCGCGGCTCCCTTGGGAGGGGTGGGGATCGCCATTGTTTCTCCTTCGTTGGTCGATGCGGGGTTACAGCCGGTGCGGCGCCGAAGCCCGCCGTGGGGTGCGTTCGCCTGTGCGGCGGCGCGGCGAACGCACCCAGCATGATGCCCAACTCTACGCTCCGACCGGGGGATGGCGGTGACCGCCGGCCGGAGAGAGCGGAAGCCGTCAGGCGCCGATCGTCGCCGAGACGACCTTCTTGGCCTCCTCCTGCACCGATGCGAGGTGCTCGGCGCCCTTGAAGGACTCGGCGTAGATCTTGTAGACGTCCTCGGTTCCCGAGGGGCGCGCCGCGAACCAGGCGTTCTCGGTGACCACCTTGAGCCCGCCGATCGGCGCGCCGTTGCCGGGAGCGGCGACGAGCTTGGCCAGGATCGGCTCGCCCGCCAACTCGCGGGCCGTCACGTCCTCGGGGGCCAGGGCTCCCAGTTTGGCCTTCTGCTCCTTGCTCGCCGGGGCGTCGATGCGCGCATAGGCGCTGGCTCCGTGGCGGGCCACCTGCTCCTCGTGCAGCTGCGAGGGGGTTTTGCCCGTCACCGCGATGATCTCGGAGGCGAGCAGGTCCATGATCAGGCCGTCCTTGTCGGTGGTCCACACCGTCCCGTCCGTGCGCAGGAAGGAGGCGCCGGCGCTCTCCTCGCCGCCGAATCCGATCGTCCCCGACAGCAGGCCCGGAACGAACCACTTGAATCCGACGGGGACTTCGACGAGCTTCTTGCCCATGCCGTCGACGACTCGGTCGATGAGGGAGGAGGAGACGAGCGTCTTGCCGACACCCGCGCTGGGATTCCAGCCGGAGCGGTGGGAGAAGAGGTATTCGATCGCCACGGCGAGATAGTGGTTGGGGTTCATGAGCCCCGCGTCCGGCGTGACGACGCCGTGGCGGTCGGAGTCGGCGTCGTTGCCGGTGGCGACGTCGAAGGGCGTCGCCCCGTCTGCGCCGGGCGTCATGCGGGCCCGCAGAGAGGCCATGGCGTAGGGGGAGGAGCAGTCCATGCGGATCTTGCCGTCCCAGTCGAGCGTCATGAAGGGCCACTGCGGGTCGACGACGGGGTTGACCACCGTGAGGTCGAGGTTGTAGCGCTCGCCGATGGCGCCCCAGTACTCCGCCGAGGCGCCGCCCATGGGATCGGCGCCGATGCGGACTCCGGCGGCTCTGATGGCATCGAAGTCGATCATGGTCGGCAGGGCCTCGACGTAGGCGGAGAGGAAGTCGTATCCGCGCACGGACTCCTTGGCGCGCTCGTAGGGAACGCGCTCGATCCTCTTCCACCCTTCCCGGAGCAGCTCGTTGGCGCGGGCCGCGATCACCTTCGTCGCGTCCGTGTCGGCGGGGCCGCCCGTCGGCGGGTTGTACTTGAAGCCGCCGTCACGCGGCGGATTGTGGGACGGGGTGATGACGATGCCGTCGGCCAGCCCCGATCCGGAGTTGCGCACGCCGGTGCCGCTCCCCGCCCCGTTGGCGACGAGGATCGCCAGGGAGACGGAAGGCGTCGGCGTCCACGAGCCCCGGGCGTCGACCCGGACGTCGACGCCGTTGGCGACGAGGACCTCGATCGCGGTCTCCTCGGCGGGCTTGGACAGGGCGTGCGTATCGCGGCCGATGAAGAGCGGGCCGTCGTATCCCTGGGCGCGGCGGTAGTCGACGATCGCCTGGGTCGTCGCCGCGATATGGGCTTCGTTGAAAGCGCCGTCGAAACTTGAGCCTCGATGGCCTGACGTTCCGAAGACGACGGTTTGAGCTAGATCGGAGGGATCTGGTTCGATATCGTAATAAGCGGAGAGCAGGGCGTCGACGTCGACGAGATCCTGCTCGCGAGCGGGGGTGCCTGCGAGTTCGTTCATGCGACGATTGTGTCACGAATCGCATTCACGCGGGTCGGATTGTGCGCTTTCGGACGCTCACAGGGCCGCGCCGAGGACGCGTCCGAGCTCCAAGGCAGCCAATCCGGTTCCGTACGTGCCGAGGAGATGGGCCGCGGTGTGCGCCGGGCGGCCGCGTTCGAGGTGGCGCACCGCGTCGGCCATCGCAGTGGAGAAGGTCGTGAATCCGCCGAAGAAACCGGTGGTCAGGATTCGCGCCGCCTGCGGGGGCATCCCCGGGCATGCCACGGCGACCCCCAGCAGAAGGCAGCCCACTGCGTTGGCGGCGAACGTCCCCCAGCCTCCGGGGGCGCGGCGCGAAACGAGGGAGTCGAGGCCGAAGCGGCACACCGCCCCCAGGCCTCCGACCAGGCAGACGGCTGCGAACGTCATCGCCGGTGATCCCCCTTCGCCAGGCTGCGCCCCGCCTGAAGGCCGCACACCGCCAGGCATCCCCCGCCGATCAGCGAGACCGCCGCGTAGAGGACCGCACCCGGGGCGGGCAGGCGGGTGGTTTCCAGGACGAAGGTGCCGTACGTCGTGAACGAGCCGAGGATCCCCGTTGCCAGGAACAGCCGGAGACGAGGGGAGCGATCGACTCTCCGGAGGAGGCCGAGGAGCAGCCCCAGGCACAGAGCTCCGAGGAGGTTGACCGTGAGGGTCGCCCACGGAAGAGTCCCCTCGGGGATGGTCGCAGCGGCCAGGGAACGCAGTCCGGTTCCCGCCATTCCGCCTGCGAACACGGCGAAGCCGTCGCCGGCCAGTCGGCGCCGTCGCCCCCGGGCGGTTATGCGGGCGGTCATTCGATCCGCACCGCCACCTGGTACCCCTCTTTGAGGTAGACGATCCGCCACCGGCCGCCGAAGCGCTCTTCGGCCCACTTGTCGGCCGCCTCCCCCGAGCTGCTCGCGGCGGAGGCCGGGTCCACGGCGACGACGTCGACGTCGGCTCCCTTGGCCGTCCCCTCCCAGAACACCCTGTTGTCGGGGACGAGGTACGCGAGCAGGCGCAGGCTGGCGACGATCCTGTGACCCGAGCCGGCGATCGCGACCGCCCCTTCGGCCGCTGTGCGCTGCCTGGCGGTGAGCGCGTGGGGTTGGCGGTCGAAGAACTGGTCGATGGTCGACGTCCACGCCACGGCGAGGTTCGAGCACAGGGACACGGCGACGGCGAGCGCTGCGGCTCCTCGGATTCTGCGTCGTCTGTGCGCCGAGTCGACGAGGGCGACGACTGCCATGGGCACGAGGATCGCCGAGTAATGCCAGTGCCATCCCCAGTAGAAGTCGACGTTTCCGAGGAACCGCCACGCGAGCGTCGGCACCATGATCCACATGTAGGGGCTGACCGCGCCGATCACTCCGGCCGCGAGGGCCAGCAGCCCGAGGGTCTGGAGCTTGACGGTCGGGAAGATGAGCCGGGTGAACGGCCCGGTGGCCATCGTATCGGTCTGCGACAGCCTGTCGGTGTACTCCCACGTCCCTCCGGGGTGGATAGCGGGCAGGATGACCGTGATGGCCAGGAGCGTCCACAGGATGCCCCAGGCGGCGAGCCTTGCTCCGATCCTGGCGGTGCGCGATCGCAGAGTGGCCATCAGGGAGGTGAGGCTGCGCACGTACAGGTCGAAGTCGCCCTCGCGGGTGGTGCGGCCCCACTCGATCCAGATGACGACCAGGCCGAACGCCGCGACGGTCAGCCCGAGGTCCTCCTTGACGAACACGAGGGCCGCCATCGAGACGATGGCGCTGCGCGAGCGGCCCTCGGATTCGATCCACGAGCACAGACTGTAGGAGATCAGGGGGACGGCGAAGGCGATTTCGTGGAACTGCGATTCGACTGCGCTCCACAGGCCCCAGCTCATGAGGTAGGAGACGCCGACCGCTGCGCCGAGGCGGTCTCCCAGGCGCGCGGAGGCGAGCCGCATGATGGGCACGGCGCTCGCGGCGAAGAGCAGATCTTGGACGACCAGGAGTGTCAGTCCCGAGGGGAAGAGCCAGTAGACGGGCCCCAGAAGCACGAGGAGGGGGTGGAAGTGGTCGCCCAGGAGGTTGAATCCCGGTCCTTTGATGTCGACGGTCGGGGCGTGCAGGCCTCCGTATTGTTTTGCCAGCTCGCTGAAGATGCCGAGGTCCCAGGACGGGACGGCGAAGTCGCGCCATTGGAAGGCGGAGTAGGCGATGTAGGCCCCGGCGGCGACCGCCGCGATGATCCAGTGGGCGAGGCTGCGGGGGTCAGGTCGCAAGCCGCGGAGTCGACGGAGGAGACGACGACTCCGGCCGGGCTTCGGCGTCCTTTCGTCGTGTCCGGCTCCTTCGTCGGCCGAGGGCGTGTCCGTCCGCTCTCTCTCCCCGCCTCCCTCTGCGTTGGCTGAGGAGGCGTTTGGCGCCGTACCGGTTGCCGAGGCCTTCGCGGAGGGGGTGCCGGCGTCAGAGGCGCTCGTGGACGGGGGGCTGTCTTCTGGGCTGCTCACAGATGCAGTCTAGTCACAGGCGGCGGCGGTGTGGAGGGCTTCGGGAATGATTCGCCGGGCGCCGGGTGCGGTCCGCCGTTCGCGGAGGCCGTCCCGGCGTTCCGGACTGCTGGAAGCCGACGGCGCCCGTCTGTCAGATGATCTCGCGCTTGCTCAGGTACCGCAGCGCGAGCCATCCGAGCGGCACTCTCCCCCAGAAGGTGAAGAGCCGGTAGAGGATCGCCGTCGAGAAGGCGATCGAATAGGGCACGCCCGCCACGGACAGGCCTCCGGTCAGGGCCGTTTCGACCGGTCCGATTCCGCCGGGGGAGGGGATGATCGATCCCAGGGAGTTGGACAGCAGGTAGGTCAGCGCGAGGGTGACGATCGGCAGCGGGTAGCCGAAGGACGCCAGGCACCCGCCGAAGCAGGTCACGAAGGCGATGGTCTGCACGATCGATCCGGCGAAGCCGTAGAGGATCCGGCTCGGGTGGGTGGTGAGCCAGACGAGCCGGGGCCAGACCTGGTCGATGGTCGGGCGGGTCTTGCGGGCCACCCACTGCCTCAGGGGCGTGATGAGCATGAGGGCGCCGATGACCAGGATCGCCAGGACGACCCCGAACAGGACCGATCCGGACGGCAGCGTCAGCCGGCCCACCTCTCCCGTCGCCAGGCTCAGGACGATCAGGAAGATGATCGTCGTGGCGAATTGGGCGACCTGCACCAGGGTCACGGTCGCCAGTGCGATGGGCGTGGGGACTCTGCGCTTGTGCAGGAATCGGAGGTTCAGCGCGGCGGGGCCGATGCCGGCCGGCGCCACGAGGGTGACGACGGAGGCGGCGACCTGCACGATGGTCGATTCGCGCAGAGGCAGCTTTTCGGCCGTGTAGGCCTGCAGGGTCATGGCCGCTCCGAGGTAGGTGAAGAGGGCCGATCCGAAGGCGAAGAGCATCCACAGCGGGTTGGCCTGCGCAAGCGTTTCGCGCAGGTCGGTGAAGTTGACCGAGCCGAGGAGCAGATAGACGGCGATGAGTCCGATCGTGACCGTGACTACGGTTCGCGGGGAGAACCGGTAGAGCTGGGTCGGCGTGATCGTGCCGACTTCGGGAACCTGCTCGGTGAGCCTGTCGCGCAGGGATTCGAGCTCCTTGCGGTCGTGGAACTGGGCGCGGGTCTGCGCGGGGATGACGGCGCGTTGGAGGATCGGGGCCAGGGAGATGACCTGGTCGGCCGACAGACAGCGGTTGGCGGAAGCCACCGCCCTGTCGATGCCCACCATCCCCGCCATCATCGCCATCGTCTGGGCCATGTCGATGCGCCGCTCCATCTCCGAGGCGGCGATGCTTCCGTTCTCCCAGTGGAGCAGTTCGACGTGCCCGTCCCGCAGAGCCGTCACGCCGGCTTGCACGTCGCCGTGGGACAGTCCGCGCTGGTGGGCGTGACGGAGGATGTCCCAGACCTCGTCGAGCGCGCTGTCGGGTATCCCGTCGGCGTCCAAGCGGTCGAGGGCGGTGCCGCCGCACACCCGCATGAGGATGACGGCGGAGTTGTCGGTGGCGGCCACGTGGAGCCCGCGGTCGGGAACGAGCCGCGCGGAGACGGCTGCCAGCTCCATCAGCGCGAAGCGGTCTTTGGCTGCTTCTATGGTGGCTTCGGTGTGTCGTGCTGTCGTCGTCAGGACGATCCTGCTCCACATGGTCGCCAGCAGGCCGACGATCTGGCGGTCGGCGTCGAGCATCGAGGCGTGGTAGGCGACGTCGTCGGCGTCGATGACCACGTAGTTGCGGGCGGCTTCCTCGCCTATGGGGGGATGGTAGCTCTCCAGGACGGTGTCGCGGACCTCGTTCGCGTCGACGTCGAGGGCGCGGATGAGACCCGGCGAGGGAAGCGGCAGCGTCGTCGTGTAGGGCAGGTCGTCGTGGGCGGTCCGCCCGGTCTCGGCGTTCTCGGCTGATTCCCCCGCCTGCTTGAGGATCGCGCGGATCTGTTCGACGCCGTATCGGTCGACGTGCCCCAGATCGGTGCGCGCCGATGCGACCCAGGCTTGGAGCGTCGCTTCTTCGGGGAGCTCGTCGATCCGGACGATGAGCTTGGCGTCGATGCCGGCGCGGCGGACGAGGTGGACCAGGTCGACCCCCGCGGCGTGATTCGGCAGGTCGCCGAGGATGTATCGGGCCAGCATGCCGCATGTCGTGCCGAGGAAGGCCGTGATGAGCGCGCCCGGCAGCGTCTGGTTGCCTTGCAGAACCGACAGGACGAGGACGATGGACAGGAGGGGCCAGCCCCAGCGGGCGGTTTTCGTCTTCTTCCCCGACGACGCCACGGTGAGGATCGCGGATATCACCGCCACGTAGGGGAGCAGCCAGATGTAGGATTGCTCGGTCAGCGAGTCCGACAGCTGGCCGGTCAGGGGGGAGAGGGGGAAGTACTTCGTGAAGAACCACAGGAGGCCGAAGGCGATGCCGACGGCGCTGACCGTGGCCCCGGCGGCGGTTATCAGCGCGCGCCATCGTCGATGCCAGGCGATGTCGACGATCACGGTCAGCGGCAGGAAGAAGCTGATCAGCCCTTCCAGAACGTTGACCGGTATGAAGAGGATGGTCTCGAGGATCTCGTTGGTAGCGGTTCGGACGTCCCGGGTGACCGCCAGCGTGGTCGAGGAGGCGTAGATCGCCAAAAGCATGACGCCGCCGATGGCCAATGCCGTGATGCTCGCCGAGAAGAGGTCGCGCGGATGGCGGATCCAGCGGGCCTCCTCGTCGATGAGAAGAGCGGATCGGCGGGGTTTCGCCTCGCCGACCGCAGGCCGTCCGGTGGTGTTCACCCCAGAAGTCTAACGTCCCAGTGTTGGAGGGCGTCTACGGGCCGCTGAGCCGCGCGGACGGTGACGTTCGCGCGTTGGCGCCCAGCCAGCCGCATCTGCCGGACAGGACTGGTCACTCGACGTCGTCCCCGCGCTTAGGCCCAAGGCGCACGGTAATTCGTCCCTGCAGCCGCGACGTTCGCCCATGGGAGGCCGCCTAGGCCAGATACCGGCGCAGTACCAGGGCGGCGCCGATCAGTCCCATCCCGAAGGCGCAGATGACTCCACCGCCCATGTCCATACCGGTGTCGATGATCGGAATGCCGGATGAGCGCTGCCTGACGGACGGAAGGGGGCTGATCGCGTTGTTTCGGGCGACGGGCGTGCGGTACTTGCTCGTCGTGGAGACGATTTGCCCCGGTCCGTCGACCCTCTTGAGGAACTCGGACTCCGTGTCCAGCCCGAGGATCGACATCAGCTCCAACTCGCTTTCGGCCTTGCTCGGCGCGCTCGACGAGGCCGTCGGCGTAGCCGGGTCGGAAGGGCTCGGTTCGGGCAGAGACGAATTCGATGGCTCTGGTTCGCGCTGCCTGGTCGTGGTCGACGGCTTGGGGGTAGGCGACGGCTCGGTGCTCGGTGTGGGTTTGCCGGTCGATGTGGGCTTGCCGGTGGCCGTCGGTTCACCGGTGGGCGACGGCTCGGTGCTCGGTGTGGGTTTGCCGGTCGATGTGGGCTTGCCGGTGGCCGTCGGTTCACCGGTGGGCGACGGCTCGGTGCTCGGTGTGGGTTTACCGGTGGCCGTCGGCTCGCCGGTGGGCGATGGGGAGGGGTCGGCTGTGGGACTCGGCGAGGGCTTCGGCGTGGGCGTCATGGTGGGTGTCGGCGTCGAGGGCGTGGGTGTGGGGGGTGCCGTCGGCGATGCGCTCGGCGTTGGAGGGGTCGAGGGGCTCGGCTTCGGCGCCTGCGAAGTCGTAGGACTGGACGTTGGGGTCGGCGTGGGGCTGGACGTTGGGGTCGGCGTGGGGCTGGACGTTGGGGTCGGCGTGGGCGTCATGGTGGGTGTCGGCGTCGAGGGCGTGGGTGTGGGGGGTGCCGTCGGCGATGCGCTCGGCGTTGGAGGGGTCGAGGGGCTCGGCTTCGGCGTCCGCGAAGTCGTAGGACTGGACGTTGGGGTCGGCGAAGCCGGCGAGCTCGGCGAGGCCGTGGGGGCCACCGTCGACGGCGACGACTCGGGCGCCGAGCGCTTGGCGACGGTGTTCACCACAGTGACCTTCGCCCGCGCCTTCGCGCCGATGGTCAGTGTGGCGATCTCCCTGTCCTCCAGTTTGAAAACGGGCTTCTGCCAGGAGACGCCCTGGGCGGCTCCGGAGACGTGGGAGAGGTCTTCGCGCAGGGTCACACGGGTTCCGGCTGGGAATCTCTCGGCGACGGCGGTGGTCTGCCCGGTCTTGGCCATCAGCGTGACGGAGCCGCCCGTGCCGGACCCGTTGACGGCTCCGGGAGCTTTCCAACCTTTGTAGGAAGTGACTTTCATTCCCTCCGGTAGAGTATAATCCGCGGTGACGGGGAAAGTTGCATTGGACGAGAAATCCGGAGTGTGAGTGCCGCTGACGCTCATATGAATGTCGAAGCTTCCGAAAGCGGCGTTCAGATCCACCTTGCTCGAGAAAGGATCGGTGTAGTAGCGAGAAAAAGTCGATGCGAGCGGAGTTCCGTCGAGCTTGACCGTGCTCGAGTAGGCGAATCCGGGGGTGGCTTTGCCGTTCGCGAGGTCGGTGGCGTATCCAATCGCGTAATTCGTGTCAGGCGCCCATGGGCCGCTGGCTTTGATGACCGCTTGTGCGCCGCGGGTTTCGACGCTCATGTCGAAGTTCCCGTGACTCGTCGAGTAGTCGTATCCGCTCGAGTCTGTGAGCGGTTCCCGCCGGGCGGCCTTGTCGCCTCGACCGGACGTCCGGAAGAGAACCCATCGGCCTCTGCCGTTGCTTTGGAAGGCCTGGCCGGGGCCCAGCTGGTCGGTGAAGGAGATCGCCGTGGACTTGCCGTTGAGCGGGAGATCCCGGCCGCTGGCCTTGAGTTTCTCGGAGACGTGGTTGGAGCCGAAGTTGATCGACCACAGGAGGATTTTGCTCTCGGCTCCCAGAGCTCCCGCCACTTTGCCGAAGCTCACCGGCTGGTATGCGGCAGCCGGACGAGGGCCGATCCCTCCGCCCGGAATCGACACGGAGACGGGCTTCCCGTTGATGAGGAACCGGGCGGACTTGGCGGCGGTCTGCGACGTCGCCTTGAGCAGAACGCTGATCGTTCCCTTCATGTCGACGAAGCCTTGAGCGCGGAGGGCGTTCAGGCCTTTGGCGAAGGTGCAGGCAAGACTGCGCTTGGCGATGGCGCACGTCCCGATGGGGACGGTCGACCCCATCCGCTGGGCGGTGAGGGCAGCGGCTCGTCCGTAGTCGAGGTTGCCGAAGAACTCCGGAAGGCCGACCGTTATCGATTCCCCTTCGGATACGGCGGCGTCTCCGGCGCTCCAGGTGAAGCTGAAGGAGGCGATATCGTCGTTTCGCAGAGGAGAGGCGATTGGATTCCCGTTTGCATCCGATCTGGTGAGCTTGATATCAGTGACTGAGATAGCAGCATGTGCGTGAGCGCTTGCCGGTGTGAGCGGGGCGGCAAATGCTGTGAAAATAGCGACAATAGTACTCGCTATTGTAGTTTTTATGCCCATCAGTGTGCGTGATGAATGGGCCATAGGTGACTCCTTCTGTCATGATCGCACACGACCAGCGTTGATAGAGGCGTGCGACAGTGACAAAATACCATGCTCCTTTAAGGTATCAAACATCGTTCCCTGGGCGCGTCCACCCGTGGGGGGATGTAGCGGATCGTTTCCCCGATTGGCTAGGTATCTTGGCACAGTTGTCGGCCCGGCACAACTTCTCGGTGACTGGAGACGAGTTCTCCCGGATCCGTCTCAGCGGACGGGGGCGGAGCGCCGGACGGCGCGCGGCGATGGCGGGCTTCACGCAACGCCGCCGGAGGCTATGCTCGCAGCTGTGGACAGGACGCATCTCGGCAGCCGTGCGGAGGCCGCGCGCTCGCCGAGGATGGGTACGGGGCGCTTCGCGCCGTCCCCGACGGGCGAGCTCCACCTGGGCAATCTGCGCACCGCGCTCTTGGCCTGGGCTCTGGCACGGCGTGCCGGGTTGCGTTTCGTCATCCGCATGGAGGACCTCGACGATAGATGCCGGCCGGAGTTCGCCGCGAGACAGCTGGCGACCCTCCGCTCTCTCGGCGTCGACTGGGACGGCCCGGTCGTCTACCAGTCCGAGCGCCTGGGGCTCTACGAAGCCGTCTTCCAGGAGCTGAACCGACGAGGCCTGGTCTACGAGTGCTATTGCACGCGTCGCGACCTCGCGGGAGTGGTCTCCGCCCCGCATTCTCCGCCCGGCGCCTACCCCGGCACATGCCGCGAACTCAGCGAGGCGCAGCGCCGAGCCGGGCGAGCCCGCATGGCCGGGTTGCGCCGAGGCCCCGCCTATCGGCTGCGCACTGACAACGGCCGGATCGACGTCGTCGACGAGGTGCAGGGAGCCTACCGCGGCACGGTCGACGATTTCGTGATCCGCCGGGGCGACGGGGCCTTCAGCTACAACTTCGTCGCGGTGTACGACGACGGGCTCCAGGGGGTCTCGCAGGTCGTTCGCGGAGAGGACCTGCTCGCCTCGACGCCCCGGCACGTCTACCTCCAACGCGAATTCGGGTTCGCCACGCCGGCCTACGCACACGTCCCCATGCTCCTCAACGGTCAGGGAATCCGCCTGGCCAAGCGCGACGGGGCGGTGACCATGGCGGACCTCGCTGCGTTCGGCTGGAAGCCCGCGGACGTCATCGGGCTCCTGGGCCTCAGCCTGGGAATGGAGGGCGTTCGCAGCGCCGACGAATTCATGGAGCGGCTCACGCTCGGGCGTCTGCGCCGCGAATCGAGTCCCGTATACCCGGCGATCCTGGAAAAAGGCTCTGAATTCGCACGCGAAGGCCTCGGCGCACTGTAAAATCGCTCCATGGGCATTTTGACGAAGGGGCGCCGGTGAGCGTCAGACCGATAGGCGAGGGAGGCCGCCAGGCGTCAGGCGGATACGACTTCTGCGGATACATCCCCGGGGAGGAATACCTCGACCGCGGCCGGTCCCGCCGACGAATGAGCAGAATGACGGCCATCGCGCTGACTCTGGCGGGAGTCGCCGCCACGGGCATCGCCGCACTGGCGTTTATGTGGTGACTCCCAGCCGGCGGCGGCGAGCTCTGCCGGCCGAGGCGGGACTCCGAACGGGGGCGGAGCTTGCGCGGGCTCGACCCGACAGGCGGGTCGAGGATCAGGAATTGCTCTCGTTGCCGATCTTGTCGTCGATCGTGTTGCGGACTTTCGCGATGGTGTCCGCTTTATCGGCGCCCAACTTCTCAGTTGCCAGATCTTCGGCCTTGTCGAGGACAGCGTCGGACTTCTCCTCGACTTCTTCGCTGTGGATGAAGTCTTTGGCCTTGTCGAAAACACCCATGGCTACCTCCTGTGATGCCGTACGCTTGTGGAAGGCGAACCGGTTGGTTCGCTGCTCGAAATATACCGTACGCGCACGCTGTGTGGAAACGCCGATCGCGCCGGCCCGCCTGCGGGAGGTACCCGAGAGGCCGGCGGAATGCGCCCGTGGGCGAGCCGGGTAGGCGGTCCACCGGATCGGGCATTCCGCCGCTCCTACGATGCGCCTGCGGGCGAGCCAGGCGTCTCCAGACTTCCAACGGATCCCCAACTGGTCGTTCTCCCTGTGACGTGACTGCGGAACAAGGGCGGTGACGGCGGGGCGGACACGCCGTCTCGGGATCGCCGCGCCGGCCTCGAGGCTATACTGTCGAGGTCGGCGGACCGCGGTCGGTTCCGAACGTTCGGGGGAACCCCGAGGGGTGCCCGCGCCGGTGATCCGACGGGAAGGCAACCCGATGGGGAGTTGTCACCTGGTGCTCGATCCTGTTTTCGGGTCGTGACGCGGTTTTCGGAATGTTTCCTAGTAATGCATGGGGAGCATTACACGGATTGGGGTCTGGTCAGGTGGCTACTGGCCGTTCTACAATGAAGTCTGGATCCGCAAAGGATTTCGAACCTCTCAACCAAACAAATGGAGAAAGAGTATGGCTGACAACACAAACCAAGTCCGGACCGGAGAAGACACCTTCCAGCTGGGTGTCCAGTACGTGGACACCGCGCAGGAGTCTCTGCTCGGTACGGTCGGCGAAGTCCGTGGAACGACCGAATCGATTCAGGGATCGTGGCAGGGTCAGGGAGCCGACGCTTTCAGGACTGCCGCCAACAGATGGGATCAGGAAGCGACTGACGTCTTCAATGCGCTTCAGAGTCTCCGTGATGCGCTCAAGGGCACGCAGGCGACCTTCGATCAGACCGAAGCGGATGTCCAGGCGGAGATTCAAAAACTTTTGGCTGCGCAGCAGAACTAAGACGCATTACATCTGGAATACTAGAAAAGGAACTGAAAATGTCACTTCTCGCCAATTTCGGAGGCATCGAGGGTATCTCCTCCGAGCTGAACACCAAGCAGCAGAAGATCGAAGAGACTCTTTCCCAGCTCGAGACGCAGCTCAAAGGTCTCTACCAGGGGTGGGATGGTGCTGCACAGCAGGCTTACGACACATCGCAGAGAGAATGGCATCAGAGTGCTGGTACGATGCGTGAGCAGCTCGACATCATGAGCCGGCTCGCTCAAACGTCCGGACAGGCTTATCAGTCCGCCGATCAGTCCGCTGCCAACCGTACGTAATTCCTGAACGGCATAGGTATAGGCGCTGGAAAGCCGCTTTGGCCGTGTGCGGCGGAGTACGACTCCGCCGCACACCCACCTCGAACGGATTACTCACCTGAGATCGGAGGCTCCGCAATGTTGAAGTTAACCAGGGAACAATTTGACGCGACTGTGAACAAGCTTAAGTCGATAACGGACGATTACGATACGGCCTGCACGGATTTCGGGAATGTCCACAGCGGAGACTGGAGCGCGGCTGAACAGCTCAATCAGTTCGCGGCACCGCTCACTAAAGCCACAGATGAAGTGAATACATCACTTACCACCATGTCGCAAAACCTTCAAAAGGTTATTAAAAACCTTAAAGATTCCGTGGACAGTATAGAGGGCATGGATGAAGAGCTCAAGGCTCGCGTCAATGCCAAGCTGAACGCCATGGAGAAGAGCAGCGAGTACACGGATCAGGAGAAGAACGGAGATTGGGCGCCGCCTTCGGTTCAGCCGGAAAAGCACCAGCGCCCGACTCCCCTTCAGCAGTGAAAAGGAAGGTTGACTGCCATGGGTAGGGAAAGCATCGAACAACTGAATAAGGTGAAGTTCTTCTCTGCTGGAAGCGCGGAGGACCGTGCAGCGGACCTGGAGACGATCGCAGGAAACCTGGAGACCATCTCCAACAGGATCAAGAATCTCATCGGCGATCTCGGCCTCGAAGGGGAGACGGGCACGGCTGCCGACGAAGCCCTCGGCAACGCTTCGACGGCTGCGGTGCATGGGTCCGAATTCGTCAAAGTCATCGCCGAGGCCCGGCGGCTTGCGGCCACGGCGGGACGCAATGCCGTTCAGGTCCAGGAGGAAGTCGAGAAGAGCGTCGGCGATGCCGATTCCACCTTCAGCAATGCCACGCCTGCGACTGAGAAGGGAGGCGACACCCTCAGCGCTTCCTCGGTCTCCGCCTACGACAAAGCCGTGAAGGCTCACGACGCCGCGGTGGAGGCGGCCAATACGAAGGCCCAGACAGCGCTGACGACGCTGGACACCGAAACCCAGTCCGCGATCGCGAAGCTCAATACGCTGTGGCCGGACGAATCGGGTTCCGGCGGCTCGGGATCGGGCGGTTTCGGAGGCGGCTCGTCCTCTACCGGTGGTTCACAGACGTCTGGAGGCGGCCAGAGTGCGGGCGACGCCAACCGAGGGGTCTCTCCGACGCACTCTGCTGCGCAGTGGCAGTCGACTGCGGCTCTCCGCCCGTCGGTGGGGCTGCCGGGCAATTCCGCTGAGGGAGTGCACCTTGAGTCGGTGAAACACCCCTATGAATCGTCCGCGAACGGCACGTTGGCGAGCGCCCACGCGGTGCGGTCGGGGCTCGCTTCCCCGGCCCTGTCGACCAATGCCACCGTGGCCGGCCTGGCCGGTCTCGGCGGGGCTACCGCTGCGGGGGCTGCAGGCGTCAAGGCCTATCGTGCGGCGAAGAAGACGCGCACAGCCACTGCGGCTCCCGTCCGCGGCGGCGGTGCGGCCAGCGGCAAAGCCCAGACGAGGGTGGCCACGCCCGCGCGCCTGTCCGGCGGCGCATCCGGTGCGGCCCGCCCGGTTGCCTCTGCGGCTACCGCCGCGCGGAGTGCCGCTGCCGCGCGCACGGTGACGACGAGCGCGAGAAGCGTGACCAATGCCCCTCGTGCCGCCACTCCGGCGACGGCGCGTTCATTGACTCGCGGCGGAGCCACGACCGCGGCCCGAAGCCTGACGTCTCGGAGCGTCGCTGCCCCGGCCGGCAGCCGCGCGGGAATGGCGAGCGGATCCGGTACCGCGCGTTCGGCCACGGCGGCGCGCACAGCCAGTTCTCTCCGCGCCGGCGCCCCCGCGGCGAACGGGAGGACGGCGACGTCCGCGAAGGCCGCCGCCTCGTCGAAGTCCGGTGCTGCGAAGTCCGCGACTTCGACTCGGACGGCGAAGGGAACGGCGGGCGCCAAGCAGGCCGCCTCCGCGAAGACGGCCTCGGCGAAGAGCCGCGTGGTGAAGGTCGCCAGCATTCGAGGCGGCGGCGCCGAGCCCGCTTCGGCTTCATCGTCCAAGACGTCGACGCGTGGGGTCGCCAAGGCGGGCGGGAACGGGACCGTCCGGGGTGCCAGCCCCGCATCGCGCCCCGCTCGCAGCGGTTTCGCGGCCCTGGGCGGAAAGTCCAAGAAGAAGGACGAGGAGCGCGAGGCTCCCAAGCGCGACTACCGCGTTGAGGAGATCAGGCCCGATGACAAAGTGACGTTCATCGAGGCGGGGCATCGCTGAGAGGCCGTCCCGTCCGATATTGCAACAGCCACCCGCTGGGGAGTGGGGCCCGGGATCCCGGGCCCCACTCTTTTTATGCTTGTATCCCGCCTGCGTGGCCGCCTCGCCAAACCGCTTCGCTGAGGGGCGCGCCTGACTAAACGCGCCGCCTGGCGGGGGCCGTCGTGGGACGTGCCTCAACCGTCTCGGCATCAACCGGCGCTGGCATCCTCAGCATCGACGTGGCGGCCTTGGATGACTCCAGCTGCCTTAACCCGGCGGCCCGACGCCACGCGACTCGACGCCACGCGATCCGGGCATCAACGGCTTGCATCAGATCAAGGAACCGGGCCGGTCTCGGCGTCGGACTCGTTCTCTTTGTTCCTGGCGGCGCGTGTGCGTCCAGCCGTGAAGATCAAGAGGACGACGATGACGCCTGCGGCCACCGAGAGCCAGATCGCCCCCGATCGGCGTCCGGTCTTCTGGAAATCGTGCGGGGCGGGGGGAACGTCCGATCCGGCGGTGGGCTTTTGCGTAGCCCTCTTGTGAGCAGGGGAGTCGGGGCCCGGAAGCTGACCGTCGTCGACGAGCGTCATGGCGCGGTAGGGATCGACGATCCCCCACCCGTACACGTCGTCCCGGGTGGAGGGACTGGCCCGACGCGCCGACGACAGCAGCCGGAAAGACGTCATCGCGGCCGACTCGGACCTGCTGTTATACGAGCGGACGAGGGCCGCCGCGCCGGCCACGTAGGCTGTCGCGTAGCTCGTCGCGGGCGCCTGCGTGGAGGCCAGGCACACTCCCGTGGTGCCGTTCGCGACCACGACGTTCATGCCGGGAGCGGCAAGGTCCACAGCCGGCGAGTGGAGGACGGCGCCCTCGGGGACTGCGCCGGTGGGGTCGATCGCGGTCACGCCGATCACCCCGGGGTAGGCAGCCGGATAGCGCAGATTCGCCTTGGGATCCGGGCTCGCAGGGGTAGTCTGCGTTCCGCGCTGTTTCTCGACGTTGCCCGCGGCGGCGACCACGACCTTGTTCTTCGCGACGGCGTTGGCGACGGCCGCTTCGACCCGGGGGTCCGAGGTCGGAATGGACCCCGAAATCGTGATGATGTCGACCGAAGGGTTGTTCGCGGCCCAGTCGATTCCGTTCGCCAGGCTCTGGATCGAGGCGGCCGGATAGGTGTCGGCCTCGGCGTTGGCCTGATCTCTGGGAAGGGCGTCGACGACCTTGACGGGAATGATGTTCGCCCGCGGGGCGACGCCTCGGATGGCCCCCGCAGCGTTCGCCTGCCCGGCGATGATCGAGGCGACCGCAGTTCCGTGCCCTTCGTTGTCGGCCCGCGCGTTTCCGCCGCCCGTCGCGTCATAGCCGGCTTCGATCGTCGCCCCGTTGAACGCCGGAGAGGCTGCGACCCCCGAATCGACGACCGCGATCGACACCTTGCCGCCCTGGGACAGCTTGTGAGCCGGCTCCAGGTCGATGATGCTCGAGGCGAGGACGGACTTCTCCTTGGCGGACGGAGAGTAGATCTGCGTGGATCCCTGCTGGCAGGTCTGCTGGTCGAACCAGGTGCGGAGCCCCGAACCCCCCTGGCCGCCGGACTTCGGCGCGCCGCCGATGCCCGAGGTCACCGAGGAAGCCGGACCGGCACTCCGCGAGGCGGGCGGCATCGTCCGGGCATGCGCCGCCCCGGCTGTGCCGACGGCCAGGAGCGCGCAGGCGGCGCACAGCCGTTTCGCGGCGTCGCACGCCCGCGCACGGGCGGGTATGCGCGCCGGCCGGGCGGCCGTCTTCCCGCGAGCTGGGCGACGGCGCCGCACCCCGCCGGCGGCGCGGGGCCGGCGGCTTGACGGTCCGGGGTCTCCTGGCGCTGCCGTCAACTGGATCCCCCGCTCGGTTGCTGGCCTCCGCCCGAAGAGCCGCCGCCTGAAGAGCCTCCGCCTCCCGTCTGCTGGCCTCCGCCCGATTGCTGCTGGTTGCCGCCCGAGGAGCCGCCGTTCTGCTGCTGGTTCTTGCGCGCCTTTTCGGGAACGGTCTTCCAGGCCGCCTCCGAGGAGAGCGTGGGCGTGGCCGTGTCCTGCTTGTTGGAGAACAGGTTCACCCAGGCGGCGGACGCTTTGAGCGGCGTGACCTGCGTGTACCCGAACGCCTTGCCGGCGTCGTCGAGGCTGCCGAGCTTGTAGGCCAGGCCGTCCTCGTCGATCAGGTAGTAGAGGTTGGCGCCCTTGCCCGGCTGGGTGAGCAGCGCACCCGACTGGGATGCGACGCTGACGGTGTCGTGGGTCACCGTCGGTATGCCGCTTCCCTTCGCCAGGGTCGTGCTGCCGCCCGTTTCAGCGCGGGCGCAGGGCTTGTCGGGAGCGTCGAGCAACCCCGTGATGTTCTTCGGCCACGTGGGCCGCAGCTTGTTCTCGGCGAACTTGGCCTGGCCCACCTCGTGGGAGGTCAACTTCTTGGTCTCCGCCTTCGAACCGGTGGGGCTCATGGCGTACATGTGCCGCATCGTCGGCGTCATGCGTTCCAGCCCCTCTTTGCGGACGATGTAGCGATTGTCTTTGTCGACGCCGTTGGAGACCTCGACGACCATGCCGATCTTGAGGCCGTCCGTTCCGGGGATGGCGTCGGAGGGACTCCCGGCATCGGGGATCTCCAGGGGGACGAGGGGTTCGCCTTCCTTGAAGAGGTTGACCCAGCTGCTCGGAGCCTCGACGGAGGGCGGCTCCGAGAAGCCGAATTCGTTCATCACCGCTCTGGCGGCGACCTTCTGGTCCGTCGAGGAGTTGGCCTGGTTGAAGGAGTAGCGGTACTGGCCGATGACGATGTACGACTTTTCCGCATTGGTCACCAGGGCGCCGTCCGCGCCTGCGGGCTTGGTCGTGCCGAGGTTCACGCCCGTCCACAGGAGGCCGTCGTTGGCGACGCAGCTCGTCAGCCGGGCGTTCTTGATCTTCTTGGCGTCGGGGATCTTGTCCGGCGCCCCCGGGATCCCCACGACCGGGCCCAGCTCGACTTTGGCGAGGGCGTCGTCGCTGGCCGAGACCGTCTTGACCCCGGGATAGAGCAGGTGGGCCGAGGCGGCGTTGCGGATGGGATACAGCTTGCCGCTGATGGAGATGTAGCGCGAGCCGTTGTCGGAGCTGATGACGAGTTTTCCGTCGTTCCAGCCGTTGGGGAGAGTAGGCAGGAAGAGCTTGGAGATCGCCGCTCCGACGACGAGCATCACCGTGAGGACCAGACCCGTGATGATCCCGCGCCACGGGCGGACCGGCGTGAGCTCCCTGCCGCCGGGCATGCCGGCCATGAAGGCCGTGACGAGGCGTTGGCGATTGAAACGCTGCCCGTCGAGGATGTCCTTCGTCGATGCCATATCACCACAACCTCAAGGCTAGAACCGCGGCGGGGACGAGGATGATTCCGGCGATGGTCTCGCCGACGTCGGCCGCCTGCCGCATCCACTGCGGCGTCGAACCGAGGACCAGGCCGAAGGCGATGAGGGCGCCGGCCAGCAGCGCCAGGACGATGACGAGGCCGAGCCACCAGCTCGGCTGGGTGACCATGACCGCCAGGCAGCCCAGCGCGAAGATCGACACGGCGATCACGTACTCGGAGACGACGTCCATGTGGGCGTAGTGGGCTCGCGAACCCAGCGTGAGGATCACGAGGATCCCCCCGAGGACGACGACCCCCCACTTGCCAGTGGCGACCGTGGACGGAGTGAGGACGGCCAGGGCGAACCCGTCCCCGCAGCGCACGGAGAACATGGCGCGCCGCCCGTGGAGGTAGTTCCTCTTGACGTACCCGGCGTCGATGGATCTGGTCTTCCCCTGCGATTCGGGGCCCGGGGAGAGCAGGGGGTCCGCGCTCTCCAACCGGCTCATCCGCAGGGACAGCTGGGGGAGGAGCAGAAGGACGATCCCCAGGAGGCTCGCGGTCACCACGGCGACGCGGTCGGAGGACCCTTCGAGGAACGTGTTGACGGTTCCGACGGTTCCTAGCACGACCCCGGCCAAGCCGGGCGCCAGCATCATCTCCTTCCACTCCGACAGCAGCGGCAGGGCGATGGCCGCGCCGATGGCGGCCCCGATGCCCGCCAGTGCCAGGGGGAGCGCGAAGCCGCCGTGCGCCGGACCCGTCCAGCCGCAGGCGGCCAGGAGTACGCATGCGACCAGGCCCATGGCGACGGCGTGCGAATGGCGTTCGCCTCGCTCGAGCACCCAGACGATCCCGAAGAGCAGAGCGGCCAGGCATCCCAGTATCACCGGCACGACGACGCCGGCCGTCGGACGGGCCTGGGAGAGGAGGAGCGTGGCGGCCACGAGCAGGGTCGCGGCCGCGCCGCTGGCGACGCCCGCCGCGTCGCTTTCGGTCCACGGCTTGTTGGACTCGTTGACCACGTCCGCGACGGCTTCGATGACGTCGTCGTATTTCTTCTCGGTCTCGCGCACTCGCGGCCCCAGGATCAGCAGGGTGCCGTTCTTCACGCCCTGGGCGGCGAACGTCAGCCCCGGATCGATCGTCGCCCCGTTGGACATGGTCAGGACGAAGCCCTGGATGGCCCTCCTGGGCGTGACGGTCAGGAAGCGCCGCGCGATGCTCGGCAGAAGCTCGGCGACGGGAAGGTTGGACGGCAGGAGGAGGTCCGCCTTCTTGTCCTCGTGCACCAGCGTCGTGCGGACGAAGGCGTCGGATGGCGTCTCAGGCATGGCTCACTCGATTCGTTGTTGTGCGGGAGGGCGGCGGCGTGGGAGGGCGGACCGGGGTTCGCGGCTTTCGGGGCGTCATGGGATCCCTCCCGTTCTAACGAGGGTGACCACGCCCATGCCGCAGAGGGCGAACGGGAGGGACCACGTGCAGCAGAAGCTCTGGAGGATGTCGCCCATCCGGGTGAACGCCAGGGACTTGCGGCCGCGGCTGATGGGTATGCTCGCGACGAGGATCACCAGCGCCAGAACGGTCATCGTGCCGAACGCCATGAAGGGGTGTATGTGCCGGTTGACTGCGTCGTTGCGCGCCATGGCGAAGGTCGATGCGATCAACAGGAGCCCCACCGTGGCGCGCGGCAGGATCCGCACATACGCCGCGGCCGCCGTCCTCGGGACGAGGAGGAAGGCCAGGCCGACGCATCCGACGGACACGCCGGCCAACGCCCCCTGGGCGCCGCCGTGGCCCGCCGCCCGCAGCATGACGGGAAGGGCGGCGACGACGTCGGCGCACAGCAGGAGCGTCCAGAGGCGGTACCGCGCGTCGCCCACCTTGACGATGGTCGCCGCCTCCTCTCCGGTGACCGGGTCGAGGTGACTCGGCTTGGCCCCCCGCACCGAGCTGGCCTCGCGGACGATCGTGGCCTCGTCGATGAGCCGGGACTGCGGCAGGTTCACCGAGAACCCGGGGAGCGCCTGCATGAGGGGCGCGGCGACGCCAAAGAGGGCCGCGTAGACGAAGACGACGTCGAGTTTGGTCAGCATGCACAGGAGGATCGCGGAAGCCCCGAGCAGCCCGACCGCCGCGCAGTCGCCCGAGACCCGCTCCGTGGGAGGGTCCTTCGGCCCGCGCCACGCCCATCGCACGGTCGCCAGAGCCCCGGCCGCCGCGAAGCCGCAGATGAGGGTCTGGTAGCGGGCGTCGTCGAAGTTGGACGCCGCGACGAGGATGCCCGCGCAGGCCCCGAACGCGACGGTGGCCAGGGTTTCGGAGACCGGATGGCCCTGGCACGGACGCAGCGCATAGAGGAGGCCGAGGAGGAGCATCAGCCCGGCGGCGATGAGCGTGTGGGTGCGGGATCGCGACGTCACGCCCAGGACGGCGGAAGCGGAGAGGAGGAGGGCGATGGTGACCGCCGCCCAGGAGACGATCGGGGAGCGCTCGGCCTCCGCGACGTCCTGGAGCGCGGCCGCGCCGTCCGCCGCCGCTTGGGTGCTCACCTCGGCCGGCTGCAGAAGCACCAGCGCGCCGTTGCGGATCTCGCGGCCGATCACCATGGCCCCCGGGAGCTTCTCCCCGCCCGGAGTGCACGGCACGAGGTCCTCCGGGACCCGCCGGTTGCGCAGGACGCGCGCGAGGGTTACCCCCGAAGGCACGACGATGTCTTCGCGATGCCCCTCCATGACAAGGGTGAGATACGAGACTGACGCCGATGCTATGGTCATGCTCCCCCTTGTTCGCTGCGCGCTCCGTACCTAAGTATTATCGCTTAGAGGATCCACAATAGCCGCACAGCGTGAGACGAACCGATGTGGAGGATTACCCGTGGCAACGACGAAGCGACAGGCTCCCACGCCGCCGCCCCAGGAGGTGGTGGAACTCAAGGCACCGCCGGAGATCAAACGCTCGGAGGGACTGACCGGCGCTCTGGCGATGATTCTCCCCATGTTCGGCTCGATGGGAATGATGGTCGTCATGGCGATGTCCGGGCAGCGCTCCCCGCGCATGATCCTCATGTCCGGGCTCTTCGTGGTGGCGATGCTCTCTGTGGCCTTCCTCAACATCTACCGCAATCGCACGCAGCACCGCGACGCCGTCACCGGATACCGGCGCGAGTACCTGTCCTATCTGTCGAAGACGCGGAAGAACGCGCGCTCGGCGGAGAGCATGCAGCGCGAATCCTCACAGTGGCATATGCCTCACCCGTCCGATCTGCCGGTGCTCCTGGACGAGGGGACCCACGTGGGAGACCGGGAGCCGTCCGACAACGAGTTCCTGCTCATCCGCGTGGGAACGGCCGACCAGCCCTTCACCCTGACGATCGTCCCCGCGGAGACTTCGGAGCTGGGAGAGTCCGACCCCGTCGCCGAGTCGGCGGCGGCGCAGTTCCACAGCATGTACACGGACGTCAAGGATCTGCCCCTCGGCGTCGACCTGGCCACGGTCTCCCGGATCCAGATCGCGGGCCGCGGCGACATGGCCAGGGCCCTGGCGCGCGCCATGATCGTCCAGACGGCCACTTTCACCGACCCCGAGGACGTGCGCATCGCCATCCTCGCCAGCGAGGAGAGGATGGCGGACTGGGAGTGGGTCAAGTGGCTTCCGCACATCGCCTCCGACCGCATCTACGACTCGATCGGTCCGGCCCGGATGCTCGAATCCGATCCGACCGACCTCATCGACCTCCTGCCGGACGGCATCGTGGACCGTCCGCGGTGGGCCGCCGACCAGGGCGGATCGGAGCTGCCGCACCTGGTCGTCTTCAACGACGGCGTCGAGGTCCCCGAGGACCACCCCATCATCAGCCCCGACGGCGTCCTCGGGGTCACCGTGGTCGAGCTCCCCTCCGACTGGGCCTCGCTCACCGACCCCAACAGCGTGCGGCTGCAGCTGCAGGACAAAGGCGACTACATGGAGCTCTCCCTCCTACAGGTCGGCTTCACCCCGGTGGTCGGGCGGGGAGACCGGATCGGCGTCGCGGAGGCGGAGGTCATCGCGCGCCGCCTGGCGACCCAGTCCGGCATCCAGACCGACGGCTCGGGCCAGGCCGTCGACGCCTCGGGCGAGGCCTCCGCCGAGCTCGTCGACCTCCTGGGGCTGGGGGACGTCCGCGACTTCGACGTCGCCGAGGGATGGAAGCCGCGACTGGCCAGGGATCGGCTCCGCGTCCCGATCGGCCTGACGCCCGAGCACAAGACCGTCCACCTCGACATCAAGGAGTCCGCCCTGGCGGGCATGGGCCCGCACGGCCTGATCATCGGCGCCACCGGCTCGGGCAAGTCCGAGGTGCTGCGCACCCTCGTCCTCGCCCTGGCGATGACCCACTCCTCCGAAGAGCTCAACTTCGTGCTCATCGACTTCAAGGGCGGAGCCACCTTCGCCGGCATGTCGAAGATGCCGCACGTCGCGGCCATCATCACCAACCTTGGGGAGGACCTGACCCTCGTCGACCGCATGGAGGACGCCCTGCGAGGCGAGATGGCGCGGCGTCAGGAGATCCTCAAGTCCGCCGGCAACTTCAAGAACGTCGCCGACTACGAGAAGGCCCGCAAAGCCGGGCGGCAGGATCTCAAGCCGATCCCCACGCTCTTCGTGGTCGCCGACGAGTTCTCCGAACTGCTGGCCGAGAAGCCGGACTTCATCGACATGTTCGTCGCGATCGGCCGCCTCGGCCGCTCCCTCCAGATCCACCTGCTCCTCTCGTCTCAGAAGCTGGAGGAGGGGCGTCTGCGGGGCCTGGACTCCCACCTGTCGTACCGCATCGGCCTGCGCACCTTCTCGGCCCAGGAATCCCGCACCGTCATAGGCGTGAACGACGCCTACGAGCTTCCTCCCATCCCGGGCGTCGGCTTCCTCAAGCCCGACACGTCGAACCTCATCAGGTTCCGCGCATCCTATGTCTCCGGGCCCCCGCCGCGCCGGAAGGACCTCTCGGCGGCCGATATCGTCAACGAATCCGACGAGATCGAGATCTACGATTTCACCGCCGCGCCCCTGCGCCTGGAGGAGAAGGACATCGAGAAGGCGGAGGAGGCCAAGGCGCAGGCCGAGGAGGAGCTCAGCGAGTTCTCGGACTCGGGGATCCCCGGAGTGCCCAACACGACCTTCGACATCGCGGTGGCGAGGATGGAGGGCAAGGGGCCCTCCGCCCACCAGGTGTGGCTGCCGCCGCTCGACGAGCCCGCCACCTTGGACTCCCTCATGCCCGATTTGCGGATCAGCCCCTCGCTGGGCCTCCACTCGCCGCGCTGGCGGGGGGCGGGCGCCTTCGTCGTCCCGGTCGGGGACGTCGACCGCCCGCTCGACCAGCGCCGCGACACCCTCGTGCTCGACCTGGACGGTTCGGGCGGGCACCTGGCGATCGTCGGCGCGCCGCAGTCCGGCAAGTCGACCTTCGCCCGGACGGTCGTCGGCGCGCTCGCGCTGACGCACACCCCCCAGGAGGTCCAGGTCTACGTGATGGACTTCGGCGGCGGAACCTTCTCCGGCATGCGCGACCTCGCCCACATCGCGGGCGTCGCGCTGCGCACCGATGAAGCCCGGGTCAATCGCATATACGCTGAGATCAACTCGATCGTCGAGGATCGGGAGAAGTTCTTCGCCGATCGGGGAATCGAGTCGATGGCCGCCTACCGGCGCCTGCGCGCCGAGGGGAAGATCGACGACGGCTACGGCGACATCTTCCTCGTCGTCGACGGATGGCCGACGCTTCGATCCGACTACGAAGACGTCGAGATGAAGCTTCAGGAGCTCATGCCCCGCGGGCTGAACTTCGGGCTGCACGTCGTCGCCACGGCTCTGCGCTGGATGAACTTCCGCACGGCCGTCAAGGACATGTTCGGCTCGAGGATCGAGCTCCGCCTCGGCGACCCCATGGACTCCGAGTTCAACCGGAAGATCGCCGCCAACGTTCCCACCGGCACCCCGGGGCGAGGTCTCGAATCCGGCAAGCATCACATCCTCGGGGCCCTCCCCAGAGTCGATTCCAAACCCGACGGCAAGCAGCTCGCCGTCGGAGTGACGGACCTGGTCGAGCAGGTCGGCCATTCCTGGACCGGGGCCCCCGGCCCCAAGCTTCGCGAGCTCCCCTCCCGGGTGCACATCGACGAGGTCCGCGCGAGGGTCTCCCCCGAGGACCGCAGGGTCATCCTGGGGATCGGAGAGTCCAGGCTCGAGCCCTTCGGCATCGACTTCAACGAGAACGACCACTTCTTCTTCTTCGGCGACCGCGGAAGCGGCAAAACCGCCACCCTCAGGCTCATCGCCGCGGAGATCGCGCGGATCTACAAGCCCGACCAGGCCAAGATCTTCGCCCTCGACTACAGGAGCGCGCTGCTCGGAGAGCTTCCCGAAAGCCATATGGCCGCGCACTGCCGGTCCACCGAGGACGCCCACACCAAACTGGGCGGGCTGGTCGGGTTCCTCAAGACGCGCGCCCCGGGCCCCGACGTCACTCCCAAGCAGTTGCGCGAGCGCAGCTGGTGGTCCGGCGCCGAAGCCTTCGTTCTGGTCGACGACTACGACCTCGTCCAGTCGACCGGCGGCGCGAAGGGCAACCCGATGGGCGTCCTGCAGCCGTACCTGTCTCAGGCGCACGATCTCGGGCTGCACGTCATCATCACCCGCCGCTCCGGCGGCGCCAGCAGGACGCTCTACGAGCCGGTCGTCCAGGCGCTGAACGACCTCGCCTCGCCCGCCATGCTGCTTCCCGGCAGCCCGGACGACGGCGCCCTCCTGGGGCGCATGAAGCCTCGGCCGGGCGTTCCGGGGCGCGGGCAGTTCCGGTCCCGCGACATCGCCCGGGAGTCGATCCAGGTCGCCTGGCTTCCCATGTCCCACGGCTGAGCGCTAACGGCCTTCCTCTCGGCCCGCTGGGGCTTGCGGCCTCGGTCCGCAGAGGGTCAGGATGTCGGGCGAATCGTCAGGCTCAGGGCGGTTCGCAAGCCCGGCTTCAGCCTGCTTGCGGATTGGGAGGGGGCAACTGCCGGCTCCGGCGGCGAGGATCCCGGAGTCGGGGACGGCCGATCGGGAGCCGGCGCGGCTTTCACCGCTGGCATCCGGGGCACCAGAAGAGCCGCCGGCCCACCAGGTCCTTCTCCACGATGATCGTGCCACAGCGCAGGCAGGGCCGGCCCGTCCTGTGGTACACGGCGAAACGCCCGGCCTCTTCGTCGCCTTCCGGCACGGGCTCGGGGCGCAGATCGGGCGGAACCGTCCGGATCACCCCGCTGTCGACGTCGTCGGCCATGGTGGCCGCGAGGTCGTCCCACAGCGCGCCCAAGCGCTCCGGGGAGACCTCGCCTCCGGGCGTCAGGGGCGAGATGCCGGTGCGGAACAGGCAGTCCGCCCGGTAGATGTTGCCCGGTCCCGCTGCGATCGACTGGTCGAGGACCAGCTGGCCGACGGCTGCCCGCCGCGACCGGATGGCGGCGACGAAGCGTTCGCGGTCCCCGGGGTCGTTGCGGACGGGATCGGGCCCGAGCCTGGCCAGGACTGCGCGAACTCCCTGGCCGTCGAGCACTTCGCAGCGCGCAGGGCCCGTCAAGTCTGCGGCGAGGCCTTCCGCCTCCAGCCGCAGGCGGACCGTGGCGCCCGGCTCGGGTACGGCTGCTGCGTTGCCGCCGCCGCGCAGTCCCGCACCGGCGACGTCCGTGGCGCGAGGGCCCGAGAACGACCAGCGTCCGTACAGGCCGAGGTGGACGTGGAGCCAGGCGGGGCCGTCGTCGCCGAGTGAGGGCTCGGCGGTGGAGGCCCCGCTCTCGGCGAAAGGCATGAAGAAGTGCTTCCCCCACGCTTGAGCGCGGAAAGCGGTGAGGCCGTCCAGGCGCGCCGCCCCCTCGGCGAAACGCCCCTGCGGCGAAGACGCCGCGACTATCCGCCCTGCCAGGAATCCGCTCGCGATCCTGGCCAGGCGGTGGATTGCTTGGCCTTCGGGCATGCGGCTCCCTTCATGCGCTCGTCTTCACGGTTCGCTCGGGGACGGGTTTCTCGTCCCCGGTTCAGGATACGGGGCCGGCGTCGGCGGGGAAAGAGCGGCGGCGAGGCCGGCGCCTCTGTTCACTCGTTAGTACGAAAAGCCTCGGAAAAATCACTGCCGTGTTCACATTCCTTCGGAAGGTTTCCTTTCGGAAAAGCCCTTCCATCTACGCGGAAGGGAATGTAAGATGCTTGTCGAGAGAGAAGAGGCTTTCGCCTGTCGAATACAATCTTAGGGAGCTCACCGTGTCCGAATTATTCGTCAATCCGGAGGATCTCGACGCCGCTGCGTCTAATGCGGAAAAAGCCCATCAAAGCGCCAAGTCGGTGAAGCTATCAACCAGTGTGAACGATGTCTCGGATGCTATGCCGGGTGGGAGTTCGGGAAAGGCCGCTCTGGGGGCGGGGAACTATATCGATCAGGCTGCCGGAAGACTGTCCGGGGCTTTGGAGGCTTTCAGCCAGTCGATAAGCGATTCGAAGAGCACCTACGACAGAACCGATCATTCCGTCAGCGTTGAATTCTCACGGGTCGACAGCCAGCTTTCGGGGGGCGAGAAATGACCACATGGTCGGATCTGCAGAAGTGGGATGGCGATAAATTCGATCATCTGATCGACGTATTGGTTGCGATCCGCCATAAGGCCTCTGATTCCGGGGAGTATGTCCGCGATATCGACGTTTCCAGCGGATGGACTGGCGCCGGTGCGACGGCCGCGCAGAATAGGCGGAAGGGCTTGGCCAACAGCTCCGCTTTTCTACTGGCCAATCTCGGTGAGATGATCCGCATCACGGGTAAAGCTCAAAGCGATGTTAATACTGTCAAGACGCTTGTCTTCGAAGTGCAATCTTTGGCTGATCATTATGGCTTCAATATCTCCACCATAGGAAAGGTTTCCGACCCTAATCCCATTAAAAGAAGTACTGGCGATATAATAGCACCGTATGACACAGATCACGAGAATAAAAGAAAAGATCGAAAAAATGCCCTTAAGCAATGTCAAGAAAAGCTTGAATATGTTATTCAAATGGCAAGATTGTCGGATGAAATCTACACAAGGGATTTAAATAATATCGCTAATGGAACAATGGTTGCCAAGGAAGGTTTGGATTATCCAACTCCTGGTCTCAGCGACATACCATCCAATAAGAAGGATCCGGTACAAGTTGCCGCATGGTGGAATGCGTACACGGATGGGGAGAAAGAGGCTTTGATTCGTGACAATCCGGATCTGATAGGCAATTTGGGCGGAGTCGACGGGACGTCGAGGGACAAAGCTAACCGATGGAGGATCTCTAGAGACAAGGAAGCCCTTACGCGAAGGTATACTCCCGACCAGTTGAAGACGAATCAGGCCTACCAGGAGCTGAGTGCGATCGAACGCTCGCTCACAAAGAACAATGGCGATACTCAGCTTCTCGTCTATGAACCGGCGACGGGGGAGAAGGGACATGAGAAGGCGCGTGCCGCGATTTCCGCCGGGAATGTCGACACCGCGGATCATGTTGCCACTTACGTTCCCGGCATGGGGACCTCCGTCAAAGACAGCATGGAGGGCAATGTCAACGCCGTGACCAATCTGAAGAATGCTGCGATGGCGGAAGGGCAGAGTAAGAAAGTGGCCGTCGTAGCCTGGATCGGGTACGATGCCCCGCCTGACCCTAAAAATAACCACGATTACTCGGTTTTGGATTTGAACAAGGCCAAATCTGGCGGGGAGTCTCTCGCACGGTTCGAAGAAGGCATCCGAGGCTCTCGAGATGCCAGCATCGGCGGGAAGTCGAACGTCCACATGTCGGTTTTGGCCCATTCCTACGGTTCGACGACCGCCAGTTATGGAATGGCCAGCGTGCGACGGGGAGTGGTCGACCATTTCGCTGTGTTTGGATCACCTGGCATAAAAGACGGTGCATGGCGAATGAATGTACCTAAAGGCCATAATTATGTGCTCGAATTCAATGATGACGTTATCAGAAAGGCTAATGCAGCAAAAAAGTTCTGGAAAACAGATGATAGCTTAGGATGGCATGGAAAGGATCCGACAATGGATTCAGGATTCAAAAAGCTCAATCCCTACGGCCCTACAACCAAAGAAACAGGACATTCCGGCTATCTCGTTGACGGAGGAGAAGCACAGATAAAAATCGCGAAAGTTGTTTTAGGAACCGCAGGATGATGAGGTGAATGTATGAAAAAGTTTCTTGTATGTATATTTATATTTTTCTTATCAACCAGTGCATGTTTAAGACAGGAGAAGAAAATGCAAGAACCTTCAGTTTTCGGTGATAGTAACGGTCATCATTTTTGGGATGGTGAGTTGCCCTTGAATCGACGTGTGAATATTGCGACGGTTTCTTCTCAACTTCAGATTGCTTTAGTTCGAGTGCGCGATCGAATTGATACGAACTTCGGTAAGCAAGAATGGACACTTGTGGACCCATCGGATCGGAATTTTTCTCACTGTAAAGATCGAAATGAAGAAGGGAGTGAAGATACGAGTATGCAGGGCTGGACTTCTGGCATTAAAAGTGCTAATTATAAATATATCTTGACCATATTAGAAAATGAATTACGGTTATATGGATTTAAAACAGTAATTGATCTTTCAGACAGTGATGCTTATAGGGCTAACATTCATGATAAAAAAAACGGAGGATATGTTGGTATTGTCATGAATAAAAACAATAATGTTTTAACTTTGAGATATACAACAGGCTGTCGGCCTAGTTCTGGCCCCGAAGGGGGGAATGAGCCTTCGGTAGAAGGCCGCTCCTCGGCTTCGAACGGCGCTTCATGACCGCCGATTACCGGAGCGTTGTAGTTTGGCGAAGATAATATGCGAAAGATTCGCACTTTGATACTGTCGGCAGATGAAAAAGCGACATGCTACGCTGAAAGCACTGTGCAACTGCAATGAGGAGATGATCGCCGTGAAACGGCCTATCGGATTCTATCGCTTTTCGCAATGCCCCAGAATGGCAGCGGGCCTTCTGGCTCTTGCATTCCTCTCGCCCATCGCCGCATGCTCGTCCAAGGGCTCATTGGACGACCTGAAGAACCCCACGCCCTCACGTTCCACGTCGTCCTTCAAGCCCTCGACCTCTGCGAGCATTGCCTCCGATACGCCGACTTGGAATTTCCCGGTGAACCTGGATGGGTGGAGAATGGACATCATCGATCGAGACGGCAAAAACCGGGCGATCAACTCGGCTGGATGCTATTTGACCACCAGTCAACGCCCCATCGCCGGGCCCTTCGAGGGGGACAGGGAAGAGTCCGAGTACCAGAATGAGCGCATAGCGACGACCTTGCGGTCCCAACTCACGAATGTGCAGGCCCAGCCGGCCTCCGAAACCAGGGTGTCCGGTTTCAGCGGAAAGAAGATCGAAGGCGCGGCCTCAGAGATCTCCTATACGGGCAAAGACGGGGTGGCATACAAGGGTTGGTATTGGTCGCGCGTGTTCGGCAAGATCAAGACCCCCGTGCTCCTTCAGTCAACTTACGCCTGCCCGGTGCAGGCATACTCTGCGGCGGAGCTGACGTCCATCATCAACGGGAAGCTTTCCATATTGTCGACGGCCTCGGAGGACTTCGACGGTTGATCGGAAACCGACAACTCGAGGGTTGAAGGCGCGCACCCCCGCTCTGCCCTCCGAGTTCTCGCCTCCAGCTTCTTGTGGTTCCCGGAGCGTGCGCAATTGCGCTCGCCACCGCCGCTTTGCCCTACGGGTTCTCTGTAGTCCCTAACGTGCCCCGGTCCGCTGCGTCGACATGAGAGCGTAGTGCCTCGACGTGGCCCATGGCGTGCGCGGCCCCGGTGACTGGCGGGACTCCGCATGGCGAGGCTCCCCGCGGCCCTCGGCGTGCGCTCGCCTGCGGTTCCCAGTGGATTCGGAGCGGGACTTCCAAACTTGAGCGGAATAGGCTCAACATTCGGGGCGTTCCTTTCCATGGAAATCCCGTGAGAAGGAGAGAATCTATGGACAAACTGACAACGAAATCGCAGGAGGCTCTGGCCGAAGCGATCAGCCTGGCCGCCGACAGGGGGAATCCCCAGGTCGAGCCTTTGCACCTGCTGAGCGCCTTGCTCGGCCAGCAGGGCGGAGTCGCCGTCGCTCTGCTCGACGCGGTCGGCGTCAATCGGGCGGACGTCGCTGCGCGCGCGAACGCCGCCATCGCGGCGCTTCCGGGCGCTGAAGGATCCTCGGTGCAGCAGCCGAACGCCTCGCGCACGCTTTCGCGCGTCATCAGCGACGCAGGCAAGGAGGCCACCGCCCTCGGCGATGCCTACATCTCCACCGAGCATCTGCTCATGGCCGTCGCCGCCTCGCAGGGCCAGGCGGGCGAGATCCTCCGCGCCGCCGGAACGGACCGCGACCAGCTCGCGGCGATCCTCCCGAACGTGCGCGGCAGTGCCAAGGTGACGAGCCCCGATCCCGAAGGCACCTTCCAGGCACTCGAAAAGTACGGGGCGGACCTGACGGCGATGGCCCGCGAAGGCAAGATGGACCCCGTCATCGGCCGAGACTCGGAGATCCGCCGCGTTGTCCAGGTGCTCTCGCGGCGCACGAAGAACAATCCGGTGCTGATCGGCGAGCCCGGCGTCGGCAAGACGGCCGTGGTCGAGGGCCTTGCCCAGCGCATCGTGGACGGCGACGTGCCCGAATCCCTGCGTGGAAAGCGGCTCATCCAGCTCGACGTCGCCTCGATGGTGGCGGGCGCGAAGTACCGCGGCGAATTCGAGGAGCGCTTCAAGGCCGTGCTCCAGGAGATCAAGGAATCCGACGGGGAGATCGTCACCTTCATCGACGAACTCCACACGATCGTCGGCGCGGGCGGCGGCTCCGAGGGCGCGATGGACGCCGGCAACATGCTCAAGCCGATGCTCGCGCGCGGCGAACTGCGGCTCATCGGTGCCACCACCCTCGACGAATACCGTGAGGGTATCGAAAAGGACCCGGCCCTGGAGCGGCGCTTCCAGCAGGTGTACGTGGGCGAGCCCTCGGTGGAGGACACGGTGGCGATCCTGCGCGGAATCGCGCCGAAGTACGAGGCGCACCACAAGGTGACGATCTCCGACGGCGCGCTCGTGGCCGCCGCGACGCTTTCGAACCGCTACATTTCCGGGCGTCAGCTGCCGGACAAGGCCATCGACCTCGTCGACGAGGCCGCCTCGCGCCTGCGCATGGAGCTCGATTCCTCGCCCGAGGAGATCGACGCCCTTCAGCGGCAGGTGGACCGCCTCAAGATGGAGGAGGCCTACCTGGTTGAGACGGAGACGAAGGACGACGCCGCGGCCGCTGACCGGCTGGAGAAGCTGCGGGCCGAGCTTGCTGACAAGTCCGAGGAGCTCGCCGCCCTCAACGCGCGGTGGGAGTCCGAGAAGGCAGGGCGCAACCGCGTCGGCGAGCTGAGGGTCAGGCTCGACGAGCTGCGCACCGATCTCGAGCGGGCCGTCCGCGAGGGCCGCTACGAGGACGCCGGGCGTCTCCAGAACGGCGAGATTCCGGCGATCGAGGCGGAGATCGCGCAGGCCGAGGCGGCCGAGGCCGCTGACGCGGACGCCGACACGGAGCCGATGATCGCCGAGCGCGTGGACGCCGACGAGATCGCCGAAGTCGTCTCCTCGTGGACGGGAGTGCCCGTCGGCCGCCTGCTCCAGGGCGAGACGGAGAAGCTCCTGAAGATGGAGGAGGTCATCGGCAAACGGCTCATCGGCCAGACCGCCGCCGTGGCCGCCGTGGCTGACGCGGTGCGCCGCTCTCGGGCGGGAATCTCCGACCCCAACCGCCCGCTCGGCTCCTTCCTGTTCCTCGGGCCCACGGGCGTGGGCAAGACGGAGCTGGCGAAGTCGCTGGCGGAGTTCATGTTCGACGACGATCGCGCGATCGTGCGCATCGACATGTCGGAGTATTCGGAGAAGCACTCCGTCTCGCGCCTGGTGGGCGCCCCTCCCGGATACGTGGGCTACGAGGAGGGCGGCCAGCTGACCGAGGCCGTGCGCCGCCGCCCGTATTCGGTGATCCTGCTCGACGAGGTCGAGAAGGCCAACCCGGACGTCTTCGATATCCTGCTGCAGGTGCTCGACGACGGCCGCCTGACCGACGGCCAGGGGCGCACGGTGGACTTCAAGAACACGATCCTCATCCTCACGTCGAACCTCGGCTCGCAGGCGCTTATGGACCCTGTGGTCGGCGACGCTGAGAAGCGGGAGACCGTCATGCAGGCCGTCCGCGGGGCGTTCAAGCCGGAGTTCCTCAACAGGCTCGACGACATCATCGTCTTCGATCCGCTCTCGCTGGACGAGATCGGGCAGATCGTCGACCTTCAGGTCGCTCAGGTCGCCGCGCGGCTCGCCTCCCGCCGCATCGCGCTCGACGTGACGCCGGGCGCCCGCGACATCCTGGCGGTGGAGGGCTACGATCCCGCCTACGGCGCGCGCCCGCTGCGGCGGCTCATCCAGCGCGAGATCGGCGACCAGCTGGCCCGCATGCTCCTATCCGGCGAGGTGCACGACGGCGATGCCGTCGTGGCAGACGCCGCCCCTGATGGGAAACAGGGCTTGACCTTGACCGTCAGGAACGGCTGATCGCCAGGCGGCCTTCCTATCAAGAAGCTGCCGTCGAACGAATGCTGAAAGGATGTGGGCGGCCGGTTATGGCCGCCCACATCGCAGTGAAAACGGCTGTATTCCCGATCCTCGTTTTCAGCGAGGGAAAGCGGAAAAAGCCTGCGAATCCTCAGCGAATCCGATGTAGGCCTTGTATGAACGCTCACAACTTGCTATGCTCACATGCATTAGCTCATACAAAGGATTTCTCACTGTAAGGGGTGAATTATGGGCGAAATTCATATTGTGGAGGGGATTTGGAGTCTTTCGCTAAGGCTGTGGGGAGTATTCCGGAGGAACGGTTGAAGTCGGTGGAAGGTGAGACGATATTGCGTGAGGCGACGGTGGGTATGCCGGGGTCGGAGTCGAAGGCGTATGCGGCCGGCTACGGGGCGGCTGTCAACGAGGAGTGCAAGAAGGCGTCTGCGGGCTTGAAGAAGTTCAAGGAGAACATGCTGGCCGCTGCGGCCGAGTATTCGCAGGCCGAGGATGACACGACGGCGGCGGGCAAGGTCGCCAATCTGGTCCGCAAGGGCGTTCTCGACGATCTGGTCATGTATGGGTCACCAGGTGCAGGTGCTCGTGATACTAAAGAATATAATCTAGATCACGGTAGAGCTTATGTTTCAGGAATTAAAAGTGATGATGCAGTTAAAGGTAAGGGAACTCTTAACAGTAAATTCGGTAATAATCCAATGGTTATGTCGGGTGTCAAACATCTCGCGAATAACACGGAGCGTGATCGTTTATTTTTTATTCCTTGGAAAATGTTCGATCGACATTCGAAATATCTTGAAGAGGGAACGAGTTCCCTAGAAGATATTTCTCGAGTTGTCACTAAAGTTCCAGTGAAGGGAGAACGATAATGAAGTTTTGTCGAAAAATATGCTCAATTACTTTATGTTTGATTATTATTTCATGTTCTTCGATATCTAGAAACGAAAAACATAGACACATTGGAGATGGAACTAAAGAATTGAGAAAGCGGCAAACTATTGAAGAATATAAACGAAATACACTTCCACGTATTGAAAAGTTTTTAACTAAACTATCGCTCGCTGGCGCAGGAGAATTGGTCTATGAAGAAAGCGACTACGATGAAACGTGCGGAGAAAATAAAGAAAGGAAAAATTATTTGAGCGCTAATATAAAAGGTCGTTCAATTGACGTAAATAAGGTCATAAAATATGGTAATGATATTTTGAAGCCTGCAGGTTTTTCTAAAAGAACTGAACGGAAATACGATAATGGAGACATTGTACTCTATTGGCTTAACGTAAAAGATGGAGGTTATGTATCACTTACGGTTTCTCCGCAGGACTTCATTGGAATTTTCTATGTTTCTGGATGCCGTCCGACTGACGGGACTACGACGCCTTCGCCGAGTCTCACACCTAAGAAAACATGGTCCGGATACGAGACAACAACTCACTCTGGCACTAATAAAGGATGAGAAATGAAAAGATTTTTCACCGAATCTGCGTGGTGTCGGTGTGTCTGGTTTTGATTTCGTGTGCGTCGATTACCGGGAAAAGGAGCGGAACGTTCTGGGGTGGTTCGAAGGCTTTTGAGAAGCGGCAGACTATTGAGGCTTATAAACGCGATACTGTGCCCATGATCGAAAAGTTTCTGGTGCGCATTTCCCAGGCTGGCGCGGGAGAATTCATCTTTGATGGAGACGATCAAGATCGTCGGTGCGGGGAAAATGATGATGGTTATGATTATTGGAGTCCAAATATATCTGGAAAGCCGATTGAAGTGGCTGAAGTGATCAAAGCTGGCGATAAATATCTTGTTCCCGCAGGCTTTTCTAAAAAAACTCAGCGTAAACATGAGAATGGAGATGTTAGATTCTTTTGGTTGAATAAAAAGGATGGTGGGTATGTCACTGCGATAGTATCGCCGAAAAGCCACACTGGGATATACTACATCTCAGGATGCCGTCCAAGCGACGGAAGCGCGACACCCTCCCCCAGCCCAACGCCTACAGGAAAGCTCACTGACGCCCCGGATTCGCCCTATAAAACAGCCGATCCAAACAGTACATCAAGCGAATAGTTCACTGCTGGCATGTTGCTTGGAAAGCGATGCATGGGTTTACATCGCTCGCATGGCGTCCGTTAGTGCCGGCCAGGCCTCGGCATGCTCCGTTCCGAATGGTTTGGCTCCGAGGAATGCCCCGGTGCGCCCGGCGTCCGGATCGACCCACAGGAACGATCCCGCCTGACCGAAGTGCCCGAAGGTGCGCGGCGAAAACGAAACACCCGTCCAGTGCGGAGCCTTGTGGTCTCGGATCTCCACACCGAGCCCCCACGCATTGTCCGCCTGCCGTCCGTAACCGGGAAGAATCCCCGAAATCCCGGGGAACTGCGGCGAGGTGGCCTCGGTGTGAAGGTCGGCCGAAATCAGAGTCGGAGCGAGGAGATCCCTCCCCAAGGCGAGGAGGTCGCGAACCGACCCTTCACCCGAATGCGCCGGAGAACCCGGAATCGCGGTCGCCGACATCCCCAGGGGAATCAGCACGGCTTCCTCCATCCACTCCCGAATGTCCACGCCCGTCGCCGCCTCGACGCGCTCGCCCAGAACTTCGAATCCGAGATTCGAGTACACTCGGCGCTGCCCCGGCGGGGAGATGGCCGCACCGCCTTCGAACGGCAAGCCCGAGGCGTGTGCGAGCAGATGACGAACCCTCGAACCGGGCGGCCCAGCCGGATCCTCTAGCGAAATGAGACGGCGCTCCACCGCGACCAGCGCCGACAGCGCCGCCACCGCCTTCGTCACCGACGCCATCGGAAAGACGGCGTCGAGATCCCCGCAGGACGCGATGACCGAATCGGCGTCCGCCACGCCGAAAGCGTGCGGGAAGGAGAAACCGCCGAAACCGTGCGGAGAGGGGACGGAGGGGACACCGTGCGCAATGGAGGGGACACCGCGCGCAGGGGGATCCCCCGCTGGGGAACCGGAGACCGGGGAGCGAAGGTTTGCTGCGGGGGAGGACGCGTCCGGTGGAAGGCTCACCGGCCCAGTCTGCCATGTCCGAACCGACGGACGGAAGACGCCGGACCCGCATATCGTGCCGGGGGATTCCCGAAGTCGGCCACGGCGCGGCCGTGACCTCGCGCGTCCTGCCGCGCTGTGAGAAGTCGCCTACGGTGGGTTCAGCTATCCACTCGAAGGGGAGGCTCCCCGTAGACTACGGCCATGCGCACGATCAAGAATTGGCTGACCGACATGGACGGTGTCCTCATCCACGAGGAGAAGGCTCTGCCGGGTGCCCCGGAGTTCATCGATACGCTTCGCGAACGCGAACTCTCCTTCCTCGTTCTGACGAACAATTCGATCTTCACCCAGCGTGATCTCGCCGCGCGCTTGGAGGCCTCCGGGGTCTCCGTGCCCGAAGACAATATCTGGACCTCGGCTTTGGCCACGGCCAGCTTCCTCGCCACGCAATCGGATTCCCGACGCGCCTACGTTGTCGGCGAAGCGGGACTGACCACTGCGCTATACGAAGTGGGTTTCGTGATGACCAACATCAAACCCGACTTCGTCGTGCTGGGCGAGACCAGGACCTACAGCATCGACGCCCTCACCCAGGCCATCCGCTTGATCGACGAAGGCGCGCGCTTCATCGCCACGAACCCCGACGTGACCGGCCCCTCAGCCGAAGGGCCGATCCCGGCCACCGGCGCCGTGGCGGCGATGATCACCGCCGCCACGGGCAAAGTCCCCTACTACGTCGGGAAGCCGAACCCGATCATGCTGCGCAACGGGCTCAACAAGATCGACGCGCATTCCGAAGAGACCGCTTTGATCGGCGACCGCATGGACACCGACATGCTCGCCGGCATGGAGGCGGGTCTGCAGACCCACCTCGTCCTATCCGGATCGACCGCCCGCGACGACATCGGGAAGTTCGCCTTCCGCCCCGACTACGTGCACGAGGGGATCGGGGAGCTCCTCGACCTCATATAGCCGACATAGCAGAAGCGAATCCCCGCGTTCCCGGCCCGGCGCCCGCCGCCTCTGCCGGAAGCGCGTCTGGCCCTAACGGCCCCTTGCGCTGTCGGCCCGGCGTCATTGGAACGCTGGGCCGACATGCACGCACGCAGGGCTCGCACAATGCTTCTTCGCACAGCGCCTTTGGAGTCGGAACTGACGAAGCTGAGTCGGGGTGCGCGGGACCGAGTCCATTTGGGGCGGCACCCCATGTCGAGAGGCCTCGGGTTAGCGCAGGCTTCGAGCGGCTGGATCGGGCTCTTTCCAAGCGAAATCTCGGGTCGCGCGGGTTGGGTGCGGCTGCAGGAGGCCTCCGGGCACGTGGGTTACGCGGTTACAGGAATGCGGCGCCCACGAGGCTCACGTCGTCGCCGAGCTGCGCTGGGACGACGATCCCCGCGCGGTTGGCGGGCACGAGCGCCTCTCGGGCGACGCATTCGCAGGCGCGGGATATCCACTGCGGATGTGCGATGGCTACGCCGCCGCCGATCACGATGAGCTCGGGATTGAACGCGTTGGCCATGTCGACGCAGGCTGAGGCGACCGCCCGTGCGGCCGATTCGAGCACCAGCCGGGCGGCGATGTCGCCCGCTGCGGCGCACTCGTCGACGTCCTTGCCGGTCAGGGCCCGCCCCGACGCCAGGATCTCATGCAGCGGACCGCCTTCTTCCGCCAGGTCGCCCGCCCGCCGGGCGATCGCGGGGCCCGAGGCTATGGCCTCCAGGCATCCGCGCCGCCCGCAGCCGCAGGAGGGACCGACCCGGTCGACGCTGATGTGCCCGATCTCCCCGGCGACGCCGTCGACGCCGCGGAGCAGGCGCCCGTCCAGCATGACGGCGCCGCCGACGCCGGTCGAGACCGTCATGTAGACGAAGTTGGCCACCCCGCGCGCGGCGCCGAAGGCGTGCTCTCCCAGCGCCGCGACGTTAGTGTCGCGATCGACTCGCACGTCCAGGCCGGTCGAGCGCGCCAGGTCCGCCCCCAGGTCCAGGCCCGCCAGGTTGGAATCGGTGTTCGGAGGGGTGAAGAGCCGGCCCGTCGCCGGGTCGACGGGGCCCGTGACGCTCACGCCGAGACGGGCGCCGTCGAGGCGGACCCCGTCGGGGGAGCTGGAGTCCCGCCCGCCGACGGCGCCGACCTCGCCCAGCGCCTGCAGGCAGGCGTCGATGATGCCGCGTCCCTCCTGCCCTTTGGGCATGGGGCGCCGGCTCCGGGCTTCGAGCGCGCCCCGGGGGGAGAGGCGGGCGGCGCGGATCCAGGTTCCTCCGATGTCGAGGGCGAAGACGGCTCCGGCGTTCGAATCGGGGATCCGTCTATCGGTTTCGTCGTCGCAGGAGGCGGGGGCGACGACCGCGTTTGCGGCGCCGTTGTCAGTGTTCGCTGGAGTGTTGACAGCCGAGGTGAAAGAGTTCATAATTAAGTATAACATTATAATGAATCCGAGGGAACACAAGGAGGTGTGCGGAATGGGCGGCGAACGCGATGGCGAGGCCGGCGGACCCTCACGGGCCGGCGTCTCGGCAGCACGGGATTCGCTGATCGGCGGGGATGCATCCGTCGATTCCTCCGGCGGAGCCGTCGCGAGCGGCGAGTCCGCGGAGCGTTCCGCGCACGGAGCTTCGGGCGACGGGCCGGGCATCCAGCTCGTCCGCGGCCCGGTTCCCCTGTACCACCAGGCTTACAACGCCCTTCGTCGTGAAATCGACTCGGGCCGTTGGGGGCCGGGTGACAGGCTCCCCACGGAGCGCGAGCTCGGTGAGTCCTTCGGGTGCAGCCTCGTGACGGTGCGTCGCGCACTGGACGAACTCGTACGCGAGGGGAGTATCGTCAGGACCCGCGGCAGGGGCACGTTCGTCCGCGAACGGGCGATCGAGCGCGAGCTGGCCGACCTGACGAGCTTCACCGCCGAGATGGCCCTGAAGGGGCTGACGCCGCGGACGGAGACGCTCTCGACCGAGATCGTCGAATCGACGCCTTCGACCGCCGAACGTCTCGGCATCGAACTCGGGCTCCCGGTCTACTCGATCGAGCGCCTTCGCATCGTCGGGGACGAGCCGCTCCTTCTGGAGCACGTCTTCATCCCCGAGCACTTCTTCCCAGGACTGCTGTCCATCGATCTCAACACGACGTCGCTCTACGCCCACCTGTCGGAGCGGTACGGGGTCGATCTGGTCGGCGGTCACGAGACGCTTGAGCCCGCTCTACCCAGCGACCGCGAAGCCAGGCTCCTCAAGCAGGATCGCGGTGAGCCGGTCCTCCTGCTCAAGCTCGTCTCGTCCAGCGCCGACGGCCGGCCGATCGAATACTGTAGAACAGTGGTCAAAGGCAGCCGAGCCAAGTACCACATCGACGTTTCCCGTCCCAGAACCGAGTAGGCGGGACATCCTCACCACACAATCCTTTTCTCCCACGAAACCACCCCTCGCACATCGGAGTGACCATGAGGAAACACAGCACATACAGAAAATTCGCGACCTTGGGCCTCGCCGCGGCCAGCTGCGTGGGCTCAGTCGGCCTGGCGTCCTGCTCGTCGGACGGCAAGGACTCCGGCGCGTCGAAGAAGATCGTCGTCTGGGACTACTACGGTTCCAGCACCCCGATCAAGCCGGCCCTGGAGCGGTATAAGAAGGCCCACCCGGACATCAAGGTGGACTACCAGGAGTACGACTACGACACCTTCCAGGACAAGCTGAACGTCGCGGCATCCTCGGGTTCGGGGCCGGACCTGGCCACCATCGACATGGCGTGGGTTCCGACCTACGCGTCTCAGGGCGTGCTCTCCGACATCTCCGAGATCTCGAAGAACAAGCTCAACGGCAAGTCGATCGACAGCCAGTACTCCAAAGGCGCCCTGAAGGCCATGACCTACGAGGGCCACAAGGTGGTCCTCAGCTACGACTTCGACGTCTACTCGCTCTACTACCGCGCCGACATCCTCAAGGCGAAGGGTCTGGAAGTCCCCAAGACGTGGGAGGATCTGCTCAAGGTCTCCAAGGCGATGGCCCAGGACACCAACGGCGACGGCAAGGTCGACAAGTACGGATTCCAGGTCCGGCCCGACACCTTCCAGTATTCGCAGTTCCTCTTCCAGAACGGCGGCTCGATCGTCGACAAGTCGAGTAAGAAGGCCGCGTTCTCCTCCACGGCCGGCGTCGAGGCTCTAAAGTACATGCAGGACCTCATGAAGAACGGCGGAGTCATGTGGGACCCCTCCCAGGGTGATTCCACCGGGCTCCCGGGCATAGCCGACGAGCGCATCGGAATGTTCCTCAACGGCCCCTACCTGATGGGAGTCCTCAAGACGGGTGTGCCGAACCAGGCCGGCAAGTGGGCCGTGGCCCCGGCTCCCTTCGCCAAGAAACAGGGCAGCTACCTCGGCGGAACCGCGCTCGCCATTCCCACGGGCGCCAAGAACACGAACGGGGCGTGGGACCTCATGCAGTTCCTGCTCAAGCCCGAGCAGCAGGAGCTCGTGTACACGAAGGCCGGAGCGGCTCCCGCCACGACGGCCGCGCTCAAGTCGAAGACTCTGACCGCCCCCGACTCCTTCTTCTACCAGAATCAGGCGCCCTTCTCGATATTCGAGGAGGCTCTGAAGACGGCCACCCCCTTCCCCTACGTCTCCGGCTGGCCGGAGATCGACAAGGCGATGACGGACGCCGTCACGGCGGCGCTGCGCGGCAAGAAGACGCCCGAACAGGCCTTGAAGGACGCCGCCAAGACGTCCGACAAGGCGCTCAAGAAATAAGGCTCTCGTGAGATGAAATCCTCTGATAATGAGGCGGAACTGGCCGCGGTCTCCAAACAGAACACCCCCCGCCCGGAGACCGCGGCCAGCCCGGAGACGACGCGCCGCGGGCCGGCCGACCCGTACCGGGACGGGCAGGGGCCGGAAAGCCCAAGTCCCGATGGCGCGGTCCCCGAACCCGGCGGCGAAGAGCTCGGACCCGGCAGGCCTGCGCGCGGCGACCGCCGGGCGAAGCCGAGGCGCCGGCCCGCGGTTTCGCGGCGGGCTCAGGATCGTGCGGGGCTGGCCCTGGTGGCGCCCGCCCTCATCCTGACGACCATCTTCTTCTTCATCCCGATGGTCCTCTCCCTGTGGTGGAGCTTCACGAAGTACAACGGCAACCGCCCGCCCCAGTACGTCGGATTGAAGAACTACGCCGACCTGATGAGCGACCCGACATTCACGGCGGCGGCCAGCAACACCGCCGTCTTCGCGATCGTCACCATGACGATCGGGCCGTTCCTCGGACTCGTCTCGGCCCTCCTGCTCAACAGGGCCCGTGCCTTCCAGGCGTTCTTCCGGTCGGCCTTCTTCCTGCCCGTGACCATGTCGCTCGTAGTCGTGGCGTCGATGTGGAAGATGATCCTCAACGACGCGGGCCTGCTCAACAAGTTCCTGGAGTTCTTCGGGATCCCCGGCCACGACTGGCTCGCCGACCCCTCGACGTCCCTCATGTCGGTCTCCATGGCGAGCATCTGGCAGGGCTTCGGCTTCGAGACGGTGATCTTCCTCGCCGCGCTCCAGAGCATCCCCCGCGAGCACTACGAGGCGGCGGCCGTCGACGGCGCCGGACCGCTGCGCACCTTCATGGCGGTCACGCTTCCGGCCCTGCGCCCCACGCTCCTCTTCGTCTACGTCATGGGGACCATCGGGGCTTTCCAGGTCTTCGACCAGATCTACGTCATGACCCAGGGCGGGCCGACGTCGTCGACGACGACCCTGGTGTACTACATCGTCGAACGCTTCCATTCCTTCGACTTGGGGAAGGCATCGGCGGCCGCCTACCTGCTGGCCGCCTTCCTGGCCGTCGCCTCAGCGATCCAGATGAAGATTGAAAGGAGAGGCGCATGACCGCCACGGTCGACGCTCACCGCTCGCCGTCTGCGAAGGGGCGGGGCGAGCCGGCCGCCTCCATCGGCGGGTCGAAGCCCGCGAGGCCGCGTGCGGCGAGGAGGCGGAGCACCCTACGAGCCCGCAGGAGACGGCACCAGGTGCTCACCTACACGGCGCTGGTGGTCTTCAGCCTGGCCATGGCCATCCCGTGGCTGTGGACGCTCAACTCGTCGTTCAAGCGGCCCGAGGACGTCTTCGACCCCGACAAAGCGCTGCCCGACCCGGCGACGCTGCAGGCATACAACCGGATCTTCTCCGAAGCCCCCTTCGCCAGGTACTTCGTCAACTCCGTCATCGTCTCCCTGAGCATCGTCATCCTCAACGTCGTCTTGGACTCCTGCGCGGCCTATGCCTTCGCCAAGCTGCGCTTCCCCGGCAGGTCGCTGATCTTCGGGGCGCTCATGGTGACGATGATGATCCCCATGCAGGTCAACCTGATCCCGCAGTACCGGATCATGGTCTGGCTCCACCAACACATCCCCTTCCTGGGGTTGGACACGCTGTCGGGGATCATCGCGCCCGGGGCGGTACAGGTCTTCGGCATCTTCCTCATGCGCCAGTTCTTCGCGTCCATTCCCGACAGCATGCTCGAAGCCGCCCGGCTGGACGGGGCGAGCGAGTTCCAGATCCTGCGGAAGGTGGTCCTGCCGCTGGCGGCGCCGGGGATCGCCACGCTGACGATCTTCACCTTCCTCGGCGCCTGGAACGACTTCCTGTGGCCCATGCTCGTCTCCAGCTCGGAGTCCACCCGCACGCTGCCGGTGGGCCTGGCCCTGCTGGCCCGGAAGAACACGGTCGACTGGCCGGGGACGATGGCCGGAGCCGTCGTCACGGCCCTGCCCATGGTGCTCGTCTTCCTCGTGGCCCAACGCAAATTCATCGAAGGCCTCACGGCCGGATCGACGAAAGGATAAATTCATGGTCTCACGCGACAATCCCGGCGACTCCGCAGAACGCGACATCTTCCTGAGGGAGATATGCGAATCGCCCGACACCCTTCTCCATTCGGCCGAGGCCCTGGCAGCGCAGGCAGACGCCCTGGCCGGGATCCGCTCCACCCTGGAAGGCCGCCGAGTGACGCTCACGGGGATGGGAAGCTCCGCCGACGCCGTCACCGGCCTGGCCAGCATCCTCGGACGCCGTGGAATGGACTGCCCGAACATCCACACCGCCGAGCTCCTCCACTACCGCATGGACGCCCTGGGCCCCGGCGCCGCCGTCGTCGCCGTCAGCCAGTCGGGTCTGAGCATCGAAGCCGTGAAGATGACGGCGAAACTCCGGCAGAAGGGCGGCATCCCCCTGGTGGCCGTGACCAACGCCCCGGACAGCCCCCTGGCGGAGGCCGCCGACGTCTCCCTCGACATCGCCGCCGGGGACGAGCGGGGCCCCTCCAGCAAGACCTACGTGGCGACCATGCTGCTCATGCACGTCCTGGCCGAGGTGATCGGCACCGACAAGCCGATCGACACCGTCGTGGAACAGTCTCGCGGCCACGCCGAGCAGGCGGCCGGCGCCCTGAGGGAGTGGCTGAAGGACGCCGAAGGCCTCGGGCAGGCCCTCGCCGATTGGATCGAGCCGGCCGACGCCCTCATGGTCCTGGGCCGCGGAGTGAGCGTCGCCCCCGCAGAGCTCAACGGCCTGGTCCTCAAGGAGTCCGCGCACGTGCCCGCCCAGAGCATGGACTCGGCCGAGTTCCGGCACGGTCCGCTCGAACTCGCGGGCCCGGGTCTGAACGCCGTGCTCATGTGCCTGGAGCCGGTTCAAGCTTCCCTCGACGCGCGCCTGCGCCAGGATCTCATCGCGCGGGGAGCTTCGGTCAAGGCCATCGGCGTCGAGGCCGCCGAGACGCCCGGCCTTCCCCTTGACTACTCCCTGCCGGGGACGGCGCCCCTCATCGACGCCGGATGCGCGGCCCTGCCGCTGCTTCTGGCCGCGTGGGCGGAGGCCTCCCGGCGCAGCGAGACTCCGGGAGTCTTCCATGTCGGCGCCAAGGTGACGACATGCGAATGAACTCCCGGCAGAAAGGCGGCCGGCCGGAGCTCGGCGGATATCACGCGCCCGCCGAATCCGGCCGGATCGCCGCCCCGGACGCCGGCGAATCAAACCCGGCCGAGGGGCCCTACACGATGGGGCGGCACTTCATGCGCCGGAAGGGCGCCGTGTACGTGCCCGTCGGAGTGCACTACGTTCCGCGCTCCGGCCCGGACTGGCCGTGGCGGGTGGACGAAGCCGAATTCGACGCGGCCTTCGCCCGCATGGCAGCCAGCGGCCTGACCTCGGCGCGCATCGACCTGCTGTGGGCGGCCGTCGAACCCGAACGCGGCGGAATGGACGAGGACCATCTGGCCGTCGTCGACCGGATATTCGACGCGGCGCGCTCCCACGGCGTCTCCCTGCACCCCACGCTCTTCGTCGGAGGCGAGGTGGGCGACGCCTACTGGGATCTGCCGTGGGCGAGCGGGGTCAACCCGCACGCCGACCCAGGCCTCATCGAAGCCCAGGCCCGCCACGCGGCCGCCCTCGCCCGGCGATGGCGCGGCAGGGAGGAGCTCATCGCGTGGGACCTCACCGACGAGCCTCCCTTCTGGATCCACTGCGCGACCACGACCGACGCCGACGCTCGGCGATGGACCGACGCCGTCACGACGGCACTGCGCGAGAACGACCCGGGCCACCTCGTCACCATCGGGACGGCCTCGCAGGAGGTGGACGGCGGTCCCTTCAGGGCCGACGTCGTGGCCGACAGGCTCGACTTCGCCTGCGTCCACCCCTACCCGATCTACTCTCCCGAGCTGTACCCGGACCGCCTCCTCTCGCGCAGGATGACGCACTCGGCGGCCTTCGAGACGGCTCTGGCCAGGGGGACGGGCCGGCCCGTCATGGTCCACGAGTTCGGGGCGTCCAGCGCCCAATTCGCCCCCGAGGCGGTCGCCGACTACGACCGGCTCATGTGCTGGTCGAGCTTCGGGGCCGGAGCCGTCGGCTTCTACGCCTGGTGCTGGATCGACGCCGAACCCGGCGCCTACCGCCGGGCGCCCTACGTGCGGATGCCCCACGAAACCCAGTTCGGGCTCGTGGACGCCGACAGCCGGCCTCGCCCGCGAGCCGCCGTCCTCACCGGGCTCGCCCACGCCATGCAGGACCTGGACCTGGACGGGTTGGCCGGCGACGGGCCGTGGTGCCCCGCGTCCATCCCCGTTCCCTACGAGTACTCGCGACCCTACGATCGGGCCTCCTACGGCCTGGACGACGCACCGGCGGGCCCCTACGTCCCCTCGGAGGCGGCCTGGGAGCCCGAACGCGACGTCAAACCGCTCGTCCGGGGCTGGCTGAACTCCTACGTCCTGGCCTCGCGGGCCGGGCTTCCCGCCCAGTTCCCGCGCGAAGGCCTGGACGACGCCTGGCCGGCGACGCCCGTCGCCCTCCTGCCCGCGCCGCTGACCTCCACGACGTCCTCCCTGCTGCACATGCGGACGTCCTTCTGGCAGGGCGCCCTCGACTACGCCGAGCGAGGCGGAGTGATCTACCTCTCGTGCTCGGCGGAGACCGCCATCCCCGAACTCGCCTCCTTCGCGGGGGTCGAGATCGTGGACCGGGCACCGGTCGAGGGGGATGTGCGCCTCATGCTCACGGGCGCGGTCGGGGGGATGGACCCGGGGCAGACCCTGACCGTCGCGGGAGCGGAAGCGGCAGCTCGGGCGGGAGCCGCCGCGGACCTGCACCTGAGAGGCGTCCAGCTGCGCGCCGCGGACGCGCAGGTGCTCGCCGTCACCTCCCGGGGTGCGCCCGCCCTGACTCTGGCACGCCGGGGGAAGGGCGCCGTGATCGTGTGCGCCTATCCGATCGAGCTGTTGGCCGCCGAAGTCCCCGACGGTCTGGGCGACGACGACCCCGTGTGGGCGATCTACCGCCTGGTCCGCGACACGGCGGGCGTCCGCCCCGCCGTCGACCTGGACTCCTCGCTCCTGACCCGGGGGATCCTCACCGGCGAGGCGGGCGGGATCCTCGTGGCCACGAACCACAGCGCGGGGGATCTCACCCTGCCGCTGCGCGCCGACGCCGAGGTCGACGGCCTCCGGGTGAGGATCGTGGACTCCGCGGCCGAAGAGCGGCCCGGCGCGGCGGCCCCGCAGGCCGCCGCAACCGCCGGCGACGACGTCCACCTCCCCCGAGGCGGAGCCGCAATCGTCACATGGAAGCGGGCGGCCGCACACGGGGGCGGCCGCAGGTCGTAGAGTGGAGGCAGGCGCCTGGTTCCCCGCAAGGGGAAAGCGGGGGACCAGGCGCCTCCTCTCGCTTCCGCGCAAGCACGATGGGGGAAAATGGGGCATTGGATCCGGTATAAGGTCCGGGACACGACATACGAACATGAGAACCCTCATTTTGATCCCAATTTTGGAATACAATGAGAACTATTCTTCTTGTTTTCGCGAGTAAGACAAGAAGAATAGCGATAATGTGTTATTGTTACATGTTTTCTTATGTCATTGTGTTGATGTATATGTCTTATAATGAATGAATGGATATTTATATACATAGCAATGGCGGTATGTAAATAACTTAATTAAAATAAATTCAAAGAAAGGCATATAAATGCGTAAAGTACGTGTACTTTCATTTACGATTATGTTGTCAATATTTTCTTTAATATTTCCTAATACTGTATTTGCATCAAATAATGTATCGATGAATGAAGAAAGACCTTTAAAAATTATTCAAAATAGTTTGAATAATCAAAATATTAACGAAGGCAGACATTGTAGACCGCCTTTTCATAGAAAGCCGGGTTGTAAAAGCAGGACTCCAAGAGCGAAACTCCCTTCTGTACTCATGTGTCGTGCTGGAAAAACTTTGCTTGCAGTCATGACTACATCAGGGATGAAGTATTTCTCTATTCCTTCTGCGATTCTTCTGGTGCATTTGCCCGCTTGCTCTTAAATAGCGTCAAATGTAAACTTTTGTAGAAGGTGGAAAGATCACATAGTTTTTCCACCTTCTACAAGCACCGCGGCCGGCGACGCCTATGCGAACGGCGCGGACGCCGCGTCCAGGGCCGCCACCTGTTCGGCGCCGAGCTCCAGGTCGAGCGCGGCGAACAGGGCGACCAGCTGGGAGGGCACCCTCGCGGAGGCCACGGGCGATCCCACGCCCTTGGCCAGCTGCCAGGCGATCGCCACGCTGGCCGGGCTCGCCCCGGCAGCGCCGGCCACGTCGGCGAGGACGTCGACCACGGCCAGGCCCTCAGGCGTGAGATACCGCTGCGCAGCCTCGCCGCGCGCCGCATTGGCCGCGATGTCCCCGGCCGACCTGTACTTGCCGGTCAGGAAGCCGGACGCCAGGGCGTAGTAGCTCTCGGTGACCATGCCGAACCGGGCCGCCAGCGGCATGTACTCGCCCTCGAAAGCCTTGCGCTCGACCAGGTTGTAGTGCTGCTGGAGGATCGCCGGCGCGGCCAGCGAATGATCGCGGGCGTAGTCCGCCCACTCGCGCATGCGCTCGGCCGTCAGGTTCGACAGCCCGACGGCCCGCACCTTGCCTGCGTCCACGAGGGCGGAGAAGGCTTCGGCCATGGCGGAGACCGGTTGGGAGTCGTCGTCGAAGTGCGCGAAGTAGAGGTCCACGTGGTCCAGGCCCAGGCGCTTCAGCGAGGCGTCGCAGGCTGCGGCGACGTTCTCGGGGGAGAGCCCTCGGAATTCGGGGTGCACGCCGACTTTGGTGGCGATCACGACTTCGTCGCGGTCCGGTCCGGACGTCCGGGCTCGCGCGGCGAGCCATCGCCCGAGGATCTTCTCCGACTCCCCGCCGGAGTTTCCCGGCGCCCATGCGGAGTACACGTCGGCGGTGTCCACCGAGTTCCCGCCGGCCGCGACGTAGGCGTCGAGCACCTCGAAGGACTCCTCGGGGCCCGACGTCCAGCCGAAAGTGTTGCCGCCGAGCGTCAGGCGCGCGATCTCCACGCCGGTCGCGCCCAGCGCGATCTTGCCGTTGTCCATTGATTACGCTCCTTATACGAATGCCAGGATGTCGTCCTGACGGTCCTCATGCCGTTTCCCTCGAGGATACCGAGCGCATCGGGGATGTCCACGGGAATCCCCGATGAGTCGGCTGGGTGCGGAACACGGCGCCGGTGTCCGGGGAGGGGGTTAGGCGGTGTGGGAGAATCGGATCGCGCTTCAAGGAGTACAGGAGTCGAAAGTGACCAGTGGGAAGGCGAGCGGGGAGAATTCGCTCGCAGCGGAGGTGTTCGCGGGCCTGGTCGATCCGGCCGCCCAGAGAGCGCCGGTGCGCGCCGATGCGTCGGTCGGCCGTCCCCGCGATCCGGGGATCGAGGAGCGCGCCTTGCGAACCGCGCTGGAGGTTTACTCCCGGCTCGGGTGGGCGGGCTTCTCCATCGGCAAGGTCGCCAGCCGGGCTCATATGGGCAAGTCGTCCCTCTACCTGCGATGGCCGACGAAGGAAGCCATGCTCCTGGACGCCTTCAACGCCACCGACGCCTTCTTCCAGCGCCGGGAGCTCGAACTCGGCGACGTCCCCTACGTCGAACGCATATCCCACATCGTCGAATCGCGGATGAGCACGTATTTCACGCCCGTGGGGCTCGCCGTCATCCGCCTCAACCTCGAGAACCAGACGGTCCCCGAAGCCGTCGGCGACGTGTGGGCCAAATCGGCGGGACGGGCGGTTCTCCGCACCCGCAAACTCATCCGGATGGGCATCGACGACGGCGACCTCCGCCCCCAGACGAACCTCGTCCAGCTCTGCGACGCCCTGGAGGGCGGGATGACGGTGCACGTGCTCGCCACGCCGCCCGAGTTGCGGGAGAGAGCGGTGGCGCGTTTGGGCGCCTACTCCAAGGAATTCGTGGCCGGCACCCTCGGGCCGTGGCTGACCCCCAAGGCCGTCGAGGCGGTGCGCGACTACGGCTCCGAGCGCTCGAAGGCGATCCTCGCCCTCGTCGACGACTTCCGGGAGGGCTGACGGGGCGCCGGTGCCGAGCATCGGGGAGAGGCCGATGCCGAACGGGGCCAGGTGCCGGCCGGCGGTCGAATGCCGAACGTCATGCGCCGGCGGACGGGCGGGGTCCCCGTCTCGCGGCTCCATGCCTCTGCGATATGGAGTCCATGTAAGCGGACCATTGGGCGCTGTCGGGGATGTCCCGCAGGATCGGAATGAGCAGAATGAACAGGGCGGGAATCGCCATCATCAAGGCGGCCAGCATGCTCCCCCTGCCTGCCCAGGCTCCCACCGCGACGGCGGCAAGGCCCGGTGCCAGCACGTTCGGGGTGGTGTTGAGGGCCGTCATGGTTGACAGCACGCGCCCCTGGAGGTCGTCGGGAACGTAGGCGATCAAGAAGGAGACGAAGGGATTGATGAGCGGAGCGATGGCTGTGAAGGCCACGGCCAGAACGGTGCGCGGCTGCCATCCGGACATCAGTCCGATTCCTGCGACGATTGCCGTTTCGACGCACAGTATCCCCACGGTCATTCGACCCACTGGAGCGTGGACGCGTTTGAGGAACACCGGCAGAAGCAGAACGGAGCCGAGGATTCCGCCGATCCCGAAGGCGGTGGGAAACGCGGAGATGATCCACGCGGGCGAGCCGTCGTGCGCCATGGAGTAGACCACGGCCTCCAGCAGAAAGGCCGGGCCCAAGCCTACGGACAGCATGATGGCCGCATAAGCGAGAAGCACTCGGTCCCGGCATATCGCGAGGATCCCGCCGAAGGCGAAACTCGGGGCGCTCACGTGCCCGTGTTCGCGGGGGCCCATCTGGGGGTCGCGCCACAGCCGGACGAGCAGGAGAATGCAGGCGCATTCCCCCGCTGCGGCGGCGACGAAGGGCGCCGTGGTGTGCACCCCGAGCAGACCGCCGCCCATGGCCGGCCCCAGGATCGTCACCAGATAGGTGCGGGCTTGCCGGTCCTGCCCCGCCTGCGCCAGGTCGTCCGTGTCCACGATGGCGCGGATCGAAGCGCCCTCGACCGCGGACGCGGCCGAACCGGCGAATCCGGCGATCAGCACCGCCCCGGCCCACAGCCACACGGTGGAGACGCCGTTGGCCGCAGTCAACGAGACTCCCGCCCAGCTCAATCCCGACGCGGCCCCGGAGATCAGAAGGATGAGGCGGCGCGAATAGGCGTCGGCGAGGACGCCGCCCACTAGAGTCCCGCACAAGTTCCCTATGGTGTTCGTCGTGGTCAGAAAGGCCGTCTGCACCAAGTTGTGGGTGGCGTATATGTACGCCACGGGAAGTGAGAAACTGGCGCAGCCGACACTGGCGGAGCTTATGGTGAAGGCGAGCATAAGCGTGCGGAAAGTGGGATTCGATCGCAGCAAGCCCATTCTTCACCGCCGCTCTTCTATGGATTCCGTCTGGTGGCATGCGAGAAATCGAATGACGCGATGAGCCTACTTCCTCTGGTGACTGAGGGCAAGGAATCGCTGGAATTCTCACTCGACAGGCGCGGACGGCTCTAAGCTGCGGCTTTCGATCAATCCTCCATGTCGATGATCACGGGGACGTGGTCCGAGGCGCCCTTTCCTTTGCGCTCGTTGCGGTCGATGTGGGCGCCGGTGACCCGCGAGGCGAGCTCCGGAGCCGCCCAGGCGAAGTCGATGCGCATGCCGTGGTTCTTCGGGAAGCGGAGCCGCTGGTAGTCCCAGAACGTGTAGGGCGCCTCTTCCGCTTGACGCGTGACCTCGACGAACCCCGCCTCGCCGAAGGCCTGGAAGGCTCGGCGCTCCGGGCCGCTCGCGTACAGCCCGTCCCTGAAGAGCTCGGGGTCCCATACGTCGCCGTCCTCGGGGATCACGTTCCAGTCTCCGGCCAGGAGCAGCTGGGCGCCCGGGTCCGCGGCGAGCGCCGAGGCGGCTTCCTCCCTCAGGCGCGCCAGGAAGTCGAGCTTGTACCGGTAGTGGGGGTCGTCCACGGACCGGCCGTTGGGAACGTACAGGCTCCACACTCGCACGCCCGCGCACGTGGCCGCGATGGCCCGGGCCTCCAGCCGGGGAGCGGCCAGGAGGGCGCCGTCGTCGTGCTCCTTGGCGAAGGCCGGCTGGCCGTCGAATCCGACGGCCAGGTCCTCGATCCCCACCCGGGAGACGATCGCCACGCCGTTCCACTGATCCAGCCCGTGCGCGGCGACCTCGTATCCGGCGTCCCGGAAGCTTTCGACGGGGAATTGCTCGGGCCTGCATTTCGTCTCCTGGAGGAGCAGCACGTCCAGGTTCCAGCGGTCCAGCACGTCGACGGCCCGCTCGGTGCGCGCCCTGACGGAATTGATGTTCCACGTCGCGATACGCATGATTCCAGCCTACCGCGGCGTACCCGCGCCGCAGCGGCCCGCCGGCAGCCGGAGCGCTCACGGCCTCAGGAGTGGTTGCGGCGACTCGCTCCCGGCGGCCGGCCCGCGGCCGGAGCGTTCGCCCCGGCGCCCTCCGGTCCCGACGATCCCGCATGCGCGGCCTGTCCGACACCCGGTCGGAAACCGGCAGCAGACGCGGCTGCGGTTAGGCTTGAAGCATGGGAAGCGCACTCATCACGGGGGCGAGCTCGGGCATCGGCCTGGAGATCGCCTGGCACCTGGCGGCCGAACGCAACGACCTCGTCCTCGTCGCACGCGACGCCGCACGGCTCGAGGAGACAGCTGAAAGGATGCGGCAGGTCGCCGGAGTACGGACCGAGGCACTGGCCGCCGACCTGTCCACGACGGAGGGCGTCGAGGCCGTCTGCACGCGCCTTCGCAGCCAGACGCGCCCCATCGGACTGCTGGTCAACAACGCGGGCTTCGGCCTGGGCCAGGACTTCGTGGGAGGCTCGGTCGAACGCGAACTCGAGGCACTCGACGTCATGGTCAGGGCCGTCCTCATGACGTGCCATGCGGCCGCCCCCGGCATGGTCATGCGCGGGGGCGGGGGGATCCTCAACGTCGCCTCGATGTCGGCGCTCACCGCGCAGGGCACCTACTCCGCCCACAAGGCCTGGGTCCGCACTTTCTCCGAGGGCCTGGCCGCCGAGCTCAGGGGTACGGGAGTCAACGTCACCGCCGTGTGCCCGGGGCTGGTCCACACGCGATTCCACGAAAGGGTTGACGTCGACGCCGGACAGTGGCCCGCGGCCGCCTTCATCCCCCCGAACGTCGTCGCCGAAGAGGCGGTGGAAGGCGTGCGCCGCGGCCGGGTGATCGTCACGCCCGGCTTACGCTACCGCGCGCTGGCGGGCGTCCTTCGCCTCTCCCCGCGATCGCTGGTCCGGAGGATCGCCGGACCGGGGATATCGGGGCGGGGATGAGCACGCCTAGCGGTGCCTCTCCGCACCGGATGCAGGGTCCTCAACAGGATCCGCCATCGGATCCGCAGGGCTTCAGCGGAGGGTTTGAGCCTGCGCTGGCCGCGGCGGAGGGATCGGCGCGGCGGAGGGAAAGGCCAACTCTCCCCATCGCGTCTGGCGAGCTCGCCCATCGGTGCCGCTAGGCTGGGAGGGTGAACGATTCACTGCGAAGGCGGCTCGTCGAGCTCGTCGACACCCTGGCCGTCCAGCGGGGCGCTTTCACGCTGGCCTCCGGCCGGACATCGGATTACTACATCGACATGCGCCGGGCCACGCTCCACCACGAGGCGGGTCCGCTCATCGGGCACGTCATGCTCGACATGCTCGAAGAGGCCGGGCTCGGAGCGGGCGTCGTCGACGCCGTCGGCGGGTTGACGATGGGCGCGGATCCCGTCGCCGCCGCGATCATGCACGCCGCGGCCTCCCGTGGCCTGGACATCGACGCCTTCGTCGTCCGCAAGGAGGCGAAGGACCACGGCATGAAGCGTCGAATCGAGGGCCCGGACGTCGAGGGTCGCAGCGTCGTCGTCCTCGAGGACACGTCCACCACCGGCGGTTCGCCGATCCGGGCTCTCCACGCCGCACGCGAGGCGGGGGCGCGCGTGCTGGCGGTCGCCGTCGTCGTGGACAGAGCCACCGGCGCTCGGGAGCGCATCGAAGCGGAAGGCATCCCCTATCACGCCGCACTCGACCTGACGGACCTGGGCCTGGCCTCCGCGGCCGGTTCGCCCTGAGGGCCGCAGGATGTTCACGCGAAAACGCCCTGAAGAAGTGAACCTGAAGAAGTGAAGGGAAGCGAGAAGAATGTCCCCCCTGACCATCGCCTTGCTCTGCACCGGCCTGCTCCTCCTCGTCATCATCCTCTGGGTGATCGTCTCCCACAACGGCTTCGTGCGTCTGCGCAACCTCGTCCAGGAGGCCTGGCGCCAGATCGACGTCGAACTCAACCGCCGTCACGACCTCATCCCCAATCTCTTGGGGACGGTCCGCGGATACATGTCCTATGAGCAGTCCACGCTCCAGGCCGTCGTCGAAGCCCGCAGGCTCGCAGAGGCGCCCGCCGCCAACCTCGCCCAGCGCGCCCGGAACGAAGACGCGCTCTCCGGGGCCCTTTCCCGTCTGATCGCCCTGTCCGAGAACTATCCGACGCTCCGCGCCGACTCCTCGTTCCTCCAGCTCCAACAGGAGCTGACCAACACCGAGGACCGCATCGCCGCCGGCCGCCGGTTCTACAACTCGAATGTGCGTGATCTGAACACGAAATGCGAGAAGTTCCCCTCCTTGATCATCGCTTCGATCTTCCACTTCCGGCACGCCGAATACTTCGAGGTCCACGACGAAGCCGCCCGCGCCGTCCCCCAGGTGAGCTTCGGCGGGCCGGCGCAGTACGGGCAGCCCCAGCCGGGCCAGGGAGCTCCGTACGGTGGGCCGACCCCCGGCCAGGCCGGCCAGCCGGCTGCCGCGTACGGGGCAGCTCCGGGCGTCCAGTACGGTCAGGCGCCGCGAAGCCCGCAGGCACCCGGTCAGCCCTCGGCCCCGTACGGCCAGCCCGGCCCGTCTCCGCAGGCTCCCGGCCGGTGACGGCCGACGACCCGGATGAAGGGGGCTCCCCGCGGCGGGCCGTCCCCTCGGAGAAAGGCGGCCCGCGTTCCGGCCCGCCCGGCGACCCCTCGCTCGGGACCGCTCGGATGGGCGTCGGCGTGGGCCCGGCCCCGCAGCCCTGGCCCGACGACCCGCGCCTGGACCCCGAACTCCTGCGCGAAGGCGACCGGCGCAACGTCGTCGACCGCTACCGCTACTGGAGCGTCGAGGCCATACGCGACGACCTCGCCCCGACCCGCTCGGCCCTTCACGTGGCCATCGAGAACCTCGAGCACGACCTGAACATCGGCTCGATCGTGCGCACCGCCAACGCCTTCAACGTCGGAGGAGTGCACATCGTCGGCCGACGGCGCTGGAATCGGCGCGGAGCGCTCGTCACCGACAGATACATCGACGTCCACCACCGGCCCGGCGTCTCCGACCTCGCCGAGTGGGCGCGGGGCCACGGCTACACGATGGTCGCGGTCGACAACCCGCCCGACTCGGCGCCGCTGGAGTCCACGCGGCTGCCCGAACGGTGCGTGCTCGTCTTCGGACAGGAATCGGCGGGCATATCCGCCGGGCTTCTCGCGGCCTGCCAGGGGGCGGTGCGCATCGAACAGTACGGTTCGACCCGTTCCATGAACGTCGCGGCAGCCGCGGCCATCGCCATGCACTGGTGGATCGTCCAGCACCGACGGCCTCCGGTGCGATGACTGCGACGAGTTGCAACCATCGATCCATTTCGATTGATGCAATGCAGTGGGCGTTGGCCTTCGAGGGGGGCGATGCCGATGAAGGGCGAAAGGAAAATTTTCATTTTCGCCTCGAACTCGGGACTCGTCGCGTTCTTCGCGGTGCACGAGGCTCGTGCACCGCAGGGGTTCGAGGGTCAAGGCGGATTCCGTCTATATCGCCGTTTTCTTCATGGATCGGCCATGAAACCCGCGGACGTCGGAATCGAGTGCTTTGCGGCCCGCCGCCGGAACGGGGAATCGACCTAGCCGGGACCGACTGGTGTGCGCAGCTCTTTCGGGCTGGTGTGCGAGGCGGACTCTCTCGCGCACCGGCCTGGATCCGCAACCGGCCCGCCCTTCGAACGCCCTTGTGATCCAAACCTCATGGGCTGCCAATTGCGCCGGGTCCTAAGGCTATTGTATTTATCCGGCGAAATGAGAGAATAAGAGGGTCCAGGCACCTATCGCTAAGGAGATTTTTCGTGGGTATCGCAACTCCCGAAGTATACGCAGAGATGCTCAACCGCGCCAAAGAAGGCAAGTTCGCCTACCCGGCCATCAACGTGACATCCTCCCAGACTCTGAACGCCGCCCTTCGGGGCTTCACCGAAGCCGAGTCCGACGGCATCATCCAGATTTCCGTCGGCGGTGCCGAATACGCTTCCGGCCCCACCGTCAAGGATCGTGTCGCCGGCTCCCTCGCCATAGCCGCGTACGCCCGCGAAGTGGCCAAGAACTACCCCGTGACGGTGGCTCTCCACACGGACCACTGCGCCAAGCAGAATATCGACTCATGGGTCCGCCCGCTCCTGGAGCTCGAAGCCGAAGAACACAAGGCGGGCCGCCTTCCCTTCTTCCAGTCCCACATGTGGGACGGCTCGGCCGTCCCCCTCGCCGAAAACCTCGAGATCGCCCAGGAGCTGCTCGCCCTGTCCCAGAAGGCGAACACGATCCTGGAGATCGAGATCGGCGTCGTCGGCGGCGAAGAGGACGGTGTGGTCGGCGAGATCAACGAGAAGCTCTACACCACCACCGAAGACGCCCTCAAGACCGTCGAGGCCCTCGGACTGGGCGAGAAGGGCCGCTATCTGACGGCCTTGACCTTCGGCAACGTCCACGGCGTCTACAAGCCCGGCCACGTCAAGCTCCGCCCGGAGATCCTCGGCACCATCCAGGAAGAGGTCGCCGTGAAGGTCGGCTGGAAGAACAACCGCCCCTTCGACCTCGTCATGCACGGCGGCTCCGGTTCCACGGCGGACGAGATCGCGCTCGCCGTGGCCAACGGCGTCATCAAGATGAATGTCGACACCGACACCCAGTACGCGTTCACCCGGCCCGTCGCCGATCACATGTTCCGCAACTACGACGGCGTGCTCAAGGTCGACGGCGAGGTCGGCAACAAGAAGAAGTACGACCCGCGCTCGTGGGGCAAGGAGGCCGAGGCGGGCATGGCCGCCCGCGTCCTCGAGGCCTGCCAGCGCCTCGGCTCCGTGGGCACGAAGATGAAGTAATCCTGCATCGGCCGAATGGGGTGGCGATTCGCACGAATCGCCACCCCATCGCCATGCCTGCGGACGCATGTGCGAGCGGGCAGCCGGCGGCCTCAACGAATCTGCCGCAGCGGCAGACCGGCCCGGCTGCCACGGAATCGTCCGGTGCCGGAGGCAGGCGGGCGCAGCCCGCGCAGGCGCATCCACCCGGAACTGAAGATTGCCGCGGGCATTCGCGATCGCCGCCTCAGCGCAGTGCACGGCATGTCATGGAAAGCGGTACGCGCATCCTCCCGCGGCGTTGTCGCGCCGCAGCATTTTGCCACGTCGACATCCCGATGGTAATCTCATCACGCTAAAACGTCGCCTCGCCGTCACGCAGCGGGGCGGCACCTTTCTTCATGGCGTACCTGCGCCATATTTCACGCGTATGAAAGGAATACTGTGACCTCCAGCGTCATTTCCGGGCGTCGCCGAGCGCCGGCCGTCATGGCCGTCCTGCTCGCCACGCTCTTTCCGCTGATCGGCTTCGTCGCTCCCGCACACGCGGCCGGCAAGGTGACCATCGCCAATCTCAAGCTCACCAAATCCGACGCCAACGGCAACGAACTGAAACCCCCGTTGTACACTCGCGACATCGCCAAGCTCACATTCGACTGGGATGCCCGCAACACCACCCTCACCTCGGGCGATTCCTTCACAGTCAAGCTCCCCAAGGTCTTCGAGAACCTCGAACACCCCCACACGAGGGAGCTCAAGGTCGACCACAACGGCACGCAGGTTGTGGTCGGCAAATGCGACCTGACCAAGGAGGACATCGTCTGCTCGTTCAACGGCAAAGTCGACGAGCTCCGCAGGCAGGGCTTCACCGGATTCCACGGCAGCGCCACCGCTCTGCTGAGCGTCACCGAGGCGATGAGCTCCGGCAAGGCCGCCGTCACCGTCGACGGCAGCACCGTCAGCGTCGACATTCCGGGCGGCGGGATAAAGCAGAGGCCGAAATCCGCGTACACGCCCGGCACTTTCGACAAGGTGGGTGGAGACATCAACTCGAAGTCGAACCTCATCTACTGGGGGATCAACTTCGGCTCGGACTACGCCGCCCAGGCGCTGAGCCAGGCGGGCAAGCCGACGAAGTTCGACGGCAAGACGCGCTCGAGCATCACGTTCACGGACGTCCTCGGACCGGGCCAGGCCTTCATCGACGATCTCCAGCACTACCAGCTGTCGATACGCTCCAGCGCCTCCGAGCCCAAGAACAGGGACATCGTCCTGACCGCGGCCACGGGCAAGGACTGGACCACCAAGTACGGCGACTTCGACCTGACCGTGACCAAGCGGGGGAAAACCGCGACGATTACGGCCACCGGACCGTGGGCGCCGAATACGAACTACAGGATTTCCTACCTGACCAGGCCCACGACGCACAACGGCCTCATCCAGCCCGGCTTCAAGTACGTCAATCAGGCGACCCTCGCGGGAACCGAACGCGCAGCCAGGTTCGAGCGCTACTACTCGGACTCTTTCACCGTCGACGTCAAGATGGAAGCCGGTTTCGGAACCTTCAACGTGACCAAGCTCCTGGAGGGCGAGGGTTCCGGCAAGGTCGCCAAGGGAACGAAGTTCACCGTCAAGGTCAAGTACACGCTTCCCGGCGGAGCGACCGTGGAATCCTACAAGGGATGGAAGGCTCCGGGGGCTGTGAACGCCTCCAGGACGGGCGGCACGGTCGACTTCACCGTGGTTGCAGGGCAGAAAGCGAATTTCACGGCCGCGACCTTCCCCAAGGGAACCACGATCGAGCTGAGCGAGGACCCGGCCTCGGCGTCTCCGGCCGTGCCCGGGATCGCATGGGGCACTCCTGAGTTCAAGGTGGGCGGCCAGGTCAAGAACTCCTTCGCCGTCGAGGACCGGAAGTCGACCGCCGTCGAGCTGACCAACGCCGTGAGCCAGCAGCTCGGTACCTTCTCCGTGGCCAAGTCCGGCACCGGCGCGAACGTGACCTCCAAAGAGTTCGCCTTCGCCTACCAGTGCTCCGACGGGCAGTCCGGCAAGATCAAGGTCAAGGGCGACGGCCGGGCCGTCCAGTCCGGAGTCCAGGCCAAACTCGGAACGACGTGCAAGGTGACCGAGGACCAGGCGTCGGCCGGCGTCCCCGGCTACGATCTGAAGGCCGAAGCCGCCAAGACGGTCACGATCTCCAAGGCCGGAGGCGTCGTTCCCCTGGCGTTCGTCAACGCCTACACCCCGCAGGTCGGCGACTTCTCCATCGCCAAGTCCGTGGCGGGCAACGACGCCGGCAAGGCCCGCTCCTACGCCTTCACGTATGACTGCGGCCCGGACGGCAAGGGCAGGCTGAGCGTCCCCGGCGATGGAAAAGCCGTCAGGAGCCCCTCGCTGCGCGCCGGCGCCACGTGCGCGATCGCCGAGGAGGAGTCCTCCGCCCAGATCGCCGATCATTCCCTGAAAGCCGAGCTTTCCCAGAGCAAGGTGACGATCGTCAAAGGCTCGACCGTCACGGTCACCGCGAAGAACACCTACGCTCGCGACATGGGCAGCTTCACCGTGAGGAAAGCCGTCGTCTCCAACGGCGCCGACTTCGCCAAGGGCGTCTTCGACGTCGACTACGCGTGCACGGACGGTACGAAGGGCAGCCTCAAGGTTCCCGGGAACGGCACCCTGGTCCAGGGCCCGGCCGTGCCCGTGGGAACGTCATGCGACATCTCCGAAAGGCAGGCCTCCGCTCAGCGTGACGGCTATTCGCTGGCCACCGCCGTCGACACCCCCAAGGTGACGATCGCTAAGGGGGCGAAGACTCCGGTGACGGTGACGAACACCTACACCCGCTTGGTCGGCGGCTTCACGATCGGAAAGACCGTTGACGGCGACGGCGCCGGCCTGGCGCCCAAGGCGTTCGACTTCGCCTACGCCTGCGTCGACTCCTCGGGCGCCAAGACGATCGAGGGAACCGTGACGGTGGCGGCCGGCAAGTCGCAGTCCGTCGCCGACGTTCCGACCGGCTCCTGCACGGTGACCGAGAAGAACGCCGCCGCCAAGAACGCCAAGCACTCCACGGCGATCTCCGCCAACGGGAAGGCGGGCAAGGACGGTTCCGTCACCTTCAACGTGACCGATGGGGCGGCGATCGCCGTCAACGCGACCAACACCTACACGCTCGACCGCGGCGCCTTCTCCGTGGTGAAGAAGGCCGAGGGCCTGGAGGATTCGACCCTGAAGGCGAAGGCCTTCACGTTCGACTACGTGTGCGAATCGCACGAAGGCAAGGTCTCCGGATCCCTCACGGCTCGCGCTGACGGCTCCCCGGTCAAGACCGGACATCGGCTGCCGTCCGGAGCGAAGTGCACCGTCAGGGAGAACGCCGCTGCCGCCCAGGTCGCGGGCTATGACCTCTCCGCTCCGCAAACTCAGACCGTGACCATCGGAGCCAAGGATTCCGTGGTCGCCCTGAGCTTCACGAACGCCTACACGCGCCACGTCGGCGACTTCGCCGTCGCCAAGAAGGTCTCGGGCGCGTCAGGCCAGGAAGGCAGCGACTTCGCCTTCGACTACGCGTGCACCAACGGTGTCAAGGGGAGCCTGATCGCCAAAGGCGACGGCGTCGCCGTCAAATCCGGCCATAGGCTTCCGGTCGGCACCCAGTGCACGGTCATGGAGAGGTCTGGATCCGCTGAACTCGCCGGCTACACCCTCAAGGCCCCCGCGGCTCAGAAGGTGACCGTCGGCGAGAAGGGCCAGATCGTCGAAGCTGATTTCGTCAACGACTACACGCCGGTGGCCAAGCCTACCCCCAAGGCTGGGGAGCCCACTCCGAAGGCGTCGACTCAGCCGTCGGCTCAGCCGTCGCAGCCGGGCGCGTCCTCCCCGTCGGCCACAGCCGAGAAGGGCGGTTCGCTGCCCCGAACGGGTGCGAGCATCATCGGTTTGGCGGCCCTCGGTCTGGGCGCGCTCGCCGCGGGTGCCGCGCTCACGGCACGGCGTCGCCGGTCGTAACCACATGAGGCTGAATTGAGGTGAGCAGCCAGAGGAGGGGAGGCGAATGCCTCCCCTCCTCGTTTCGCCGAGACTTCGCAGGCCCCTGCGGCTCTACGGCATGGGCATGGAGACAGGCGCTTGACACGCCCGCGCTTGCGATGCCTCTCCGATAGGCTGGGATGCCAGCCGGTCCGATGGAGGGAGATGGCGCATGAGCGGAGGGCTGGACGGCCGCGTCGCCGTCGTCACCGGAGTCAGCCGCAGGCGGGGGATAGGCTACGCGATCGCGTGCAGGCTGGCCTGCGCTGGTGCGAGCGTGTTCCTTCAGCACTATTCGCCCCACGACGCCGCCCAGCCCTGGGGCGCCGACGACGTCGACGAGGTCGTAGCCGGCGTCCGCCGGCATTTGACGCCCGGAGCGCGCATGGGCCATGCGTCGATCGACCTGTCCACGTCCACCGGCCCCGCGACGCTCATCGACCGGGCCGGGGCACTCGGCCATCTCGACGTCCTCGTGTGCAACCAGGCCCAGTCCAGTCCCGACGGCGCGCTCGCCGAGGTGACCGCCGAGGTCCTCGATCTACACTGGCGAGTCGACGCCCGTGCGAGCATCCTCGCCACACAGGCCTTCGCCGCCCAGCACGACGGACGCGAGGGAGGCTGCGTGATCTGGATGTCGTCCGGGCAGGGAAAGGGCCCGATGCCCGGTGAAATCGCCTACGCCGCGTCCAAGGCCGCTTTGGCCGGGCTCGTGGCCACCGCCGCAGACGAGCTCATCGACCGGGGGATCATCCTCAACGCGGTCAACCCGGGCCCCGTGGACACCGGCTACTGCGATCCCGGAGAAGTCACGGCTGCATTGCCGCGAGCCTTCCCCCAGGGGCGGTGGGGCGAGCCCGACGATCCGGCGCGGCTGATCGAATGGCTCGCCTCGGACGCCGGGCGGTGGGTGGTCGGCCAAGTCATCGACTCCGAGGGCGGATTCCGGCGCTGGCCCTGAAGCGTCGACTTCCCGCCACTCCGCGCTTCGAGACCGACAAGGCCGACGGTTTCCGCGAGCCGGGGTTCTCCAAGGAAAGGCGCCTGGAGCTGCAGATCACGGGCTGCTCACCGATGAGGCCATCTACCGCCGCATCACCAGCCGCGGCGGGATTCCCCAGGCCTATTCACTTCCCGTCGCCGTCTTCCCTTCGCGGAAGAGCCACCGGAGCAAGCGCACCCGCAGAGTCCACTGTGCGGGGTGGGCGAGCGTTCCCGTCGTCTCTCGTTCGGCGTTGTCGAACATGTCCTCGACGACGGCGTCGTGAAGAGGCTCGATCGCCAAGGGAAAGAGCAGCCGCATGCGGCCGCGGGCGCGCCCGACGAGCACGTGCCTCATGCGGCAGCGACCGTTTGAGAGCGCGTCGAGGCTCAGCTCGTGGGCGCCCTCGATCCCCGTGGCAGGGTCGAAGGCGAAACGGACCCTCGCGCCGGGCTCATACTCGGTCACGTGATAGCGGATGGCCCCGTGGCCTCCCTCGCCGCCCGCGGAGACCGGCCGGTCCAGCACCATGGGCGGCCAGTTTCGCGAAGGCCACAGGCGGTCGCCCTTCCGGCCCAGCCCGTCGAGCAAAGCGCCCAGCCGCTCGATCGGCGCATCGACGACGCGTTCATGGACGTTGCGAATCATTGCTTCCTCGCTTCCTCAAGAGTTATAGAGAATCTATTCTAAAACTCCGAGGGCGACGGGGCACCCGCGCGTCCGGCAGGCGAATGCGCTTCAGGACGGCTCGCGTGCTTCTTGCGGTGTGTGGGCTTCCAGCAGGCCGCGCGAGGCAGGCCAACCCACGCCAACGCCATCCGCATCGACTGCGCGGGGCATGCGCGCCTCACGCGCCGGATGGATCCTGCGCGGAGCGCAGCCGGTCGAAGGGCCCTTTCTCGATGAGCGCGTGCACGTAGCCCGTGAAGCTCAAGCCGATCAACACCGCGAACCAGGCGGCCGCCCCTCGTGCGTCCGGAACGAGGAGGAAGAACGCGAGGGGGGCGACTCCCACCGCCAGGTTCGCCGCGGTGCGCACGGGGTGCGCTCCCGCCAGGATGCAGGCGCTGGAGACGTGCCCGGCCACGGTGTTGTCGAACTGGGCGACGAGCGGGCACAGCCACGACAGGATTCCGACGACGATCGCCGCGCCGAGGGCGATCAGCCCGGTGAGCGCTCCGGCCAGCGTGGCGCCCCTGATGCCGCCGATGAGCCAGTTCTCCGCCACCGCGAGTACGAGGAGGGCGAGCACCGGCAGCCACCACCCGAAGGATTGGCGGAGATTCCCTTTGAAGGAAGCCCACCACGAGCGGACGATGTAGTCGTCTTCTTCGCGCACCATGTCCGCGGTCACGCGTGCGCATGCGGTGAGGGAGGCTCCCGCCGTCACGACGGGGACGCAGCCGAGGATCGTCAGCGCGTTGAGGATCACGAGATCCGTCGCCGAATTCAGCGCTCGGTAGAACGAGGAGTCCGGCGAGAGCAGTCCGGCCATGGCCTCTCCCTTCCCCGTCCCTCAGGCGGGATCGCGGGTGCGCGAAGCTCCGGCGTCGCCGGGAACGCCGACGCGTGCGGCGGAGGGCCGGAGCGCCGACCGCCGCACGCGCGTGCGGTCATCCCTTGACGGCGCCCGCGGCGACGCCTTCGATGATGTACTTCTGGCATGTCAGGTAGAAGACGATGATCGGGACGATCGCCATGACCAGAACCGCCATCTCGGCTCCCATGTCCCGGTTGCCGTTCGTGCCGACCAGCGATTGGATGACGATCGGGATCGTCCGATACTTCTCATTTTGACCGATGACCAGGTTGGGCAGCAGGAAGTCGTTCCACACCCACATCGTGTTGAGGATCGCCACGGTGATGGCCGTGGGCTTGAGCAGAGGCATCACGATCGTGAAGTAGTTCTGCAGCGGCGAGCATCCGTCGATGTAGGCGGCTTCCTCGATCTCGAGGGGGATGGACTTGACGAAGCCGGAGAAGAGGAACACCGACAGCCCTGCGCCGAAGCCCAAGTACAGGACGACCATGCCCCACGGCGTCGCCAGACCCAGAAGGTCGGCGACCTTGACGGTTGGGAACATGACCATCTGGAAGGGGGCGACCATCGAGAAGGCGAACATGTAGTACAGGATCGACGTGAACTTGTTCTTCACGCGAGTGATGTAGTAGGCGGTCATCGCGCAGAAGAACACGATGACGACCACCGAAGCCGCCGTGATGAAGAACGACCAGCCGATCGCCCGCGCGAAGCCGGAGAGGCTCAGCCCCGTCGCATAGTTGTCCAGGCCGGCGAAGGTCTTGCCGCCGGGCAGGGAGAAGGGGCTGTTGGAAATATAGAACTTGCCTTTGAAAGAGTTGACGAGGATGAAGATCAAAGGGATGAGGAAGACGAATGTCAGGACGCCGAGGACGCTGACGATCGCGACGTGGCCCGGACGCGACGGCTTCCTCTTCGCGAGGAGCGGCATGGCGGGCTTCGCCCGGCCCGGAGCCTCGCCGAGGAGGGTGCTCGGGGTGGCGCTCACTGGTCGACCTCCTTCGAGCGGGTCGCCCGCAGCTGCACCAGGGCGATGAGCGAGACGATGAGGAAGAAGACGACGGCCATGGCCTGCGCGATGCCTTCCTGGCCCACTTTGTTGTACATGGTAGAGACGATGTCGAGAGCAGCCATCTCAGTCTCCTTTCCCGGTCTGCCGCTCGTCAGGGCGAGGTTCTGGTCGTACATCTTGAATGTGTTGGCCAATGTCAGGAAGAGGCAGATCGTGATCGAGGGCATGATCATCGGGATCGTGACCGAACGGAGCCTGCGCCACCTGCCCGCGCCGTCGATCTCAGCCGCCTCGTTGAGCTCCGGCGGAACGTTCTGCAGGCCGGCGATGTAGATGATCATCATGTACCCGGCCAGCTGCCAGTTGATCAGCATGACCAGCCCGGCGAAGCCGAACCGCCAGTCGCTGATGACCGTCTGGCCCCAGTTCCTGAGGATCGCGTTGAGGATTTCCTGCCAGGTGTACCCCAGGACCAGTCCGCCGATGAGATTCGGCATGAAGAAGACCGTGCGGAAGAAGTTCGTGCCCCGAAGCTTGCGGGTCAGGAAGTAGGCGAGCGTGAACGCGCCGAGGTTGACCGTGACGATCGAGACGATCGCCACGAGTCCGGTGAACAGGAGAGCCTGGATGAAGTGCTGCCGGCTGGAGAAGGCCGCGACGTAGTTGTCGAAGCCCACCCATTCGGCGTCGTTGAGGGTGGTGAATTCGGTGAACGAGAGGTAGAGGCCCATGCCGAAGGGCACGAGGAAGGCGATTGCGAATGCGGCGAATGTCGGGCCCGCGAAAACCACGAAATAGGGCTTGAGGGATCTGACCATTGTTTCGTCTCCAAGAGTGACCGGGCGTCCGGTGGGTCGGCGTGGGCCGGGGCGCAGGCCCCGGCCCACACGCAAACCTACTTAGAGGATTCCTTCTGGGTCTTCCATTCGTTCTTGAAGTAGTCGGTCACGTCGGACCACTTCTCCTTGCCCGCGGCGTACTGGGCGAGGTGCTGGCCGAGTCCGTCCTTGAACTCCTTGCTCGGGAAGACCGTGAAGTCCCACTTCACGGGGTCGACGTCCTTCTTGTTCATGGTCTCGGCGACCTCCTTGCCGAGCGGATCGGCGGGTGCCAGCGACTTGAACGCCTCGAAGGGGGCGATGAAGGCGAGCTTCTCGGAGACGAGCTTCGCGCCTTCGGAGCTCGTGAAGAGCCAGTTGGCGAAGTCGATGGACGCCTTCTGGCTCGCTTTGGAGGCCTTGGCGTTGACCGCCAGGAAGTTCTCGGTGCCGATGGCGATGCCGGCCTTGTCCTCGCCCTTGGCGCCGACGTAGATCGGCAGGAAGTGCACGTCGTCGGGCTTGACCGTGTTGCCGTTGACCTTGGAGATCTGGCTGTAGGCCCAGTTGCCGTTCTGGACCATGGCGGCCTTGCCGAGGGCGAATTCGGACATCGAGTCGGTCACGTTCTTCGCGGAGGTCTCCGACGGCTTCACCGTCGAATTCTTCAGGTAGAGGTCGAAGATGTTCTTGAAGTTCTCGAAGTAGGTTCCCTTGAGCTCTTTGGCGTCGGAGACCTTCCTGTCCTTGAGCTCGTAGTGGACCGGGTAGTTGGCCAGGTGGGTGTTCCACCGCCAGTCCTCACCGGGCGAGAACGAAGTCGACGCGAAGGCGCCGTCGATGCCCAGATCGGACTTGTGGGCCTGGATGTCCTCGGCCGCTTCCTTGAGCTTGTCGAAGCTCTTGATCTCGTCGATGGACTTGACTTTCGCGTCGGGCAGTGCGAAGTACTTGTTCATGATGGCCTTGTTGTAGATGATGCCGTAGCCTTCCAAGGCGAAGGGCACGCCGTATGTCTTCCCGTCGTCGCCCTTCAGCGCGAGCGATTTGTCGGTGAGCTTCTTAGCGAAGTCTGTATCGGTGAGGTTCGCGGCGTACTTCTGCCAGATCTTCAACCCGACCGGGCCGTTGAGGTTGAAGAGAGTCGGCCCGCCGGATTTCCCGAGCTCGGACTTGAGAGTCTCCTCGTACTTTCCCGAAGCGGCGGTGACGATCTTGACCTTGACGCCGGTCTTCTTCTGGTAAGTGCTGGCTATCTCCTTCCACGCCGCCTCGGATTCGGGTTTGAAGTTGAGATAGTAGACGGTTCCCTTGCCACCGCCCTCGTCTGAATTCGAGCAGGCTGTGAACCCGCCTATCGATAGTGCGGCCGCCGCTGCCACCGCCGCAAACTTTGTCATGCGCCGCATGAAAGTGCCCTCCTTTGGACAAACTGGGATGGTTTCGGCCACCCCAGGATATGTACGTGACCCCCGTCGGGGACTCTGTGCACTGTCATTCCTACCACAGTTCTCCGCCCGAATGAAATCCTTTGCGCAACGGCAACATGATGGCAAAAGTCACCAACGGACGGGTAGGTCGGGTAAAGGCATGTGTTTGCGCGCCAAAGAGCGAGGGGCAGGCGTCTGCAGCCTGCCCCTGGCATACTCTTCCGGCGGATTGCAGCGGTTAGATGGACGTCGGTTCGATCCTCCACACGTCCTCGGCGTAGTCGCTGATCGTGCGGTCCGAGCTGAAGATGCCCGAGCGGCAGACGTTCACCCAGCACTTGCGCGACCAGGACCGCCGGTCACGGTAGTCGACCGACATGCGGTCGCGGGTCCGACGATAGGAGTCGAAATCCCCCAGGACGTAATAGAGGTCGGGGGACTCCCAGGCCATGCCCTCCAGCAGGGATTTGCGCAGATCGTGGAAGTCGCCGGTGCCGCCGTCGTCCAGGGTTCCGTCGACGAAGGCGTCGAGGACGCGCTTGAGCCCGGGCACGGTCTCGTAGGCCTCGCGGGGGTCGTACGTCTGGCGGAGCTCGGGGAGCTCCTCTTCCTTCGCGCCGAAAATGTAGGCGTTCCCCTCGCCGACCGCGTCCGCGATCTCGACGTTGGCTCCGTCCAGCGTGCCCAGCGTCAGCGCTCCGTTCATCATGAACTTCATGTTCGAGGTCCCCGATGCCTCCTTGCCGGCGGTGGAGATCTGTTCGGAGACGTCGGCCGCCGGGATGATGTACTCCGCCGGGGTCACATTGTAGTTCTCGACGAACACCACCGTCAGGAGGCCGTCGACCTCGGGATCCGAATTGACCACCCGGCCGATTTCGTTGATGAGCTTGATGATCGCCTTCGCGCGTTTGTATCCGGGGGCTGCCTTCGCCCCGAAGATGAAGACCCGCGGAGTGACGTCGAGCGAGGGATCGTCCTTGACCCGGTAGTACAGGTCGAGGATGTACAGGGCGTTCATCAGCTGGCGCTTGTATTCGTGCAGGCGCTTGATCTGAACGTCGTAGATCGCGTCGGTCGGGATCGCAGCGCCCTGGTGGCGAATGAGCCACTGGGCGAATCTCTCCTTGTTCCCGTGCTTGATCTCTGCCAGTTCGTCGAGCACCTGCGGCGTGCCCAGAGGCTCGAGGGACGTGAGCAGGGAGAGGTCGCGCACCCAGGCGTCTGAGCCGAGCAGACGGGTCAGAAGCGAGGCCAGGCGCGGATTGCAGGAGTTCAGCCAGCGACGCTGGGTCACGCCATTGGTCTTGTTGTTGAACTTCCCCGGCCAGACGTCGTGCCAATCGTGGAGGGTGTCGCGTTTGAGGATCTCCGTGTGGATGGCGGCGACGCCGTTGATCGAGAACGCCGCGTAGGAGGCGATCCACGCCATGTGGATGCGTCCGCCGGAGAGCGGAGCCATGTAGTCGATCTTCCCGTCGTCGTAGCCCAGAGCCGCCAGCTCCGCGCGGAAACGACGGTCGATCTCTGCGACGATCTCGAAGATGCGGGGGAAGATCTGCTGGAAGATGGACGTCTCCCACGTCTCCAAGGCCTCGGCGAGGACCGTGTGGTTCGTGTACGCGAAGGTTTCCTGGACGACCTTCCAGGCGTCCTCCCAGCCCAGGCCGTATTCGTCCAGGAGCAGGCGCATGAGTTCGGGAATGGCGAGGACCGGGTGGGTGTCGTTGAGCTGGATGACGTTGTACTTGCCGAAATCGCGCAGGTCGTCGCCGTGGACCCTCACGTACGTCTCGATCATCGACTGGAGCGAGGCGGCCACGAAGAAGTACTGCTGGCGCACCCGCAGGACTTTGCCCTCGTAGGTGGTGTCGTTGGGGTAGAGGACCCGGCACAGATCGGCCACGCGCTCGCGTTCGACGATGGCCTCCGTGAAGAGCTGGGAGTTGAAGGCCGCGTAGTCGAACTCCTCGATGGGTTCCGACTTCCACAGCCGCAGGTTGTTGACGTTGCGTGTCCCGTAGCCGGTGATCGGCATGTCGTAGGGGACCGCGCGGACGTCCATGTCGGCGAAATGAACGTATTTCGCTTCCTCCTCGTGACGGATGGCGAAGGGGTATCCCTCCTCCATCCACGGGTCGGGGTGCTCGTTCTGGAAGCCGTCGTCGACCGTCTGCTTGAACAGGCCGTAGCGATAGAGGATGCCGTAGCCGGTGACCGGGAGTTCGAGGGTAGCGCAGGAGTCGAGGAAGCAGGCCGCCAAGCGGCCGAGGCCGCCGTTGCCCAGGGCGGCGTCGGGTTCCTGTTCCAAGACGTCGGTGAGGTTCTGGCCGTAGGAGGTCAGGGCTTCGCGGGCGTCGTCGAGTAGGCCGAGGTTGGTCAGGTTGTTGAGCAGGGCGCGACCCATGAGGAATTCCGCCGAGAAGTAGGCGGCGCGGCGCCCCAGTTCATAGGTCCGCTCGGTGGCGTGCCATGCGTCGGCGATACGCTCGACGACGAGGCTGGACAGGCCCTGCCAGAACTCCATCGGCGTGGCGTTCCGGGTGGTTTTCCCCGATACCGAGCGCACGAATGCTCCCAGAGGCTGCGTCAGGTCGGTCGACATAATTCTCCTTGTGAAATCGAAGGCGCGATATATCCCGACCGACGGCGATGATGCCCGGCAGGCTTCATCGCGACGTGCACGTCGCTTCTCAGCTTACAGGCTGGAAATGAGAATGGCCACATTTCCTTGCAGAACAAGCGAGAATGGGGAAAGAGATCCGGTCGGACGGATTGAATGCGCCGGCGGGACCGCCTGCCGTCGGATTCGACGCGTGCTGCTCCGGTCGCCCTCCGGGTGGAAATCGAGCTGGAGGACGTACGCCGCCGATCCGATCCATCCCAGCGGGGGGATGGCGTGGGGCCGAGACGGGTTCGATACTGCGTGACGGGATCCGCCCCGGTGAGGGGGATGGCGCCGGGTCCCGACTCGCCGACGCCGGCGCCGCGATGGGATCCGCCTTGGAGAGGAGAGGAGAGGCCGGCCTCGGAGAACGCAGTGAGGACATGCGGAGATCGAGTGCGAGCAGTCGGGCCTTCGCCTATGCTTGGGCCGTAAAGCGGGCACCCCGGCGCGCCCCTTTACGCACGTCGGCGAAGAGGAGGACAGCATGCCTGCGATCATCGTCCTGGGAGCCCAATGGGGCGACGAGGGCAAGGGAAAAGCCACCGATCAGCTCGGTACCCGCTCTGAATACGTCGTGAAATTCAACGGCGGCAACAATTCAGGCCACACCGTCATCGTCGGCGGGCGGAAGTTCGCGCTCCACCTCCTTCCCTCGGGGATCCTCACGGAAGGCTGTACGCCGGTGATCGGCAACGGCGTCGTCGTGGATCCGGGCGTGCTCTTCCAAGAGATCGACGAACTCGCCTCCCGCGGCGTCGATACGTCGCGCTTGAAGATCTCCGCGAACGCGCACGTCATCACTCCCTATGCGAAGTTGCTTGACAGCCTGCACGAGCGAGCGCTCGGCTCCCACAGGATCGGCACGACGGGATGCGGCATCGGGCCGACATACGCCGAGAAGGCCTCGCGCACGGGAATCCGCGTCCAAGACCTCCTCGACGAATCCTCCCTGCGGGCGAAGGTCGCCCGCGCCCTGGAGCAGAAGAACGAGCTCTTCGCGGTCTATGGAGCGGATGCGATGGACGCCGACGCCGTGACCGCCGAGCTCCTCTCCCACTCCGAACGTATCCGCCCCATGGTCGTCGATACGAGCCGCCTCGTCAACGACGCCCTCGACGAGGGGAAGGCGGTCGTCTTCGAAGGCGGTCAGTCGACCATGCTGGACATCGACCACGGCACCTACCCGTACGTCACCTCCTCGAATGCGACCGCCGGCGGAGCGTGCACGGGGACGGGAGTCGGGCCGGCCCGGATCGACCGCGTCGTCGGCGTCGTCAAGGCGTACATCACGCGGGTGGGGGAGGGCCCCTTTCCCACAGAGCTCCTCGGCGCCGAGGGCGACTGCCTGCGCCAACGGGGCGGGGAATACGGGACGACCACCGGACGCCCTCGCCGGTGCGGATGGTATGACGTTCCCGTCGCACGGTACGCAGTGCGCGTCAACGGATTGACGGACCTGGTGCTGACGAAGCTCGACGTTCTCGGCGGACGGGACGAGATCCCCGTGTGCGTCGCCTACGAGATCGACGGGGTGCGCGTCGGCGACGTGCCCGCCTTCCAACGGGACTACCGGCGCGTCGAACCCGTCTTCGAGAGCTTCCCCGGATGGGACGAGGACATCTCATCCTGCCGGACCTTCGGCGACCTGCCGCGAGCCGCACGCGACTACGTGCTCGCCCTCGAAGAGCTCTCCCGGTGCCCGATCTCCCTCATAGGGGTCGGTGCGGACCGAGAGCAGACGATCGTGCGCCGCAGTCTCCTGGACTGAGGAACTGAGGTAAAGCGCATTCTTCCCGCCGGCCCATCGCCCTGACCGACTACCGGCTGGGCCGAATTCTCGATGCCGGCGCGCGGATGGAGGTTCCTCCGCTGGCTGGCCCGCCCGGTCGATCCGTGCATTCTCGAATGCGCGACGCGGCCGATCCCCGTCAGGGCTGGCCCGGTCCCCATTGGCCGGGCTGCTGCCCGTGCCCGTAGGCCGAAGTATTCCCCGGTCCGGTCTGGCCGTAAGGGGAGCCGAACGGATTCGGGGCCTCTTGGCCGGGGCCGGGCGGCGCCTGCTGGGGGCCGTAGGATTGTCCGAAAGGCGACCCCGCCGGTGGGAGGCCTCCGGGGAACCCGCCGTGGGAGCCCGGGTGACCGCCGTTCCCGTTTTTCCTCCTGCGCGCTATGAGGGCGATGACCACCACGAGCGCTGCTCCAGCGCCGACGCCGATGGCGACCCATCCCCACACAGGGAAGCCACCGGACTCGCCGTCCTCTTCCTTGGATGAATCCGCGGAAACGCTGGAAGGGGCCCTCGAAGGTGTGCGACTGGGAGTCCTGTGAGGCGAAGTCGACGGATAGGCGGTGCTGTAGGGATTCTTGGAAACCGCCCGGATACCGTTGAGCACGGTGGTGAAACCGCTCCACGAAACCTTCTTCCCATTGATCTGCCCGCCGGCGGAAGCCGAGAGGACGTCCGAGGGAAGCTCGAAGGTGACGTTGAAATTGAAGGAGGCGAACCTGCTTTCCGGCACGTTGGCCTGCTTCAGCTGGGTCACGATGGCATCCCAGAACGGCTTGGATATTTCCACGGTGATCTCGTCGCCGCGTTGCCTCATGAACATGACCCTGCCGAATGCTGTGAACTTGCTGTAGGTCACGCGACAGCCCACTCCGACCGATCCGGGGACTTCCTCGACGGTTCCTTCGCCTATGTAATTCCGCTGCCTGTCCAGTATAGGCTGCAAGCTGCTGCATTTGGCCGTCGAGCCACGGATCTCCGTATCGAATTCGATGACGAGGGTGGCGTTGTTCGGGTCGGAAGCGTTGAAGGCGAACGTCGATCGGCACGCGCTCAGAGCGATCGCAACGGGAAATAGGAGGATCAGCGGCAGTGCTCGCCGTCTAGTGTCTGTTGTATTTCGGGGGGCTGTCGAATTCATGCTTTGAGCCTAGCAAGGTGGATGGAGGTTCGCACCGTCTGCAGCAGTCTGGCTCATCTGCCGCCTGTCGGTGCATTGACGCATGAGGGCGCCGAAAGGCCATGGAGAAATCGAATCGAAGCCGAGTGAAAACGGAGTGAAGTCAACGAAAGCCGTAGGCGCAGCGGCGAATGCGCTTGGATGCGCCTACGGCTCGTAACGCGGCCTCGATCTTTCCTCGCTGAGGCCGGGAAAGGTCGATTCTACGGGTACATGGGGTTCTGAGGATTGTTCCCGGGGTTTTGGAATTGCTGGCCGGGGTTTTGGAACTGCTGGCCGGGGTTTTGGAACTGCTGGCCGGGCATTGCGTTCTGCTGGCCGTATCCGGCTGGGGGCTGCCCGTATCCCTGGAAGCCCTGGGCTTGCTGGTCGTAAGGCGCGGGCTGGCCGAAGGATCCGTCGGGCTGCCCGTACTGCGGACCCACCGGAGGCACTCCCCCCGGATATCCCGGACCGGGGAACCCGGTGTCGTCGCCCTTCCTGCGCGTCAGAAGGAATGCGATGAGACCGACCACCACGATCGCACCGGCGCCGATCGCGATCCACCCCCACATGGGGAAGCCGCCGTCGTCGGATTCGTCCTTCGCGTCGGCAGCAGGCGAATCGGTCTTGCTCGACTTCGAGGGGGCCGTAGAGTCGTCGTCGCCGGGGTCGCTCGACGTGGAGTCGTCGTCACCCGTCGCGGAATCGTCGGACGCGGAGGAGTCGGACTCGGCCTTGATGCCTTTGCTGACGATCTTGTAATCGGTCCAGGTTACCTTGTTCCCGTCGATTCTCCCGCCGTCGGAGGCCTTGGTCACCTTGCCGGGCAGTTTGAACGTTATCGAGAAATTCGCGGACTCCAGGTCGCTCTGGCTTATGCCGGATTTTCCGGCGAAGGCCGAGTTGAAGCTGCTCCAGAACTGGCCGGGGATCTCTGCGGTCACTTTGTCCCCGCTCTTCGAATAGAGCAGTTGCTTCAAGGAGCTGGAGAGCTTCAACGTGATGCGGCAACTGGCTCCCTTGGCGCCCGGAACGGGAGCGGTTGTCGATTCTCCCAGCACGCTTTTCTGCGCCTCGAGCTGCGTCTTGGCCTTCTCGCACATCGTCCCGTCGTTGGATCCGATCTCCGAGTCGATGTCGAAGGTCAAAGTCTGCTGGTCGCCATCGGTCACGTCCAGAGTGGCCTCCGACCTGCACCCGCCGAGGACGACGAGGAAGGGGAGGAAAAGCGCGAGCATGCGTGCCCGCGGTACTTTCGTTTTCATGGCCTGAGACTACCAAGCCGAAGAAGGGACTAGACAGCCTGCTCCTCGGGGAGGCCATGGGGAAGGACACAGCGGCCTTCCCGGGCGGACCGAGGGTGTGCGGCTCCTCGGAGCGACGGCCTCGGATCGGTGCCGTTCCGCTCATTTCGCGCGACGTGAAACGCCGCACGTCCGGGACGAAAAGCACGGGAAAGAATCGGCTCCTTTGGAAGAATATGTGCTGATCGCGCCGAGGCCTCACAGCCGAGGCAACACATCGCACTAAGGAAGGAACAGCGATGACGGACAAGACCTACACCGTTGACGAGGTCCGGGCCGGGGCACCAGCAGAGGCTCCCGAGGATCTCATCACATTCGTGACCGAGACGGCCAATCTGGCCAAGCCGGATTCCATCCACTGGGCCGACGGTTCCGAGGAGGAGTGGGATCGCCTTACTTCCGAGATGGTTGACGCCGGGATGTTCACCCGCCTCAACCCCGAGAAGCGCCCCAACTCCTTCCTCGCCCGCTCGCTTCCGTCGGACGTGGCGCGCGTCGAGTCCCGCACCTTCATCTGCTCGGAGAAGGAAGAGGACGCCGGCCCGACCAATCACTGGTACGACCCGACCGAGATGAAGGCGATCCTCAAGGAGAAGTTCGACGGCGCCATGCGCGGCCGCACGATGTACGTCATTCCCTTCTCGATGGGCCCGCTCGGCGGACCGATCTCCAAGCTCGGCATCGAGCTGACCGACTCTCCCTACGTGGTCACGAACATGCGCATCATGACCCGAATGGGCTCCAAAGCGCTCAAGCTCATCGGCGAGGGCGGCGAGTGGGTTCCCGCGGTGCACTCCGTCGGCTACCCCCTGCGCGACGCCGACGGGACCGTCCGTGAGGACACCGCTTGGCCCTGCAACGAGGAAAAGTACATCACGCACTTCCCGGAGACCAATGAGATCTGGTCCTACGGGTCGGGCTACGGCGGCAACGCGCTGCTGGGCAAGAAGTGCTACGCGCTGCGCATCGCCTCGACCATGGCCCGCCGCGACGGCTGGATGGCCGAGCACATGCTCATCCTGCGCCTGACCCAGGAGAGCACCGGCAAGCAGTACCACGTCACCGCCGCCTTCCCGTCCGCCTGCGGCAAGACCAACCTCGCCATGCTCCAGCCCACGATCCCCGGCTACAAGGTCGAGACCGTCGGCGACGACATCGCCTGGATGCGCCCCGGCCCCGACGGCCGCCTGCGCGCCATCAACCCCGAGGCCGGCTTCTTCGGCGTCGCCCCCGGCACCTCCTACAAGACCAACCCCATGGCCATGGAGACCGGCAAGGCCAACTCCATCTTCACGAACGTCGCCCTGACCGACGACGGCGACGTGTGGTGGGAGGGCATCGACGCCCCGCTCCCCGACCACGTCATCGACTGGCAGGGCAACGACTTCACCCCGGCCGACGCAGCCGAGGGCAAGAAGGCCGCCCACCCCAACAGCCGGTTCACCGTTCCTGCGTCGCAGTGCCCGATCATCTGCGAAGACTGGGAGGCTCCGCAGGGCGTGCCGGTCGACGCCGTCCTGTTCGGCGGCCGCCGCGCCACCAATGTGCCGCTCGTGGCCGAGCAGTACGAGCCCGCCCACGGCGTGTTCATCGGAGCGTCGGTGGCCTCCGAGGTCACGGCCGCCGCCACCGACGTCAAGGCCGGATCGCTGCGCCACGACCCCTTCGCCATGCTTCCCTTCTGCGGCTACCACATGGCCGACTACTGGAGCCACTGGCTCCAGATGCAGGAGAAGCTCGGCGACAAGTTCCCCAAGGTCTACCAGGTCAATTGGTTCCGCAAGGGCCCCGACGGCAAGTTCATGTGGCCCGGGTACGGCGAGAATTCGCGCGTCCTGGACTGGATCGTCAAGCGCGCCTCCGGCCAGGTCGATGCGATCGACGGCGTGACCGGCCGTTATCCGAAGTTCGAGGACTTCAATCTCGACGGGCTCGACGTCGACGAGGCCAAATGGGCCGCGCTCTTCGAGATCGACCCCGACGCCTGGGCCGCCGAGATGGACGGCACCGAGGAGTACTTCAAGCAGTTCGGCGACAAGCTACCCGAGGCCGTCAAGGACCAGCTGGCCAAGTTCCGCGAGCGGATCGCCGCGGCCAAGAAGGCCTGAGCTGGGCCTTCGCAGCGCAGGTCCTTGGCTGACTGAGGCCGGCCCGCCCTAACCGGTTACGCGTCGGCCCGGGCCCTCGCGAGTGGAGGCAATGCGGTGTCCCCGCTTCCGTACGGAAGCGGGGACACCGGCCTTTTCCGCCTTTCTGGATTATTTCTGGACGCGCCGGGCTGGGCGTGCGCCGTCTCACGTATCCTAAAGGCGTGAACATCCTTCTCCTCGGGTCCGGGGGACGTGAGCACGCGATCGCCCGCGCGCTCAGCGGCGATCCCTCCGTCTCCACACTCGTCATCGCTGCCGGCAATCCCGGTATGGCGGCGCTCGGCGACCTCGTCGCCGTCGACGTCCTCGACGGGCGAGCCGTCGCCGATCTGGCTGCGTCTCGGGGAATCGACCTCGTCGTCGTGGGGCCCGAGGCGCCTCTCGTCGCCGGAGTCGCCGACGCCGTGCGCAGCAGGGGGATCGCCGTCTTCGGACCTTCCGCCGCGGCGGCCAGACTGGAGGGGTCGAAGGCGTTCGCCAAAGACGTCATGGCTGCCGCGCATGTGCCCACCGCAGCGGCGCGCGTGTGCTCCACCGAGGCCGAGGCGGAGGCGGCGCTGGCTGAGTTCGGTCCGCCGCACGTCGTCAAGGACGACGGCCTCGCCGCGGGGAAGGGAGTCGTGGTCACCGACTCCCGGGAGGAGGCTCTCGCCCATGCACGGGCCTGTCTGGGCAAACCGGGAGGGGCGGTCGTGATCGAGGAGTTCCTCGACGGGCCGGAGGTGTCCCTGTTCTGCCTGTGCGACGGGCATGTGGCGGTTCCCCTGCAGCCCGCTCAGGATTTCAAGCGCGCCTACGACGGCGGCCAGGGGCCGAACACCGGCGGCATGGGCGCGTATTCGCCGCTGCCGTGGGCTCCGGACGACTTGGCCGAGGACGTCCTCGCCAGGGTGGCCCAGCCCGTCGTGGACGAGATGGCCCGACGCGGCACTCCGTTCGTCGGACTGCTCTACTGCGGGCTCGCGCTCACCTCGCGCGGACTGAGGGTCGTGGAGTTCAACGTCCGGTTCGGCGATCCGGAGACGCAGTGCGTCCTGGCCCGGCTCGTCACGCCGCTGGCGGGGCTTCTCCGCGACGCGGCCTGCGGCGATCTCGGCGGGGCCGTGCTCGCTTGGTCGGAGTCCTCCGCCGTGACGGTGGTGCTCGCCGCGGCGGGATACCCCGGCGCTCCTCGGACGGGAGATCCGGTCCGGGGACTGCGCGAGGCGGAGGCCACGGACGGCGCCTACGTCGTCCACGCAGGAACCGAGGAGCGCCCGGACGGGAGCATCGTCAGCGCCGGCGGACGCGTGCTGGCCACCGTCGGAATCGGGCCGTCCGTCCCCGAGGCGCGCGACGCAGCATACGCAGCGCTGCGCAAAATCAACCTCGAAGGAGCTCATTTCCGCGGCGACATCGCCGCCGACGTCCACTCCTCGTGTTGAGAGGCATCTCGGGGCGAGTCCACCTGGCGGACGGAAATCGGCGACTCGTGCTATTCGCGTGCGCAGCGATTATGCTGTGCTGGGGACCCACTAGGAAGTGAGTGTGAAGTATGAGCGGACTCGGCATCGCGAAACTGAGCGGCTGGACCCACGTATATTCAGGAAAAGTACGCGACGTATACGTTCCTTCGGGGGTGAGCGCTCATAGCGGAGCCGACACCTACCTCATCGTCGCTTCCGACCGCATCAGCGCATACGATTTCGTGCTGCCGACCGAGATCCCGGACAAAGGCAAGATACTCACCCAATTGTCCCTGTGGTGGTTTGAACAGTTGGCCGACATCACCCCCAATCACGTCCTGTCGACCGACGTCCCGCCGGAAGTGGTCGGACGGGCCATGATCGCCCGACGCCTGGTCATGCTTCCCATCGAATGCATCGTGCGCGGATACCTCGCCGGCTCGGGAATGGAGGAATACCGCAAAACCGGGACGGTGTGCGGGCTGGCACTCCGGCCGGGGATCCTCGAATGCGCCCGCCTCGAGTATCCCATTTTCACGCCGACGTCGAAAGCGCAGATCGGACAGCACGACGAAAATATGACTTTCGCCGAAGTGACCGAATGCGTCGGAGAAGGAGTCGCCCGCGAGCTGCGGGCGAAGTCGGTGGCGACCTACGCCCGTGCCCGGGAAATCGCCGCTGAGAAAGGCATCATCATCGCCGACACGAAATTCGAATTCGGCGTGTCGACCGACTCGGGGGAGAGCGCGATCATCCTCGGCGACGAAGCGCTCACTCCCGACTCCTCCCGGTTCTGGATCGCCGGCTCCTACGCACCGGGCAAGCCTCAGCCGTCACTCGACAAACAGTTCGTGCGCGATTGGCTGCTCTCGCCGAGTTCCGGCTGGGACCCGAATTCGGGCGCCCGTCCGCCGGAGTTGCCCGACGACGTCGTCGAGAAGACGCGGGAACGGTACTGCGAGGTGTACGAGCGGCTCACCGGCCGCGCCTGGCAGTGAAAACCGGGGCGGGGGAGTCTAAGACCGCCGGACGGCTCCCACCCTGCGCTCGTATCATGGACACGAGGCATCACGTGATGCCTGAATTATGAGACAGGAGGAAGCCCTTGGGGCTGATCATCGTCGAAGTCATGCCGAAGCCTGAAATCCTCGACCCGCAGGGCAAGGCCGTGCGCGGTGCCTTCCTTCGGCACGGAGTGGACGTCTTCACGGACGTGCGGCAGGGCAAGCGTTTCCAGCTTTCCGTGGAGGGGCCGGTGACCGAGGCGCATCTGGAGTCTGCCCGCGAACTCGCCGCGACGAGCCTTTCCAATCCGATCATCGAGGACGTCGTCGCCGTCTATGCTGCGGAGGGCGAGCGGTGAGGATCGGCGTGGTCACGTTCCCCGGAACGTTGGACGACGGCGACGCCGCGCGCGCCGTCCGCTTGGCCGGAGGCACGCCCGTCGCACTGTGGCACGCCTCGGACGACGTCGGGGAAGTCGACGCGGTCGTGCTGCCCGGCGGCTTTTCCTACGGCGACTACCTCAGATGCGGGGCCATAGCCGCGCTGGCCCCCGTCATGTCCGCCGTCGTCGAGGCGGCCGGCAAAGGCATGCCCGTGCTGGGGATCTGCAACGGATTCCAGATCCTGTGCGAGGCGCACCTGCTGCCCGGGGCGCTGGTCCGCAACGAGGGGCAGCGCTTCGTCTGCCGCGAGCAAAAGCTTGCGGTCGAGAACGCGGACACGCCGTGGACCTCCGGTTTCACGAGGGGCCAGGTCATCACGATTCCGTTGAAGAACGGCGAAGGGTGCTTCCAGGCCGACGCCGAAACCGTCGCCCGCCTCGAATGCGAGGGGCGCGTGGCCTTCCGATACGTCGGAGTCAACCCCAACGGCTCGATCAACGACATCGCCGGGGTCGCCTCCGATTCTGGGAACGTCGTCGGGCTCATGCCGCACCCCGAGCACGCCGTCGAACCGGGTTTCGGGCCGGTCGGGGCCGGCGGGCTCCGTTCGGGAACCGACGGGCTGACCTTCTTCACGTCCGTCCTCGAATCGGTTCTCGCCTAGCGGCGCACGAGGATTTCGATCGCGCGGCGCACGAGACTCAACCGAGGCTCAGCCGCCCACGATCGAGAACGCCGTCGCCCGCAGCCGTCATTTCACAGAATCCAGTTTCACAGAATCCAGCGCCCACACTTCGGGACGCCGCCCCGCCTAGGGCCGGACGCTCCCTCGGAACAGGAGAATCCATGGCCTCGGCCGAGCACCGCAACGAAAGCTACGACACCGTCGAGGAAGCAGCCGCGACGCCCGAGCAGCCCATGCCCTGGGCCGAGCTCGGTCTCAAAGAGGACGAATACGCGAGCATCAAAGGCATCCTCGGCAGGCGCCCAACGGCCGCCGAGCTCGCAATGTACTCGGTGATGTGGTCCGAGCACTGCTCGTACAAGTCCTCGAAGATCCACCTCAAGCAATTCGGCAGCAAGCTCACGCCCGAGATGCGCGAGCGCCTGCTCGTGGGCATGGGCGAGAACGCCGGCGTCGTGGACATCGGCGACGGCTGGGCCGTCACCTTCAAGGTGGAGTCGCACAATCACCCGAGCTACGTCGAGCCGTATCAGGGAGCGGCCACCGGAGTGGGCGGCATCGTGCGCGACATTGTCTCCATGGGCGCTCGCCCCGTGGCGGTCATGGACCAGCTGCGCTTCGGCGACGTCGGCCATGCGGACACGGCCCGCGTGGTGCACGGCGTCGTCGCCGGCGTCGGCGGATACGGCAACTGCCTCGGGCTGCCGAACATCGGCGGGGAAACCGAATTCGACTCGTCCTACCAGGAGAATCCGCTCGTCAACGCCCTGTGCGCGGGCGTGCTGCGCCACGGCGACGTCCACCTCGCCAACGCCTCCGGCGAGGGCAACAAGGTGGTGCTCTTCGGGGCGCGCACCGGCGGCGACGGCATCGGCGGCGCGTCGATCCTCGCCTCCGAGGCCTTCGAGGACGGCATGCCCGCCAAACGGCCCTCCGTGCAGGTGGGCGACCCGTTCATGGAGAAGGTCCTCATCGAATGCTGCCTCGAGCTCTTCGCCGGGGGCCTCGTTCTGGGAATCCAAGACCTCGGCGCGGCCGGAATCTCCTGCGCCACGAGCGAGCTCGCCTCCAACGGCGACGGCGGCATGCACGTGGACCTGGAGAACGTTCTTCTGCGCGACCCCACGCTCACCGCCGGGGAAATCCTCATGAGCGAATCACAGGAGCGAATGATGGCCGTCGTCGCCCCTGACAGGCTCGACGCGTTCATGGCCGTCGTCGGCAAGTGGGAAGTCGAGGCCGCCGTCATCGGGGCCGTCAACTCCTCGGGGCGGCTGACGATCGACCACCACGGGCACAGGATCGTCGACGTCGACCCGAGGTCCGTCGCCCACGAAGGCCCTGCCTACGAACGGCCGTACGCCCGCCCGCAGTGGCAGGACGCGCTCAACGCCGACGGGGCGGACGGGCTCGCCCGCCCGGGTTCGCCGGCCGAGCTGCGAGAGCACGTCCTGTGCGTGCTCACAGATCCGAACCAGGCCGGCGCGGGCTGGGTGACCGACCAGTATGACAGGTTCGTCCGCGGGAACACGGCCCTTTCCCAGCCCGACGACGCCGGGGTGATCCGCGTCGACGAGGAGACCGGGCGGGGCATCGCGATGTCCGCCGACGCCAACGGGCGCTACACGAAGCTCGACCCGTACGAGGGCGCCCGCCAGGCGCTGGCCGAGGCGTACCGCAACGTCTGCACCGTAGGCGCGAAGCCCCTGGCCGTCACCGACTGCCTGAACTTCGGATCGCCGGAGGACCCGGACGCCATGTGGCAGCTCGTCCAGGCGATAACCGGGCTCGCGGACGCCTGCAAGGAGATGGGCGTGCCCGTGACCGGCGGAAACGTCTCGCTCTACAACTCGCACGGCAAGGAGAAAGGCCGCGTCGATTCGTCGATCAACCCGACGCCCGTCGTCGGCGTCCTCGGAGTCATGGACGACGTGCGCACCGCCGTGCCGTCCGGCTGGAGGGAGGACGGCCTCGCCGTCGTGCTGCTCGGCCGCACCCGCGACGAGCTCGACGGCTCCACCTGGGCGCGCGCGATCCACGGGCATCTCGGCGGGAGGCCGCCGAAGGCGGACCTTCAGGCGGAAATGGCGTTGGGGCGCGTGCTTTTGGCATTGCACGACGCCGACACCGGCGATCTCGGGCCCGTCCTGGCCGCGGCGCACGACGTTTCCAACGGGGGCCTCGTCCAGGCGCTCGCGGACATGTCCGTGCGGGCGGGGGTCGGCGCGTCTGTCGATCTGACGGATCTGTGCGACGAGGCGGGGATCGACAGCTTCACCGCGCTTTTCTCGGAGTCGCAGGCCCGCGCGGTGCTCGCCGTGCCCGAAGGCTATCTCGACCTGGTGCTGCGCGCGGCCGAGGCCGAAGGCGTCCCGGCCGTGCGAATCGGCACGACCGGCGGCGAGCTCCTCGTGATCGAGGCGGACGGCGACATCGCGGACGCGCTCGTCTTCGACGTCGCCGAACTCGCCGCGGCGTCGGACGGCGTGCTGCGCGGCCTGTTCGATCAGTAGACTCTGGCCATGGACGACCGTTCCGACGCCGATGACGCCATCCTCGCCGCACTCGACGAGCGCGGACGGCGGGCCCTCGAGAGCCTCGCCGTCTCCGGTCCGTCGCCCGAAGCGCCGACCGCCTTCGACGTCCGCTCCAGTCTGACGGGAAGCCTCATCGGCTCCCTCCCGCGCCAGACGGCCGCGGACGTCGCCGCGGCCGCCGCCCGGGCGCGAACGGCCCAGCGGGAATGGGCTGCCACCCCGATGCCCCGCCGTTCGCGCATCCTCAAGGCATTCCACGACCTCGTCCTGGCCGAGCGCAGGGCGCTCCTCGACCTCGTGCAGTGGGAGAGCGGCAAGGCGCGCGCCGACGCCTTCGAGGAAGTGGCCGACGTCGCCATGACGGCCCGCTACTACGCGAACACGGCCGCGCGCCACCTGGCCGACCGCCGCCGCCGCGGCCTGATCCCCGCCCTGACCCGCACGGTCGAACACCGCCAGCCCAAAGGCGTCGTGGGCGTCATCGCGCCCTGGAACTATCCCCTCACCCTGGCAGCCTCGGACGCACTGGCGGCGCTCGCCGCGGGCAACGCCGTCATCCTCAAACCGGACAGCCAGACGCCCCACACCGCCCTCGCCGTGCGCAGCCTGCTGGTCCGCGCAGGCCTGGACCACCGGCTCTTCCAAGTGGTCACGGGCAAGGGAGCCGAGCTCGGACCGCCCCTCGTCGAAGCCTGCGACTGCCTGATGTTCACTGGATCATCGGCCACCGGAGCCCAGGTGGCGAGCCAGGCCGGCGCCCGGCTCGTGGCCGCCTCCGCCGAACTCGGCGGAAAGAATCCTCTCATCGTCTGCCAGGACGCCAACCTCGGCCGGGCGGTGCCGGGCGCGCTCAAGGCGTGCTTCTCGAATTCGGGCCAGCTGTGCGTGTCCGTCGAACGCGTCTACGTCCACGAAAGGGTGTGGGACCGCTTCGTCCCCGCCTTCGCGCGGGCGGCCGGAAAACTGCGCGTGGCCCGCACGATGGACTGGGAGGCGGACATGGGGCCGCTCATCGACCCCGGGCACCTGGCCAAGGTCGACGCCCACGTCCGCGACGCCCTCGGCAAGGGCGCCCGCCTCCTCGCGGGCGGCCACGCGGTCGCCCAAGCCGGCCCGGCGGGCTACGCCCCCACGATCCTGGCCGGGGTCACCGAGGACATGGACGTGTTCGCCGAGGAGACGTTCGGCCCCGTCGTCGCCGTCTATCCGGTCTCCGGCGAGGACGAAGCCGTGCGCCTGGCGAACGCCACCGCCTACGGGCTCAACGCGTCCGTCTGGACCCGCGACGCGCGGCGAGGCGTGCGAATCGCCAAGAGGATCCGCGCGGGGACCGTCAACGTCAACGAAGGATACGCCGCCGCGTGGGCGTCGTTGGGCGCGCCCATGGGCGGGATGAAGGCCTCCGGGCTCGGACGCCGGCACGGGGCGGAGGGCATCCGGAAGTACACGGAGGCCCAGACGATCGCCGTGCAGCGCCTGGTCAACCTCCAGGCCCCGCGCGGGATGGGGCAGGAGGCGTGGGCGCGGGCCCTCGTCTCCTACCTCGAGGTCCTCAGGCGCCTCCCGGGATTCGACCGGTAGGCGGCGGACATGGCCCTCTTCCGTCCGGCGAAGGCACCGATCCGCGGCGCCGTCGTCCTCGTGACGGGCGCCGGCTCGGGAATCGGCGAGCTTATGGCCGTCGGCGCTGCCCAACGGGGGGCGAAGGCCGTGTGCGTGTGGGACGTCGACGCAGCCGCCGCCTCGCGCGTAGCCCACGAGATCGAAAGACGCGGCGGCACCGCCCGGGCCTGGCGGGTGGACGTGGCCGACGGGCACTGCGTGGACGCCGCCGCTGCCTCGGTCCTCGCGGCCTTCGGGCGAGTCGACATCCTCGTCAACAACGCGGGGATCGTCACCGGGAAGCGCTTCGCGGAGATGACCGAGGACGACGTCGAACGCACCTTCCAGGTGAACGTCTTCTCGCTCTACCGCACCGTGCGCCGCTTCCTGCCCGGAATGGTTGAGAGGGACCGGGGCTCGATCGTCACGATCGCCTCGGCCGCCGGGCTCGTGGGAGTGGCGCGCCAGGCGGACTACTCCGCCTCGAAGTTCGCGGCCGTCGGCTTCACCGAGTCGCTGCGCAGCGAGCTGCGGCATTCCGGCTCGCACGTCCATACGCTGGTGGTGGCGCCCTACTACATCGACACCGGCATGTTCGACGGCGTGCGGACCAGGGTGCCGCTGCTCCTGCCGATCCTCAAACCCGCGAAGGTCGCCGACGCGGTGCTCGACTCCGTCGAACGCGGCGATCAACGGCGGGTGCTGCCGCGCTTCGCCAACGCCGTCCTCACCCTCAAAGCGCTCCCGGTCCCCCTGCTCGACGCCGTCACCGAAGCCTTCGGCGTCTCCTCGACGATGGACGGGTTCACCGGCCGTCGGCGCGGCGGAAGGGCGGCCGGCGGCGAGGAGCCGCGCCGCAGCGAGAAGGCGAGCTGAAGCGGGCAAGCGCGCGCCGGAAGGGCGTCGGCGCGGACCGCCGGGCGAAACGGCGGAAAGGAAAAAGAAATCCGCACGGCCTATTGCGCGGGCGAACCTATATAATAGAATTGAATGAGCTCTCATCGTAACCGATGGATCCGTTCTCCATGTTCCACTGTCCTCCTAGTCGGGTGTGTCTATCGTGATACGGATGCTTCTGCGGTCGGTTTCCGCGGTCATGGCGATCGTCGCCAGTGTGCTCGCCATAGGGATGATCCGCGAGGACGACTCTTCCTTCCCTCTGGGGACGGCGAGATCCTTCTCCCTGAACACGGGGACGTCCAGCAAGGCGAAGGCGGAGCTGCTCGCGGGGCTCAACCGCGTGGCCGACGCCGAGCGCATGGTGCTGGTCAAGGCGACGGCAGACCTCTCTTCGTCGGGCGGCGCCCGCGACCTCGTCTGGTTCGGGTCGCGGGCCCCCTCGTCCGGCAGGGAGGTCGGCTGGTTCGACCCGTCCGTGCGGGGCGAGCTCATCCCCTCCTCCCGGATGGGGGATCGGCCGCTGTCTGGAAACTACGCGATGTCCTCGTGCGAAGGCTGCGAGCAGGCCGTCGAGGATTGGGCCAGAGCGGCGGGCGTGGGCCTCCAGTGGGAGGACGTCCGCTCGATCACAGGCTTCGTGAGCGGATACGTGAACGGGAGCGGCGCCGGGTTCGCCGCCGTCAGCGTGGTGGTGTTGCTGGCTTCTGTGATCGTCGCGTGGTTCGCCGGCCGGGTGCGCTCGCGCTCCCTGCGCCTTCTGGGCGGCGTCGCCCCCTGGCGGATCCATGGTTTGGACATGCGGGTCCTCGGACGCACAGTGGTCGGTTGGTCGCTCGCCGGATGGGTTGCATCGGGCGTCGTCGTGCTGTGGCGCTACGGCTTCGACCGGTTCGCGACGTTTTCTCTGTGGTCGCTGTCGGTTCTGGCAGCCGTCGATGCGCTCGCCGTCGCCGGGGGCGCCGTCGTCTCGTGCCTCATCCGGCCCAAGGCCGCCGCGATCGCGGCGCGGCGGCCTCCGCTGCTGGCCCTCGTCCGGCTCGGCCTGGCCGTCCGGGCCGTGGCCGTGGTGGTGGCCGTGGCGGTCATACCCTACGCCGTCGACTACGGGAACGCGGCGCGCAGCGCCCGCGCCCAGGCGGAGCGCTGGAGGGACGCTCGGGGAACCGTCACGATGAGCCTGTCGAGCCTCACCCTCGAGCCCGCCTACCGGCAGGAATACCTGAGACGGCTGGGGCAGTTCGCCGACGCGGTGCAGGGCGAGGGGCTCGCGGCGCTGTCGACCACGGTGAGCGCGGTCGAGGTTCCACCCGAGCGAATCGCCCCCTTCGACCGCATCGTCATGACCGACGAGAAGTTCCTGTCGATCATGGGCATAGGCGTGAACAGGCCCGGACCGCACGGAGCGCTCACGCCCGTGCCGGCCGCGGCCATTCCGGCGGCGGCTCGGAACTACCTGTTCGGGGATCACGGCAGCTTCCGAATGTGGCCCAATTCGAACCGCCCCCAGAAAGTCGCCTACTACACGTACACGGGAGGCGAGCGCCTGCCGACGATCGGCACCACGCTGTCCGACGCCAACCCGGCGAAGGCCAGCCATCCGCTCATCGTCCTGGTGGACCGGCCCCTGAGCTCCTTCAATCCGAGCGCCGTCGACACGTTCATCACCAACGGGCACCTGATCTTCACCGACGCCGAACGCCTGCGCCGGCTCGTCCACGCGCATGGGCTGGACTCGGCGGTCACCTCGGTCGACAGCGCGGTGGGAACCCTGCTGGACTCCGCGCAGACATACGCCCAGCAGGCCTGGATGGCCGCATTGGCGACGATCCTCGCGGGATTGTCCGTCGCAGTGGCCGCGGTCCAAGCCGCCCACACCTGGGCGGGCCGCAACCAGCGGCGCATTTTCGCCCGTCGCAGCGCCGGGCACTCGTATTGGAGGATCGCGGCCGGCCCACTCCTGGGGGAGACGGCCTTCATCGCCGTCGCGGGAACGCTGGCTGCGGCCTTCGCCGCCGCCAGGTTCGAGCTGCCGTTCGGCTGGGCCCTCGCCGTGAGCTGCGCGGTCGCCCCCGTCTACGCCGTGGGCACGGCTCTGGCCTACCGCTCAGCGGCCAGGCGGGCCTTCTGCCGCGCGCTGCGCAGAAAGACGTAGACCAATGCGTCCCTCACTTCCCCATACGCCCCGACGAAGGCGGGCAGGACCTGCCCTATGGCCAAGCCCGCGCCTCACTTCCCCGTACGCCCCGACAAAGGCCGCCCGCCACGCCGGCGCCGGCGGCGAACGCCGCTGACTTCTCCGTACGTTCCGACAAAGGAGCAACTGACATGAGCATCGAAGCATCCGATCTCGGCGTGACGATCGCCGGCCGCAGGATCCTGGACGGCGTCACCCTGACGTGTCGACCCGGCCAGGTGATCGCCCTCGTCGGCCCGTCGGGCTGCGGCAAGACCACTCTGCTCAACTGCCTGGGTCTGCTTCAACGCCTCAGCGCCGGCACTGTTTCGGTGGACGGGCACGACATGGCCTCGGATCGGGCGCGCCGGCGCTTCTGGCGCAGGGAAGCGGCTTTCATCTATCAGGACTACGGGCTGATCGAGGAGGAGACCCTGGCCTACAACGTCACGCTCAGAGCTCCTGGGCTCCTGCGCCGCCCGCGCCCCGACGCCCGCTTGGACGGGATCCTGGAGACTGTGGGCCTCGCCGGGCGACAGGCCGAGACGGCGTCCGTCCTGTCGGGCGGCGAGAAACAGCGGGCGGGAGTGGCCCGCGCTCTGTACAAGGAAGCCTCCTATGTCTTCGCCGACGAGCCCACGGCCTCCCTCGACCCGGACAACCGGCGCATCGTCACCGGCCTGCTGGAACGCGCGGCGAAAGCCGGGGCGTGCGTCGTCATCGCCACGCACGACGACGCCCTCGCCTCCCGCGCAGACGTCGTCCACTCCCTGGCGTCCGCGCGGGCGTGAAAGACCGGATCGTCGACGAACACCGCCCGCCGTGCGCCGAGTCCGGCTGCAGGCCGTTTCGAGCCGTGCGGGGAAACGCGCGACCGCCCGCTCTTCAGCATGCCGACGTGTGACGCCTCGCATGGGGGAGCCGACTCGCGCCACAGCACCATAAAAGCCGCCATCCCCCGATGCCTCGCATGGGGGAGCCGACTGACTGGCGAGGGGGAAGGATGTTTTGGCACTGAGGCCCTCGCATGGGGAGTCGGCCGTCGGCGAACGGGGCGCTGGGATACTTGCATCTCGCTTGGGAATGGACGATTCGGGGCGTCCTACCCTGTGGGGGACTTTTGGGAGTCGGAGTCATTGATTAAAGTGAGAGCGGAGGTTGGATATCTTGCGGAGAAGACGTTGAGGAAAGTGAAGGCGTTTTGAAATGATTTAACTTAACGTGAAGGAAATCGAATAAAATTCGAGAAAGGGTATTCGTGGTGAAATCACGTTCAATTTGCGTTGTGTTGGCGATCATAGTTCTCGGATGGCTGTATTTCGTTCCACCATCATACGAACCGTTGGGGTATGACAAAGAACTCTCCTGCGCCCCTTTGGCATTCGACCATTCAGGCCACGGCAAGGGCGACGAGCCCGATTCCGACCTCGTCGAACGCCGGTATAGAAAGTATTACGGCTCCTCTGGCAGTTCCGATGTCGATCGCGACGACGACCTCAAGAAGGAAGCGGATTCGGTGGTCGAGGACTGGAAGGAGGGCTGCCGGCTGGTTCGCGAGGACAGGCAGGCCTTGCTGAACATGGCGTCGGTGCTGTTCGCCACGATTTTCCTCTCCCTGTCCATCTCCCAGCTGAAGGCGAAGCTGCCCGCGGAATCTTCGCGGGATGGCGCGGGCGCGGAGCCGCGGGATGGCGCGGATGGTGTGGCGTCCGCAGCGCCGCAGACCGCTGCGAAGCGAGCGGGGGCGGGGGCCGGAAGGTCGGGTTTCGTCAGCGCCGAGGCGGATCCCCGCGGCCTCGCGGACGTCGGTTCATCGCCGCGGACATCAAAGCCGGAGCCGTCGAAGACGCCGGTGAACGGCACCGGCCCGTCGAAGGCCTCAGGCGAGAAGGGTGCGCCGGCGTCCGATCGCGGAGGGCAATCGCCGGACGGCGCACAGTAGGCGGGTCTCAGACGGGGCGCAGGCCTTCGGCGCGCGCCCCCGACCGCACGGGTCGACGACCGGTGCGGTCGGGGGCGCTCTGCCGCACGCGATCCACGAGGCGTTGCCCGGGTCCGTCGGGAACCGCATGGAGTTCGGCGTCGAGCATTGCCGCCCGGACGTCCTCGACTGGGATCCGAAGCTCCAGGGCGATGCGCTTCCCCGTGACGACGCCGAGTTTCGACGAGGCGAGGATTTGCGGAAACACTCGCGATCGCTCGTAGGAGACCATGCCGTCCGGTTCGCCGCCCCGAAACCCTCGCTGCGACAGGGCCGTGCACGTCGTCCGGTAGATCCAGTCGGTCATGCGCCCGAGCTTGTGGACCGTATAGGTCAGAGCCATGGCCGATACGGCGAAAGCGCGCTTGACTCGCAGAATCTCATCGATCGTGGGATTGGGCGGCAGATACTCGACGACGCTCTCCGCAGGCATGAGGAATTCCGAAGCGAATGCGTCCGCCTCCCGCTCTTCTTCGGCACGGGAACCGGGGCCGCGATGTCGGTGCAGCACGAGGTGTCCGATCTCATGGGCGAGGTCGAATCGCGCCCGTTCCGGCGTCTTCCTCCGTGCGAGGAAGACGTGGGGAAAGCCCTCATACCACGTCGAATACGCATCGACTGACGCTGCGACTTCGGGTAGCCCGTTGACGCGGATGCCTCGGAATTCCGCCAACTGGATGAGATTCGGCAAGGGCCGGGAACCGAGCCCCCACAGACTGCGCAACATCGTCGCTGCGAACCGAGCGGTTTCGCCCTCCAACGTCGGAAGGTCGACCTTCGGGAGGGTGAAACGCTCGGCGATCCAGCGATCCACCTCGATGCCTGAAGCTCCGGCGGCGACGGCCGCGTCTCGTTGACGACGGGTAGTAGCCCTGCCTGCGCGGAATCGGATGCTTTCGGTCTCGACGGTCGGCTCCGATGGCAGGGTGAAGTATCCCTCGGGGAAGCCGAGCGCATCCGCGAGCTCGGAAAGGGCATTCGGTGGAGCGCCCATCGTTTCGTATGCGCGTACCGTCCGATCAGTCAGTCCCAGCCGGCTGGCGAGTTTTGCCTGATTCCAGCCGCGACGCATGCGGGCGAGCTTGATGCGTCCAGGGTTGAGCCGATCGTCAAGCGATATAGAAGTCAATGTCTTCTCCGCCGATGTCTTCTGGGACGTTGCCCGAAAAGGTGAATGAGACGAGGAGCTCACGGCGCCTGGGGATTCCGCGGCCCGCTCTATCAGGCTTTCCGCTCTATCAGGCTTTCCGCCATAGCTCGCACTTCCTCGGGGCCGATGATGGCGGCCGCGATGTTCGCCAGCGTGTGGACGGCCACCAGGCCGAAGGCGGCGCTGATGTCGTCGGGCGAAGGCTCTGGCCTGCCGTTGCCCTGCGCGACGATGCCGGCCGTCAGGTGGAGGGTTTCGCGCCACATCGTTCCCACTTCCTCGCGGGCTTCCTCGTGGCGGACCGCATAAGTCCACCATTCCAGGCCGATCAGGATGGATTCGAGTTCCTTATCCGAATACTCCGCCGGAGAGTCGCAGAGCAGCGGCGGCTCGGTTCCGGCTTTCCGGTGTTGGTCGAGCAGGTCCTTCTGCCTGCGGTGCAGTTCGCGGGCCATCTCCAGGAACAGGGCCTCCTTGGACGGGAAGTTCGCGTAGAGCGCTCCCTTCGTGTATCCGGCTGCGGCGGCGATGTCGGCGACGGACGCTCCCTCATAGCCCTTCGCCGCGAAGATGTGATGGGCTGCCTCCAGGATGTCCTGGCGGGTGCGTTCGGCCTTGCCGCGGCCGCGGCGCCGACCGTTGCGGGCGCCTTCCGGCGCATCGGCGATCGACGACGCGACTGCGGCGAGCTCCTCGGAGGTCTTGCGGAGCGAGGACGACAGCGCCTTTTTCCCCGTCTCCTGCGCCTTCTTCGCCGTCTCTTGAGTTCTTCTCCCCGCTTCCCGCTTGACGGCGCGCGAGAGCTGCCCCAGCGCCTCTGTGAGGGCGCGGGTCGCCGATGCCAGGCTCTCCCCGCCGTCCTCGGCTTCTCGGGGGGCGTCCTTCCCGTCGCTGCTCATGTGCTCACAGTACCGCAGCCTCCGGCCGGCGAGGGGAGAGAATGCCGGCCGGGCGGCGAGCCTGCGAGCGGATCGACGCAGCGGGTTGACAGGGCGGACCGGGAACGGCCTAATATTGAACCGACGGTCGGTCGGTAAGTGTAGGGCGACTGAGTGCCGGACGACCGGGAATGCAGATCCAGCCGGAAGGGAGAAGCGGATGCCACGTACGAGCAAACCCGCCGAGCGGCGCAAGGACGAGATCCTCGACGCGGCCCAGCACCTGTTCACAACCAAGGGATTCCAGGCGACGACGGTGGAGGACGTCCTCGCGGCCGTCGGCATCGCCAAAGGGACCCTGTACTACCATTTCGCGGGCAAGGACGAAGTTCTCCGGGGCCTCATCCTGCGCACGGTCAACCGGATGGCCGACCAGGCGAAGGCCATCGCCGAAGGCGACGGCCCGGCAGTGGAGAAGTTCTTCGCGGTCCTCGCCGCCACGCGAGTCGACGGGCAGGACGCCGAGCTGGTCGGCGAGTTCCACGCCCCCGGCAACGCGGAATTCCATCTCATGTCCATCGTCGAGACGGTTCGGCGCCTCACGCCGATTCTCGCGGAGATCGTCGCCGAAGGCGTCGAGGAGGGGGCCTTCACCACCGACCAGCCGCGCGAGACGGTCGAAATCCTCCTCACGTCCGGCGGGCTGCTGCTCGACGAGGGCATCATCCCCGGCGACGCAGCCGACATGCAGCGGCGCACGCTCGGCGTAGTTCGAGCGGCGGAGAGGCTCCTGGGCTGCCCCGAGGGAACGCTGGGGTCGATCGCGGGGCGGTGGGCATGAAGCGGTTTTCGATTCTCTTCTGCGGCGCCCTCGTCAACTCGGTGGGAACGGGGTTGAGCGCTTTCGCCTTGGCGATCTTCATGTTCGACGCATACGGCACCGCGTCCTCCGTCGTGCTCGTGCAGCTGTCCGCCTTCGCCCCGATCGTGCTGCTCGCCCCGGTCGCCGGGGTCCTGGCCGACCGCTTCGATCGGCGAGTCATGATGGCGATCGGCGACGGCGGATCGATCGGAGGGCTCCTCATCGTCATGGCGGCCGTTTCGTCCGAGCGACCCGGCATCGGGCTCGTCTGCGGCGGGATCGCGGCCTCCTCCTGCTTCGCGGCCCTGACCGAGCCCGCACTGCGCGCCAGCGTCAGCGACCTCGTCGGCCCCGACGAGTACGTCCGCGCCTCCAGCATGCTTCAGATCGCCTCCTCCGCGAGGTACCTGCTCTCGCCGTTCCTGGCGGGGATGCTCCTGCCGGCCGTCGGGCTGCGGGCCATCCTCCTCCTGGACGCGAGCACGTGCGTGGTCACGGTCGCCTGCTCCGCGGCCGTCCACAAGGCCGTCGGGCATCAGCGCGGCCTGGCGGAGGAGAGCGGCTTCCTCGCCCAGCTGGCCGCGGGCTGGCGCGCAGTGGCCTCGCGTTCCGCGGTCCGCCGCCTCGTGGCCCTCATGACCTGCCTGACCTTCGCGATCGGATTCGTGCAGACCCTCGTCAAGCCGATCCTCCTCCCGCACGTGCCCACGTCGACGATGGGGACGGTGGAGACGGTCATGGCCGTCGGAATGCTGGCGGGGGCGGGCCTCGTCGGCCTCATGTCGGGCGCCCGTCCGACGACTCTGCTGTGCGCCGGGCTGCTGACCGCGGCCGTCTCCATGATCCTCCTGCCCCTGCGGCCCGCGGCGTGGTGGGCCGCCGCCACCGGATTCGCCTTCTTCGCCGCGCTGGCGCTGTGCAACGCAGGAGCCGAGGTGATCGTGCGCATGGCCATCCCGAACGAGCGCCAGGCGCGCGCGTGGGGGGCGATCGGCATGGTCTCCCAGTTCGGCTACATCGCCGCCTACATCGTCGCCGGCCCCCTGGCCGATCGCGTCTTCGAGCCGCTCCTGCGGCCCGGCGGCGGGCTGGCGGCGACCGTCGGGAAGGCTCTCGGCACCGGGCCGGGCCGTGGGACCGCCCTGCTCGTGGCATGCGTCGGTGCACTGGCCTTCGTCCTGGCCTGCGTGACGATCTCCGGCAGGAGAGCGCTCGCATCGACCGCTCGTCCGGGCAGACCGCCGGCCCGGCCGGAGGCGGCGCCGACCACGGGCGCGGGAGCCTCGACCGCGGGGAGTGGAGCGAGGCGAATGCCGGAGAAGGCCGACGCGACGGACGGCAAGGAGGCCGCATCGTGCTGATACGCATGCTCCGCGCAGACCTGCGCCGCGGCGTCGCCCAGTCCGCAGCCCTGACGGTCCTCATCGCCTTGGCGGTGGCGCTGGCCGCCATGAGCACCACCCTCGGCATCCGCGCCGGCTCGGCCGTCAACGCGCTGTGGAAACGCGCCGTGCCCCCCGATGTCGCGCACATGCACACCGGGACGCCCGACGCGAACGCCCTGAGGGCGTGGGTCGACCGCCGGTCCGACGTCGCCGACTACCACCTCATGCGGACGCTGCCGGTACCCGTGCAGCAACTGACGATAGCCGGCAAGAGCCAGGCGGACTCCGTCCTCGAACCCGCATTCGTCACCGCGCCCAAGCGCTTCGACCTCCTGCTGGGCCAAGACGGGAAGCCCGCGAACCCCGGCCCCGGCGAGATCGCCCTCCCAGTTCACTACAAGGCGCAGGGCGCCGCCGCCGTCGGAGACACGGTGCGGGTCAGGAGCGGCTCGTGGGTTCGCGAGCTCAAGGTGGTCGACTTCGTCCGCGACCCGCAGATGAACCCCTCGATGGTCACATCCAAGCGCCTCGTCGTCCACCCCAGCGACTTCGCCGAATTCGACAAGCGGCTGAAGCCCGAGTACATCGTGGAATTCCGGCTCGCCGACGGCGTCGAGGCCTCGGCGTTCGTCAAGGCCTTCGAGTCCAGCGGGCTGTCGAGCCAAGGGATCACCGTCGACACGTCGATATTCAAGCTGATGAACGGCCTGACGACCGTCCCCGTGGCCGCTGTGGCCCTGCTCGTGGCGATCCTACTGGCCGTCGTCGCCGCGCTCGTCCTGCGCTACGCCTTCCTGGCGGCGATGGAGGAGGATCTGGCGCAGATCAGCGTCCTCAAAGCGATAGGGGCGCCGCCCCGGGGCGTCAAACGGCTCTACCTCGCCAAATACTCCGCTTTGACGGCCGGAGGGGCCCTCGTCGGCTACCTCCTGTCCATCCCCATGGCGGCGCAATTGAGCGACGCCGTCCTCCTCTACCTCGGCAAGTCCAGCGCCGGCGCGTGGCCGATTCTGTGCTCCATCGCGGCCGCCGTGGCGCTCGCGGCCTCGATGGTCGGCTTCTGCTGGATCCTGCTCAGGCGCATCGACAGGCTTTCGGCCGTCCAGGCCTTGCGCACCGGCGTCAGCGGGAGAGTCCGCCGGCGGCGCCACCGCCTGTCGCTGGCGTCGAGCAGACGGCTTCCCGTCGACGTCTGGTTGGGGCTGAGAGAGGCGTTTCGGCCCGCGAACGCCCTTCTCCTGGCCGTCCTGACGGTGTGCACGATCGTGCTCATCCTCCCCGCCAACGTCGTCACGACGATGGGCGACCCCGGATTCGCCTCCTACATGGGCATAGGCCGGGCCGACCTGCGCATCGACGTGCCGGCGGGTTCGGCCGACTTGGACACGGCCTACTCCAAGGTCGCGGCGGAGGCAGGCGTCGGCCGCGCCGTGCAGATGACCGACCATCGCTACGACATGAGGAAACCGGGAGGCGCATGGGGCTCCGCCCTGGTGGAGAGCGGCGATCAGAGCGCCTTTTCGGGGAGGTACCTGCGCGGCCGCGCTCCCGCGACTGCGAAGGAGATCGCGCTGTCGAGCAACCAGGCCGACGAAGCGAAGGTCGGACTCGGCGACGTCGTCGACGTGCGACTGCCCGCCTCTCCCGGCGGGCCTGGGCGGCCCGCCGCGGCGGAGAGGACCGTGAGCCTGCGAGTGGTGGGCCTCTATCAGGACATCACCAACGGAGGGAAGACCGCCAAGACCACGGAGGCCGCCGTCGCCGGCGACGCCTCGACGCCGCTCAGGCGAGTCGTCTACGCCGACGTCGCCGGCGGAGCCGACGCGAAGGCGACTGCGCAGTCCCTCAGGCAGCGGCTTCCCGGGGCCTCCGTGGCCCAGGTCAGCGAGTACATCTCCCAGACGCTCGGCGCGACGCTGTCGCAGATGCGGTCGGTGGCGGTCTTCTCCGCGGCGGTGGCGATCGCCCTGGCCTTCCTCGTCGCCGCGCTCTTCGCCGTGCTGGTCGTGGCCCGGGAATCTTCGCAGATCGGCATCCAGCGGGGAATCGGCATGAGCACCCGGCGCCTGCGCGTCCAGTACCTCGTCCGCTTCTGCGCCGTGCTGCTGGCCGGAGTGGTTCTGGGCACGACGGTCGTCGAGACCCTCGGCGAGGCCGCCGTGGGCGGAGTGCTCGGATACATGGGTGCGCCGGACATAGCTTTCATGACGAACCCGTGGCTCGTCCGGCTCGTCCTGCCGGGGGCTCTGGCCCTGGCCGTGGTCGCCGCCGTGCTGCTGGCCATGCGCCGCGTACGCATGATGACGGTTCTGGACCGCGAATGAGCGCCGACGCACCGGGCCGAGACCCCGTCAACCTCGGAAATCGGGGCGCGGGAGAGGAACCGGCCGGCTCCGCGCCCCGTTCCGAACGCCGGCACGCCGGCGACAAGCATCGACAACTCAGCGAGGAGACAGCAATGTCAATACTGCAAGCCACAGCCGTGACCAAGGACTACTCCGGCCGGACCGGAGTCGGGAACCGGGTGTTGCGCGGCGTCGACCTGGCCGTGGAGGCCGGGCAGTTCGTCGCGGTCATGGGGCCTTCGGGCTCCGGCAAGACCACCCTTCTCAACATCCTCTCCGGCATGGACAGGCCCACCAGCGGAAGCGTGAGCGTATCCGGCCACGACATCTCGGCGATGACGGAGAAGGATCTCGCAGCCCTGCGTCTGCGGCGGCTCGGTTTCGTCTTCCAGAGCCCTCACCTCATGCGAACCCTCAGCCTGCTCGACAACGTCGTCCTACCCGGTTTCCTCGCCGGCGACGAACCCCGGGCCGAGATCGTCGCGCGGGGCCGGGCGCTCATGGACGACATGGGGATAGCGGACCTGGCGAAGAGCGACGTCACTCAGGTCTCGGGAGGCCAGCTCCAGCGAGCCGGCATATGCCGCGCGCTCATCAACGAACCGGAGATCCTGATCGGCGACGAACCCACGGGCGCCCTCAACTCGGCCGCCGCGGCCCAGATACTCGACATCCTCGACCGGGTCCGCTCCCGGGGGACGACGGTGGTCCTCGTGACCCACGACCCGGCGGTGGCCGTCCGGGCGGATCGCGTGGTGCTGCTCGTCGACGGCCGGGTCGTCGAGGACGTCACACTGGGGCGCTACGAGGCGGCCCGTTCCGCCGAGCGCACGGAGGCGGTCTCGGCGCTCCTGTCGCGCAGGGGGGTGTGAGGCGAGCCGGACCGGCGATCCCCTGCGGGCCGCCGCGACCGGAGCAAGGGTGGACTCCCGGCCGTTCTAGCGAGTCCGGCCGCTCCAGCTGTGCGCCCCGCAGCCGGACGGGGGCCTTCATCACACGCGAATTCGGGGGAAGGAGGCCGCGTCGATTTTGAATACTGTACCGTATGGTATGTACCATGCAGTATGAACGGAACGTTGAAAGGAGACGCGATGTCACAGACACTCCTCGTCGAGGACCTGCACAAACGCTTCGGATCGGGGCGGCGCCTCGTCTGGGCCAATGACGGGATCACCATGTCCGTGAACGCAGGGGAGGTGGTCGGACTCCTCGGCCACAACGGGGCGGGCAAGACCACCCTCGTCAACCAGATCGTCGGCCTGTACCGGCCGTACTCGGGCAGGATCGCGGTCGACGGCGTGGACGTCGTCGCCGACCCCGCTGCCGCGAGACGGCTCGTGAGCGTCCAGGCCCAGGAGAACGTGCCCATCACGGGCATCAGCCCGCGAAAGGCCGTCGAGCTCGTCGGCAGAATCCGCGGCGGCAGGCGCTCGGCGATGCGCCAGCGCGCGAAGGGTCTGATCGACGCGCTCGACATGGGGGAGTGGGCCGACAGGCCCGCCGAGAAGGTGTCGGGCGGGGTGGCCCGCCTGTCGGCCTTCGCGATGGCGGTCGCCCGTCCGGGAGCCCTGGTGGTCCTGGACGAGCCGACCAACGACGTCGACCCCGTGCGCAGACAGCTGCTGTGGGACGAGGTCCGCAGGGTCGCCGACGACGGCGCAGCCGTCCTGTTGGTCACCCACAACGTGCGCGAAGCCGAACGGGCCGTCGACAGCCTCGTGCTCCTCGACCACGGGAAGATCCTCACCAAGGGCACGACCGCCTCCGTCGTCTCCGAGTTCGGGGGAGGGTTCCGCCTGGACGTCGACGTCGCCCGAGGGGCCGTCCCCGCATTCCCCGACGGATGGGGCGTGCACAGACACGACGCCGCGCACTGGTCCGTCAGCGTGCCGGAGGGCGGCGGTGTGGAGGCGGCGGAGTGGGCCACCCACGCCCGCGCCGCCGGGCAGATCGTGCGCTACGAACTCGGGCCCGTCTCTCTCGAAGAGGTCTACGTGGCCCTGACCACCGAGGCGGACGAGACGAGGGCGGCATGAACGGCATGACAGGCGGAAAGAACACGAGCCACGCGAACGACGAGCGGAGAGGGACTGGCATGAATGCGACGATGGGAACGCCCGCGGCGGACGAGGCGCCGGCGGAAGACGCCACACCGGGGGGTGCGCCGCAGGCCGGAGAGGAACCGCGCGGGACCGGGGCACTGGTCCGCGGTGCGGGCGGAGCGCGCGCGGCGCAGGCCTCCGTGGGGCCGCTCAGGCAGCTCGGCCTGATGGTGCAGTGGCAACTCCGCCGCCAGGCCATCGCGGCGCCCGTCTTCATCGCTCTACAGCTCCTCATGGCCGTCGCCGTCGTGTACGGGTACAGCTACATCATGGGCGACGTCGACCGCCAGGAGAGCCTGTACCTGGTGACGGCCGGGCCCTCCATCTCCGTTCTCGTTCTCGGATTCGCGCTGACCTCGCAGTTCGTTGCGGCCTCCCGCACCGAGGGGAGCTACGGGTGGATGCTCACCCTGCCCATCGGGCGGCTGATGTTCCTCCTGGGAGACCTCGTCGTGTGGGCGCTGCTCGCCCTGCCGGGCCTCGTCGTCGGCGCGATCGTGGGCGCACTCCGGTTCGACATCGGCCTGTCGCCCACGTGGTGGCTGGTTCCGGGCGCGCTGCTCGTCTCGCTCATCGCCGCCTCGGTGGGGTATGCGGCGGCTGTGCTGCTCGCGGCCCAGCTGTCCATGCTCGTCGGCCAGATCTGCGTCTTCATCGTCATGCTTTTCGCGCCGATCGCCTTCCCCGTCGAACGCCTGCCCCAGTGGGTGCAGAGCGCACACGAGTGGCTCCCCTTCGAGCCCATGGCGCAGGTGCTCCGAGCGGGCCTAGAGTCGGGCGACTTCACCGTTCCGGGCCGCTCCTGGGCGCTTCTCGGCGTATGGTGCGCCCTCACCCTCTCGGGCGTGTTGATGGCCCTGAGGCGTCGCCGGTGAGGACGGTTCGAATCGTCGCCGCGGACGGGGCGTAGACTGAGACGCCGGAACGGGGCCGGCTTTCCGTCCGGGCCGAGCGGACGCCCGGACGGAAAGCCGGCGCCTTTTAGAGTGTTTTGGTGAAAATCATACGCAAACGAGAGGGAGTTCGGCCTGTGTCACATTCCGGAAGTCCCTTCCCTTCGGGCGAAACATGCCCCACACTTATACTCGGTTTGTGTTCTCTTCTCGAAACAGTAAGGAGCTGATATGAACGCACAGGTGGACAAGGTCTACGAACAGGTCGTGGCCCGCAATCGCGGAGAGGTCGAGTTCCACCAAGCCGTTCGCGAGGTCCTCGACTCCCTCACGCCGGCCCTCGAGGGACATCCCGAGTACACGGAGAATGGACTTCTCGAGCGCCTGGTCGAGCCCGAGCGGCAGATCGTCTTCCGCGTGCCGTGGGTCGACGACGCCGGAAACGTCCAGGTCAACCGCGGCTTCCGCATCGAGTTCAACTCGGCGCTCGGCCCCTACAAGGGCGGCCTGCGCTTCCATCCGTCGGTCAACATCGGAATCATCAAGTTCCTCGGCTTCGAGCAGATCTTCAAGAACGCCCTGACCGGCCAGGGGATCGGCGGCGGCAAGGGCGGATCGGACTTCGATCCGCACGGCAAGTCCGACGCCGAGGTCATGCGGTTCTGCCAGTCCTTCATGACCGAGCTTTCCCGGCACATCGGCCCGAACACCGACGTTCCCGCCGGCGACATCGGCGTCGGCGGCCGCGAGATCGGCTACCTCTTCGGCCAGTACAAGCGGCTTCGCAACCGCTACGACGCCGGCGTCCTCACCGGCAAGGGCCTCGGATTCGGCGGCTCGCTCGCGCGCACCGAGGCCACCGGCTACGGGACGGTCCTCTTCGCCCAGTCGATGCTCGGCACGAAGGGCGACTCGCTCGAGGGCAAGACGGTCGCCGTCTCCGGCTCGGGCAACGTCGCGATCTACGCCGTCGAGAAGCTCCAGGCCCTCGGGGGCAAGGCCGTGACGATCTCGGATTCCTCGGGTTATGTGGTCGACGAGGCCGGCATCGACCTCGACCTGCTCAAGCAGGTCAAGGAAGTCGAGCGCGGACGCGTGGCCGACTACGCCGCGCGCCGCCCCGGCGCCCGCGTGGCCACCGGCGGCAGCGTGTGGCAGGTGCCGTGCGACGTCGCACTGCCGTGCGCAACTCAGAACGAGCTCGATGGCGACGCGGCGGCCACCCTCGTGAAGAACGGGTGCGGCGTCGTGGCCGAGGGCGCCAACATGCCCTCCACTCCCGAGGCCATTGAGGTCTTCCAGAAGGCTGGGATCCTCTACGCCCCGGGCAAGGCCGCGAACGCAGGAGGCGTGGCGACCTCCGCCCTGGAGATGGAGCAAAACGCTTCACGCACCCGGTGGGATTTCGAAACCGCCAATGCCAAGCTGACTGACATCATGGCCGACATCCACGACTCGTGCGTCGAGACCGCCGAGCGCTACGGCCAGCCGGGCAATTACGTGCTCGGTGCGAACGTCACGGGCTTCACCAGCGTGGCCGACGTCATGATCGCTCACGGGATCATCTGATTGTCTGATTCAATGTGCGGCTCTTCGCAATTGGGGGTGTAGTCGAGGCTGGCGCGTCGTTCCCGGTGTAGGGGTCGAGGTCTCCCAGGATGGAAGTTCTGACGCTGTCCATCCGGGAGGCCTCGACGTGCCTGACGTTACCTTCGCTTGCTTTGACCACGTTTTGTCGGCTTGATGGGCTTGTACCGGGCGGCAGAATCACCGGGGAAGCGCTTGTCCCAACTAGGCGGAATGGTGCGGTGACACTGCGGGGGCTCATCCCACCCGCGGTGTCACCTTCACCAAACCATGCACCGCTGCAAGCCGCGCAGCTGCATCCTCCAGCACCTTGGACGGCGGCGCCTGCTCACCTGGAAACGGGGTGACGACAAGATTCCCGTCATCCATTTCCCAGACGCCGGTGATCCGCCCTCCCTGGGTCAGGACGGGAGCGATCCAACCCGCAGCCTTGCTCACCCGCGAGCGATGCTTGTTCGCCAGCATGTGAGTGTCCTTAGTCCCAGGGCCAAGGACGAACTGGTCGAACGCTCCTAGGAGGCAGGTGGCGCGGCTGGGCTGGGTGGCCGCGAGCTCGTCCTCGTGCTCGGCGAGCAGATATCGTGCCTCGCCCTCCACCCGCACCTCGACGACTTGCCCGCCAAGGCTGGCGAACCAGCCCTTGAGCGTTGACTTCTTGTTGCTGTTGCGCGAAAGCCACGCGTCAAAGGTTTCAGGGGTCGCTGGCCCATAGACGGAGAGGTATCGCTTAATGACCGCTGGTGCTGCCTCTACAGGATCAGGTAGCCCATTCCAGTTCTTCAGAAAACTGGCAGGGTTAGTAAATGTCACCTTCGAAGAACGGCTCGGGCCATAGCACAAGACACCCTGCCATGCGAGAGGCTTGAGCAGAGCACCCCACCCGGAGCGCAGTTGTTCTTCCATCCCCTTGAACCGTTTGTCCTGAACCAGTTCGCTCACCAGCTCATCGCGAGACAGCGCCTGACCGTCGAGGAGGTCGGAGACAAACTCCGTCAGTTGATCGACCTCCTCTGGCGTAGCGCCGAAGTGCCGTGACCAGGCGGGCTTGGTCCACGTACGAGCGCCGGCCAGCAGCGACAGGTACTCCGCCACGTCCGCAGACCGCATCGCGTGCAGCGTTCCGCGCATCGCCCACGTCTTGACGAGCGAACGGTCGGAGTACGCGCGCTTGACCCCTTCAGGTCGCGGATTGCGTTGCCGTAAGGCGATAGCGGTCTCAGCAGCGGAAGCCACCTGCGCCTGCACACCGCAGAGCCGTCCGACGATCTCAACAGGACCTGAGTCCGTCAACGGTTCCAGGTACTGCCTGCGCAGCCGCCATGCGAGCACTTGTTCGGCGGAAACCTCGATCAACGTCGCCCTCTCTCGTCGTTGCCGTCAGATTCTAAGCCTCTTCGGAGCCTTGACTCGGTACACCGGGCAGCACGTCACGCAACCAGTCGCTGCGTGCCCGCTGAGCTTTCCACTCCCGCGAGCATCCCATCAACGATCACCAGCACCCGACCAAGGGTTTGGAGCGTGTCGAACAAGCTCTCGAGCTCGGCCTGATCTTGCGGCAAGGCCTTGTCGAAGAGCCCAATTCGTTTGCGGGCGGCCGGGGGAAGCGGCCGCCCGCAAACTGTTGAAGCCGCCCGTCGGGTTCAGGCGGCTGCCTGAACCTTGCCGGGGCTCTTTTCCCTGTTCAGGCTCTTCAAGAGGATGACGAGGGCCGCCGTGACGGCCATGCCGGCCAGGATCGCCAGGGCGAATTTGGCGAATCCGTCGATCGCGAAAGCGACGAAGATACCGCCGTGCGGGGCGCGGGACCCCACGTGCAGCAGCATCGTCAACGCGCCGGTGACGGCGCCGCCGACCATGGTCGCCGGGATGATCCGCAACGGGGCGGCCGCGGCGAAGGGAATCGCCCCCTCGGAGATGAACGAGGCCCCCAGCAGCCAGGCGGCCCTGCCGTTCTCCTGCTCGCCGCTCGTGAAGAGGCGCGGGCGCACCGCCGTGGCCAGGGCGAGGGCCAGCGGAGGCACCATGCCCGCGGCCATGACCGCCGCCATGATCTCGTAGGATGCGGTGGACTCCGCCGCCAGGCCGGCAGTGGCGAAGAGATAGGCGGACTTGTTGATCGGGCCGCCCAGATCGAAGCACATCATGAGGCCCAGGATGATCCCCAGGAAGACGGAGCCGCCGCCCTCGCTCATCGACTTCAAGCCGTGGTCGAGGTTGTGCATGAGCGCTTCCAGGGGCCGGCCGAGCAGCATGTACATGATCGAGCCGACCAGCAGCGTCGTTACGAGCGGAATGACGACCACCGGCATGAGCCCGCGCAGCCAGCGCGCGGTGTGCAGCCTGGCGAACCAGGCGGCGACGTACCCGGCGAGTATTCCGCCGATGAGGCCGCCGATGAATCCCGAGTCGACGGCGACGGCCACCGCGCCCATGGCGAATCCGGGGGCGATACCCGGGCGTCCGGCCAGCCCGAAGGAGATGTAGCCGGCCAGGGCGGGCACCAGGAAGCTCATCGCGGCCGTGCCGATCATGTAGAAGACCGCTCCCAGATAGGCGAAGAAGGGAGAGCCGAACAGGGCGTGGGGCGCCCACATCGTGTTGGCCTTCCCGTTCACGGTCTCGGCGATGTCGGGCAGGTTCCACAGGGACGAATGGGAGACGATGTTCTTGGCCACCTCGACCTTGGCGCCGTTGTGCTCGAAGCCGCTTATGTCGTAGCCGCCGAAGAGATAGCCCAGGGCGATGAGCAGACCGCCCGCGGCGACGAAGGGGATCATGTAGGACACGCCCGTCATCACGGCCTGCTGGAGCCTGCGAGCCCAGTGGACGTTCTCCTCCTCGTCCGCCTCCTGCGCGTCGCCCGCGTCGGCCTGGACTCGCTTGGCGTGCGGGTCTCCGGCGGCGGCCAGGGCCTGGTCGACCAGCGTTCCGGCGTCGTCGACGGCGGCCTTGACGTCCACGTCGACGACGGGCTTTCCAGCGAAGCGTTCGATTCCCTTGACAGGAAGGGAATGGGCGAAGATCACGGCGCTGGCCCGTTTGACGAGCTCGGGGTCGAGAATGTCGATCTTCCCCGACCCCTGGCCTTCGACCGCGACGGTGATGCCGCGCTCGTGGCCCGCCCGCTCCAACGCCTCGGCTGCCATGAACGTGTGCGCGATACCGGTAGGGCAGGAGGTGACGCCCACGATCACCTTCTTGCCGGACGGAGCGGATCCCCCGCCCCCGGCGGGCTCCTCCCCGGCGGGCTCCTCCCCGGCGGGCGTATGGGCCGGCGCCTCCGCCTCCGGCGCGGCGGCCTGCCGAGCCGAGGCCTCCTGCGAGGCCGACGCCTTCCCCTCTTCGGCTGGTGAGCCTGCAGCTGGCGAGCCTGCGACCTGCTCCGTCGCCGCCTCGAGCAGCTCGGGCTGGACTTGCCCGGTGACGATGCGGGTGACCTCCTCGGCGCTCGCGGCCGCGCGCAGCGCGTCGGTGAACGCGTCGTTCATCAGTCCGCGTGCCAGCTTGGCCAGGAGTTGAAGATGGACGTCGTCGGCGCCGTCGGGGGCCGCGATCATGAAGACTATGTCGGCCGCCTGATCGTCGTCCGCTCCGAAGTCCACCGGCTCGGCCAGTCGGGCGAAGCCGAGGCTCGCGGTGAGCACGTGGGAGCTGCGGCAGTGCGGGATCGCGATGCCGCCGGGGATGCCGGTGGGGGCGGTCGCCTCGCGTGCGAGGGCGTCTCCGGCCAGGCCGTTGGCGTCGTCGGCGCGCCCGGAGTCTCCGATCTTGCGTGCGAGGAACTTGATGACGTCCCTCTTGTGGGGTCCCACCGCCGCGTCCAGGGCGACGAGTTCGGGAATGATGAGCGGCGTCTGCTCGCTGGGTGGTTGTTCGGTCACAGTGTTTCCTTTGCTACTTCCTTTTCTTGCTTACGGATTGAGGCGTACGCTCGGCGGTGTCCAGGCGGAGCGCAGCGGGATCTCGTCGATGTGCGATCGGCGCGTTCAGGCGAGCGGGGTGATCGCAGCGGCCTGCGCGGGCAGATCGCGCGGCGTGGGCAGAGTGGTGCCGGGCAGGTTCGCGGCGGCCGAACCGTACGCCATGGCGGTGCGCAGGCACTCGGCCTGCCCGCCGCCGTGGACGTCGGCCAGGATGTAGCCCGCGATGGAGGAATCCCCCGCGCCGACCGTGGAGACCACCGGGACCGAAGGAGCCGTGGCGTGCCAGGCGCCCTCGCCGGTGACCAGAACGCCCCCCGCGGGCCCCAGGGTCGCCAGGACGGTGCCGATCCCGAGCCCGACGAGGACCTGCGCGGCCTCGGCCACCGGGCCGAAGTCGCCGGCGACGGCGGCGTCCTCCAAGTCCGTCGCGCCCCGGCCGGCCAGCTGGGCGAGCTCCTCCCCGTTGGGCTTGACTAGGTCCGGTGCATAGTCCGGAAGCCCGGCCGCGAGGGCCGCGAGCGGGGCGTCCGAGGTGTCGACGGCGATGCGCACGCCCAGCGGGCGCAGCAGGCCGACGAGGCGGACGTACCAGTCGACGGGGGCACCCGGCGGCAGCGACCCGGAGAGCACGGCCCAGCTGCGCCCGTCGGAGGCGAGTCGCAGCTCCTCGGACAGCGCGCCCTCTATGGCGGCGATCTCGGCCTCGCTCAGGCCGGCGCCGGACTCGTTGAGCTTCGTCGTCGTCCCGTCGGGCTCGGTGACGGCGGTGTTGATTCGGGCCGCCCCGTCTACGGGAACGGCCCGACAGGTCAGGCCCGCCAGGCCGAGGGACTCGATCGCCTTGAGAAGCGGGTCGCCCGGGGCGGCGGGCACCAGGGCGGTGGCCTGCTGGCCGGAGGCCGCCAGCACGCGGGCGACGTTGACGCCCTTCCCGCCGGGCTCCACCGTGACGGAGTCCAGACGGTTGACGGCGCCGCGCAGCAGCGGACCCGGCAGCGTGACGGTGCGATCGAGAGACGGGTTTGGGGTGAGGGTGACGATCATATAATCAGAACCTTTGTTCAACTTCGGAGAACATGTGTGGCAAGTGAGGCGGGCAAGCTGTAGCGCGTGCCGATGCCATCGGTGCCGATGATGGCGAGGCCAACGTTTTGGACGATGGCCTGCTGGCGTCCCTTGGCGTGCGTCGTCGCCTCCTCGCCGGGGCACGCTCACTCGTATGCCCGCTCGAATCGATGATGTCGACTTGAACGCTCGTCCGCCTGTCAGTTTACGCCTGTTCGCGTTGTCTTTGATGTCTTGAATACATGGCACTTGAGTGCCCGGGGCCGGCTCGACGGCCCGCGGGTCGGAACCTCGGGCGTGGCCGGGGCCGTGGTGGCCGCCGCCTAACCGACCGGACGGTCCCGGGCATGGCCGGCCTGCATGCGCCTTGGACGCCGCTCGCCTCTTGGGCGTCGAATCCCGCGGCCCGCAGCCCAGCCGCCTCGCGCGGGTATAGCCTGGGGAGCATGCCGGGAACGATCGAATCGCATCAGGCCATGCCGCTCCTGGCCAGGGCGGCGGCTGGAGAGACCCTGGAAGCGGACCAGGCCCGCACCGCCGCTCGCTTCGCCCTCCGGGAGCTCGCGCAGCGCCACCCCGGACGCAGCGTCGAAGTGCGCGTCCCTTTCGCCGGCGCCGTGCAGATCCTTCCCGGTCCGAGCCATCGCCGGGGGACTCCCCCCAACGTCGTCGAGATGGCGATCGGCGTCTTCGTCGACCTGTGTGTGGGGAGATCCACATGGGACGAGGCCGTGGCCGCGGGGGAGGTCAGCGCGTCGGGCGTGCGCGCGAGCCTTTCCGGACTGGTCCCCCTCTACGGCGACGCGATCCTGGCGAGATGGCGATGATCGGCGCCTGACCGGGGCGCGGCGGGAGAGGTCACCTACGGTGGCGTTTGGCGATATCAAGCCGATAGTCTGGGTGACGTGCCCAAGCGCCCGATGACGACGAACACAGCCGGCTCCGAGACGGTGAGCGCGGTTCTGCGTGCGCTTCGCGAGCGCCTGGAGATCGCGGAGGACTTCCCCGACGACGTCCTTGACGAGGCGGCGGCCAGCGCCGAGGCGGGCCTGGCCGACATGGCGCTGGCGGACCGCCGCGAATACCCCTTCGTGACGATCGACCCGCCCGATTCGATGGACCTCGACCAGGCCGTGCACATCGAGCGAGAGGGGGAGGGCTACCTCGTCCGCTACGCGATCTCGGCCGTCGGGCTCTTCATCCGGCCCGGGGGAGCGCTCGAGAGGGAGACGCATCGGCGCACCCAGACCGTCTACGGCCCGGACGGCTCCATTCCCCTGCACCCGCACGCGCTGTCCCACGGCGCGGCCTCGCTGCTCCCCAACGAGGACCGTCCCGCTTACCTGTGGTACCTCCACCTCAACCCCGACGGGGAACTCCGCCACAAGTGGGTCGAGCTGGCGCTCGTCCGCTCCGTCGCCAAGCTCAGCTACGAGCAGGTCCAGGACGCTGTGGATGGACGCACCGCCCTCGACTCCGGCGTCCCGGGGGACTTCCCCGAGCTCCTCCGGCGCGTGGGCTCACTGCGCGTCGAACGCGAGATCGCGCGCGGAGGCGTGTCCCTGGCGCTTCCCGAACAGGTCGTCGAAAAAGGCGATGGCGGCTACAGACTCGCCTTCCGGGCCCTGACGGACGTCGAGAAGTGGAACGCCCAGATCTCCTTGGTCACCGGCATGGCCGCCGCCGACATCATGAGCCGGGCCGCGGTCGGCGTCCTCCGCACGATGCCGCCCGCCATGCCGCGCGACGTCGACCGCCTGCGCTCCGTCGCCCGCGCCCTCCGCCTCGACTGGCCGGACGACGTGGACTACAGGGAATTCGTGCGCTCCGTCGGCGGGGACACCCCCGCCGGGGCCGCGTTCCTCACCGAGGCTGCCAGTCTGTTCCGCGGCGCCGGCTACCATACCCTCCCTCTGTTCGGATGGTCGCAGGAGCAAGGGCGCCACCGCGGCGTCCCTGCTCCCGAGCATGCGGCCTTGGCGTCGCGCTACGCCCACGTCACGGCGCCGCTTCGCAGGCTCGTCGATCGGTACGGGCTGGAGATCTGCCGCTGCGTCTGCGCGGGCGAGGGCATCCCGCAGTGGGTCTACGAGGGGCTGTACCGGCTTCCCACGCTCATGACGGCCGGAGCGCGCGTGGTCTGCCAGTACGAGAACGGAGCCCTGGACGCCGTCGAGGCCCTCGTCCTGGCCGGACGGGAGGGGGAGGAGTTCGAGGGCGTCGTCGTCGACGTGTTCCACCGGCGCCGGCGCGAAGGCCGGAAAAGGCGGCGCGACGGGAGGGGCGGGGCGGGAGAAGCCCCGGGAGGCTCGTCTGAGCAGACCGTGGTTCCGCTTCGCGGATCCGGCACCGTCATGCTCGGCGAGCCGGCCGTCCTGGCTCCCGTCGTGGGAGACGGCCTGGAGCGCGGCCGGGAGATCACGGCCGTCCTCCGGCGAGTCGACCTCTCCACGTCGACGGTCGAGTTCGAGCCCGTTCGCGTAGACCAGCCCGCCTGAGCGGCCGGTCCGGCCGGGCGCAGCCGCTGTCCGGATCGCGGACGGCGAATGCGCGCCGCGGCCCGTATTGTGAGACCATTGGCGGGTGAAGGCTGACGGGCGGCTGACAGGCGATCTCTTCCCCGGGGAGAAGCCGCAGGACGAATGCGGCGTGTTCGGCGTATTCGCGCCGGGCCAGCCGATCGCCCAGCTCGCCTACTACGGGCTTTACGCGCTCCAGCATCGCGGCCAGGAGTCCGCCGGAATCGCCGTCTCCAACGGGAGCGCGATCCTCGTTTACAAGGATATGGGCCTGGTCTCCCAGGTGTTCGACGACAAATCCCTGTCGATCCTCGACGGCCACCTGGGGGTGGGGCACGTACGCTACGCGACCACGGGACGGTCGGCCTGGGAGAACGCCCAGCCCACGCTCGGCCCCACTCGGTTCCCCGCGCCGGGGGATGGCCGGCCCGCCTCCGGCGCCGTGGGGGGCCGCGACGGCGTCGGCACCGTCGCCATCGCCCACAATGGAAACCTCACCAACACGACCGAGCTCATGGCCGAGATCCTCGCCTCATCGGGGAACGACCTGCGCGGGGAGCTCGGCCGCGGCTCGTCGACCGACACTGCCGTCATGACGGCGCTCTTGGGCGCCGTGGACGCCCCCAGTCTCCAAGACGCCGCCCTCTCGTTCCTGCCGCGCTTGAAAGGGGCGTTCTCTCTGGCCTTCATGGACGAGACGACGCTCTACGCCGCCCGCGACCGCCACGGCTTCCGCCCTCTCGTCCTCGGCCGATTGGAGGGGGGATGGGCCGTCGCCTCGGAGACGGCGGCCCTGGACATCGTCGGTGCGGACTTCGTGCGCGAAGTCGCCCCCGGCGAGCTCCTGGTCGTCGACGCCGGCGGCGTGCGCTCCTTGAGGTGGGCCGAGCCCAGCCCCTCGGGATGCGTCTTCGAGTACGTCTACCTCGCCCGGCCCGACACGGCGATCCGCGGGCGCTCGGTCAATTCGGCCCGCCTGGAGATGGGGCGCATCCTCGCCGCGGAGCGTCCGGTGGACGCCGATCTGGTCATCGCGACCCCCGACTCGGGCACTCCCGCGGCCATCGGCTACGCCCAAGCCTCGGGCATACCCTACGGGCAGGGACTGGTCAAGAACGCCTACGTCGGGCGCACCTTCATCCAGCCGACCCAGCTGTCGCGCCAGCGCGGGATCCGCCTCAAGCTCAACCCGATGCGCGAGGTAGTCGACGGCAAGCGGCTCGTCGTCGTCGACGATTCGATCGTCCGGGGGAACACGCAGCGCGCACTGATCGCTATGCTGCGCGAGGCGGGGGCGGCCGAAGTCCACGTCCGCATCTCCTCGCCGCCTGTGACCTGGCCGTGTTTCTTCGGCATCGACTTCCCGACCCGGGGCGAGCTCGTCGCCAACGGCATGGACGTCGAGGAGATCCGCCGTGCCATCGGAGCCGACTCCCTCGGCTACATTTCCTTGGACGGGATGGTGCGCGCCACCGCCCAGCCCCGTTCGACCCTGTGCACCGCCTGCTTCACGGGTGACTATCCCATGGACGTCGCGGGCGCGGCGGCCGCCGCGGGGTCAGACTTGTTCACGGAGGACGCATGACAGACGACGAAGCCACCCGAAGCGCCGGCGCGCCCGACGCCGCGGCGGCCGCCCACCGGG